>Ga0207670_10002298_pt1 | contig 10022 bp, 9 predicted proteins | sample KBSS23HmetaG_FD_184339 | JGI IMG/M metagenome (GOLD analysis project Ga0207670, IMG submission 184339) | Switchgrass rhizosphere microbial communities from Kellogg Biological Station, Michigan, USA - KBS S2-3H metaG (SPAdes) (version 2) | ecosystem: Host-associated > Plants > Roots > Rhizosphere... | reverse complement strand
CCAACGCTGCCGACCGCGCGCTCAACCTCGAACTCGAGATGTTCGAGAAGCTCGCGGGTGCAACGATCGCCGCCAGCAACGAGATCAAGGCCGCGGCCGACGCGCTGGCCGTACTCGACGTTTCGAGCGGGCTTGCGACGCTTGCAGTCGAACGTTCCTATGTTCGCCCGGACATCGACCGCTCGCTCGACTTCGTCATCGAGGGCGGCCGTCATCCCGTGGTCGAACAGGCGATCAGCGATCCGTTCGTCGCCAACGATTGCGATCTTTCACCGCCGGCCAACGCAAGTTCGGGGCGCATCTGGCTGCTCACTGGGCCGAATATGGCGGGCAAGTCGACGTTCCTGCGCCAGAACGCCCTGATCGTTGTTCTGGCCCAGATGGGCGGCTTCGTGCCGGCGAAACGTGCCAAGCTCGGCGTTGTCGATCGCCTCTTCTCAAGAGTCGGCGCCGCCGACGATCTGGCGCGCGGACGCTCGACCTTCATGGTCGAGATGGTGGAAACCGCCGCCATTCTCAATCAAGCTGGCGAGCGGTCGCTAGTGATCCTCGACGAAATCGGGCGCGGCACCGCGACCTTCGACGGCCTTTCGATCGCCTGGGCCGCGATCGAGCATCTGCACGAACAAAACTGTTGTCGCGCGTTATTCGCCACACATTTCCACGAGCTCACCGCGCTCGCGCCCAAGCTTAATCGTCTCCACAACGCCACCGTGCGCGTCAAGGAATGGCAGGGCGAGGTGGTGTTCCTGCACGAGGTCATTCCTGGTTCTGCCGATCATTCCTACGGAATCCAGGTGGCAAAGCTCGCCGGCCTCCCCGCCAGCGTGATCGAGCGCGCCAAGGTGGTGCTGGCGATGCTCGAGGCCGACGACCGCGCCAAACCGCGGGGCTTCGAGGATTTACCGTTGTTCGCCGCGCCGCCCCGCCCGGCCGCGCCCGATCCGCGTCAGGCCGCGCTCGATGCGTTGCTGGCGATGCTGCAATCCATCCACCCCGATGAACTGTCGCCGCGCGAAGCACTGGAAGCACTGTACGCGCTGAAGCAGCGCGCTCCCGGCGCGGATTAGCCGCAACCGCGTTCGCCTTGCCTTGTGCTAAGCTCGGGGCAAAACGGCCATACGTGAGGGAGGCCATGAATATTCTGTTTGGCCGCGTGATTTTGCTCGGCGGCCTGCTCGCGAGTCTACTTTCGAGTCCCGGCGCACTGGCCCAATCCTATCCGAGCCGCACTGTCACAATCGTCGTGACCTCCGCCGCGGGCGCGCTGACCGATGTGCTCACCCGCGCCGTCAGCCAGCGACTGTCGCAGATGTGGGGCCAGTCCATTGTGGTCGAGAACCGCGGCGGCGCCGGACACAACTTCGCCGCGACCGCCGTCAAGGCGGCGGCCGCCGACGGCTATACGCTGCTCTCTTCCGAGACCGGCTTCGCCACCAGCCAGCCGCATCTCCACGGCAAGGGCAAATTGTCCTACGACCCGGAAGTCGATTTCATCCCGGTGGCGGGCTATGCCGGCATTCCGATCGGCCTGCTGGTTCACCCATCGGTGCCGGCAAAGTCGATTGGCGAATTGATCGCCCTGGCAAAGGCGAAGCCCGGCGCGATGACATACGGCACCGCCGGCCTTGGCACTGCGCTACACACCGGCGCCCTGCTGCTGGAAAGTCTCGCCGGCATCAAGATGACGGCGGTCCATTACCGCGGCGCCGCGCCCGCGCTTAACGACTTGATCGCCGGCCACATCAACATGATCACGATGGGGCCATCGGTGGCGCTGCCGGCCGTGGCGGATGGCAAGCTCAACATGCTGGGCTTCGGCAGCGAGCAGCGCGTTGCGCAATTTCCGAACGTGCCGACCATCGCCGAGACCGTTCCGGGCTATGAGGCAGCCGTATCGTTCGGCCTGTTCGCCCCGAAGAGCGCGCCGCGCGATATCCTCATCAAGATCAACGCCGACATCCAGAAGATCATCCATGACCCGGAGTTTCACAAACGCTTCCTCGAGTCGCTGGTGGTGCAGCCGATCCCCGGCTCGATGGAGGCTTTCGCCGAATATCTGCACAAGGACTCCGTCAAATGGGCCAAGGTCATCAGTGCGGCCAATTTGAAGATCGACTGAGGAGGGCCGCGATGCCGGCAAGGCTTGGCGTATTCAGCCTTGGCGCGCTCGGCCTGCTCGGCTGCCTGCTCGCGGCAAATCCCGTGCAGGCGCAGTCCTATCCGGCCCGGCCCATCACCATCGTGGTGCCGGCCGCGCCCGGCGGCGTGAGCGACACCATGGCGCGGCTGGTCGCCCAGCGCTTCACCACCGCATGGGGCCAACAGGTGATCGTCGAGAATCGCGGCGGCGCCAACCACGCCATCGGCGCCGCGATGGTCGGCAAGGCCGCGCCCGACGGCCACAGCATGATGGTCGCCGCGGAAACCGTGTTCGTCATCAATCCCACGCTGCACTCCAAGCTACCCTACGACGTCAACGACTTCGCACCGATCACCGGCCTTGTTCGCATCAATCAGGGGCTGCTGGCGCATCCATCGCTGCCGGCCAACACCATCGCCGAACTGATCGCGCTGGCGAAGCAGAAGCCGGGCGAGATCACCTATGGCAGCTCGGGCCTCGGCGCCGCGGGGCATGTCAATGTCGCGCTGCTGGAGAGCATGGCCAACATCAAGCTCACGCCGGTGCATTACCGCGGCGCAACGCCAGCGCTGAACGACGTGCTGGCCGGGCACATCATGCTCACCTCGGTGAGCCTGAGCGCGTCGGTGCCGCCGCATCGCGCCGGCTTGGCCAAGATGCTCGCGGTCGGCAGCGCCAAACGCCTGCCACAAATTCCCGAGGTGCCGACCACCGCCGAGACCGTGCCGGGCTACGAGGCCGTCACCTGGTTCGGCTTGTTCACCACCACCGGCACGCCGCGCGACGTCATCGGCAAGATCAACGCCGAGGTGCGGGCGCTGTTCGCCGACCAAGCGTTCCTCGACCGCGCCATCGTTCCCGGCATGTTCGAGCCGATGGTCAGTTCGCCCGAACAGTTCGCCGAGTTCATCAAGTCCGACAGCGCAAAATGGTCCAAGGTGCTGCGTGAAGCCAACATCAAAGCTGACTAGCCGTCTGCGTTTAGAAAGGAAACCCATGACGAAATGGCTTTTTGTTCTGGCCACGCTCGGTTGCCTGTCGATGACGGCATCCGCGCAGGCGCAGAGCTATCCCTCCCGCTCGATCACTTTGGTGGTCACCGCGGCGGCCGGCGGCGTCACCGACGTGGTGGCCCGCGCCTTCGGCCAGAAGCTTAACGAAGCATGGGGCCAGCAGGTCATCATCGAGAACAAGGGTGGCGCCGCCCACGTGACCGGCGCCACCTCTGTCGCGCGAGCCGCTCCCGATGGCCATACCTTGCTGGTGGCCGAGGCCGGCACCTTCGTCATCAATCCGGCGATCTATCCCAGGGGCAAATTGACCTATGACGAGAAGACCGACTTCATCCCGATTACGGGCCTCGTCCGCATCAACCAGGCGCTCCTGGCCAGCAAGTCGCTGCCAGTTTCCAACGTCAGGGAGCTGATCGAACTCGCCAAGCAGAAGCCCGGCGAGCTCACCTTCGGCACCGCCGGCGTCGGCTCGGCGCCGCATATGAACATCGAGCTCCTGCAAGACATGTCGGGCGCCAAGCTCGTGCCGGTGCATTATCGCGGCGCCGCTCCCGCCCTGACCGACCTGATGGCCGGCCACATCAATCTGATGTCGGTCAGCGTCAGCCTCGCGCTGCCGCCGGCCCAGGCGGGCCAAATCAAGATCCTGGGAATCGGCAGCGAGAAGCGGCTGGCGAAAGTTCCCGACATTCCGACTGTCGCCGAGACCGGCCTGCCGGGCTACGAGGCGACCACGTGGTTCGGTCTGTTTGCCCCGGCCGGCACGCCGCGGGAGGTGGTGATGAAGCTCAACGCCGAGGCAAAGAAGATTTTTTCCGACCCGGTGTTCGAGGAAAAATTCATGGCGCTGCAGATGTTCCAGTCGCTGGTGATGTCGCCGGAGGAATTCGACGCCCTCATCAAACGCGAAATGCAGAAGTGGTCGAAGGTGATCGAGGCCGCCAAAATCAAGATCGAATAATTCGCCGCTGAACTGCGCGGCGACGCCACCCATACAGCACGATATTCCAGACCACCGAGACGACCAGCGACAGCACGAGCCCGGCCCAGGTGCCGAGAGGCACCACGGCGAGATGCACCGTGAACAGGCAGGCGCTGAACCCGACCAGCCCCCACATGGTGTTGGCGATCAGCGCCGCGGTCGCCGGTCCGCCGACGCGCGGATGGAAGATCAGCATCAGGCTCGTCATCACGATCGGATAGACCGCGAGCAATCCGGTCATGGTCGGCCCGACGTGGCCGCTCAATCCCACCACCGCGGCGACAAGGCACGCCACCATGAAGGCGCGCACGGGAATGTCGTACCACTTGCGCACGATCGCCGGCATCTGCACGTGCCGATAGCGGTCGGTCAGCGCAATGCAGATGCCGAACAGCGCCAGATTGGCCGCAACCACAGTGACAAACGTCCACGACACCGAGCGCAGCAGCAACGCGACTATGAACCACGCGGCGACCGCGCCGGTTACGCTCAACACCATGCCGCTGCGCTGCGCCAGCACGATAAAGACCAGCGAGAACACAGCGGTCGCGCCGTGGGCCGCGATGCTGCCGATCGCGCTTGCGGAGATGAACGCGGAATCATGGTCGAGGCCGACGAACACGTAAGCAGGACCGGCGGCGATCGGCAGCGTGGCGACGATTGCACCGATCGCCGCGCCGGCGCGCTCGGCCACCATCGCCGCGGCGATGACGAAGCCGGCCGTGACAGCCATTTTGAGGACAAGCGAGAGCCAGAAAATCAGGTCGGGGGACATGTTCCAGGGCTGTCATCGTCCGCGAAGGCGGACGATCCAGTATCCATAGCCTAGCTGAGAATTCAGAGTCCGATAAATACCGGATGCCCCGCTTTCGCGGGGGCATGACAAGTCGTTCCTCACACGCGTTGCATGTTGATGTCGACCGGCGGGCCCTTGGCGATGGTCTGATAAACCACGCAATAACGCTCGGTGAGCTTGAGCAACTGGTCGAGTTTCTCCTGCGGTACGTCGGTTTCGACGTCGAAGCGAAGGCGTATCTGACGGAACCCGACCGGAGCTTCCTTGTCGACGCCGAGCGTACCGCGGAAATCGAGATCGCCCTCGGCCGACACGGTGCCGGATTTCAGCGGAATGGCGAGCGCGGTCGAAACCGCTTTGAGCGTGACGCCGGCGCAGGCGACCAGCGCCTCCAGCAGCATGTCGCCCGAGCAGAGTTCCAGCCCCGTGCCACCGGTCGCCGGATGTAGACCGGCGACCGCAAGCGCGCGACCGGTCTCGACTTTGCAGGCGATGTTCTGGTCATCGAGCGTGCCCTTGGCCCTCAAGGTGATCAGAGCCGCGCCTGCATCGGATTTATAGCGCTCCTTGATCGGCGCTTGCATCGCGCGGAGTTCGTTGGCGTCCATTGTTCTGACTCCTTGTTCTTAGTTCGGATGCAACACCACGCGGCCGACGATCTGGCCGGCGCGTAGTTCGCTCATCACCGCGTTGACATCGTTGAGCGGCCGCGTCGCGACCGGCACCGGCGGCAGGCCGGTGCGGCGAACGAGTTCGATCAGCTCCCGCATCTCCGGCAGGCTGCCGACATACGAGCCCTGAATGGTGATCGCGCGCATGGGGAACGGCGGCAGCGACAACGTAATATCGCCGCCATAGAGGCCAACGATGATGTACTTGCCGCCCTTGATCAGGCTGTCGATGCCGAGCCGCGCGGTCGCCGACGAGCCGACCAGGTCGATCACGGCCCAGGCGCCGCCATTGGTCGCCGCGACGATCTGCGCCGCCGCGTCGGGCGTACCGCCGTCGAACACCAACTCGGCGCCGGCGGCTTTCGCCGCCTCGCGCTTCTTCGGATCGATATCGACGACGATCGCGCTTTTGCCGCCCATCGCCTTGTGAATGGCGATGCACATGAGGCCAAGGCCGCCGGCACCGATAATCACCACCGGGTCGGTCGCAAGAGTCGGTCCAACCTTCTTCAAGGCGCCGTAAGTGGTGACGCCGGAGCAGGCGAGCGGCGCGGCGCGATCGACCGGCAGATCACCGATGTCGATCAGGTAGCGCGGGTGCGGCAGCAGCAAATAATCGGAATAGCCGCCGTTCGAGAACACGCCGAGGCTCTTCATGGCGCGGCAGAGATTTTCGTCGCCACGCCGGCAGACCGCGCAGGTGCCGCAACCGATCCAGGGGTGCGCCAATTTGCGGTCGCCGATTTTCGCACCCTCAGCCTGCGGTCCGATCGCCACCACCTCGCCGACATTCTCGTGGCCGAGCGTGACCGGCAGCTTCATGCCGCGATCTTCCAGGCTCATCCGCTTGCCGCCACCGAGTTCGAAATAGCCGTCGGCCAGATGCAGGTCGCTGTGGCAAACGCCGGCGGCCAACACCTTAAGCAGCACCTCGGTGCCGGTTGGCTTCGGCGTGGGGTATTCGTTGCACTGAAGCGGCTGACCGCAGGTGCAGACCTGGAAGCTGCGCATATTGACCCCCGCCACGCGGCACAAATGTCGCGCCTAGTTATAAGAGGCGGGTGCCCGGCACAAGTCCGGGCACGGAAGCGTGATTACCACCACATCGCCGCGCCCTGAGCAGCTTTTTGCTCGGGATGCTCGACGCCCACGGCGCGGTCGAGCGAGCGGTCAAGCGCCGTGAGCACGCGGCGCTTGGCGAAATCAAACGCCGCCGACTGGCGGTCGCGCGGACGCGGCAAATCGATCTCAATTTCGTCGGCGATCTGGCCGGGGTGCGGGCGCATCACGAGAATGCGGTCGGCGAGCGCGATCGCCTCTTCGACGTCGTGGGTGACCATGACCAGCGTCGGCTTGAATTCGTTCCACAGGTTGAGCAGGTGATCCTGCAGATCGACGCGGGTGAAAGCGTCGAGCGCGGAAAACGGCTCGTCGAGCAGCAGCACCTGGGGCTGCGGCACCAGCGCGCGGGCGATGGCGACGCGTTGCGCCTGCCCGCCGGACAGCTCGCGCGGCCACACGTTCGCCTTCTCCGACAGCCCGACCCGGTCGAGCGCGTGGGCGACGCGTCCGACGCGTTCTTGCTTCGGCCGGTCCTCGATGCCGAAGCCGACGTTGCCGGCAACAGTGAGCCACGGCAGCAGGCGCGGCTCCTGGAAGATGATGCCGATCTGCTCGTGGGGCCGGGTGATCGTCACGTCGTCGAGACGGACCGAACCTTGCGTTGGGGTGTCGAGGCCGGAGATCGCGCGGAGCAAGGTGGACTTGCCGCAGCCGGAGCCGCCGATCACCGCAACGATCTCGCCCGGCGCGACGCCAAGCGTGACGGCGTCGAGCGCATGCACGCCGTTCGGATAGGTTTTGCCGACCCGTTCGAGGTTCAACATCGTCATAACCGCACGAAGGCGTCCTCCCAGCGCAGGAACGGCGCGGCGACGGCAGAGACGATCCAATCCGTGGTCTTGCCAATGATGGCGAAGGCGACGATGGCGGCGACGATCTGCGCCGGCTTGCCGAGCTGCTGGCCGTCAATCAGGAGATAGCCGAGCCCTTCGGAGGCGCCGAGCAGTTCGGCGGCGACCACGAACATCCAACCGAGTCCGAGTCCGGAGCGAAGCGCGAGCACATATGCCGGCAGCACCGCTGGCAACAGAATGCGCCGGACCATGGCGGCGTCGGACAAGCGGAAGGCGCGGCCGACTTCGACGAGCTTTCGATCGACTGACATGATCGCGCCCATGACGCCGAGATAGACCGGGAAGAACACGCCGACCGCGATGAGCGTGATCTTGGAGCCCTCGAAAATCCCAAACCACAAAACGAACAAAGGCACCCAGGCAATTGACGGAATGGCGCGAAGCGCCTGCAAGGTCGGATCGAGCAGCCGCTGGATGAACGCGGAATAGCCGGTGAGCGCGCCGGCCAGGGTACCGGCCACGACGCCGATGCCGAAACCCGCAGCAACGCGAAGGCACGTTGCCAGCGCGTGGCGCTGCAATTCACCGGTCTCCGCAAGTTCCCAAAACGTTGCGAAAATCACCGATGGCGGTGGCACCAGCCGGCCGCTCGCCCAACCGGAGCGCACCGCGAGTTCCCAGAGCAGGCCCGCGGCGACCGGCAAGATCAGGCCAACAACCGGCCACGACCAGCGCGCCACGCGGTCGCGTGTGGCCTTGCGTTGTTCCGGCGTGACCTGTCCGGCGGCAATCGTCATGGACACAAAGGACATACCAACACCCAGCGCAACGCAAGTCGCGGGATCCCGGGTTCGTCTCGCCTTCGCCGTTCGGACTATGGCGGACGCCCCGGGATGGCCTTGCGGATCAGTTCGTCAGCGGCACGCTTGCATCGATCAGGACGTCAACCGTGCCCTTCACGTCAACGTCCGCCTTGATGACGCCGGCCTGCTGGAGCGCGAGGCCCGCCGCCAAGATCGACTCGCGCTGAGGCGCGCCGATCTTGCTGTGGGTCAGCTCGGTGCGCTCCTTGAGCTGCTTGTCCACCACCGGGTCGGGCAGTTTGGTCGCGGCGATGAAGACGTGTTTCAGCTCGTCATAATGACCAAGCGAATACTTGCGCGCCTCTTCGTAGACCGCGAGCACGCGCTTCACCAGATCGGGGTGATCCTTGAGGAACTCCTCACGCACGTTGAGGATGCCCCAGGTGTTAGCCTCCTTGTTGCGATAGAACAGCTTGGCGCCGTCCTCGACCTCGGCCTGCGCCATCATCGGATCGAGGCCGGCCCAGGCCTGCACGTCGCCGCGAATGAGCGCGGTCTTGCCGTCCGGATGCTGCAAGAGCACCGGCGTGATGTCCTTCTCGGTGAGCTTCACGCCGAGCAGCGCACGCACCAGGAAGATATGCGGATCGGTGCCGCGGGTCACCGCGACCCGCTTGCCTTTGAGATCTTCGATCTTGGCGATCTGTGAGTCCTTGGTGGTGACCAGCGCCGTCCATTCCGGCCGCGAATAGACATAGATCGACTTGATCGGGTTGCCGTTGATCTTGGCGAGCAGCGCGGCCGAGCCTGCGGTCGAGCCGAAATCGATCGAGCCGGCGTTGAGGAATTCCAGCGCCTTGTTGGAGCCGAGCGCCTGCACCCAGCGGATGCCGATGCCGTCCTTGGCGAATTCCTTTTCCAGCAATCCCTTTTCCTTCAGCAGCATGGAAACGGGGTTGTAGGTCGCCCAGTCGATGTTGATGGTCTTGGGCTTGTCGGCGCCGAAGCTCGCGGTCGGCAGCAAGCCGGCCAGAAGCACGGAAGCCAGAAGAGAACGGCGAGACAGGATGGACTTGGTTACGCGAGCCACGAGTACCTCCACGTTGCGCGGTCGAGCCGGACCGCTGATTGATGGAGGCGGGCATACATATGCCCGCCCGTCAGCTTTTTGCGACGGGGCGGGCCCCGACCGCTTTAGCTGCATTTGTTAAGCGCCCGCAAGCTGTTCGCTTCAAATCGGCGCTGAACTCTTAGGTACGATCTAACCTATTGTTTGTCAAAGAGAAAATAATAATATCGCGGAGCCGGGGGAGGGAATTTGCTTCCCTTTTGGGCAGCCCTCGGAGTGACTTTGTTTTCCCTGCCATATCGTGCCTCGCCGTGACAGAAGGCGCCCGCTTCGCTATCCGGATAGGTCCATGCTGACCCCCGACAGGCCACTGAATGAGGCCGAGCTGTTCGATGAGCGCGCGCTCGTGGCCGAGCTCGCGCTCCTCGCCGACGAGCATGCCGGTTCCGAACAGGAACTGCGGCGCGCGGTGGCACAACGGCTCAAAGCCGTGCTGGCGGCGGGCCGCAAACAAGCCGAGCAACTGCTCCTGAAGGATCGCCAAGGCCGGCGCTGCGCCGAGCGGCTCTGCTTCATGATGGATGAGATCATCCGCGTGCTGTTCGAGTTTGTCGGGACACATCTCTATC
>Ga0207670_10002296_pt1 | contig 10023 bp, 10 predicted proteins | sample KBSS23HmetaG_FD_184339 | JGI IMG/M metagenome (GOLD analysis project Ga0207670, IMG submission 184339) | Switchgrass rhizosphere microbial communities from Kellogg Biological Station, Michigan, USA - KBS S2-3H metaG (SPAdes) (version 2) | ecosystem: Host-associated > Plants > Roots >... | reverse complement strand
TTTCCCGAGCCCTCATGACGGCCGACAGCGACGCCGTCCGCGCCTACCTCGACGCCGGCATGTCGGCGAACCACGTCTTCGCCGACGAGAACAAACGCACGCCGCTGATGATCCTTTTCTTCGGCCGGCAGGCCTGCGCGCAAGGGGCGGGGGGACGCGCGATCGTGTCCCTCCTCATCCAGCGCGGCGCGAACGTCAACGCGCAGGACGAGATGCAGAACACGCCGCTCATGTTCGCGGCGGACAACTGCGACCGCGAAACGCTGCGGGTGCTGCTGAAGGCGGGCGCGAAGCTGAACACGAAGAACTGGGCGGGGCTGACCGCGCTGTCGATGGGAATCGTGTCCGGCAACCCGGGACTCGAGGAGCTCATCGCCGCCGGCGCGCGTCTGGACGCGCAGACGGCGAAGGCCTACGCCGACGCGTACAAGGGGAATCCGAAGGCGCTCGCGCTGGTGAAGAAGGCTTCGCAGCCGTAGAACCCAAGGACTCCCTTCCCGGCGGGAGTGGGATGGGCTGAGGGGCGACGACCTTACGCCGTCATCCTGAGGAGCGGAGCGCAGCGAGCGGTCCTGAGTCGCGAACGGCGAAGAAAGAATCCCGGACTCGATTGCCATTGTCGCGTTCAGTCACGGGATCCTTCGCTTCGCTCAGGATGACTGGCAGGAGGAATTCCGCGATCGCCATTACTGCGGCCGGAACGAGACCGCCGACGGGGTGAGAGACCTTACGCCGTCATCCTGAGGAGCGGAGCGCAGCGAGCGGTCCTGAGTCGCAAAGCGGCGAAGGGAGGATCCCGAACTCGATTGCCATTGTCGCGTTCACTGACCGGATCCTTCGCTTCGCTCAGGATGTCCGCAGAATGCAGCGAGGGGAGGGACCCCGCGACCGCCATTACTGCGGTCGGAACGAGACCCCTCCCCTCTTGCGACCAGCCTCCGCCGGCGCCGAGCGCGAGCCCGGCCGGCGGCGAGAGACCTACTCCCAGTCCTTCGGAACGTTGTAGAAGCTGTAGATCTGGCTGCGATAGCCCATGTCGCTCACGTCGGGCCAGTTGTCCTTATCGAAGCCCGGCGCGTCCTTGAGGCGATCCTTCGGCACGTCGAGCACGAAGGCATGCTTCTCCGTGTCGACCTTCATCGCGCGGAAGGGAACCGCGAACAGCTTGTTGCCCATCCCCAGGAAGCCGCCGAACGAGAGGACCGCGTACGCGATCCGGCCGCTCGAGAGATCGATCATCAGGTCCTCGATCTTCCCCAGATTCTCGTCCATCGCGTTGTGGACGGGGTCCCCGATGATCGTGCTCGCGCTGAGCGTGTTGCGAGTCAGAGTCTCCGTGTGGGTAACCATGAATCCTCCTAGAGCAGAAATTGCGGACGCAACCAGAGCGTCCAACAGTTTCCGAGGAGCAAGACTCGCGCCAGCGATAGGATCCCGTCGATGAGTCGGCGGGCTGTCCGGATCCTGGGCGTTTATCTCGTCGCCGCCGTTCTGACGGGCGCGATCCTCCCCGCTCAGACGCCCGCTCCGCCGCCGGCGGGCGCGGCGAGCCCGACGACGTCGATCGCCGCGACGTCTTCTCCGGCCCCGACGACCTACACGCTGACGCCGGAGCAGCGCGAGAAGGCGATCGCCTACGCGCGCGCCCGCTATCGCCTCCACTTCTTCGCGTTCTTCTGGAGCGTGCTCGTCCTGATCCTGATCCTCCGTGCGCGCCTCGGCCCGTTCTTCCGCGACCGCGCCGAGTCCGTCGCGAAGCGGCGGTTCTGGCAGGCGGCGATCTTCGTGCCGCTGCTCGTCGTCACGGAATCCCTGCTCGAGCTGCCGACCGCCGCGTACGGCCACCACCTCTCGCGCCTCTACCAGCAGTCGGTGCAGGGCTGGGGATCGTGGCTGTGGGACGAGGCGAAGGGCCTGATTGTCGGGATCGTCATCGCGATCCCGCTCGTCTGGTTGCTCTACGCGTTCCTGCGCAGGAGCCCGCGGCGGTGGTGGCTCTGGTTCTGGCTCGCGCTCCTCCCGATTCTCGTGTTCCTGATCTTCCTGGCGCCGGTGTTCGTCGAGCCGCTCTTCTTCGAGTTCGAGCCTCTCGCGCCGAAGCATCCCGAGCTCGCCCACGCGATCGAGCAGGTGACGGTCCGCGCCGGAGAGCCGATCCCGGAGTCGAAGATGTTCGCGATGAACGCGAGCTCCAAGTACAACTCGGTCAACGCGTACGTCTCGGGCCTCGGCGCGTCCAAGCGCGTCGTCGTGTGGGACACGACGATGGCGAAGGCGACGATCCCGCAGACGCTGTTCGTGTTCGGCCACGAGATGGGCCACTACGTGCTGGGGCACATCCCGCGGACGATCGCGTTCCTGTGGGCGCTCTTCTTCGTCTGGCTCGCTGCGGGCGCGGCGCTTCTCGACAGACTCTTCCCGGCTGCGGACGGCGCCGGAGGCACCGCGACGAATCGCTGGGGGATTCGGGGATTGACCGACTGGGCGTCGCTGCCGGTCCTCTTTCTCCTGGTGACGATCGCGTCGGAGGTCTCGACGCCGCTCATCAGCGGTTTCATCCGCTCGCAGGAGCACGAGGCGGACCGCTTCGGCCTCGAGGCGATCCATGGACTGGTGCCGGACTCGAGGGCCGCGGCCACGGGCGCGTTCCAGATCCTCGGCGAGGCCAACCTCGCGGATCCCGATCCGAGCCCGTTCATCCGCTTCTGGCTCTACGACCATCCCCCGCTCGCCGAGCGCCTCCGCTTCGCCGCGACGTACGACCCCTGGGGCAAGGGCGAGCAACCGAGGTACGTGAAGTGACCGCGTCGACGCGAAGCGGCGGATCGGTCATCCCGAGCGCGACGAGGAGTCAGGGATCCCGTGACTGAACGCCACTACGGCTCATAGGGCCGCTCGCTCGCACCCTCGTTCCCCTCCTCAGGATGACGCCATGGGCGCAGGGGCTGGAAACTTACCTAGTATTACAACGTATAATGTGATGCATGGTAGTCAGCCGAGAAACCGATCAATCGGACAACTGGGAGCGTCAGGTCAAGAAAGGCTGGCTCGAGCTCGCGATTCTTGCAAGCCTCTGGGACGAAAAGCTTTATGGCTTGGATATTCTCCGCCGCCTCGAGCAGGCCACGGACCTCGTGGTCGCGGAGGGGACTGTCTATCCCATCCTCAGCCGGCTCAAGGCGGAAGGCCTCGTCCAGACGAAGTGGGTCGAAGGCGAGGCCGGCCACCCTCGGAAGTACTACTGGCTGACTTCCGCCGGCCGGTCGCGCGCCGCGGCGATGGCGCGCTACGCGTCCGGCTTTCTCGGATCGATCACTCAGATCATCGCGCCGCTTCTGGCCAAGGAGGGGAAATGACCCAGGCGGAAATGCTTCAGAAGCGCATCGACTCGTATCTCGCGGAGCTGCGCCGATGCCTCGGAGAGCTTCCGCCCGAGGAGGTCCACGACATCCTCCAGGAGATTCGCGGTCACATCCTCGATCGGGCGGAGGCAAGCGGAGAGCTGACGGAGGAGCGTCTCGTCGCGATCCTGAAGGCGCTCGGCCGACCCGAGGAGATCGCTCCGCTCTACCAGGTCGATTCGGTCGTGGCGAAGGCGCGGGTCAGCCTGTCGCCGCGGATCGTCTTGCGCGGAATCCATCGCTGGTCGGTCGTCAGCGGCTGGGGGCTCGTCCTGTTCGTGCTCGGCATCGCAGGCTACGCCACCGGTTTCTCGCTGATGCTCTCGGGCCTCTGCAAGCTCATCTGGCCCCACGAGGTGGGGGCGTGGGTCGGCCCAGGCGAATTCAACATCGGGACCAACGCGAGTCCCGCCGCCCACGACGTGCTCGGTTGGTGGCTCGTGCCGGTTGGGCTGGGGCTCGGTGCGCTGGTCGTCGTGGGAACGACCCGGCTCTTACGCTGGACGCTCCGGTTCGCGCGGATCCGAAGGCCGACCGGCGCCGCAGCGGTCTGCTGAGCGCGAGGTGGCGATCGGCTGGTAGCATTTCCGCGGATGACACGCCGCTTCCCCAAACGCGTCCTCGCCGCCGTCGACGAGTCGAGCGTCCTGCGCATCCGCGCGGGCGCCGACGACACGCACCGCTTCCTCGGCATCTGGGGCGTCGTCGCGCTGGGCCGGATCTTCGTGCGCCCCTGGAACGACAAGCCGACCGGCTGGCGGCAGGCCTTCCTCGCCGACCCCGGCCACCGTGGCGCAATCCGCCTCGCGAAGGACGGTCCCGACATCCGCATCCGCGCCAGGCCCGTCCGCGGCGAGCGCGTGAACGACGCCGTCGACGCCGCCTACGAGGCGAAGTACTCGAGCAAGGCGAGCAACAAGTGGGTCCGCGGCCTCGTCACGGAGCGGCGGCGCAAGACGACGATGGAGCTGACGCCGGGCTGATCGACTTCCTCACTGGATTCCGACGATCGACGCGACCCACGTCTTCCCGCCCTGGTAGACGAACGAAGCGCCGTAGGGCACGGCGCCTTGCGGCCCGAAGAACGGATCCAGGATCGAGATATTGCCGTTGCGGTCGTAGCCGTTGATCACGACGACGTGTCCCCCCGACGATCCCTGATAGCCGATGATGATCGGCCGTCCCGCGGCGATCTCGGCCTTGACGGCGTCGAACGTGATCGGACTCGGGACGTACTGCGACTGCAGGCCGGCGAGGCTGTAGAGCCCCTGTTGAATGGTCTGCATCGAGGGCGCACCGACCACGCAGAATTCCGGGAAGTTGCAGCAGTCACCCCCGAGAAACACCGAGAGCGTCTGGCATTGATGAACCGGCCTTCCGTAGTACGTGGTCACCATCTCGATCGCGGCAGCCCAGCACCACTCGAGAGTCTGCTGGCTGAAGAAGGGCACCGAGAGGAGCTTGCTGTCGGGAGGACCAGTCGGCCCCGGACCGGTGACCGTGTTCTGCTTCTCGAAGCAGCCCGTCGCCGAGGCGACGAGCAGCGCCGTGACGAGAAACCCCCGGAGCGTCTTCATTTTGGCCTCCTGGGAGAGGGGTTCCCGGATGGTCCGCTGCGTTACGCCCCGGTGAGGGGATCCGCGGAGGTAGAGCCACAAAAGAAAACGAGCAGCCGTGCACACAAGTGCTCCGGCTGCTCGCGGAACTCGACCGCTACTACTTTCCCCTCATCTCCTTCAGCCCCGTCCCCAGCTCGAACAGCCAGCCGCCCGTCGCGGCGGCGGGATAGGTCGAGACGCCGAGGACGATGTCGGTGCCGGCGGGCGCGGTCATCGTTTCGACGAGGTCGCCGTACACGTCGAAGATCTTCCCGAGCTCGCTCCCCTCGTGGACGCGGTCGCCGGCTTTCACCGACACGTCCAGGAATCCGCCGCGCGCGTTGGTCACGATCTTGTAGCCCGTGACGATCGTGTGCGCGGTCGGCTTCGGCGGCTCGCCTTGCAGCACGCCGACCCCCCGCAGGAATCCGCGCACCGCATCGGCCTGCATCCTGATGTCCGCCGGGTCGAGCGGCTGACCTCCGCCGACCTCCAGCAGGAACGCCGGGATCCCGGCCGCCGCGAACGCCGTCGTCGAGTCGCTCGCGAAGACCTTCTGCGTGTCGCGCCAGAGCGTCGGAACCCCGAAGCTGCGCGCGAGCTCGTCGTAGCGATCCGCGGGGACCGTGCCCGTCACCGTGTAGAAGACGAACGGGTGCTGCCTGAACCGGTCGCCGCCGGTGTGCAGGTCGACGAAGTAGTCCGCCACGCGCTTCACGTTCACGTAGACCGCGCCCGCGATCCGCTCCGTGGCGAACCGGTCTCGCCCCGGGAACGCGTCTCCGAAGTCCTCGAGGTCGTCGAGGTTCGGGTTCACGCGCTGGAGCCCGCGGAACGCCGGCGGATTCGTGATCATCACGGCGACGACCGTCCCCTTCATCGCCGCGGGATCGAGGCCCTTGACGACGTCCTGAAGCGCGCGCGGCCCGCCGTACTCGTCGCCATGCGCGCTCCCCTCGACCCAGACGACCGGTCCGGGCGCGCGTCCCGTGACGACGACGACCGGCAGCGCGACCGCCGACCCGTCCGCCGCCTCGGCCACCTTGAGCGTCCCGCGCACCGCCTGACCCGCAACGCCTTTCGCCGTGCCGATCTCGACGGGCGGCTTGGCGTCCGCGGCCGGCAGGAAGCCCGCCGCACAGAGAAGGGCCAGCGCCGAAACGAATCGCTGCATCGAAACCTCCGTGCGGAGAGGATATGCCTTCGATCCCGCGCTAGAATCCCGCCTGCTTGCCCCTCGCCGCAGGTACGAAGCTCGGGCCCTACGAGATCCTCGCGCCGATCGGCGCGGGCGGGATGGGCGAGGTCTACCGCGCGCGCGACACCAAGCTCGACCGCGAGGTCGCGGTCAAGGTGCTCCCCTCGCAGCTGACAGCGAATGCCGACGCGCTCGCGCGTTTCGAGCGCGAGGCCAAGGCGGTCGCCGCGCTCTCGCACCCCAACATCCTCGCCATTCACGACTTCGGCACGTACGAGGGAGTGTCCTACGCGGTCACCGAGCTGCTCGAGGGCGAGACGCTTCGCGGAAAGCTCGACGGCTCGACCGTGACGCAGAAGCAGGCCGTGGACTGGGCGCTCCAGATCGCGAAGGGCCTCTCCGCCGCGCACGGCAAGGGCGTCGTCCACCGCGACTTGAAGCCCGACAACGTCTTCGTGACCAAAGACGGTCACGTCAAGATCCTGGACTTCGGCCTGGCGAAGCGCGTCGAAGCCGCTCCGGCCGAGCAGACGAGCGCGCCGACCGGAACTGGCGGCGGCCACACCGAACCCGGGACGGTCATGGGCACTATGGGCTACATGTCCCCGGAGCAGGTCCGCGGCCTGCCCGTCGACGCGCGCTCGGACATCTTCTCTTTCGGCGCGATCCTCTACGAGCTCCTCTCCGGGAAGAAGGCGTTCAAGCGCGACACGGCGAGCGACACGATCGCCGCGATCCTGAAGGAGGAGCCGCAGGAGCTGACGCAGTCGGGCCGCAACGTCTCTCCCGCGCTCGACCACATCGTGCGGCACTGTCTGGAGAAGGACCGCGAGAACCGCTTCCAGACCGCCAAGGACGTCGCCTTCGCGCTTTCGGAGGCGTCGGCGCCGTCGATCCTGAGCGGCGTCACGAGCGGGTCGTACGTCATCTCGCCCTCACCGCGCCGCGGCCCCGGCAAAGCGATCCTGTTCCTCGCGATCTTCGTCGCCGTCTTCGCCGCCGCGGCTCTGCTCCTCTGGCGCCGGCCGAAGGCTGGCACCTCCTCCGCCGCCGGCGGTCCCGCGCGCATCGCGGTCCTCCCGTTCGAGAATTTGGGATCCCCCGAGGACGACTACTTTGCGGACGGCATGGCGGACCAGATCCGCGGCAAGCTGACCGCCCTGCCGGGACTTCAGGTGATCGCGCGCGGCAGCTCGACGCCGTACAAGAAGACCAACAAGACTCCCAAGCAGATCGCCGAGGAGCTCAATGCGTCGTATCTGCTGACGGCCACGGTGCGCTGGGAGAAGAGCGGAGGCGCGAGCCGGGTCCAGGTGAATCCCGAGCTCGTCGACGTGACGCATCCGGACGCCCCGACCTCCAGGTGGCAGCAGCCGTTCGACGCGGCGATCACGGACGTCTTCCAGGTGCAGTCGGACATCGCGACGAAGGTGGCGCAGGCGTTGGGCGGCGCGCTCGGGCAGGGCGAAGAGAAGCGGCTCTCGGAGAAGCCGACCCAGAATCTCGCCGCTTACGACGCCTTCCTCAAGGGCGAGGAGATCTCGAAGGCACTGGCCGTGAACGATCCCCCCACCGTTCGGCGGGCTCTGGGCTACTACGAGCAGGTCGTGGCTCTGGACCCAGGCTTCGCGCAGGGCTGGGCGCGGGTCTCGGTGGCCTGCTCGCTCCTGTACGCGAATGCCCTTCCGGAACCTCGCCTCGCCGAACGCGCGCGACAGGCTGCCGACAAGGCGATTGCGCTCGCGCCCGGCCGGCCCGAGGGATACCACGCTCTCGGAAACCTCGAGCGACTGGTCAATCACGATCTCCCGCGCGCCCGGGAGCAGTACGCCAAGGCGCTGAGACTCGCGCCGAACGCCGCGGACATTCTCGGATCGTCGGCGGCGACCGAGCAGGGGCTCGGAAACATCGAGGAGGCTCTGGAGCACGCGAAGCAGGCGGAACGGCTCGATCCGCGATCGGTTGGCGCCGTGCGCAGGGTGGGCGTCATGCTCGTCCAACTCCGACGCTACCCCGAGGGGATCGCCACGCTCGATCGGGCCATCGCTCTCTCGCCGTCGAACGTCAACGTTATCGAATATCGGGCGATGGCGTCTCTCGGACAGGGCGACCTGGCAGGCGCCCGGGCGGTCCTGCGTTCCGCCCAGAAGGACATCGAGCCGACGGCGCTCGTCGCCTACGTCGCCCAGTACAACGATCTCGTCTGGGTTCTGGACGAGGAGCAGCGCGCTTTGCTCCTCCGGCTGACGCCGGAGGCGTTCGACGGCGATCGCGCGGCGCTCGAGATCTGCCTGACGCAGGCCTACGCTCTCAAAGGAGACGCCGCCAACACGCGCGCCCACGCTGACGAGGCGCGCAAGGGCTTCGAGGAACAGCTTCGAGAAGCTCCTAATGACCACCAGCTGCTCGTCCTGCACGCTCTCGCGCTCGCATACCTCGGCCGCAAGGAGGAGGCGATCCGCGAAGGACTGCGTGCCGTCGAGCTGATGCCGGTCGCGCGGGATGCCGCCGCCGGCAACTACGATCAGCATGCGCTCGCCCGGATCTACATTCTGGTCGGCGAGCCCGAGAAGGCGTTGGACAGGCTCGAGCCTCTGCTGAAGACGCCCTATCTCCTGTCGCCCGCGCGGCTGAAGATCGATCCCACCTTCGACCCGCTGCGCGGGAATCCGCGATTCCAGAAGCTGACGCGCTGACGATCCGATGCGGATCGCCAGTGCGTCATCCCGAGCGCGACGGGGAGTCGGGGATCCCGTTACCGAAAGCCCTCCTCCCGTTTGCGCGCGGGAACCGGCGCGACCGATGAGCCTGTCATCCCGAGCGCAGCGAGGGATCCCGTCACTGAACGGCACCCTCCCGTTTGAGTACTGGATCCCTCGTCGCTCGCAGGCTCGCTCCGCTCCTCGGGATGACGGCGTCGGGATTCGTCGACGACCGATGAGCGCGGACTCGTGATACCTTCCTCTCCGTATCAAGAGAGGCGCGAGGGTTCTGGCCCGTCGACCGCCCGGCAACCTGCGAACGCCAGCAAGGTGCCAAAGCCAGCCCGGGAACGGGGACGATAGGGCTCGAGCCGAGCAAACACCGGCGTCGAGTCCCGCGGACATCCGCGGGATTTTCGTTTTCGGGAAGGCGGTCGCGAGTCCGCCCTGCTCCTCTCGGGGAGGAAGCATGGATCGACCGAGGAACGCCGCCCGCAGGCCCGCACGCCCACCCATTCCGCGCGTCTGCGACGCGTGCCGGGAGTACGCGGTGCACATCAGCCACGACGGGCTGCTCTACGACCACTTCACCGCGCACGAGTCGGGGATCGACGTGTATCACCGGCACGTCGTGTACTGCCGGGACCTCGGAGAACCGAGCCGTCATTCCGAGCGCAGCGGGGGATCCCGTCACTGAACGGATCACTGGCCTAGGAATCTCGCTGCTCGGAACGCCTGGCGAAGCCACTAAGCCGTCATCCCGAGCGAAGCGAGGGATCCCGTCACTCAATGGACCGCTGGCTTGGGTACCTCGGGATGACTGGCGAAGCCACTATGCCGTCATCCCGAGCGCAGCGAGGGATCCCGTCACTGAACGGACAGCTCGCCAGTGATCACGGGATCCTTCGTCGCTCGCTTCGCTCCGCTCCTCAGGATGACGGGCTTGGTAGCCTCCCCTCACCGTTAACGGACCGCCGGCCAGCAATCACGGGATCCCTCGTCGCTCGCTTCGCTCCGCTCCTCGGGATGACGGGCTTGGTCGCCTCCCCTCACCGTTAACGTACCGCCGGCCAGCAATCACGGGATCCCTCGTCGCTCGCTTCGCTCCGCTCCTCGGGATGACG
>Ga0207670_10002295_pt1 | contig 10024 bp, 5 predicted proteins | sample KBSS23HmetaG_FD_184339 | JGI IMG/M metagenome (GOLD analysis project Ga0207670, IMG submission 184339) | Switchgrass rhizosphere microbial communities from Kellogg Biological Station, Michigan, USA - KBS S2-3H metaG (SPAdes) (version 2) | ecosystem: Host-associated > Plants > Roots > Rhizosphere... | reverse complement strand
GATCGCGGCTCCGCGGTCATCGTCCACGATCGCCCGGTGATCATCGAGGAGCGCGTCAAGGTCAAGCACGACAACGGCTTGCACCGCGGTCACCACAAAGACTAAAACATCGCGATGCGTAGGATCGTCATCATCGGGATGCTCTCGCTCGTCGCCTGTGGCAAGGGCGACGGCGACAAGGGCGCGGGCGGCGCGCGCGATGCCGTGATCAACGCCTGGAAGGCCGAGAAGCTCACGGTGTCGGCGCTGACTCCCGCCACCGTGACGTTTGCCAAGGATTGTCAGGGTGGCACCGTCGAGGGTGTCGACCTCCTTCTGTGCAACTTCGCATCGCCCGCCGAGGCCAAGGCCGCCGAGGATCAGGGCCTGACCTGGGTGAGCGGCGCCACGGGGACGTCGCAGGCTCGTGGGGCCGCGCTGGTCGTGCTCGCGGATCGCAAGAAGACCGATCCGAGCGGCCGCACGATCAACCGGCTGATGAAGCTGGCGCCGAAGTAGCCGTTTCGATAGCGTGCCGGCCATGACACCGATGTGGTCGGCGCTGGCCGACAAGGCGCTCGCGGGTGCCGTGGTAACGCGCGACGAAGCGCGGGCTGTGCTGCACGCGCCGGTCGACGAGACGCTCGGGCTGCTCGACGCGGCGTTCCGGGTGAGGCGCGCCCACTGGGGCCGCCGGGTCTCGCTGCACGTGCTCGAGAACGCCAAGCTGGGCGCGTGTCCGGAGGACTGCGGGTTCTGCTCGCAGTCGCAGAAGCATGCGTCGATGCCACGGGGGGCTTCGCCCCCCGCCCTACCGGCCGAGCCGGCAGGGTTCCCACCCCCCAGGGACTCGCTCCGCTCGTCGCCGAGTGGTGAGGCGCCGATCAAGAGCGTCGACGAGCTGGTCGCCGGGGCCCGCCGTGCCTACGCGGCGCGCGCGAAGCGCTACTGCATGGTCACCGCGACCCGCGGTCCCTCGCAGCGCGATCTGGACACGATCTGCGCCGCGGCGACGCAGATCAAGGCCGAGATGGACATCGAGCTGTGCGCCTCGCTGGGCCTCTTGACGGAAGCCAAGGCCGTGCGCCTCGCGAGCTCGGGCGTCGATCGGTTCAACCATAACCTCGAGACCAGCGAGCGCCACTACGGCAAGATCGTCTCGACCCACACCTGGCAAGATCGCGTCGCGACGGTCCAGATCGCCAAGCGCGCCGGGATGGACACCTGCTGCGGCGGGATCGTCGGGCTCGGCGAGACCTTAGACGATCTGCTCGATCTGGCGTTCGCCTTGCGCGAGCTCGACGTCGACTCGGTGCCGGTGAACTTCCTCGACGCGCGCCCGGGCACGCCGCTCGCGGGCACCCCGCTCGTTCAGCCCAACTTTGCGCTGCGCGCGCTGTGCATGTTCCGGTTCGTCCACCCGCGCACCGATCTGCGGGTCGCCGGCGGCCGCGAGATCACGCTGCGCGCCCTCCAGGTGATGGCGCTCTACCCCGCGAACTCGATCTTCACGCAGGGCTACCTGACGACCGCCGGCGCCACGCCGCACGACGATCACCAGATGATCCGCGACGCCGGCTTCGAGCTCGAGCTCGCGTCGGGCGAGACCGTCCCCGCCGATCCCGATGCGGTCGCGCACCTCGGCGCACCCACTCGCCGGCCCTCGCTGCCGGTCGCCCGCGGCTAAGAGCCTGTAGGGCATAGATCGCGGTTGCGCCGCGCGGTGTCGAGATCGCGCAAGGAAACGGTCGAAGCCACGACGAGCTCCTGCGAGCCCTCCGCACTGCATGCGCCAACCGGTCATCTTCACCCCGATGAGGTACTTGTTCATCATGCCCGTGTGCCGGGGGCGCGCTGTGGTCCCGATGAGCCCACCGGTCGCAAGAAAACAACCAACGCCCCGCCGCCAGCGCCCGACACTGGAAATGAGCGCGACTCACTGAACGCGTTGTGCGCACTCCGCATCGTGGGAGCGGACTCGACATGTAGTCACTGACTCCACGATTGATAATTTAAGATTCAATCTAGAATCGATTTCGTATTGGCTTGCTCGGCATGTCACGATATGAAGGGCCTGGTTCGAGCGGTTCGAACGCGTTGTGGAGCCAGCATGCCTCATCGACTGCAGTTCGTCGTAGCTGGGGTTCTCTCTGCCTGCGGCGTCGCGTTGTGCGCGTCGTCCTGCCAGGCCGTCGACCCGAACGGGCCGCCAGCGCAGATCAGCGCGGTGACGTCGCCGTCGTTCCTCGAGTTCGAGAGCGGCCACGTGCGGCCGATCGCGATGTCGCCCGACGGCACCCGGCTGTTCGCCGTGAACACGCCCAACGGGACGCTGGAGATCTTCAACATCACCTCGAGCACCACGACCGGGCTCACGTTCGCCGCCCGGGTCCCCGTCGGCCTCGAGCCGGTGGCCGTGGCGGCCCGCGACAATGGCGAGGTCTGGGTGGTGAACCACCTGTCCGACAGCGTGAGCATCGTGACCCTGGCCGGCACGCCGCACGTCACGCGCACGCTGCTCGTCGGCGATGAGCCGCGCGACATCGTGTTCGCCGGGACGTCGAACCTGGCGTTCATCACCACCGCCCACCGCGGTCAGCAGCGCACCGATCCGTCGATCGCCAGCGTGCCCGGCGCCGGCGATCCGCAGCTCACGACGGCCTCGGTGCCGCGCGCCGACGTCTGGGTATTCAACCCTGCGTCACTCGGCACGACGATCGGCGGCACGCCGGTCAAGATCATGAGCTTCTTCACCGACACGCCCCGCGCGCTGGCGGTGAGCGCCGACCGCAGCACCGTGTTCGTCGCCGGGTTCAAGACCGGCAACCAGACGACCGCGCTCATCGAAAGCATGGTGTGCACGGGCTTCAAGAACGCGCCGTGCACCAACTCCGCCGGCACGACATCGCCCGGCGGCAACCCCGGCCCGGCGACCGACGCCAGCGGCGAAAAGGCGCCCGAGGTCGGGCTGATCGTCAAGTTCAACAACGCCAGCGGACACTGGGAGGACGAGCTCCACCGCAACTGGGACACAGCCGTCCGGTTCCAGCTCCCCGACACCGACGTGTTCTCGGTCAACGCCAACACGCTTACCCAGACCGCGGCGTTCGCGCACGTCGGCACGACCCTGTTCAACATGGTCACCAACCCGGTCACCGGCGAGCTCTACGTCTCGAACACCGATGCCCACAACGAGGTTCGGTTCGAAGGCCCGGGGCAGTTCGGCGGCCACACCGTGCAGGGCCACCTCGCCGAGACCCACGTCACGATCATCTCGGGGTCGACGGTCACGCCGATCCGCCTGAATAAGCACATCGACTACACCAAGCTCGCTGGCCAGCCCGGCTTCGATCCAACCGCCAAGACCCACAGCCTCGCGACGCCGCTCGACATGGCCGTCACCGGCAACGGCCAGACCCTGTTCGTCGCCGCGTTCGGCTCGAGCAAGATCGGCGTGTTCGACACGACCCAGCTCCGCACCAACACCTTCGATCCCACGGTCATCAGCGCGAACTACATCCCGGTCAGCGGCGGCGGCCCGAGCGGCCTTTTGCTCGACGAGCCGCGCGGCCGGATGTACGTGATGACCCGGTTCGACAACGCGGTCAAGGTCATCAACCTCGCCACGAAGACCGAGCTCGGTGCCCTGGCGCTGCCCAACCCCGAGCCGGCGTCGGTGGTGACCGGCCGGCAGGGCCTCTACGACGCGACGAACTTCTCGGGCAACGGCGAGGCCGCGTGCGCCAGTTGCCACATCTTCGGCGACAACGACGATCTGGCGTGGGACCTCGGCAACCCGGACGACGTGTCCAGGTCCAGCCCGATCCCGAGCGTCAACAGCGGCGCGAACTCGTTCCACCCGATGAAGGGCCCCATGACCACGCAGACGCTGCGTGGGCTCGTGAACTCCGGTGCGATGCACTGGCGCGGCGATCGCTCCAACGGGTTCTTCGGCGTGGACGCCTTGGATCCGAACCTGTCGTTCAACAACTTCATCGTCGCGTTCCAGGGCCTGCTCGGCAGCGTCAACATGCCGACGGCGACCCAGATGCAGGCGTTCACCAACTTCCAGCTCCAGGTGGCCCTGCCGCCCAACCCGGTGCGCAACCTCGACAACTCATTGACCGCGTCGCAGAGCGCCGGCAAGAGCTTCTTCACGGGGACGCGGCTGGCCGATCCCTCGGCCACCTGCAACGGCTGTCACGCGCTCGATCCGTCGCAGGGCGAGTTCGGCACCAGCAAGAACGCCTCGTTCGAGGGGATCGTCACGCAGATCTTCAAGATCCCCCATCTGCGCAACATGTACACGAAGATCGGCATGTTCGGCGCGCCGAAGAGCACCGGCTTCGATGCCGCCGATAGCGGCAATACCGGCAGCCAGATCCGCGGCTTCGGGTTCACCAACGACGGATCCGTGGACACCCTGTTCCGGTTCTTCACCGCCATCGTCTTTCACCCCACGCAAAGCTCCGGCTTCCCGCTGAACAGCCCGGATACGACGCGGCGCAACGTCGAGCAGTACATGCTCGCGTTCGACACCGACCTGGCGCCGATCGTCGGCCAGCAGGTGACGCTGACCAGCAGCAATAGCGCCGCGGTCGGGCCGCGGATCACGCTGCTCGAGCAGCGCGCGAACGCGGCGTTCACCTCGAAGGTGCTTGGCGGCGCGGTCAAGGAATGCGAGCTGGTAGCCAGGGTCGTGCAAGGAGGGGTGATCAAGGGCTACCTGTTCGATCCCAGCACCAGCAGCTTCGTCCCGTCGGGCGGCGGCACGACCCTGTCGGATTCCCAGCTGCGCGCGCTCGCCGCCGCTGCCGGACAGGAGGTCACGTTCACCGCGGTCCCGCCCGGATCGGGTGCCCGCGTCGCAGGCACGCTGTAGACCAGTCCGCGACCTGGCTCGCGGGCGCCCGGGTGGGCGATTTCACCGGAGGTGCCACGCCACACGACGATCACCAGATGATCCGCGACGCCGGCTTCGAGCTCGAGCTCGCGTCGGGCGAGACGGCCGGGTCGATCCCGATGCGGTCGCGCACCTCGGCGCACCCACTCGCCGGCCTCGCTGCCGGCTGCCCGCGGGTAGCGCGAAGGCTTCGTCGCGCCGCTGCAGCGGCCGCCGCCTGGACTGTGCAAACCCCGAAGTGTCAATTACGCAGTACCGTCGCCGACTTCCGTTGGCGGTCCTTCCGCTCGAGCGCGGCGAGTCGACGGCGACCGACTCTTTCGCGGTTGCTCAAAGTCTCGAACTGTTTGTGATGAAACGTTTCAGCGGCCGGGACGCTGATCGAGGCAGGTCCGTTCCGGAGCTTCGGATCAGCTGCGCCTCCCGGCTCACCGGACAGATCGCTCGAAACATGTCCGTGGGAGATCACCACCCGGCCTGTGACCGGCGCCCGTGACCTGTGCGCGATAACTCGTCCAGCGAGTCCGACGCACAGCTCACTGTCCTCGCCCTCGCCGCTCACAGCCCTGATGCTCGAGCTTGCGCTCCCTTTTGGGAATATTTAAATGAGAGAACGAGCGGGCCGCCGATTAAATATCAGGATCGACAATACGAGCGCTGACTGCGTCGGTTGCACTGCTCGTTACTCAGACACTGTCTCCTTTGGCCGCGATTCGCGGTCAGGCTGTAGCCGCGATTCGCGGTCAGGCTGTAGCCGCGATGACGACGGCTGAGCCGGTGCTGGTGCTCTATCGTGCGCTCACGCTTTCGGAGCGGGACACCGCCGTAACGACTCGAAAATCAGTCGCTCGAGCGTCACCTCCGCACCCTGTACTGCGGCAGCGGCGGCGACCGCGGCGTGTGCGATCGCGGGTTTCCATCCGAGCCCAGTCAGTGCTGATTTTGCCTGGGTGTGAAGGATCGCTACGTCGAGCTTGTTGGCCACGCCCACGTGGGCGCGTACATCTGCGATCGGAGTCGCCTCGTTGGTCGTCCCCACGTGGGGGTCCGCAGTTGCGCCCGAACCTGCCGTGTTGGCCGCACCTACGTGGGCGCCGATGACGGAGATCGCCTCGTTGGTCGCCCCCACGTGGGGGGCCGCGGTTGCGCTCGAACCTGCCGTGTTGGCCGCACCTACGTGGGCGCTGATGACGGAGATCGCCTCGTTGGTCGCCCCCACGTGGGGGGCCGCGGTTGCGCCCGAACCTGCCGTGTTGGCCGCACCTACGTGGGCGCCGATGACGGAGATCGCCTCGTTGGTCGCCCCCACGTGGGGGTCCGCGGTTGCTCCCGAACCTGCCGTGTTGGCCGCGCCCACGTGGGCGCTGATGACGGAGATCGCCTCGTTGGTCGCCCCCACGTGGGGGGCCGCGGTTGCGCTCGAACCTGCCGTGTTGGCCGCGCCCACGTGGGCGCTGACGTCTCGGATCGAGTTCGAGTTGGCGGGTAGATCATGGACATCAGTTGCCGAAGTCGGCTGCCCAGGTCGCCGGACTTCGAGTTGTTCCGCACTTCCGGAGATCCTCAGCACACCAGCGTGATGCGCTTGATGACAGGCCGAGCACGCCAATATGAGATTCGACGCACCGTGGCTGCCACCATCCGCGCGATGGACCAGGTGATGGAGCTCCAGTCCTCGCCACGAGCGGCAGCCTGGCACTCGGCAACGACCGCCATCGCGACGCCACACGAAGCGCGCGACGCTCGGTGGGATGTCCTGGTGCGCTCGCCCCGGCGCGGAGCTGTCAATCGATCCGATGTGCTGGGCATCGCACATTGCGCGTTCGACAGCTGCGGGCCCAATGGCGAGCTGCGCACCAGCGCCTTCTTGCCAACCCTGACGGCAGCGCTCGCACACGGTGACCGCGATCTGGAACTTCGCTCGGCCAGTGGGCTCGCTCTTGGGTGCACTATCGAGCACCGCGCTGCACAGCGCAGCGATGAAGGCGTCATCCGGCAAGTTCTTGCCGTGTGCGTCGTCGAGCACCGTGCGGACCTGACGCAGGAGCGCGAAGGTCTCGGCCGAGAGCTCGAACCGGGCCGTGTGCATGCGCGCCTCCGGGTTGGGTGGATCGTCGGGGCGATCACCGGGGCGATGGTCGGCGACGAGTTCTTCAATCTGGCGCAGGTTCTTGCCGGTCGCGGCCGCGATCCAGGATGCCTCGGTCGCGGGCGTTGCTACACGTGTCAACTCACGTATGGCGGAGAACGGAAGCTCGCCGCTAGCAAGGGCAGCAGTGAGCTGCGGCAAGGTGCCGAGTGCACGTGCGACCCGCAGCCGGTCCTGGGCGGTGCGCGGCGCATAACCGAGCACGCGTTCGAGGTAGTCCAGGGCGGAGACCATCCCGAGTGGGCGCCAGATCTGCAGCGCCTCGGCCTCGCGCAGCCAACGTGCCTCGTCGGCATCGAGCGCGGCGCGACGGACCGATATGTCTCGCAGCGCGCGGTCCACGGTTCGCCACCGCAGCTCTGCTTGGTGCCGACGCTCAGACGCCCACGTGTGCGCCTGTTCAACCACGGCCGCTGGACCTTCGATGGTATCTTGTAGCATACCTATTCTCCTGCACGTTGTTCGCGCATTGCTTCTAGCACATGTGTTTTTGGCGTCATGGTTTGCGCGCTACGCGACGATTCGCGGTTATTATCGAAAAATCACAGGTCACCCACGATTTCGCTCGTATAACGCAAGCCAACGCGTCTCATCGAAGATCAATGAGCTGTTCGCAACATCCCATGCGAAAGTGACCGATTGTGCGTCAAGAAAAATCGACAAGGAATGCAGGAATTATTTCGCTGCATACCTCACACACGCTCGTGCCATCAAATGCAGTAACCGCCGCAGCGTCGTCGCGTTCGTTGCTGAGCCTCGTCGCGACCACTCTGCTTGCCGCCTCGGATTTCTAGCTCTAGGTACCGCAACAAAGATTTCTCTCTCTGAAATTGAATCTCCGGAAAGGGAGCGCGGGCTCGAGCATCAGGGCTGTGAGCTGCGTGCTGCAGCCGTTGAACCAGCTGAATCGCAGGTCACAGGCCGCAGGGGGATCTGCTGCGAGCAGGTTCGAGGGGGAGTGGTGTTGGCCACGTCTGCATGGACGCCAGTGACGGAGGTCGTCTCGGTGACCGCGCCCACGTGGGCGTCTGGGTTGCGACCGAAGTGGTCATGTGGGCCGATCCCACATGCGCGCGATCAACCCGGCGAGCACAAGCACAGAGGGAGATCGACAGTGCGCATACTGATGGGCGAAGTCGCTTACCGATCCGATCGCCGCATCGAGCTTGCTCGCCGCGCCCACGTGGGCGCCTGCGTTTCGCGAGCGAAGTCGTCACGTCAGCCGTGCCCACATGAGCACCCGCACTTTGCGATCGAGGTGTCTCGGCGGCGGCGTCCATTACGTGGCGCTGTCGTTTGGATCGCGTTCGTGTGGGTCGCCAGGTCGTGGCATCGGTTGTCGAAGCCGGCTGCTCGGTCGACAGACTTCAAATTGATCGCAGTCCGAAGGTCAGCGGGTGGTCTTCAAGCTCTCGTCTGCGCAAGATGTACGTGAATGTAGGCACGTGCTCTCGTTTGCTCGCGATCGGCCAGGGGCTTCGAGCCGCGCGTGTCGCCCGATTTCGCGGAGGTTGCTGGCGGGTTTCCAATGACTTACAGTTCGTACACAAAATGTCATGCAGGACTCGCTCGTTCCGCCTCAATCGCGGAGGTCGGGGCAGGCGCGCGGGCAGGTGACCTCAAAACGTCTCGCTGGACCGCCTCTGTCACCTGCTCGGTCCGGGTGATCCAGCCGTTCGCGAGGTACCTCGCGCGCGGCGGCCAGGACTGCGAGGCGTGGCTGGGCCGGCACGGCCTCACGATGGCCGCGCTGAAGGAGCGCGATCTGCGCGTCCCGCATACCCAGGCGATGGCGCTGCTGCATGATGCGATGGCGTTGAGCGGCGAGGCGGCGATCGGGATCTACGCGGCGCGCTGCGACGAGCCCGGCGACTTCGACGTCATGGAGTACGCGGCAGCCAACTGCGCTTCGGTCGGCGAGGCGCTCCAGCTCACGGCGCGGTTCATCGCGCTCATGCACGATGGCATCTCCATGGAGCTCGACGTGGTCCCGCCGCTGGCGACGTTGCGCGTGCGGACGCTGGGGGGCCTCGCATATGACCCGGCGGCGATCGAGTTTCTGTTCGCGTCGCTGCTCGCGTACGGGTCGCGTTCGATCGGGCATCCGACCCGGCCGCTGCGCGTCGAGTTCACCCACGCCGGGCCCACCGACACGCGGAGCTACGAGGAGATCTTCCGCGAGGTCCGGTTCGGTTGTGAGGCCAACACGATGTGGCTCACCGCGGCGGCGCTGGAGTTGCCGCACCGCGCCCCCGATCGCTCGCTGCTCCAGATCCTCACCACCCACGCCGATGGGCTGCTCCGCAGGGTCACCTCGCGGAGAGCCACGTCACGATCATCTCGGGGTCGGCGGTCACGCCGGTCCACCTCAACAAGCACATCGACTACACCAAGCTCGCCGGTCAGCCCGGCTTCGACGCGACGGCCAAGGACCACAGCCTGGCGACGCCGCTCGACATGGCGGTCACCGGCAACGGCGCGACGCTGTTCGTGGCGGCGTTCGGCTCGAGCAAGATCGGCGTGTTCGACACCGCCCAGCTCCGCGCCAACAGCTTCGATCCGCGGCAGGCCAGCGCGAACTACATCCCGGTCAGCGGTGGCGGCCCGAGCGGCCTTTTGCTCGACGAGGCGCGCGGCCGGATGTACGTGATGACCCGGTTCGACAACGCGGTCAAGGTGATCGACCTCGCGAGCAAGGCCGAGACCGCGGCGCTGGCGCTGCCCAACCCCGAGCCGGCCTCGGTGGTGAGCGGCCGGCCGATGCTGTACGACGCGACGCACTTCTCGGGCAACGGCGAGGCGGCGTGCGCCAGCTGCCACATCTTCGGCGACAACGATGACCTCGCGTGGGACCTGGGCAACCCCGATGACGCCGTCAAGAGCGATCCGCTCACGGTCAACCTGGGCGATCGGTTCACGATCGGCGTCGGCAAGACCCTGTTCAAGTTCAAGGGCGACATCAACGGCACCGGCGATCCGGCGGTGTTCCATCC
>Ga0207670_10002294_pt1 | contig 10024 bp, 13 predicted proteins | sample KBSS23HmetaG_FD_184339 | JGI IMG/M metagenome (GOLD analysis project Ga0207670, IMG submission 184339) | Switchgrass rhizosphere microbial communities from Kellogg Biological Station, Michigan, USA - KBS S2-3H metaG (SPAdes) (version 2) | ecosystem: Host-associated > Plants > Roots >... | reverse complement strand
GCTCGCTCCGAGATGGGGCAGGGGTCGCTCACCGGCCTCGTCCAGCTCGTCTCCGAGGAGCTCGAGTGCGATCCCGCGAAGACCTCATGGGAATTCGCTTCTCCCAACGAGCACGTGAAGAGGAAGCGCATCTGGGGATCGATGTCCACCACGGGCAGCTCCGGCATCCGCACGTCGCAGGAATACCTTCGCAAGTCGGGCGCCCAGGCCCGTGAGATGCTGGTGAGCGCGGCGGCGTCGCGATGGCAGGCCCCGGCCGCCGATTGCGTCGCGGCGAACAGCGTGGTGACGTGGAAGGACAAGAAGCTCACCTACGGCGAGCTCGCGCAGGAGGCCTCGAAGCTCGAGCCGCCCAGGGACGTGAAGCTGCGCGACCCGAAGGACTGGAAAGTGATCGGCAAGTCCATGCCGCGACTCGAGGTCATGGACAAGGTGACGGGCAAGCCCGTCTACGGCGTCGACGTGCAGCTGCCGAAGATGCTGCACGCCTCGATCGTCCAGTGCCCGGTCTTCAAGGGCAAGGTGAAGTCGGTCGACGCCAAGGCGGCCGAAAAGATGCGCGGCGTGAAGGGCGTCGTGAAGACCGACACCTGGGTCGCCGTGGTCGCCGACAACTGGTGGCGCGCGAACCAGGCCGCCCGGGCGCTGAAGATCGAATGGGACGGCGGCGAGTGGAGCACGGCTTCCGACGCGACGATCATGGCGTCGTTCCGCGAGGGCATCGCGGCGAAGGACCTGCCCAGGGCGCGCGAGATGGGCGATGCGCGCGGCACGCTCTCGTCGGCCGCGAAGGTCGTCGAGGCCGAGTACACCTCGCCGTATCTCAATCACGCCACGATGGAGCCGCAGACGGCGACCGCGTGGTTCAAGCAGGACGGCACGCTCGAGGTGTGGTCGTCCACGCAGAACGGCGAAGGCTCGATCGCCGCCGCCGCGGAAGCGGGCGGGTTGCCGCTCGAGAAGGTCGAGGTCCACAAGATGATGCTGGGCGGCGGATTCGGCCGCCGCGGCGCGGGACAGGACTACATCGGGCAGGCCGTCACCATCGCGAGGGATTTCCGCGGCACGCCGGTGAAGCTCATCTGGTCGCGCGAGGAGGACATGCAGCACGGCTACTACCGGCCGGCTTCGCTCGTGAAGATGCGCGCGGGCCTCGATGCGGACGGCAAGTTGGTCGCGATGCACACCGTGATCGCATGTCCCTCCGTGATTTCGCAGTTCCGCCCCGAAGCGGTCGAGAAGGGCATCGACAACATCAGCGTGCGCACCTTCCACGACATGACGTACGCGATTCCCAACCAGCTCGTGGAATACGCGATGCGCAACGGGCACGTGCCGGTGGGATTCTGGCGCGCGCCGGGACTGCAGAACTCGTATTACCGCGAATGCTTCATCGACGAGGTGGCGCAGGCCGCGGGCAAGGACCCGCTCGAATTCCGCCTGGCGATGCTGAAGGACGGCGACAGGAACAAGGGCGTCCTGCGGGCCGTGGCCAAGGCTGCCGAATGGGGCAATGCGCTCCCGGCCGGCGTGCATCGCGGCATCGCGCAGTCCGACGGGTTCGGCAGCTTCACCGCGATGGTCGCGGAAGTGTCGGTGGATCGCGGTCGCATCCAGGTGCATCGCGTCGTGGGCGCGATCGACTCGGGCTATGTCGTGAATCCCGACATGTGCGTGGCCCAGATGCAGGGCAACGTGATCTTCAACATCGGCCAGCTCTACGAGGCCAACACCGTGAAGGACGGCCGCATCGTGGAATCCAACTTCCACGATTTCCCGCTGCCGAATCTCACCCAGATGCCGAAGGTGGAAGTGGTGCTCGCCTCGACGGGCGGTTTCTGGGGCGGCCACGGCGAGCCCGGCGCGCTCTGCGTCGTTCCCGCGATCCTCAACGCCGTGCATGCCGCAACCGGCAAGCGCGTGCGCAGCCTGCCGCTGAAGGACGGCATCGTTGCCTAGTGTCATTCCTGTCTCTTGAGGTCATTCCTGCGAAGGCAGGAATCCAGGCAGTGGTCTTGGCGTCAGTAGCAGCATGCGCATCGATCGGCGATTCCCAGCGTGGCCGTGAAGTCTTCGTCGCCCGCGACCAGGGCCATTGCGTGCTCTGCCACGCGGTCCCGGGCGTGGCGGGCGGAAATGTCGGGCCGTCCCTCGCCCAGGTGGGCCGCCGCCTGACCGGCGAGGAAATCCGCGTGCGCATCGAAGACATCACGCGCGTGAACCCGAATGCGACGATGCCCACCTATCACCGCACCGACAACCTCACGCGCGTGGCGCCGCAGTACGCGGGGAAGCCCGTCCTCACCCGCGAACAGGTGGACGACCTGGTGGCTTTCCTGTCGGCTCTTCGATGAAGCGCAGGATCTTCATTCTCCTCGGGGCCCTGTTTCCTTTCGCGGTGCGGGGCCAGGGCTTCAGCTCCCCGGCCGACGCCGCGAAGTGGATCGCCGAGACGACGGGCGGTGCCATCCCCGGGAAGGCAGGCATCGAGATCGAGCTGCCGCAGATCGCCGAGAACGGCAACGCGGTGCCGCTCCACATCCGCGTCGCGAGCGCGATGACACCCGCCGAGCACGTGAAGGCGATCCACGTGTTCGCCGAGCGCAATCCGCGGCCGCGCGTCGCAACCTTCCATCTCGGCCCCGACGCCGGGCGTGCCGACATCATGACGCGCGTGCGCCTGGGCGGCACGCAGGGCGTGACCGTGCTCGCGGAGCTTTCGGGCGGACGCTGGCGTGTGGCCGCCCAGAACGTGCTCGTCACCACGGGCGCGTGCCTCGACGAGGGATCGCTGTGATCGAGGGGCGCCTGCGCGTCCCCGAATCGGTGAAGGCCGGCGAGCCGTTCGAGGTGCGCGTGCTGATCCTGCACCCGATGGAGAACGGCTTTCGCCATGACGCCGGCGGCCGCGAGATTCCCGTGCACATCGTGAACCGCGTCGCATGCACGTACGGTGGCCGCGAGGTCTTCAGCGTGGACCTGGGCACCGGGGTGTCGGCGAATCCATACTTCATCTTCTTCGTGCGCGCCGGGCAGGGCGGCGAGCTGAAGGTCGAATGGGCGGACGACACCGGCGAACGTGGCAGCGCCTCCGCGAACGTGCATGTGGCTTAGCGCGCTCTTCGCGGCGTTCACCGCCGTCTCCGGCATCGAATACCAGGGCGATGCCGTGAAGGCGATGCAGGCCGACTCGTTCGGCAATCCGGGATTGTTGTGGGTCGATCGCGGCGCGGAGCTTTGGAAGCAGAAGTGCGCCGGGTGCCACGGCGAGATCGCATCGATGAAGGGCGTGTCGGCGCGCTATCCGCGTCATTCGGCCCCGCTCGGACGCGTGGTCGATCTCGAGCAACGCATCCAGGCGTGCATGCCCGGGCTCGCATGGGAGTCGCGCGACCTGCTGGGACTCACGGCGCTGGTCGCGCGCCAGTCGAACGGCCTGCCGATTTCGGTCGATGTCTCCGGGCCCGCGGCCGCGGCATACGATCGCGGCCGCTCGCTCTACCTCGAGCGCCAGGGCCAGCTTCACCTCGCCTGCACGAATTGCCACGACGCGAACGTGGGCAAGACGCTCCTCTCGGAGCCGATCTCGCAGGGCCAGCCCGCCGACTGGCCCGCCTATCGCCTCGAGTGGCAGTCGCTCGGCTCCCTGCAGCGGCGCTTGCGCGCGTGCTACTTCGGCGTGCGCGCCGAGATGCCCGCGTTCGGAGCCGACGACCTCGTGGCGCTGGAGCTCTATCTCGCCGATCGGGCGAAGGGCCTTGCCGCCAGCGTACCGGGCGTCCGACGCTGACTACATCAGCTCGAACGCCTTTCCATTCGCCTTCAGCGTCTCCTCGATGAAGCGCTTCCACTGCGGCTCGGGCACCCAGACGCCCTGCAGCTTCTTCCACGTCTCACCGGCGTCCGCCCCCTCGTGGATCACGCGGTAGAGGAACACGAACGAGGAGCCGCGGAAGTTCGCCTGGCAGTGGACGAAGACGCTGCGGCCCTCGCTTGCCTTCATCACCTCGGTGAAGAAGCGGAAGTCCTCGGCGATGGGGCGCCTGAAGTCCACCGGGATGTTCACGTACTTCACGCCTTTCGAGGACACGATGCCGCCTTCGTTGGCGATCGAGCCCATCGACTGCGGCGGCGCGAGGTTGACCAGGACCTCGTATTTCTGTTCGCCGACGGTGGCGAGCCACGCCGCGCTCGGTTGGGCCGACGAGGCGAGGCCGTCGCGCCACTGGACGAAATTCTCGGGCCGGTCGGCCGCTTGCGCGATGGCGGCGGCGGCGAGGAGGGCGGCGATCAGGATCCGGGACATGGCGTAGCATTTTAGCCATGGATGACTCGGTCGTGATCATCGGGCGTCGCGAGCTCGCCTCGCTGATGGACCTCGATGCATACCTTGCCTCGTCGGACGCGGCGTTCCGCGCGCACGCGCAGGGGCGCGCGACCGTTCCCATGCCCCTTCACATCGCGGTCGAGCGGGGCGGCTTCCACGCGAAGGGCGCATTCGTGGCCCTGGATCACGCGTATGCGGCAGTGAAGGTCAACAGCAACTTCCCCGGCAATCCCGCGCTGGGGATGCCCACGATCCAGGGCGCGGTGCTCCTCTTCCACGCCGGCGACGGGCGGCTGCTCGCGATCCTCGACTCGATCGAGATCACTTCCCGGCGCACGGCCGCCGCAAGCGCGCTCGCGGCACGGCACTTGTCGCGCGAGGATTCCTCCGCGATCGCGATCTGCGGGTGCGGCGAGCAGGCAAGGGCGCAGCTCGCGGCGATCCGGCGCGTGCGACCCATCGAGCACGCCTTCGCGTGGGATGTCGATGCGGCGAAGGCCGTCACCTTCGCCGCCGAGATGACCCACCACCTTCACCTGGGAGTGAAACCCGTCGCGCACTTGCGCGATGCGACCCTCCAGAGCGACATCGTGGTCACGTGCACGAGCTCGAACTCCGCGTTCCTATCGCTTGGCGACATCGCCGCGGGGACCTTCATCGCGGCGGTCGGCGCCGACAGTCCCCACAAGAGCGAGATCCATCCGGAGCTTCTCTCGGCATCGAAGGTCGTGACCGACCTCACCTCTCAGGCGCAGGTGATGGGCGACCTGCACCATGCGATCGATGCCGGCGCGATGAGCGCGGCGGATGTCCACGCCGAGCTGGGCGAGGTCGTGACCGGCCGCAAGCCCGGCCGGACCACCGCGACCGAAGTCACGCTCTTCGATTCGACCGGTGTCGCGATCCAGGACGTGGCCGCCGCGGCGTGGGCTTATGAGCGCGCGATCGCCGCCAGGGAAATCGCGAACGCCTAGCGGCTCGACCGCGAGGCTCCCGCTGGGTACGGCAGCGCACGGACAGGGACGGCACACCCGCCCACACTGCGGGCTCTCAAGGAGAATTCCCAATGAAGACCCGCAACAATGTACTCGCTGCCCTCGTGGCCGCGAGCTTCGCCGCCATGGCGCTGCCGACTTACGCCGAGGATATCTACATCAACGTCGACCCGCCCCACCGACGCGCGGAGCACCACGAGGATCGCGCCGGCTATATCTGGGTTCCCGGTGTCTGGCATTGGAACAACGGCAAGCACGAATGGGTCGCCGGCCACCAGGTCGCCGAGCGCAAGGGCTACCGCTACGAGAACGACCGCTGGGTGAAGCACGACAACGACAAGTGGGTCATGCAGCGCGGCGGCTGGTCGCTCGATAGCGACGGCGACGGTATACCCAATAACCGCGACAATCACCCGAACGATCCCCGCCGGAACTAGGCTCCGCTCGGCAGTGCCCTCGCCGCCATCACAGGTGGCGAAGGCGCGTGCCGGCGATTATCGAACGACCACCGCGATCGGCGCGGGGCTGTTGTAGATCGCAGTCTGCGCGACGAAATCGTCGACGACCCAATGCGCCGGGACGTAGTCCTGGTGGCCATTGCGGGTTTCCCACGTTGCCGGGGCCCAGATGAAGCCCGGGCGCGCCTTGGGCTCCTTCACGGCTTGCGGCGGGGCGGTGTCATAGCGGCCGACGTTCGCGTACCACTCGAAATCGACGTCGGGCCAGACGGTCGAAGCGAGCACGGGAGCGGCGAGAATCATCGCCGTGGCGCCCATTGCGGTCCTGAGGATGGCGTTCATTCGTATTTCCTTCTCGGTGAGGCGAGACTATCGCGCGCCCGGGGGCGCTTCGTCTGTGCGCCGCCAGACATTGCGGCCCGCCGATCAATTCGCGAGCACGCGGCTGAGGAACGCGTAGGCGCGCCCATACGTGCCCGGCCGGCCCGAAGTGCGTGCGCCCGCTATGCCGAGAACGCGAGGTGCCACATAGGCGAGCCAGGCACGGGCCGTCTCGACGGCGTCGCGCGCATCGAGATCGATGACGAGGCAAGGCTTGCCCATGCGGCGCGTGGCTTTTCCCGCGCCCTGCGTGAGGACGAGCATCGCATCCGACTCGTCGACGCAGGCCCCGGTGCCGTGGCCGCGGGCGAGCGCCACATCGAGCGCCGCGCGATCGACACCACCGTGGCCGCCCGAGACGATCCGCAATCCGCGATCGGTTTCCATGCGGCCACTTTAAGGAAGGCGAAGCTCACGACGTGAGCTACCTTCATGCCGTCTTGGCCTCGTCCATCGGCATCGAGTTGCCCGGACGCGGCTTCGCGCCCAGGCTCTTCGGCCCGTACTTGGAGGCGTTCACGTCGGCGAAGGCGAGCATCGCGCCCATGCGCCGATCGGCCGGATCCTCGAAGCCGCACTCCCCGATGTAATTAGTGGGGTTCCTGAACGTCCCGAACAGGATGTCCCAGAGGGGGAAGTCGGCATAGTTGTAGTAGTGCACGCCCTTGCGGTGATGCACGCAGTGCGACTCGGGGCGCTGGATCAGGTAACCCAGCCATTTCGGCGTGCGCACGTTCCAATGCTGGAACATGCCGTAGAAGGCTGCGATGTAGCCGACGAGCGCGGCGGCGATCGGATCGAGGCCCAGCACGATCACGGTCACGAAGAGCTGGATGCACACCTGCGCCACCATCTCGAGCGGATGGAAGATCACCGAGCTCGAAATGTCCACGCGCTGGGGGGCATGGTGCATCTGGTGCGACACCCGCCACAGGAAGCCCACGTTGTGGCATGCGCGGTGGTACGCGTACGCAAGCCCGCTCAGCACGAAGTAGCCGGCAATGGCGCCGCCGGCGACGCCCAGGCCGGTGCCATCCATCCAGCGATGCGCCGCGACCCAGTCCCCGGGCAGGAGAAGGGGCACGACCGTGCCGACCGTCGCGATGAGGACCAGGAAGCCGATGCCGATCCACACCCAGCCCTTGCGCGATGGAAACTGGCGCGCCGGCCAGAGCCTCTCGGTGATCAGGAATGCGAAGTAGGTGACCGGGGTTGCGAGTCCGATGATGTCGACGGCTTCCATGCGAGGTCTCCTTTCTCTCTGGGGCAGGATTGCCCTTACGCCGTAAGTCGATTGCGCCAATATACCCTTACACCGTAAGATTGCAAGATGCCCAAGCGCAAGGCCACCGACCCCGGGTTGAGCCGCGAGCGGATCATCGATGCCGCCCTCGCCCAGGTCGAACGCCATGGCCTCGAGGCCCTCACGATGCGAAAGCTCGGCGAGGCGCTGGGCGTGGAGGCGATGAGCCTCTATCACTTCTTCCCGAGCAAGCGCCACCTCCTGGATGCCCTGGTCGATGCAGCCATCTCGTCGGTCGAGTTTCCGGCGCAATCCTTGCAACCGGTCGAGCGCATGCGGCGCACGATGCGCGCCTACCGGGAGATGGCGCACCGCCACGGCCGGCTCTATCCGGTGATCGCCGTGCACCGGCTGAACACGCCCACGGGCGTGAAGTTCATCGAAAAGGTCCTGAAGATCGCGTACGACATCACGGGCGACGAGGAAACGGCGGCGCGTTCCTTCCGCTCGCTGGGCTACTACCTGATGGGCGCGGCGCTCGACGAGACGATGGGCTACGCGAAAGGGCCGTCCGCGGCCGAGCCCGTCGATGGCGCCTTCATCGCGCGCGAGTGCCCGCTACTCGCGCGCTCGGCGAAGTACTTCCAGCGCGATCAGTGGGACCGCACCTTCGAGCAGGGCATGGAGGACATGCTCCATGCGCTTACGCAACGCCGCAGGCGCCGCAGCTAGCGCCGCTCGCGCGAATCCCCGCGCGCGGCGGGATTGGCGGGATTCGCCGTCGTCGCGCGCTGCGGGGCCTGCGGCTGGCCCTGCTCCATGCCGCGCCGCTCATAGTGCTGCTGCACCACGCGCTCCTGAGGGCGGTACGCATAGTGCTGCGCATGCAGCATGTTCTGTTGCTGCACCGCGCGCGGGTAGTTGGCGCGCGAGTAGCTGCGCTGGTAGTCGGGCAGGGGCGCGCGCGCGTTGCCGTGCGGGCTGCCCCGGTAGTAGTCGTTGTGGCGCGCCTGCCATTCGTTGCCCCAGTGCTGGCCCCAGCGCGGGGGGCCATTGGCATTCCAGCCGTGCCAGTAGGTCGGATGCTTGTGGTAGTAGCGGATCGGAACCCACAGCACGTAGGTCGGTATGTATATGGGATCCACATACGACCACGGGCCGTTGTACCAGGGGCTCGCGTACCAGCGGTCGCCGTAGTAGTCCCAATACATGCCGTCGTAGAAGAAGTAGTTCGAATCGACGGACGGTGCGTAGTACACGGGTGAATCCGGCACCGGCAGCATCTCCGGATATTGCGGCAGGTCCACGTCGATGTCGTAGTACTCCTGCGCCGCGGCAGGAAAGACCGACGAGATGAGGAGGAGTGCGGCGAGAAGGATGCGTTTCATGATCGAGCCAACGCGCGAGCGAGTTACGGAGTTGACACTGTCAACACGTAGAGTTCCGCCGCCATCCCATAGACGGGCGCAATATCGCGCTGGAACCGGAATCCCATCCGCCGGTACATCGCGATGGCGATCTTCATCGCGGGGCTCGTGAAGAGCGCGAGCGCTTTTGCCCGATCGCGCTCGGCGCGCCGTTTGCATTCGTCGGCGAGCGCGCGCGAGATGCCCTGCCCGCGGTGCGCGGGATCGACGGCCATGAACCGGAGCGCGGCCCAATCCTTCTCGAAGACGGGATTGCGGGAGCGCCCGGGCGGTATGTAACCGACGCAGCCCACGATCGCGCCGTCCATCTCCGCCACGACGAGCTCGCCTTCCTCGGCGATCTTCGCCATGGGCGTGCCGCCGTGCAGCACGGGCCGCCAATCGGGATATTCAGGCTCGTATTCCGCGAACGAACGCAGCGCGACCCGATCGGCGGCTTCGCGCTCGGATTCGCGGGCGGTGCGAATCGTGAAGGCCATGGCGTGATGGTACATTTCCGCCATGCCGAAATCCCGCGGCGCCGACGCCTTCGTCGCTTCCCTTTCCGCCGCGGGCATCGGCCGAATCTTCACGCTGTCGGGCAACCATGTGATGCCGGTGTTCGACGCGGCGATCGACGCGAGCCTCGAGCTCATCCACGTCCGGCACGAAGCCGCCGCCGTCCACATGGCCGATGCGTGGGCGCGGCTCACGGGCGAGGCCGGCATCGCGCTCGTCACCGGCGGCCCGGGGCATGCGAACGCCGTGGGCGCGTTGTACACCGCGGCGATGGCCGAGTCTCCCGTGATTCTCTTTTCGGGCCATGCGCCGCACGAGGAGCTGGGCAGGGGCGCCTTCCAGGAGATGCGCCAGGAAGATATCGCGGCGCCGCTGTGCAAGGCGTCGTGGACGTGCGCTTCCGCCGAGATCCTCGCGAGCGACGTCGTGAAAGCCCTCGCGCTCGCACGCGGCGGCCGCCCCGGCCCCGTGCACGTGAGCCTTCCCACTGACACGCTCGATGGTCATTCCAGCGCAGGCTGGAATCCAGCGGCCGACGCGGAGCAAGGAATTCATCCATTCGACGGCTCGCCGTTCCTTTCGCGGCTTCGCGCCGCAAAGCGCCCCCTCATCCTCGCCGGCCCCGCTTCGTGCACGAAGCGAGGGCGCGAGCAGATGTCGCGCGTCGAGCAATCCACCGGCGTGCCCGTCGTCTT
>Ga0207670_10002293_pt1 | contig 10026 bp, 10 predicted proteins | sample KBSS23HmetaG_FD_184339 | JGI IMG/M metagenome (GOLD analysis project Ga0207670, IMG submission 184339) | Switchgrass rhizosphere microbial communities from Kellogg Biological Station, Michigan, USA - KBS S2-3H metaG (SPAdes) (version 2) | ecosystem: Host-associated > Plants > Roots >... | reverse complement strand
CCCGGGAGCGCGGCCAATCGCACCTTTATCTCATGAGCTCCGATGGCACGAACGTCCGACGCCTCACGGACACGTTTGACGTGCGTGGTGCCGCGTCCTGGTCTCCTGACGGCAAGTGGGTCGCCGTGGCGGCCAACGATGGAAAAGGAACATTTATCTATACGGTACCCGTGGACGGGGGATCTCCGGTTCGCCTAACAGCGACTGCCTCCTACAATCCGATGTGGTCTCCGAATGGCCGATTCATTGTCTATTCCGAACCGCTTCAAGGATCGACGTTCGTGACGAAGGCGATCACGCCTGACAAGGTCTCCGTTCCGATACCCGATATCCGCGTCTCCTATCTGACGTCAACGCCGTATCGGTTCGCACCTGACGGCAATGCGCTGATATTCCTCAAGGAAGGCGCGTTCGCCGGAGGCGCCAGGAACTTCTACATTATGGATTTCAAAACACGTCAGGAGCGGCAGCTGACAAACCTAGACCCTGGTTTTCTGACACGGAGTTTTGATCTCATGCCTGGAGGCAGGATCATATTTGACCGTCTGCGTGAGAATTCAAATCTCGCAGTGATTGACCTCGTGCGTTGAGCTCACATTCACCTGGTGCCGATCCATGCGCGCGCCACGGCGATCCGGTTTGCAGCGCTTTCCTCGCCGCGTCGGAGTCGTGGTCCGGCCGACGGCACGCCAGAGGTCTGCTGGGCAATCTGTACCCGTCCGGCCGACTGGACCCGAGCGTCCGATCTTCCAGTCTGGGGGCATCTGCAGGACTTTCGAAAAGCTGCAGCATCTCCGGCGTTGTCACGTTCGGGAAACGAATTCTGTGAGCTGTCGCGTAACGGGCTTTTTGGGGGCTACTACGCGTCGTGTCTCTTCGAAGGGAAGCTATTCTACAGACGCTGCACCAGCTAATCTCCGACTTGTTGCGTGGAGATGCTCGACAGAAGTTCTGGTACCGGTCGCCGCCTAACCTGGGTCATCCGTGGGACTTGGGTGTGCGAAGCCGGCTCAGTCAGGATGTGTTACTCCGATCGCAGGCCTTCCAACGGATCGACGCGGGTGGCGGACCGTGCCGGCATGACGGCGTCATGTCATACACAGTCGGTCAGCGCGCGCGCGAGATCGCGGTACGCATGACGCTTGGAGCGCGGCGGAGTGAAGTCGCGAGGATGATCGTCGGCCAGGCCGCGGTGTACGTGGTCGTCGGTGTGATCAGCGGGCTGGCCGGTGCCCTTGCGGGCACTCGCCTCATGACCGGGCTGCTTTTTGGCGTTGCGGCGACCGATCCGGCGACGTTGTTGTCAGCGGCAGCGGTCGTCATTGTCACATCGCTGGCTGCGAGCTCGATCCCCGCCATTCGCGCGGCGCGCTCGACGCCTGTGGCTGTCCTGCGGCCGGAGTGAACACGTACTGCATCTCGCGGTATTGTGAGTGACTTCACGCGCCCACGCCGCCAACAGCGTGTCCGCGTCCTGGCCGTTCACGCGAAGGATCCGATCCCCAGTCCGAGGCCCGGCGCATCATTGGGCCATCCACGATCAGGGGCTGCTGGTCATCGAGACGCACGTACGGAGGAAAGATCCGCACCTGCTGCGTCTGCGGTGGAGACGCGTTTGCGGCCCGTTGCCAGTCGAGAAGGATCGGACATCGAGATCCTCGAGCGCCTGCGCGCGGGAGAGCATGCCGCTCACGTACGCGAGGTACCTTCAAGCGCACTTCGAACTTACTTTTCCACTTTCCACTTTCTACTTTGAACTTGAACTGGTACCGGTACGGGGATTTGCGAAAGGTTGTAACGTTCCGTTTGCCGCCATCGCCGCGTAATCAATGATTAGCCATAGCCACCAGGAGGGGGAATGACACTCGTGGGCGCCTGGCAATTCGCAGGGGGCGGCGGGATAGGATCCGACGGATCGGGCCAGTACACTCGCGACAAGTAATGCAGCGAGATGCCAGCGCCCCAGCGGTTGGGGGCCGTCCAGACCAGCAGCGCCAACAACACAACCACCATCGTCAGGCCCAACACGGGATGCGAACGGATCACTCCGAAATAGATCAAGACGATCATCACGGCGACGGGCAGCCGATCGCCGACAATGGTAAAGGCCCACGTATCACCGGGATTACGTGTGAAGACCAAGCCGCAGATCGAACAGCGTTCAAGTTGAGACCAACCGGAAAACAGTGGCCCTTTGCCGCAGTGTGGACAGCGCTTGCGCAATCCGCGCCGAAGCGCCGTGCTGATCAATTTCGGGCGGGAAGGCGTCATACACAAAAGTCCCGGGACGGCTCAACACTAGCGGCTTTCGCAGCGCCCATAGCCTCGGGTCGACTTCCAGCTGCCTCAAAGCCTTCCAATTCAAACCAGAGAAGGGCGCCGGCCGTGCCGCTTACTGATCGCCGAGCGGAAGACTCCCGACTCCGGTTAGTATGTGCCGCATGAGGCATCCTTCCACGACAGAACATGTCTACGGCCGATCGCCCGAGGAGCACGCGCGCCTCACACTCCAGGCGCGAATTCTCCGTCCCTACACAGAGAGGTTCTTTCGAGCTGCGGGTCTGATGCCCGGAATGCACGTGCTGGACATCGGTTCAGGCATAGGTGATGTCGCCATGCTCGCCGCCGAGATCGTCGGCCCGAATGGCCGCGTTGTCGGCATCGATATGGATCCGAGCTTCCTGGAGCATGCTCGCCGGCGGGCAGAGGAGAACGGCTGTGCGCCGTGGGTGACGTTTGAACAGGCAAAAGTCGATGCGTTCACGACCAGCGATCGATTCGACGCGCTGGTGGGCCGATACATCCTGCTCTACTTGCCAGACCCGGCGGCGACGCTCGCACGTTTACTCCAGAGCGTGAAACCCGGCGGCATCGTCGTATGTCACGAGGTCGACCTCACGGATCCTCACCCCAGCTATCCGCCTTGTCCCCTTTGGGACAAGGGCTACAAGTTGGTGAGCGAGGCGTTCTTGTGTGCCGGTGCGCCCGTCACGTTCGGCAGAAAGTTCGGAAGCGCGTTTCTACGTGCGGGACTACCGTTCCCGACCATCGTCAGCGAAGGCACGGTAGGCGGAGGCCCGGGCTCGCACATGTATCCGTGGCTCGCCGCGACGGTGAAGAGCCTCGCGCCGCGGCTTGCAGAACTGCGACTCTCACTACCTCGCGAGCTCGAGCCACTCGACACTCTCGCGGCTCGCTTGGAACAGGAAGCCATCCGTCTGGGTAGCCAGGTGATGGCCTCAATTCAGTTCGGAGCCTGGGCGCGCAAGCCTCTGTAGGGCGACGCTCTGATCGCGCGATTTTGACAAAAAAAGTTGGACGTGAAGGCGCGAATCGACTCAATCCAGTCGAGGGTGGCCTGATCGAGCGTCGGGTACGCCACAACGGCCAATGATGGACTCTACCCCAGGAGGCGCTCGACGTCGCGCCACGATGCGAAAAAGTAATCGGCAAGAAATGGTACCGGTACGGGGTTATGACAAAGGGTGTTCCCTTGAGAACGTGGAATTTGTGGGCATCGCCGCGTGACCCTGAGGTTCAGACGCGGCAGGAACGGTAAGTTGTCACGTCGTTAGGTGTTGGTTAGCAGCGAGGTCCTTAAACGGCCACTGACTCCAAGATCGACGTCGACATCCCTACATCGATCACTCGATCCAGACGGAAGCCGGCTGTTCGAAGCATTTCCGAATACTCTTTCTCAGTTCGCTCTTTGCCCGACAGCAGCGTCAGCATTTGAAGATCGAGCATCTTCGTCCAGCTCGGCTTCGAATCCTCAGGAACAATGCACTCGATGAGCAGGAGCTTCGCACCTGGCGCCGCCGCCTTTCGAATGGCGGCTAGAATCCGAGCGGCTTTCTGATCGTTCCAGTCGTGGATTACCTGCATGATGAGATAGCAATCGGCGGACGGCAACGCATCCATGAAGAAATCTCCAGGATGCACCCGCAGCCGTGCCGATTCCATTCCCACAGCCTGAGCAGCAGCCGTCACATGCGGCTGATCGAACAGCACTCCGTGAGCTCGGGGCGCGCCTTGCAGCACGGCCGCCAGTAAGTGACCGCGACCGCCGCCGATGTCGGCGATTGTTCCAAAAGCGGAAAAGTCGTAGGACCTCAAAACGCCGGCAATTTGTCCCGCCGCCTTCCCCATCATCGCCTCGTCGAAAAGACGGGCCGCCTCCGGATTCTCGGTCAGGTACTTCCAATAACCGCCTGGGACGACTTTCTCTTGAACGGACTCTCCGGTCCTCAAGGCATCGGCGAAGTATTCAAATCCTCGCCAGTAGACGGGCAAACCGATCATCCGGACAAACGATCTCATCGATTGCGGATGATCCGATCGCAGCAACCGCGATGCGGGTGTGTGGCCCCACGCTCCATCACGAGCCTCAAAGATCCCCTCAGCCGAAAGGACGCGTAGCGTGCGCGCCAGCGCTCCCGCATCTGTTCCCGTGTCCCTCGCGAGTTCTTCGGCACTTCGCGGCGATTCCCCCAAGGCATCGGCAATGCCGAGTTCTGCCACTGCATGAAGACACCGGGGGAGGCCGTGACTCATCGAAATTCGTAACAGACCGTTGGCAGGATCGTTCATAGTGGACGGAGTATAACGACCTTCGACTCCTTCTGCCGCAGCACCATCGTCCGCTCGCCCAATGCAGAATGAATAGGGATCGCGGCCTGATACACCCTCGCTTCGGCTTGCTAGGGCTCCGCGCCAATCAAAAGACTCTCTCAGATCTCCCGACGTGAAGGACACGTCGAGTGCTGACGACCTGGGCATGAGCCTCCAGGGTTCCCCGACACTATCGAAGCGCTTCAGGCCCCAGGCCGGAGGGCAAAGACATCGCCCTCTGGTGTGATCGCTGGAGCCCCTGGAGAGGCGCGCGCTTATTTCCCGGATTCTTGAAATGCACGTTCCTCCGCGCGCGCCCCGCTCAGCGTGTTCGCCATAGCTCGGTTTCCCTCATGGCACGCATACTCCAAGATCCGTTCTTCGGGATCTGCCGTGAGGACCATCGAGAACGTCCACGACGGGTCCATGTGCTCGGATCGTCGACCGTCACGCTCCATTCGAGCATCCCGTCAGGTTGTGGCGTAAATCGTTCTACCAAGCGAAGTCGATCGGGATTGGCATCTCGGTAGGCGCTCTGGTCTCGGAAGTTCGTCGTCTCGACAATCAGCGTATCGCCCTGAAACCGACCGCGCGCGTCGCCCAGATGTGCGCGAACTCGAATGTTGGCGTGCGGGCGGCCGTCGAGTGGAATCACGCGAACATCGTTCATCCTCTCGTAGCGTATCGCGACGTAACCAGGGGCTTGGACGATTTCGTAGGAGTTACCGGACGTTCCGGGGATCATTGAACCAGGCAGACCCTGCGTAATGCACCGAGAACTAACGTTCGAAAAGCTTAGATCCTCGATGGCGAGAGTCTACTCCCTGTGGCCACCTAGTACTTGACGCATATATATATCACTTGATATACAGTTGGCGTGCCAAAACCGAACCCCGACGCGTTCCTGCCGCTCAAGAGCAACTGGTTCCACATTCTCGTCTGCCTGGTCGAGGGCGATCAGCATGGCTACGGCATCATGCAGGACGTGCTGGAACGGAGCGGCGGAAAGGTGCGGCTGTGGCCAGCAACGTTGTACGGCTCGTTGAAACGGCTGATCGAGAAGGGCCTGATCGCCGAGTCCGGCGAGCGTCCAGCGCCTGAGCTCGACGATGCCCGTCGCCGGTATTACAAGCTCACGCCGCTCGGCCGGCAGGTGCTCGATCTGGAAAGTCAGCGACTGAAGGATCTGGTGCGGGTGCTCGATGCACGACGCCGACAGGAGGCGCGATCATGAGCACGTTCGTGATGGGGTGCGGTCGCGCCTATCGGCGCATTGCGCGAGCCTTTCCTCACCAGTACCGCGCGATCTGCGGTGATGGACTGGGGCAGCTCGGCGAAGACCTCGTGCCGCGTGTGTGGCAGCAGCAGGGTGTCGTCGGGCTGATTCGGCTGTTTGGGGATCTCGCGTTACGTCTGCCATGCGAGCACTTCTCAACGTGGGCAGACAGATTGAGGGAGGCAACCATGGCAGATGATGTCTTCGAAGGTACGTGGCGCGCCAGGCAGAGCGAGCCCTCGCTGTGGAAGGTCGATCGGCCGGCGCCGCAGCAGGCCTATCTGCGGTTCGAGCCCACCGACACCGGGTACCTGATGACGGCGTACGGCGTGGTGAACGGTGAGGCGTGTGCGGAGCGCCCGCAGATGATTATCGCGGACGGACGTCGCCGCCCCTTGCTCGACTTGAGCGGACGTCCGATCCCGGGTGTGCCTGCAGGCGCGATGACGTTCGGCAGCCGGCCGGATCCCCAAACCCTCGAGCTCGGTTCAGACGTGGACGGTCAGGTGCTCGTGGCCGGAAGGTACAAGGTCTCCGCCGATGGAAAGACGCTCACCGTCACGAATAAAGGCAGTGGACCCAAGGGGGGGCCTTTCGAAGTCGTGATGGTGCTCGAGCGGGTCGTCCCGGAATAGAGGAGTCCCATGCAACCTCGCGTCGACAGGCATCGGCTCACCTTCGTGCTGCTGCCGTGGCTCGGTGGGGCCACCGTCTGCTTCGCGCAGGACGTCGATGACGAGAGTCTACTCCCTGCGAAGAAAATCTATGCTGCGAACGGAAGCTTCAGTTAATTCCGGTCGGCAGGCGGCGTGAGGTTGGGATCGTCACCGGTAAACGCGCGTCGCGTGACGACCATCCGCCGCGGCGGAAACGCGAGCGGGCACGCTACCGTCTTGCGTCGTGCAGAGCGATAGACGCAAAGTTCGCCCCTCCCCTATGGTCATCGACGCCGACCGCCACGGTACTCGGCCTTGTTATCACGGGCGACTGAAGATAGCAGCGTGTGAGCGTCGAATCCTTGGGATTTTGGTTGGAGTTTGAGCGTTGGAATCTGGGCTTTGATTGGTACTGATACGGGATTCGGGCGCTCTTGCCGGATTCAGGGCTCAGCCGAAAAGGTCGCATGAGATGGCGCCGGGACCCTGGAGCTCTCAGGCGTCGTTAAGCACCTACGCGCTCACGTCTGGATTGCGGGGCCGTCGCTCCTTCTCGCGTTTGCGTTGATAGAGAGCCGGCGTGAGGAGAACCACACGCCGGCAGGGAACATCATGAGACCCCAAGCCTGGGAGCCTCAAAGTTTCAGCAGCTTGGCCAGGTTGCCGCCGAGAATCATTTCCTTCTGAGCGTCGGGAATCTCTGCCTTCAGGATGTTGTCGATGGCGTCGGGCCAGTTGTAGATCGGAATGTCCGTTCCGTAGACCACCTGTGTCGGGCCGGACTTCGCCACTAAATGCCGTATGTCCTCGGGCGAAAAGACCATCGAATCTACGAGCAACTGATCCTTGAAGTATTCCGATGGTGTTTTCTTGTTGAGGCAATTGGCGCCGGCGCGGACATCGCAGGCGACGTTGGTACGGCCGAGGTACGACGGTAGATAGCCGCCTCCATGCGCGCCGATCACCCGTAGATTAGGGAACTTGTCCAGGGTCCCACCGTGAATGAGGTGGGAGAAAAAGACTGTGGTCTCGAGTGGATTGCCGATGATGTTGCCGAGAGCGCCCCTGGTTCCCTCCCAGGCGTTCGGTTTCAGGACGTTCTCGGCGCCGCCGGGATGTTCAAAGACCGGCACCTGAAGTTCATTGGCCTTCGCCCAGAACGGATCAAACTTGGGGTCCGCCAGGGATTCACCATTGACATGTCCGCCAAGCGATGCGCCGCGGAAGCCGAGGGTTTTGACCGCGTAGTCAAGCTGCGCGGCTGCGAGGTCAGGAAACTGCATCGCGGGCGAAGTCAGTCCGACGAAGCGATCCGAGTGAGCTTTGCACCACGCCGCTATCCCGGTGTCGGCCGCACGAACAATCTTTTCGGCCAAGGCGCGATCCTTCACCCCGTACCACCAGTAGCCATTGATGCTTATCGCCTGCACATCAATTCCGCGCCTATCCATTTCCCAAATGCGTTCGGGTCCCATGGGCCGTCCGCCGCCCTCGTCCGCAAATTCAGTCCCCGCGAGAAGTGGCTCGACCTCGGGGACGGTGACGTGCGCGTGAATATCCACCACGCGGACGCGACGTCCTCCCACTTGCACGATACGGCGTTGCACCGGGCCGGTGGGCGGCTCTACCACCACTCGTGGTCCCTGCCCGCGGCCCCGCCCCTGTGCGCTGGCATCCAGCAAGCCACGGCCTATGGCGAACATCCCGGCCGTCGCACCCGCCATCGTTTTGATAAACGTCCTCCGATGCGACATAGGTCTCCTCCGTTATTTTCGATTACGTGACCTCGCTCCGAAGGCTCACCGTGCCTTAGCGCTTCTCGACGAAGAGATTCGGGGCATCGCATCGCGCTCATAGCTACCGGGCAGTTCTCAGCAAACTACACTAAAACTCCGGCCGTAGGCTAGATCGTGGACCGCGTTTTGGCGAGACCGCCCGGCCCGCTGCTCGTCAGAAACTCGATAACGACGTCGATCGACCATGGTCGGTACTTCGCCGTATGGATACAACTGCCCGCGTTGTGCTCCGCCTTGCGCCTCGCGACGTCGGAGGTGTGACCAGTGTAGTAACGCGGCGGATTCTGGGTGTTCCTAAGGAGGTACGAACCATTTGAGCATGGCTCGCACGGAGCAAGCTTCCTGCCGTGCGAAATCACTGCGAGATCTTTCAGGCCAGTGAAAACCGCACCGCGCCTGTGGCGAGACGAATGTCACCGGTGGCGATTCCTGCAAGCGTTTCGACCACGAACTCTTTCTCTCGTGCACGCACGCGGGCTTTGAGATCGTCGACAGAGTCATCCCGGAGGACCGGAACTTTGCATTGACGGACGATCGGGCCGGTGTCGTACTCGCGATCAACGAGATGAATCGACACGCCAGACTCCGCCTCACCGGCATCAAGCACTGCCTCGAACACACGATCCCCGTACATCCCACGGCCACCGAATCTCGGCAAGAGTGCCGGATGAGTGTTGAGAATTCTCCCCTGAAAAGTTCCGAGTACGAAGGGCCCCAGTCTCTTCATGTAACCGGCCAGAAAAACGACGTCGACTGCGGCCGCGACCAGCACCTCTCGAATCGCCGCGTCTAACGTGGCCGGATCCCGGTGTGTTCTCGAGGACAAATGAACGGCGTGAACGCCGGCTTGGCGAGCCTTGAGCAACGCGCCAGAGTCGCCATTGTTGCTCACCACCACCGAAACCCGCCCCGGTATGCGCCCACAGGCGAACGCATCGAGCAGACTTTGAAGCGTCGTTCCCTCATGCGAGGCGAGAACTCCAAGGTTCATGGTTTGTCCGGACTGTCAAAGAGCTGCGCCACGGCGACGAGGCGATCGGTGGCACCGAGCTCGACGCTGTGATCGTACGCACCGAAGCACTGGATGTTGCCGAACCCGTGGCGGGCGAACAGCATACCGAGCTCTCCGCGCTCCCAACAGCGCATGACAAATTGATAATCGCTGACACGCTCATCGCTCCGCCCGACAAGTTCATGGCGCTCAGATATCAACAGGAGCCGGTGTTCAGCATCGAGCTCGGTGACACTTGTGAAGGTCAGCTCCCCACGGTCAGTTGAGACCCGTTTTCTGAAGAGGGGCTCACGCGTCTTCCGCTCCGCGGAGGCGCCCCACTCTCGTACGTCCAAAATCAGAGCGCCGTTCGGTCGAAGCGCCCGGGCAAATGTTGCGAAGACAGCGTCGCGTCGGTCGTCGTCAATGATGTCATTGAGGACGCCCCGGCACAGTATTGCGGCGTATCGAGCGGTGGGCGGGGCAAGGATGTCCGCGACCGCAAACGACACGCCGCCGATCCGGTCTCCGATTGTCGCCTTGGCAACCTCGATGAGCTCCGGCGAGAGGTCCACACCATGGACAACGTAGCCGCGGCGTGCGAGTTCGCGCGAGTATCGTCCCGTCCCGCAGCCGGCGTCGAGGACCGCCGCTCCCGGCAGAATCTCCCGGCCAACGAGCCATGCGGTGATCACG
>Ga0207670_10002292_pt1 | contig 10026 bp, 6 predicted proteins | sample KBSS23HmetaG_FD_184339 | JGI IMG/M metagenome (GOLD analysis project Ga0207670, IMG submission 184339) | Switchgrass rhizosphere microbial communities from Kellogg Biological Station, Michigan, USA - KBS S2-3H metaG (SPAdes) (version 2) | ecosystem: Host-associated > Plants > Roots > Rhizosphere... | reverse complement strand
CATCGAGCCCGATGCGGTGATCGAGAGCGTGCAGGCCGCCGGCCCGTTCGTGAACTTCTTCTGGCGCCGCGCGGCGCTCGCCGCCGACGTCGTCGGCGACGTGATCGCGGGCCGCGCGCCGTACGGACGCGCCGCGAACAACAGCCAGGTCGTCTGCATCGACTTCAGCTCGCCGAACATCGCGAAGCCGTTCCACATCGGCCACATGCGCAGCACGGTGATCGGCGCGGCGCTGTGCCGCATCCATCGCCACCTCGGCGCCACGGTGCACGGCATCAATCATCTCGGCGACTGGGGCATGCCGTTCGCCAAGATGATGACCGCGTACATGCGCTGGGGCGACGAGCAGGAGCTGCACCGGGCGCCGATGCGCACCATGTTCGAGCTCTACAAGCGCTACGCGCAGACGGTGAAGACCGAACCGGCGCTCGACGACGAGGCCGCGCGGCACTTCCAGGCGCTCGAGTCGGGCGCCGCGAACGAGGAGCGCCGCATGTGGCAGTTCCTGCGCGATGAGTCGCTGCAGGCGTTCCAGGGGCCGTACGACCGGCTCGGCGTCACGTTCGACGCGATCACCGGCGAATCGTTCTTCGAGGACAAGATGGAAGCCGCGATGCAGCGCGTCGCGAAGGCCGGCATCCTCGAGAAGTCGGAAGGCGCCGAGGTCGTCACGCTGAAGGAGCTCGGCATCGCCACGCCGTGCCTGCTGCGCAAGAGCGACGGCACGACGCTCTACCACACGCGCGACCTCGCGGCCGTGTTCTGGCGCGAGGCGACCTACCGCCCGACGCGCATCCTCTACGTCGTCGGCGCCGAGCAGAAGCTGCACTTCGACCAGCTGAAGGCCGTGCTGAAGAAGATGAAGGAGCCGATCGCCGCCGCGGTCGAGCACGTGCCGTTCGGCCTCGTGCTGAGCAAGAACGACGAAGGCAAGTGGGAGAAGTTCGCGTCGCGCGCCGGCAATGCGGTGTTCCTCGACGAGATCCTCGACGAGGCCGTCGCCAAGGTGAAGGCCGTGATCGCCGAGAAGAACCCCGAGCTCGACGACAAGGACCGCGTCGCCGAGCAGATCGGCGTGTCCGCGATCGTGTTCAACGACCTCAAGAACTCGCGCATCAAGGACGTCAAGTTCGACTGGGAGACGATGCTCAACTTCGACGGCGAGACCGGCCCGTACGTGCAGTACGCGGTCGCGCGGCTGTCGTCGATCCTGCGCAAGGCCGGCACGCCGGTGCCCGCAGCGGCCGCAGTCGACTTCGCGCTGCTCGAGGACAGTGAGCGCGTGCTGCTGACGATGATGGAGTTCGGCGCCGCGGTGCAGCGTGCCGCCGACCAGAGCGAACCGAGCGTCGTCACCGCGCACACGATCGCGCTCGCCGGCGAGATCCACAGCTACCTCAAGGACCACCACGTGCTCGGCGCCGAGCCGAAGGTCCGCGACGCGCGCCTGCTGCTGGTCGACGCGGCGCGACGCCTGTTGACGACGGGGCTCGGGCTGCTGGGCATCCCGGCGCCCGAGCGGATGTAGCGCGCCCAGTTCAGTATGTCTCAGTACGTCCCGACCGTCAGCAGCAGCGCGTTGCTGGTCGTCGACTGCAGCAGGTTCGCGCCGGCGTCGTACTCGAGCACGACCAGTTGATCGGTGGCAGTGAGGCCGAGCAGGTTGCTGTTGTTCGGCACCGCGATCGCGGTGTCCACAGTCGCCGCGGCGACGACGCTGAAGCGCAGCAGATCAGGCGCCGCGAACACGACGCAGGCGGGTGAACTCGGCAGCAGTTCGCCCGGCAACGGCAGGCTCACGGGAGCGCCGAAGCCCGTCACGCCGACGGCGATCGCCAGCGGCGGCAGGTTCGTGCCGCGCGCGCGGTACGTCGACCCGAGCCACGGCAGCGCGGTCACTGCGTAGGCCGGCGTGCCGGAGTTGCCGGCGCAACCGCTGCCGTTCGCGATCGCGGTCGCCGGGCACGTCGACACGTAGCGACTGACACCCAAGGCGAACGCACCGGCCGATGTCGTGAGCCTGCCCGCGACCGCGAGTCCGCCGCTCGGGATCAGCGCCATTGGTTGGACGAAGTCCACCTGCGCTCCTGGCGTCGCCATGTTCGACCAGCTGACGCCGTCCCAGCGCCGCAGTTCGTCGCGCGCAATCGCCGGGTCGTACAGCGAGACCGCGAGGTCGCCGTCGGGCAGCGCGATCATCGTGAACGTGTTGAGGTTGCTGGCCGGGCTGATCGGCAGCCAGCTCGCACCGGTCCAGCGCAGCACGGCGCTGAAGTCGGTACCGGCGACGAGATCGCCGTTGGCGAGTCTCGCCATGGCCGTCACCCTCGTCGGCAAGCCATTGGCCATCGGCACGAAGCTCACGCCGTTCCAGCGCACGACGTTCGCCTGCGACCCGGACAGGGTGAGTTGCCCACCCACGATCAGGTCGCCGTTCGCTTCGACCAGCAGACTCAAGATGGTGCCGGCGAGGCCGGTCCCGATCGAGGACCACTGCACACCGTTCCAGCGTCGCAGCAGGCTGTTGCCACTGGCGATCACCAGGTCGCCGTTGGGCAGCACTACCATGCTGTAGATGGGGCCCGCGATGCCACCACCGACCTGCGACCACGACGTGCCGTCCCAGCGCCACGGGCCGGGGGCCTCAAAGCCAGTCGGTGAACGCGTGTAGCCGCCTGCGACGATGTCCCCGTTCGGCATGCGCACCATCGCCTGGATGTTGTCGTGATACAGCGACGCGCCGAGCCCGCTGCCGAGCGCCGTCCAGTGCGCGCCGTCCCAGCGCGCGACGCACGACGTGTCGACGCCGCCGATGCCGATGAACGAGCCGCCGACGAACAGGTCGTCGCCGTCGCCGAACACCAGCGCGCTGATCGGGACGCCCGGGTTCGCGAGCAGGCCGTCGTTGGTCGGCGACCACTCGGTGCCGTTCCAGCGCGCGGCGTTCTGGACCCTTCGGCCACCAGCAGCGTCGAAGGTGCCGAAGGCCGCAAGATCACCACCGGGCAGCACGCCGATGGCGGATACCAGCGCGAACACGGTGCCATTCAACATCCCGAGCCCCGCGCCGAAGGCTGACCACGTCGTGCCGTCCCAACGCGCGATGCGGCTCGCCGCGACGCCGCCAGCGAAGCTGAAGTTGCCGCCCACCACGACGCCGCCGCCGGCCTCCGCGCAGAGCGAGCGCACGCCGCCCGGACAGCCGGTGCCGAGCGACTGCCACGCGGCGCCGTCCCAGCGCGCGATCGAATCCGCCGCGATTCCGCCGGCGTTCCCGAAACTGCCGCCCGCGACGAGGCTGCCGTCGGCGAGCACGGCCAGCGCGAGGACTTGGCCGTTCGTGCCGGTGCCCAGGGCGGACCAGTTCGCGCCGTTCCAGCGCGCGACATGAGCCGCCGGCCCGTTGTCGGCCGTGCCGAAATCGCCGCCGACGAAGACGTCGCCGTTCGGCGCCGCGGCGAGCGCGAACACGGCGCTGCCCATGCCCGCGCCCATCGCCGACCACGCGGTGCCGTTCCAGCGCGCGACGCGCGCCATCGGCACGCCGCCCGAGTTGCTGAAATAGCCGCCCGCGACCAGATCGCCGTTCGGCAGGACGGCCAGCGCGTCGACGCGGTTGTCGAAGCCGGCGCCGAGCGGCGACCACGTCGTGCCGTTCCAGCGCGCGATCGCGGACGCGAACTGCCCGCCGGCGACGAAGAAGTCGCCGCCGGCAACCAGGTCGCCGTTCGGCAACACGGCAAGCGCGAAGACCTCACCATTGGTGCCGCTGCCGAGCGGCGACCAGCTGCGCGTCGCCGGGTCGTAGGCGGCGATGCAGGACGCCGACGCGTTGCCAGCCTGCGCGAAGTTGCCGCCGACGACCAGCCGCGCGGGCGCGGGCCCCGCACCGTCGGGATCCCAGGTCATGGCAATGTGCACGTTGCCGACGATGCCGCGCTGACCTTCGCCGCCCACCCATTGGCCGCACTGGGCCGCTGCGGGCAACGTGAAGGCGAGCAACGCAACGGGCAGGCGGCGCAAGGACGGGCTGGCGGGCTGCATGGGCGACTCCCGGGGCACGGACTGCGGGCGGCGCGGGGACGGCAGTTCCTCCCCGCGACCAGCACACTCTACCGGGCGCGGACCCTCACCGCATATCCCCGCCGGCCCCCGCGCGCCGGGACGTCACGGCTCGCCCGCGTGCTCGGCGAGGCGCTGTTCGATGCGGCGGTCGGGCACCAGCCAGATCACCGCGACCAGCGCGTAGAACGCGTTGCCGACCATCGGGTGCGCGAACGAGCCGGCGATGCCGAGCACGTAGCACGCGATCGAGGCCTTGCCCTTGTTGTCGCGGCCGACCGCGCGCGCCAGCGTCGAGTCGGGCCCGAGCACGCGCACGATGCGCGTCTGCAGGATCGTCCAGGCGATCGCGGAGCAGACCAGCACGACGCCATAGACGACGGCCGGCGGCGACGACGTTTCGTTCTCACCGACCCACGCCGTGGTGAACGGCACCAGTGACAGCCAGAACAACAGATGCAGGTTCGCCCACAGCATGCTGCCGGTGACGCGCGTCACCGTGTGCAGCATGTGGTGGTGGTTGTTCCAGTAGATGCCGAGGTAGACGAAGCTCAGCACGTAGGCGGAGAACTCGTGCCGGCGCTCGAACAGCGCGTCCCAGTCGCCGCCGTGCGGCACCTTCAACTCGAGCACCATGATCGTGATCAGGATCGCGATCACGCCGTCGCTGAACGCTTCGAGGCGGTTGCGGCTCATCGTCGCGCGGCAGCGTAGGTGCAGGACGAAGGGCGCGCCAAGTTCGAGCGGCTGCCGTTGCGCGGCGGCCGGCCGCCGGCGAATCTGCAACAGCTGCCATGGACCTCTCCAAGTACCTGCGCGACGTCCCCGACTTCCCGAAGCCCGGCATCCTGTTCAAGGACATCACGCCGTTGCTCGGCGACCCGGCGGCACTGAAGGAAGCGGTCGCGCGGCTCGCGAAGTTCGACTTCGGCAAGGTCGACCGCATCGCCGCGATCGAGTCGCGCGGGTTCCTGTTCGGCGTGCCGCTGGCGCTGCAGCTCGGCCGCGGCTTCGTGCCGATCCGCAAGCCGGGCAAGCTGCCGTGGAAGACCAATCGCGTCGAGTACGTGCTCGAGTACGGCACCGACGCCGTCGAGATGCACCAGGACGGCGTGCAGCCGGGCGAGCGCGTGCTCGTCGTCGACGACCTGCTGGCGACCGGCGGCACGATGGGCGCCGCATGCCGGCTGGTCGAGAGCTGCGGCGGCAAGGTCGCCGGCTGCGCGTTCGTCGTCGAGCTGTCGTTCCTGCACGGGCGCAAGAAGCTGCCGGGCCACCGCGTCGAGGCCCTGATCCGCGTCTGAGCCTTGCCGCCAGGGCGTCACCGGCGCGCGCGGCAACTTCGATCTCACCGCCGGCCGCGCCGCTGCGTAGCTTGTCGGCTCGTCGCAACCGACAGGTGCGCCGGACGGTCGTCCACCTGCGCCAGCCCAGCGACCCCGAGAAGACCCCGCCATGTCGCCAAGCCCCGTCCTGCTTCCTCCGCTCCGCGCCGGCGCGACCGCCGCGCTGCTCGTCGCCGTCCTCGCCCCCGACCTCGCGGCGCAACGCCGCGACGAGTTCGCGCGCGCGCCGGGCCTGCGCTCCGACGTGACGATCTTCAGCCCGCTCGACCTGCCGGCGCCGACGCGGCTGCGCACCGGCTCCGGCGCGCCGGGCCCCGACTACTGGCAGCAGCGCGCCGACTACCGCATCGACGTCGCGCTCGATCCGACGACGCGCACGGTCAGCGGCCGCGAGCACGTCACCTACCACAACAACTCGCCCGACCCGCTCGACTACCTGTGGGTCCACCTCGAGCAGAACATCCTGCGCAAGGACAGCATCGGCTCCCTGACCGACGGCGGCGCGGCGGTCGGCGGCCCGTCGGAGAACAGCGACGGCATCGTGCTGCACGAGCTGAAGGCCGGCGGCAAGGACCTCGACCACCACGTCTACGACACGATGATGCGCGTCGAACTGCCGGCGCCACTCGCGCCCGGCAGCAAGTTCGAGTTCGACGCGGCGTGGTCGTTCCAGGTGCCGACCAAGGTGTTCCGGCGCTTCGGCACCTGGGACGTGGCCCAGGGCACGGTCTGGGAGATCGCGCAGTGGTTCCCGGCGGTCGCGGTCTACGACGACGTGCACGGCTGGAACACGCTGCCGTACATCGGCACCGGCGAGTTCTACAACAGCTTCGGCGACTACGAGCTGAACATCACGGCGCCGCGCGACCACCTCGTCGTCGCCTCGGGCGAACTGCAGAACGCCGAAGTCGTGTTCACGAGGGAGCAGCAGCAGCGCCTCGCGCGCGCGCGCACGACGCAGGACACCGTGATGATCCGCGACAAGGACGAGGTCGGCGATCCGCAGACCCGGCCCGCCGGCGACGGTCCGCTGACGTGGCGCTTCAAGGCCAGCAACGTGCGCACCGTCGCGTGGGCCGCATCGGCCGCGTTCCTGCTCGACGCGACGTCGACGACCGACGGCAAGGTGCTGGTCCAGTCCGCGTACCCGGCCGAAGCGCTGCCGGTGTGGGGCAAGTCGACGCAGATGCTGCGCCGCGCGATCGAGGGCTACAGCCGCCGCTGGTTCCACTACCCGTACCCCGTCGCGACCAACGTCGGCGGCGTCGAGGGCGGCATGGAGTACCCGATGATCATCTTCTGCCAGGGGCGCGGCAACAACGAGGCCGGCCTCTACGGCGTGACGACGCACGAGATCGGGCACAACTGGTTTCCGATGCTCGTCAACACCGACGAGCGGCGCTACGCGTGGATGGACGAGGGCTTCAACACGTTCATCAACCGCTACTCGACGGCGGACTGGTTCGAAAAGGACCGCGTGCCGAAGCCCGCGGCGTTCGCCGGCACGATGCACATGCCCGGCGTGCCGATCGTCACCGCTGCCGACCGGCTCAACGGCCTGCAGCTCGGCGTGACGCAGTACGCGAAGACCGGCGTCGGGCTGCAGGTGCTGCGCGAGTACGTACTCGGCGAGGAGCGCTTCGACTTCGCGTTCCGCACCTACATCAAGCGCTGGGCGTTCAAGTCGCCGCAGCCCGCGGACTTCTTCCGCACGATGGAGGACGCCGCCGGCATGGACCTCGCGTGGTTCTGGCGCGGCTGGTTCCTCGAGGACGCGATGCTCGACCAGGCGATCGACGACGTGAAGCAGCCGAGCAGCAAGCGCGGCGCGCGCATCACGTTCCTCAACAAGGAGCGCATGGTGATGCCGCTGACGTTCCGCGTCACCTACGCCGATGGCACGACCGAGGACCAGCGGCTGCCGGTCGAGGCGTGGTTCCAGTCGGACCGCCTGGTGCGGACGCTCGCGTCGGACCGCGAGGTGCGCGAAGTGCGCATCGACCCGGACCAGATGCTTCCCGACGTCGCGCGCGGGAACAACGTCTGGAGCCAGAAGGACTGACCCTGGGCGGCAGCCGGCTCCGTAGGGCGGCCCCGCTGCCGGCGCGCAGTCCCCGACTGATCCATTGGTTGTTCTTCTTTCGGCGCCCCCGGAGGAGGCCGTTCCGGCGCGCATCCGCCGCCACCGGCCGCCAAACGCCGCTGACGCCGCCGGGACCGAAACAGCCCAACCATCTTTGCGGAATCAGCTTGAGTGAAATGCTCAAGTTTTTTCCACTTCCCTCTCAACCGCCCCCACCGAGGTGCCGATCCTAGGATCCGGGCCCGAGCGGGGCCCACGTTCTTTGGTGTTCAGCTCCCACCAGCACGCTTCTCGAAAAGGCAAACCCGGCGAAAGCCGGTGACGCAAAGCCAAGGGCCTTCGGTCGGCAACGACCATGGCAGCCGGTTCCCGAAATGAAGCCAGGGCAGAAGAATCGCAGGCGCAGCAGCGCCGTGCCCCCGCAGACACCCGCGGACCGCGAGGTCCGTGGCGACAGGAAGGATTTGGAGAGCGCCACCGGGCCAACGAGCCCCGTGCCTTTCGACGCGTCAGGAGCCGCCGTCCCGCGCCACCCAACCGAGGTGGCGTCCGTGCCTCTCGATCCCTCCTGGAGTCCTCCCATGGCCAAGTCCGCGGTCGCCGTCCGTTCCTCCCGCAGCAAGCCCGTCGCCAAGCCGCAGCTGCACGCCCTGCCCGGCAAGCTGACCAGCAGGCCCGAACCCGCGAAGGCATCCGTCGCGCCGCCGGCGCCCCTGCAGCAGCAGCCGCTCGGTGACGAAGAGCTCGAGGCGGTCTGGAAGACCTACAAGAAGACGCGCGACGACAACCTGCGCAACATCCTCATCGAGCACCACATGCCGCTCGTGCGGATGATCGCCGAGCGCGTGCTGCAGACGCTGCCGAAGTCGATCGAGCTCGACGACCTGAGCAGCGCCGGCACGTTCGGCCTGATGGACGCGATCAACGGCTTCGACCTGACGCGCGGCATCAAGTTCAAGACCTACTGCACGACGCGCATCCGCGGTTCGATCCTCGACGAGCTGCGCTCGCAGGACTGGGTGCCGCGGCTCGTGCGCCTGAAGGCGCACAAGCTCGAACGCGCGACGCGTCAGCTCGAAGGCGAACTCGGCCGGCTGCCGAACCAGGCCGAACTCGCGCTGGCGCTGGGCCTGTCGATGGAGGACCTGCAGGCGCACCAGCACGAAGCGAGCGCGAAGACGATCTTCTCGCTGTCGGAGAAGTGGGACGACGGCGACGACGACAAGGAGATGGAGAAGGTCGAGATCCTCGCCGATCGCAAGTGCATCGACCCGCTCGACACGATCCAGCAGCGCGACGCGCTCGACACGATCACGCGCAACCTGACCAAGAAGGAGCGCCTGATCATCCTGATGTACTACTACGAGGGCCTGACGATGCGCGAGATCGGCGAGATCATGGAGCTGACCGAGTCGCGCGTCTGCCAGATCCACAGCAACGTGATGGCGCGGCTGAAGGCGCAGCTCGACCGCGTGCAGCTGCAGAGCGTCTGACCGGCGGCGGCCGCAGGCGTCCGGCACACCGATCCTGGCGCGACTGCAGTAGCGGACCGCGTTCTGCCGAGAGAACCACCGGCGCCGCGTCGTGCGAGCCGCGGCCGCCGATCCCCCGATGACCAAACTGGTCCAGATCATGCGCACGCTGCGCTCGATGCCACCGCTCCCGGACGTGGCGTCGCGGATCCTGGCGATCGTGCGCAACCCGGAGTACTCGATCGACGGGCTGGTCGCGGTCGTGCGGACCGATCCGGCGCTGACCACGCGGATCCTGAAGCTCTGCAACTCGTCGCTGTTCGGCCTGTCGCAGCCGATCTCGTCGGTGTCGGACGCGGTCGCGTACCTCGGCTCGCGCAACCTGGTCAAGCTCGTGCTGGTCAGCTGCACGGCGCCGTACTTCCGGAACCTGCCGCCGAACGCGTACGCGGACCCGGGCCTGTTGTGGAAGCAGACACTGGCCTGTTCGACCGCGTGCCAGACGCTCGCCGAGCGCTGCGGCCACGGCCAGCCCGCGACCGCGTTCACTGCCGGCATCCTGCACAACGTCGGCCGCGTCGCGATCGTGCAGGTGGTCGATGCCGAGACACTGGCGACCGCCGCGAGCATGATGCTCGACCCGCAGACCACCGAGCTGGAAGTCGAACGCAAGGTGATCGGGCTCGATCACGCCGCTGCCAGCGGCATCGTGACCGAGAGCTGGAATCTGCCGGTCGAACTGCGCCGCGCGGTGCGCAACCACCACGACGTGTCGCACGTCGCCACCGACGACGACCTGACCGCGCTGCTGCACGTCGCCGACGAACTGGTCATGAGCATGGGCATCGGCGACCCGCTGCCGGAGCGCCACCACACGCCGCACCCGCAGGCCCTGCAGCGCCTGGGCCTCGGTACCGCCGACCTCGAGCCGGTGCGTGTCAGCGTCGCGCAGGAGGTCGAGCGGATCGGCAAACTGCTGAACCCCGAGCCGCCGGCTGGCCGATAGGCGAAGTGACCGCCCGCGCAGGCGCGCCCGTGGCGCCGTCCAACAAGGGGTTCAACC
>Ga0207670_10002290_pt1 | contig 10030 bp, 7 predicted proteins | sample KBSS23HmetaG_FD_184339 | JGI IMG/M metagenome (GOLD analysis project Ga0207670, IMG submission 184339) | Switchgrass rhizosphere microbial communities from Kellogg Biological Station, Michigan, USA - KBS S2-3H metaG (SPAdes) (version 2) | ecosystem: Host-associated > Plants > Roots > Rhizosphere... | reverse complement strand
ACTACGTCGCCGAGCACGGACCGGCAATCGTCGTGACGCTCAACTATCGCCTCGGCCCGTTCGGGTTCCTCGCCGATCCGGCGCTCGCCGACGAGCACGGCGCGACCGGCAACTACGCGCTCGCCGATCAGCTCGCAGCGCTCGAGTGGGTCCAACGCAACATCGCGGCGTTCGGTGGCGACCCGCGTCGCGTGATGCTGTTCGGTCACTCGGCGGGCTCGGTGAATGTCACGGCGCTCGTCGCGTCGCCGCGCGCCGCGGGCCTGTTCAGCTCCGCCATCCTGCACAGCGGGCCGAGCGTGGTCGTGGACACCGGTACGGTGACGCGCACGTGGCAAGCCGCGGAGCAGACGCTCGGCTGCACGGCAGCGGCCGATCGCGCCGCCTGTCTGCGCGCGCAGCCCGCGTCCGCCGTCGCACGCGTGCCGGGTGCCGTGCTCGGCGCCCCGAACGACGCGCAAGCGCAGTTCTATCCGACGATCGATGGCCAGATCCTCGCCGCCTCGCCGCTCGCGACGATTCGCGCCGGTCGCCACAACCATGTTCCGGTCTTGATCGGCACGACTGCCGACGAGTACTCGCAGCTCATCGACGAGATCGCGTCGGGCCCGGTCAGCGACGAGGCTCAGTATCACGCCGAGCTCCAGCGCCTGTTCGGCGCGTCGCTCGCGGCGGAGGTCGAGGCCCAGTATCCGGCCGCCACCTATCCGAGCCCGCGCGATGCGCTGGTCGCGGTCGTCAACGATGTGATGGAGATCTGTCCGACGCGCCAGCTCTCGGGTGCGTTCGCGGGCGATCCGGACGTGCGTCGCTTCATCTACACGCATTCGTTTCCGGGGCCGCTCGCGCGCTACCACGCGGCGCACGGCTTCGACATCCTGCTTCTGTTCCACGACCTCGCACTCGTCGGCGCGACGTCGGCAAACGATGCCGCGCTCGCCGACGCGATGATGCAGTACTGGGTCGCGTTTGCCGCGACGGGTGATCCGAACGCCGCCGCCGGGCTGCCGGCATGGCCGAGCTACGCGCCGCAGCAAGACAACTACCTCGCGCTCGACTGGCCGCTCGCCACCGCTGCGGGTGCGCGCACGCCGCAGTGCGACTTCTGGGATTCGCAGCTGTTGTGATCTCACGCGGTCGCGGCGACCGCGAGCCCGGCGCCGACGCACACGAGCGCACCTCCGAGCATCGCGACGGGATGCGCGCCGACCCACGAGGCGACGCCCGGAATTTCCTCGCGCGAGATCACGATCGCGATCGTGTTGTTGAGCCCGTGCGCGATCATCGCCGGCACGACGGAATCCGCGCGCAATGACAGGTACGCGAGCGCGAGCCCCAGCATGAACGTCGGCAGCATCTGCACCGGTGCGAGATGATAGAGCCCGAACAGTGCGGAGGAGAGCACGATCGCGATCGTGAAACGGCCGCCCCTATCAAACCGCGCGAGAGCGCGCGCGAGCACGCCGCGAAACAGCAGCTCCTCGGCGATCGCGGGTGCGACGGCGATCGCGAGCAGGGTCGGCACGAGTGGGGTCTGCTCGACGATGCGCTCGAGCGTGCGCGTGTCGGCGTCGGGCATCAGCCACTCGACGACGACGAGGTTCACGTACCAGGCGGCACAACCGACGAGCACGGCCGCGACGAGAAAGCGCGCCCGGCGCGGCCAGGCCAGGCCGAGCGCGCGCCGCCGCCCTCGCGCCGCGATGAGCACGAGCGTGCCGATCACCGGCAGGTATCCGATCACGGCTGCGACGATCTCGGTCACGCCGGCCGCCACGAGCCCGATCTGCATTGCATAGATCGAGGCGACCGACAGCGCGACCACCGCCCACGCGAGCGCGGGCGTCAGCGCCGCGCCGTGATACAACTTGTGGCCAGTGCGTGGCTCGCTCGGTGTGGGGCTCGTCATCGGCCTGGTCGTCGGGGCCGGGGGAATGTATCTCGCGCTCCGCCCGCCGTGGGCGAGCCATGCCAGCGCGTCGCCGGCGGATGCCGGAGTGGTGGCCGAGGCGGCCTCCGATGCCGGCGCGAAGAAGAAGCGCCGCCATCGCCCCGGTGGCCCGCATCAACCCGGTGGCGAGGACGAGGACTGGGCAAACTCCGGTGGCGGTGACGAGACCGAGCCGGCCAAGCTCGTGCAGCTCTCCGCCGCCGATCGCCAGCTCGAGTGGCGCGGCGATGACACGTCGCCGCCGAAGCAAACGCTCGACATGAACAGCAAGGGCGAGGCGCGCGCGCTCGACAACGGCGAGATCCAGGCCACGATCGCGAGCCAGTCGGCGGGCGTCCAGAGCTGCGTGGTCAAGGCCGCGACGAACACCGATCTCAGCGGCACGATCACCGTGAAGATGGTCGTGGAGGGGAACGGTCACGTCTCGCGCAGTCGCGTGCAAGCGCCGCACTACCTTCACGCGCAGGGTGTGCTCGCGTGCATCCAGGGTGCGCTGCGCGCATGGAAGTTTCCGGCGACGGGCGCGCCGACGCTGGTGACGCTACCGGTGAACTTCAAGTAGCGGTTCGCCGTTGACCTTGACGTGGTCGTCGTCGTGGTCGTGGACCTTGATGGCGACGGCGACCTGGAGGCGACCGTTGACTCCGCGGCGCGGGTCAATGGGTGGCGCCGATCGGGTACCACGACCACGATCGCGATGACCTAGTTGCTCTTCGCGCCGTTGTAGTGCGCGTCTTCTTCGCTCGTCAGAAAGATCTCGTAGCGCGCCAGATCGACCGCCGCCGGGATCGCGACGTCGGCCGAGAACGTGCCGTCCGGACGCGTCACGCCGTAGCCGATCTTCATCGCGTTGACACCGCTGCGGCCGGCGGGCGCCAGGAACACGTCGACCTTGAAGTTGCCGAGCCCCTTGCCCTTCGCGCGCGCGACACCCTCGACGTGCAACATGTCGCCGCGGTACGCGCTCGTGTCGGCCGTCGTCACCATCAGCTCGGGAGACACCTTCTTCGGATCCTCGTCTTTGATCGGCGCGTTCGGATCCGGCGTCATGCGATCGGGACCGCTGACCTGCGCGCCGCCGCTGCCCCCGCCGCTACCGCTGCCACTGCCGGGTCCGTTGCCGGCGATCTGGCCACTTGCCGGCGCTTGATCGAGGGACTTCTTCTTGTCGGTTTTTTGCTGTTCCGTGAGGCCGCGGATCTCGCCCTCGAGCCGCGTGTACTGGTTCTTGTACTGCGGGGGCTTCGCGAACGGATCCTCGGCACGCGGGCGGTGCAGCGTCTTGTTGTCGGCACCTTGCACGTCCATGCGCAGCGCCGCGCCACCGAGATCGATGCGCTGCCAGCCGCGATGCGGGAACCACACCTCGACGAAGGCGTGCGCCTCGTTCTGCACGTAGCGCGTCGGGATTCCGAGCGTGTTCGCGGTCACCATGAACGCGAACGAGCGGTGGCGACAGACACCTTTTTGGCTGTCGCAGAGATCGCGGTAGATGTCGCCACTCGCGTTCGTGATGTCGCCGGCCTGGAACGCGCGGAAGTAGTTGACGAGGTTGTTGAAGCCGACGTTGAGGTCGTAGTTCTGGTCGGCGTGGACCTCGCGCTCGAGCGTGCGCTTCGCGGATTCGCGTACCTGTGGCGGGATGAGCGGCCTCAGCTCGGGGGGTGCTTGCGCGATCACGTCGCGGATGCGCAGGTTGCCGGGTGGCAGCGCGGGCGCGAAGTAGCGCGCGTCGGCATCGACGTAGAACAGGAGGCGATACTGGCCCGCCGCGTTGCTCTCGTCGGTGCGCACGTAGAAGTTGTCGGCGCCGTCCTTGCTGAAGTGGAGCGCGATGCGCGGCTTGACCTCGTAGGACAGGATGCGCATGTCGGGCGCGACGGAGGGAAGCGGCACGTCGACCCCGGGGCGCAGCTGGATCAGGACATCGCCGAAGAACCAGTCGCGCGTCTTCGGATCGGTCTTGCCACCGACGGGAATCTCGGTGAGCACCGTGCGCGCGACGTGCAGCGTGTAGTCATCGCCGACCTGATCGAACGCGCTCATGCGCTTGAACGGGAGCACGTCGGGGTTGAACACGCTGACGTAGTGGAGCGTGCCGTCGGGACCGGTGTTGTCGTCGGGCTTCATCGACGTCTGCCGGTCCGCGGCGAAGCCGTTCGTGCCGAGCACCGGTTCGCCCGGGGTGCGCGGTGTCGTGTCGAGCGACGGTTTGGGCAGGAGCTTGTCACCCGCGGCGATCGCCGTCGGCATCGAGCCACCCGCGCGCGTGATCGCGGGCGAGGCCTTGTCGGCGGTCAGCGGCGGCAGATCCTCGTGCAGGATCGGCCGGGGCGGCGCCGGCGCCTGCGCGAGCACCAGACCTGTCGCCGCGGCGGCGATCACGCAGCCGGCGATCACGACGAAGAGGGCGGGGCGTCGCCGCATCGCGTAGATGATGACACGTAGCCGGATATGATGCCCGCGATGGCTGTGGCCAACTCCGCGGCGGCGCGGCTGGGTGTGGGCGGCATCCTGCGCGCCGACGAGCGCGCGCTGATGTCGACGGCGGGCGTCGTGTTCGGGCTCGCGAGCGGCGGGGCGGCGATGACGGCCGCGGCGGCCGACGCGCTGTTCTTGGCCGAGATCGGGCCGGCGCACCTCGGGCAGGCGGTCGCGGCATCGAGCGCGCTGCTGGCAGTCGTGCTCGCGGTCGTCGGCGGGCTCTCCGATCGACTGGATCGCAGGCGCGTGCTCGCGAGCCTGTCGATCGTGTCGGCGATCGCGATCGCGGGCCTTGCCGCGCTGACGTTTGCGGCACCGGCAGTCGCGGCGGCGATCACGCTCGTCGGCGGCAAGCAGCTGGCGGCGGCGACCGATCTCGCTTTCTGGGTCGTGATCGCCGAGCGCATCGATGCGCGGCGCAGCCAGCGCTTGTTGCCGCTGCTCGCGGCGACCGGCGGCATCGGCGCGACGGTCGGCGCCGGCCTCGTGGTGGTGCTCGCACCGACGGTCGGCGCGCAGGGCGTGCTGATCATCGCGGCGATGATGCTCGCGCTCGCGGGGCTCGGCGCGGCGAGGCTCGGTGCCACGCGGCGCGTCGCCGGCCCACCCGCACGCGTCGGCGCACTGATCGCTCGATCGTGGCGAGACGGCGCACGCGCGGTGCGGCGTCATCCACTGGCGAATCACCTCGCGATGCTCGTCGCGGCGGCGGGTGTGTTCAGCTCGCTCGCCTACTTCGCGCTCGGCGTCGGCGCGGCCGCGCGCGGCGGCTCGACGAGCGAGCTCGCGGCACTGCTCGGCGGCGTGCGCGGCGGGGGTCAGCTGATCACGCTGGTGATCCAGCTGCTCGTCGCGCCGCGGTTGCTCGCGCGGCTCGGCACCGGGCGCGCGCTGCTCGTCGCGCCGCTCGTCGCGGTTGCCGCCGCACTCGGGCTCGTGGTCGCGCCGATCCTCGCGGTCGCGATCGCGACCCAGATGTCGGCGCGCGTGCTCGACGCGAGCATCGAGACACCCGCCGAGAAGCTCGCGCAGACGCTGCTGCCCACGATCGTGCGCGGGCGCATCGCGGGATTTCTCGATGGCACGGCGAAGCGCGCGGGCGCCGTTGCCGGCGGCCTCGTTGCCGCCGTGCTCGTCGGCAGTCCGACCGCGTTCTACGTCGTGACGGCATGCGCGGCGCTCTTGTGGGTGCTGGCCGCGAGCCGAATTGCGCGCGAGCTGCCGGCACTCGCGATCGAGCACGTCGCTGAAATGCGTGGCGCCCCGGATGACGTCGCCGTCGACGATCGCGCGATCGCCGTGCTCGTGCGCGAGCTCGACGGGCCTCGCCCCGAGCGTGCCGCCGAGGTGCTCGCTCGCTTGCACGGGCGCGGCCGCGTCGACGCCGTCGCGCCGCTCGTCAAGGCGGCGATCGAGCGCGGCTCGCCGGCCGTGTGGCGCTCGCTGATCGCGGTGCTCGATACGCCCGCCGAGGTGCACGGCCCTGCGTTGCTCGAGGCGGCGCAGGCCGCGACGACGCGGACGCGCGAGCTCGCCGTGCGCGCACTCGGGCTCGCCGCGGGTGTTGGCGTCGAGGTGTTCGAGCAATGGCGCGCGGAAGCGGCGGACACGGCTGTCGAGGTTGCCGCCGAGGCGGCGCGGCTGCGCGTGCTCGCCGATCGCGAGGGCTTGCTCGGCGAGCTCGCCGAGGCCGCGCGCCGCGGCAGCAGCGACGAGGCCGCACGCGCTGCGCTCGAGGAGCTCTCGATCGAGATCTCGCGGGCGCTCGCGGCGGGCGATGTCGACCACGCGCTCGAGGCCGCACGCCACCTGACGCGTGCGGTGCGGCGTGGCCGCGGCGATCCGGCGAGCCGTGCCGGCGCGTTCGGCGTGCTCGTGCGACTCGTCGAGTGGGCGCGCGATCGGCGCAGCGCGGAGCTCGCACTGCTGCGCGCAGATCTGCTCGAGCTCGTGCGCGAGAGCGTCGAGCAGGCGACGCCCGAAGCCGCCGCGGCACTGAGACTGTACGGCGAGCTGCTCGAAGGTGCCGGCACGGTCGATCCGGACGATCTGCGGCGCATCACGCACGCGCTCGGCGAGCCCGATGACGACGTGCGCACCGCCGCCGAGGAAGCGCTCGTCGGGCTGGGTGCGGCAGCTGCCGGCGAGCTGATCGCGACCGCCGCGTGGGGCCGGCGCCGCGCGCGCGATCGCGCCGCTGCGTTGCTCGCGGAGCTGCCGGTCACGCCCATCACGATCGATCGCCTCGTCGACGCCGAGCTCGATCAGCTCGAGCAGACCGCGATCGCGATCGCGGTGCTTCGCGAGCCCGGCGACGAGCTCCTCGTGCGCCGCCTCGACGAACGGCTGCGCGAGATCGCCCACACCGTGCTCTTGCTCGTCGCGGCGCGGCGGCGGTCGCGGTCGATCGCGCGTGCCGCGATTGCGTGGCGTCATGCGCGCGGAGCGCTCGAGCGCGCACGCACGCTCGCGGTGATCGAGGCGGCGTTGCCGCGCGCGCTCGTCGGCAGGCTCGTCGAGGCCGTCGACGATCTGACGCCCGCCGATCGCGCGGCCGGGCTCGCGCGTGCGGAGATCGAACCGCCGAACCGCGATGCTGTGCTGCGCGGCGAGCTCGCCGGCCGCGATCGCCTCGCGCGTGCACTCGTGTTGCACGCGCTCGGTGCCGCCGGCCGCAGCGCGCACCGCGACACGATCGCGAAGGCTGCGCACGCCGAGGCGCTTGCCGCGAGCGCGACAGATCTGCTGCGTCGCCTCACCGCCGCCGTCGATCACGATAAGCTCGCAGAGGAGCCGACCGACATGCCGACTCGCGTCGAGACCCTGATCGCACTGGGCCGCGTGCCATTGCTCGCAGCGCTGACGACGCGCCAGCTCGCCGACGTCGCCGAGCGAGCGCGCTGGGTGACCGCGCGCGAAGGCGCCGTGCTCGTGACCGCCGGCGATCCGATCGACGCGCTGATCGTCGTCGAGGATGGCGAGCTCACGCTCGGCGCTCGCGCGATCGGCAAGGGCGAGGTTGTCGACGAGCTCGCGTGCGTCGCACCGATCGTCACCAGTGCCGACCTGCGCGTCACGCGCGCGGCCCGCCTCATCCGGCTCGAGCGCGTGGACTTCGAGGAGCTCGTCGACGATGTCCCGGGCCTCGCGTCCGCGATCTGCCGTGCGCTCGGCGAGCGCGCGCGTCGCGGCGAGGACAGCAGCTACCACTCGCCGCTCGCGAGCCGCGCGTAGCGCTACCGCGCGCGGTGCCGGCGCTCGATGTGGCCCGGCGCGCGGCGGTTGCGGCGATCCGGCACGTCGAACGAGCGGCCGTCCCGGCAGCCGAGCACCCACTTGCCGCCGCCGTACTCGGCATCCGCCGCGTACTCGATCGCGCAATCGACGGGCTTCGTGTCGTCGAGCACCTGCTCGAGCGCCTCGACCACGCGCATCAGCGCCTGGCGCTGCTCGAGCTCGCCGCCGTAGCTCGGGCCGCGCGGACCCGAGTACGCCGTGAACGACATGCTCGTCTCCTTGTCGAGCAGCGTGTACTCGAAGCCGCCGTCGCGCTGCTGTGCGGGACCGAAGTGCGCCCACAGCCGGCCCAGAAACGCGCCGCGATCCATCGCCTGGTCGATCGTGAGGCGCGAATTCACGTCACGGCGCGCGAACAGCTTGGATCCCAGCACCTGGGACGGCGAACGCTTGAATCGCATGCAGGAGCGAGCCGCGAACGTGCCTCCGGTCGCACGAAATGTTGCGACTACGAGCGCTCGAGCGGCACGCGGGTCTGCTTGACAAACTCCTCGATGCGCTCGCCGCCGAGAAACGCGCCCCATTGTCGCTCGCTGCGCAGCTGCTCGATGCAGCGCTCCGAGAACTCGATCTCGGCACGCAGGTACGCGATCCGGTGCTCCATGATGAGGCGTCCCACCGTCGGCACGTGCGGACGCATCTCCGCCTCGAGCTGCGTCGCCTCGCCGAGCCGCGATGCAACCGCTGCCTTGCGCGCCTCGAGGATGTCGAGCGCTTGCTTGCGGTCGAGCAGGTGGCAGGCCGCGAGGAACATGTCGACGTCGAAGTACGTCTCGTCCTCCTTGCGGCCGAGCGCGTCGACGGCCGCGATCACGCGCTTGCGGCCGGCCGCCGTGATCGCGAAGACGCGTGCGGTGGCGCGCCGGCCCTGCTTTGCCACTTCGCGGATGAACTTGCCCTTCTCGAGGCGCGCGAGCGCCGCGTAGATGTGGCCGTGCTCGCACTTCGCCCACCACTGAACATGCTTGTACTGCAGCTCCAGCTTGAGCTCGTAGCCGTGCATCGGCGCGCGGCACAACGCCGCGAGCAGCAGGATCTCCATGCGTGATGGTGCGGCGGAGTCACGAGCCATGCGGCCGAGAGTAGCACCTCGCACGCAAGCGACCGGCGTCGGCGTGGACTGCGACGCCCGCGACAGGTAGGGTCTGCGCGCGACATGATCCGGCTGGCGTTCCTCGGCTGCGGGCGCATCGCGCGGGCGCACGCGCGCCGGTTGCGCCGGCACGAGGCCGACATCCGGATCGGGTTCGCGAGTCGAGATGCACGGCGCGCAGCCGCGTTCGCGCGCGAGCTCGGCGGCACCGCGCACGGTACGTACGAGCAGGCGATCGCATCGCCCGAACTCGACGCGATCGCGATCGTCACGCCGCCCGCGTTTCACCTCGAGCTCGCCCTCGCTGCACTCGCGGCCGGCAAGCACGTCGTGCTCGAGAAGCCGGCGCTGCCGCGTGCTTCCGACTTCGCGCGCGTCGCCGGTGCCGCGAGCGCCGCCGGCAAGCGCGTGTTCGTCGCCGAGAACTATCAATACAAGCCGCTGCTGCGCCGCATCCGCGCACTGCTCGCGGCCGGCGAGATCGGCGAGCCGCTGTTCGTGCACGTCAACGCGATCAAGCGGCAGTCGGTGGAGGGCAACTGGCGCGCGGATCCGGCACTCGCGCTCGGCGGCGCGCTCTACGAGGGCGGCATTCACTGGATCGATTTCATGGCCAGCCTCGGCTGGCCCGTGCGCGGCGTGCGCGGCGTGATGCCGAAACCGGCGGCGGGCGTCGAGCGCTCGATGCTCGTGAGCTTCGAGTACGAGAGCGGCCCGGTCGGCACGCTGTCGTATTCGTGGGAGGTGCCGGCCCTCGGCAACGGGCTGCGGCTCTCGAAGATCTACGGCCGCGCCGGCTCGATCACGTTCGAGAGCAACGGCCTGTGGGTGCTGCTGCACGGCAAGAAGACGCGCTTCTATCCGGGCCTCGTCGATGTCTCCGGCTACCAGGCGATGTGGGCCGATTTTGTCGCCGCCTGGAAAGCGGGCAGCGAGCCGGCGATGACACTCGAGTACGCGCGCCGGGACCTCGCGCTCGTCGAACAGGCGTACGCTACCGCAGGAGCTCCTACATGATCGGGATCATCGGCGGCACCGGCCTCTACCAGCTCGCACTCACCGACGCGCGCTGGCAACGCGTAGACTCGCCGTTCGGTGCGCCTTCCGACGAGCTGTTGTTCGGCACGCTCGGCGAGCAACGGGTCGTGTTCTTGCCGCGCCACGGCCGCGGCCATCGCATTCCGCCGCACGAGATCAACTTCCTC
>Ga0207670_10002282_pt1 | contig 10042 bp, 6 predicted proteins | sample KBSS23HmetaG_FD_184339 | JGI IMG/M metagenome (GOLD analysis project Ga0207670, IMG submission 184339) | Switchgrass rhizosphere microbial communities from Kellogg Biological Station, Michigan, USA - KBS S2-3H metaG (SPAdes) (version 2) | ecosystem: Host-associated > Plants > Roots > Rhizosphere... | reverse complement strand
CGGTCACTGGGAGACGATCAGCGAACCGGTGCACGTGCCCGGCTTCTGGACCGAGGAGTGCGTGCCGGCGCGCTACGGCTGGGTGTACGACCAATGCGGCCACCGCGTCTGGGGCATCGTCGAGCCGGCCGGCTGCCACCGCGTGTGGGTGCCGCCGCGCTGCGAGACCCGCACGCGGCGCGTCTGGGTGCGCTGCTGAGCGGATCGGCGCCCTCGGCGAACGGGCGCGTCCTGCGCGGACGCGCCCGTCGTCGTTCGTGGCGCCATGCTGGCGGCGGCGCTATGCATGTCCCGCATGAGCGACCGCGGCGAACGCTTCGACCACCCGTTGATCGAGCGCTACGCGAGCCAGGCCATGGCGACGCTGTTCTCGCCGCGCACGCGTCACACGACCTGGCGCGATCTCTGGATCGCGCTCGCGCAGGCGCAGCACGAACTCGGGTTGCCGGTGACGCGCGCACAGATCGACGACCTGCGCGCGCAGCGTGAACGCTTCGACTGGGACCGGCTCGCCGTGCTCGAACGCGAGCTGCGCCACGACGTGATGGCGCACGTCCACCACTACGGCGAACTCGCACCGTCGGCGCGGCCGATCATCCACCTCGGCGCCACCAGCTGCTTCGTCACCGACAACGCGGACCTGATCGTGTTCCGTCGCGCGCTGCAGCTGATCGAGGCGCGCCTCGTGGCCGTGCTCACGGCGCTGCGCGACTTCGCCGTGCGCTGGCGCGCCGAACCATGCCTCGGCTACACGCACTTCCAGGTCGCGCAGCCCGTCACCGTCGGCAAGCGCGCGTGCCTGTGGGCGCAGGATTTCGCGCTCGACCTCGACGAAGTGCGCCGCGTGACCGCCTGGCTGCCGTTCCGCGGCGTCAAGGGCACGACCGGCACGCAGGCGACGTTCCTCGCGCTCGCCGACGGCGACCATGCCAAGGTCGACGAACTCGACCGGCGTGTGACGCAGGCGATGGGCTTCGCGCGGTCGATCGCGGTCAGCGGTCAGACCTACACTCGCAAGATCGACTGGACCGTGCACCAGGTGCTGTCCGCGATCGCGCAATCGGCGTCGAAGTTCGCGACCGACATCCGCCTGTTGTCGCACGAAGGCGAGCTCGAGGAGCCGAGCGAGTCGAAGCAGATCGGCAGCTCGGCGATGGCGTACAAGAAGAACCCGATGCGCTGTGAGCGCGTCTGCTCGCTGGCGCGGTACGTCGTCGAGGCTGCGAACACGAGCGCCCACACCGCCGCGACGCAGTGGCTCGAACGCACGCTCGACGACTCGGCGATCCGCCGCATCGCGTTGCCCGAGAGCTTCCTCGCGATCGACGCGATCCTGATGCTGGTCGAGAACGTCGCGCGCGGTCTCGTCGTCTATCCGCGCGTCATCCAGCGCAAGCTGCGCGAGCAGCTGCCGTTCCTCGCCACCGAGGAGATCCTGATGGCCGGCGTGCGCGCCGGTGGTGACCGTCAGGACCTGCACGAGCGCATCCGCGTGCACAGCCGCGCGGCGGCACACGCCGTGAAGGCCGAGGGCCGCGACAATCCGCTGCTCGACCTGCTGGCCGCCGATCCGCAGTTCGCGGCGATCCGCCCGCAGCTCGCGGGCCTGCTCGACGCCGCGCGCTACGTCGGTCGCGCGCCGCAGCAGGTCGACGCGTTCGTAGGCTTCGAGCTCGAGCCGCGGCTGCGCGGCGCGAGCACCGTCGCCGGCGGCGACGAGATCCGCGTCTGATCTGCCTTGCGTAATGAGGTGAACCCGCTCCTCGCGCCGTGCGCCACAATGGCACGTTTCCTGGAAGACGTGCCAGAACGGCATCTGATCCAGCAGCGAGTTCGGCCGTCGTCCCCTATAAGAGCAATGAAAACATGAGTTTGTGTAGTTGTGCCATTCCTGGCACACCGCATGCGTTGGGGGAACCATGGACGCACAGAAGCTCACCCAGAAGTCGCAGGAGGCGCTGCAAGCCGCACAGGCGCGCGCCGCCCAACTCGGACACCAGCAGGTCGACGTCCTGCACCTCGTGCGCGCGCTGGTCGAGCCTGCCGACGGGCTGGTGCACGGCCTGTTGCGGCGGATGGAGGTCGGCGTCGATCCGCTGCTGACGGCGATCGACGCGGAGCTCGCGCGGCGACCGAAGGTCTCTGGCCCCGGCTTCGACCGCGAGCGCATCCTGCTGACGCAGGACCTCGCGCAGGCCCTGACCGCAGCCGAGGCGCTCGCGCAGAAGATGCGCGACGAGTACGTGTCGGTCGAGCACCTCTTCCTCGCTGCCTTGCAGAGCGGCAAGGGCGGCGTGCGCGACCTGCTGCGCAAGTTCCAGGTCGACGAAGCGCGCTTCCTCAACGCACTCAAGGAGGTGCGCGGCAACCAGCGCGTGCAGAGCCAGAATCCCGAGGCGACCTACGAGGCGCTCGGCAAGTACGGCCGCGACCTCGTGCAGATGAGCCGCGACGGCAAGCTCGACCCGGTCATCGGCCGCGACGAGGAGATCCGCCGCGTGATCCGCATCCTGTCGCGCAAGACCAAGAACAACCCAGTGCTGATCGGCGAGCCGGGTGTCGGCAAGACCGCGATCGCCGAAGGCCTGGCGCAGCGCATCGTGCGCGGCGACGTGCCCGAGGGACTGAAGGACAAGACCGTGTTCGCGCTCGACATGGGCAGCCTGGTCGCCGGTGCCAAGTACCGCGGTGAGTTCGAGGAACGGCTGAAGGCGGTGCTGGCCGAGATCAAGAGCAGCGAGGGCCGCGTCCTGCTGTTCATCGACGAACTGCACACGATCGTCGGCGCGGGCAAGGCCGAGGGTGCGATGGACGCCGGCAACATGCTGAAGCCGATGCTCGCGCGCGGCGAACTGCACTGCATCGGCGCGACGACGCTCGACGAGTACCGCAAGTACATCGAGAAGGACCCGGCGCTCGAGCGGCGGTTCCAGCCCGTGCTCGTCGACGAGCCGACCGTCGAGGACACGATCTCGATCCTGCGCGGCCTGCGCGAGCGGTTCGAGGTGCACCACGGCGTCCGCATCCAGGATGCGGCGCTGGTCGCCGCGGCGACGTTGTCGCACCGCTACATCAGCGACCGCTTCCTGCCCGACAAGGCGATCGATCTCGTCGACGAGGCGTGCGCGACGATCCGCACCGAGATCGACTCGATGCCGAGCGAACTCGACGCCGCCAACCGGCGCATGGTGCAGCTGCAGGTCGAGGAGGCGGCGCTGGCCAAGGAGAAGGACAAGCACAGCCAGCTGCGACTCGCCGAGCTGCGCAAGGAACTCGGCGACGTGCGCGCCCGCGTCGACGCACTGCGTGCGCGCTACGAGAGCGAGAAGCAGGGCATCGCGCGCGTGCGCACGCTGCGCGAGCGCATCGAGGAGCTGCGCCGTCAGCAGCAGGACGCGGAGCGGCGCTACGACATGAACAAGGCCGCCGAACTCAAGTACGGCACGATCCCGGCCGCCGAGAAGGAGCTCGCGGCCGAGGAGGCGCGCGCCGGCGGCGACGGCCAGGACCGCCTGCTGCGCGAGGAGGTCACCGAGGACGGCATCGCGCAGATCGTGGCGCGCTGGACCGGCATCCCGGTGCGTCGGCTCGTCGAGGGCGAGCGCGACAAGCTGCTGAAGCTCGACGAGATCCTGCACGAGCGCGTCGTCGGTCAGGACGAGGCCGTGCAGCTGGTCGCCGACGCGGTGATCCGCGCGCGCTCCGGCATCAAGGACCCGAACCGCCCGATCGGCAGCTTCCTGTTCCTGGGGCCGACCGGCGTCGGCAAGACCGAGCTGGCGAAGACGCTGGCACACGCGCTGTTCGACAGTGCCGACAACCTCGTGCGCATCGACATGTCCGAGTACATGGAGAAGCACGCGGTGTCGCGCCTGATCGGCGCGCCGCCCGGCTACGTCGGCTACGAAGAGGGCGGCCAGCTGACCGAGGCCGTGCGGCGCAAGCCGTACTCGGTGGTCCTGTTCGACGAGATCGAGAAGGCGCACCCCGACGTGTTCCACGTGCTGCTGCAGATCCTCGACGACGGCCGTGCGACCGACAGCCAGGGGCGCACGGTCGACTTCAAGAACACCGTCGTGATCATGACCTCGAACATCGGCGCCCAGCACCTGCTCGAGGGCATCACCCGCGCGGGCGTCATCGAGGACAGCGCGCGCGAACGCGTGATGGCCGAGCTGCGTCGCCACTTCCGGCCCGAACTGCTGAACCGCATCGACGACGTGGTGATGTTCAAGCCGCTGCAGACGGGTGAGATCCGCCGGATCGTCGACCTGATGCTCGCCGGCCTGCGCGAGCGCCTCGCTGGCCGCCGCATCGCGCTGGAGGTCAGCGACGCCGCGAAGACCTGGCTCGGCAACCAGGGTTACGACCCGGTCTACGGTGCGCGGCCGCTGCGCCGCTTCCTGCAGCGCGAGCTCGAGACGCGGATCGGGCGCATGCTGATCGCTGGCGAAGTCACCGACGGTGGCCGCATCGAGGTCGACATCGCGAACGGTGCGCTGCGGTTCAGCACGCGCCGTGCAGAGACCGGTGGGTGACGCAGAGCGACCTCGACACCGTTACTCCCTTGCGGCAGTCGAGGCCCGTACATGCTCGAACCCGCGCGCTTGCAGGTCTGCCTGCTTCATCGGCGTCGGCAAAGCGACCGCCCTGGATGTGATGCGCACGGGTTCGATCGAGAGCGACCCTCCGTCAGTCGGCGGAGGGCTCACGTCGGTCCGGTGGTGAATCTGCCACTGGCACCTCCACGGGCTTCAGACGTTGCTGAACGAATGAACGTTGCTGAACGAATGCTGCGCCGTCCCATGCACGGCGCACGAACATCACGCTAGCGCGCGAGTCGAATTGCGCAAGTACCTCGCTGCTTGCCGCGCGGCCCGTCGATCGGCGTCGCTCACGAGCGCAGCGTCAGCTCGGCGAGCAACGGCAGGTGATCCGACGCGGTCGCGGCGCGCGCGTGGCGCACGGTGTGCAGCGCGTCGAGGTCGACGCTGCCGCGCACGTAGAGTCCGTCGAGCGCGCGCAGCGGCGCGTACGCGGGGAACGTACGCAGCCGCCGCGGTCCGCTGCGGAATCCGGCGGGCCCGAGCAGGCGGGGACCGAGCGTGCCCCAGACGTCGTTGAAGTCGCCGGCGACGACGATCGGCGTGCGGCGCCGCAGCCGCGCGAACGGTTCGCCGCCGAGGAACTGCACCAGCTGGCGGCGGCGCTCGCGTTCGCCGAGCCCGAGGTGCAGGTTGAACAGATGCAGCGTGCGCGTGGCGCCGTTCGGCATCGCGATGCGCACCTCGGCGTGCAGCACCGAACGCGCCTTGCGGCCCGGCTGCGTGAGGTCGTGGTTGGTCGCCGCGACGATCGGATGGCGGCTCAGGATCGCGTTGCCGTAGGCGCCGCGGCGCGGTCCGAACCGCACGTTCACGAAGTAGCTGCGGTGCGGCCACAGCAGCTGGTCGCCGATCACGTCGACCTGGCGCTCGTCCCCGTACCAGCTGCCGTCCTCGGCGACCTCCTGCAGCAGCGCGACGTCGGCGCCACTCGCCGCGATCACGCGCGCGGTGCGCGACGGGTCGTAGCGGCGGTCGAGACCACCCGTGCACTTGTGCACGTTCCAGCTGAGCAGGCGCAGGCGCATCGTGGCGTCTCAGTGGCAGCAGCCGCCGGCGCTGGCGTGGAGGCCGCGCCAGACCAGCACGACGGCGGCCAGCAGCATCGCTGCGCGCTGGACCACCGCCAGCGTATGCGGCGGGAATCGTCGCGCCAGCGCCGGCGCGCGCGTCTGCGCCAGCAGCAGCAACGGCAGCGAGCCGAGCGCGAAGCCGCCCATCACGACGCTGCCCTGCAGCGCCGAGCCGGCCACGGCCGCGCCGGCGCACGCCGACCACAGCAGGCCGCACGGCAGCAGCGGTGTGCACACGCCGAGCAGCAGCGCGCGGCCGCTGCGCGGCAGCCGGCGGCCCGCGGCGGTGGCGCGCGCCAGCAGCCGCTGCAGGACCGGGATGCGCAGCACGCCGCGCTCGCCGCCGAGCGCCAGCACCACGATCGCCGCGGCCAGGATGTACGAGACGACTGCCGTCGGCGTTTCGATGCGCGCGGTTCCTACCCACGTGCCGGTGGCACCGAGCGCGCTGCCGAGTAGGCTGTAGGAGAGCAACCGGCCGCTCTGGTACGCAGCGGTCGCTGCCGCGCCGCCACCGAGCGTGACGGCGAGCGGGCCACACATGCACGCACAGTGCAGTGAGTTGGCGACACCGAAAACGAAACTCTCGAACAACGGGGTCATTGCTTGGGACGCATGCGCCTCTCTGCCTCGACCGTGGCGGAACGGGAAGTGCAGCCCCGGATTTCGGCCGGTCCTGCACCCGAGGCGCAGCCAGCAGTCCGCAGGTGTACGCACTGTGGGCTGGCTGTGCCAAGCGAACGGCGTAGTTCGCAATTCTGCTGCGCGGGCTGCGAGGCCGTGCACGCGCTGCTGCACGCGGAGGGCCTCGAGCGCTTCTACGAACTCGGCGGCGGCCGGCTCGGCGCGGTCGGCGCCGTGCCGCGTCGCGCGGTGCTCGACTGGCTGCCGGAATACGAAGCGCGCCACCGCCTTGCCGACGACACCGTGCTGATGTCGCTCGACGTGCAGGGCATCCGCTGCGCCGCCTGCGTGTGGCTGCTGCAGCAACTCTGGCAGCGGCAGGCCGGCGCGCGCGCGCTGCGCCTCGATGCGTCGCTCGGGCGTGCGACGCTGCTGTACGAGGCCCCGGCCGGCACCGCCGCCGCGTTCCTCGACCGCGCGGCGTCGCTCGGCTACCCGATGGCGCCACCGAACCGGCGCGTCGAGCGCGACACTTCCCTGCTCGTGCGCCTCGGCATCTGCGCGGCCCTGGCGATGAACGCGATGATCCTCGCGATCGCGCAGTACTGCGGCCTCGCCGGCAGCGACCCCGCGCTGGACCGCGTGTTCGGCTGGGTCGCCCTGGGCCTCGCGACGCTGTCGGTGGGGGTCGGCGGGCCGGTGTTCTTCCGCGCGGCGATCGGTGGCCTCCGTGCCGGTGTCGTGCACATGGACCTGCCGATCTCGCTGGGGCTGCTGCTCGCCTACGCGGGTTCCGTGGTCGGCCAGATCGCGGGCGGCGCGACCTACTTCGACACGGTCGCGATGTTCACGGCGCTGATGCTCGGCGGCCGGTTCCTGCAGCAGCGTTCGCTGCAGCGCGGCCGCGACCAGGTGCTCGCCGACGACGGCGCCGAGCACCTGCGCGTGCGGCGCCTGCAGGACGGCAGCATCGCGGTCGTGCCCATCGCGCAGGTGCGCGCCGGTGACGAGCTCGTGCTGGCACCGGGCGACCTCGTGCCCGTGCGCGCGCGGCTGCTGGTCGATGCCAGCTGTTCGCTCGAATGGACCAACGGCGAGTCCGAGCCGCGCGCGTTCGCGGCCGGCGACACGGTGCCCGCCGGTGCTTTCGTCGCGGGTCGTCGCGCCGTGCGCATGCTCGCCGAGGCCGACTACCTGCAGTCGGGCCTCGCCGACCTGCTCGCGCAGACGCCGGTCGACCGCGAGGATCCGCAGCGCCGGCTGCGGTTCTGGACGCGCTGGGCGCGCAGCTACTCGCTCGGCGTGCTGGTCGTCGCAGCGCTCGGCGCTGCCGCGTGGTCGGCGATCGACGCGTCGCGCGCGCTGCCCGTGGCGGTCGCGATCCTCGTCATCACCTGTCCGTGCGCACTCGGCGTGGCGGCGCCGCTGGCGTTCCACCTGGCGCTGGCGCGGTTGCGGCGCGCCGGCGTGTTCGTGCGCACGCGGGCGCTGCTCGACAAGCTCGCGCGCGTGCGCAAGGTCGTGTTCGACAAGACCGGCACGCTGACGTTCGGCGGCCTCTGCGCGACCGGCGAGCCGCCGGCCGACGCCGGCGACCGCACCGTGCTGGCGACGATGGCGGCGTCGAGCAATCACCCGGCCAGCCAGGCCGTGCTCGCGCTGCTCGGCCCGACACCGGCGTTCGACGCGGCATTGGCGGTCGACGAAGTCCCGGGTGGCGGCCTGGTCGCGGCGCGCGGCGGCAGCGAGTACCGCCTCGGCAGCGCGCGGTTCTGCGGCGCACCGGCGACGAACGCGCCGCGCGCGTGCGTGTTCGCGCGCGACGGCGCGGTGCTCGCGCACTTCGCGCTCGACGAGGACTTCCGGGCCGGCACCGCGACCGAACTCGCCGGGCTGGCCGCACGCGGCCTCGACGTGCACGTGCTGTCGGGCGACCGCAAAGAGCGCGTCGCCAGCGCGGCGTGCAGCCTCGGTCTCGACCCCGCGCGTGCGCACGGCGGCATGTCGCCGGAGCAGAAGGCGGCGTTCGTGCGGCAGCTCGACCGCGGCGACACGCTGATGATCGGTGACGGTCTCAACGACGCGCCCGCGTTCGCCGAGGCGTTCTGCGCCGGCACGCCGGCGATGGACCGGCCCGTGCTGCCGGCGCGCGCGGACTTCTGCTTCGGCGGCGCCACGGCCGGCGTCGTCACGCAGGTGCTCGCGGCTGCCGCGCGGTACCGCCGCGTCGTGCGCACCAACGTCGCGCTGGCACTCGTCTACAACGGGTTCGCGCTCGCGCTGGCGCTGACGGACCACATCACGCCGCTGCTGTGCGCCGTGCTGATGCCGCTGAGTTCGATCGCGCTGGTCGTGCACACGTCGTGGCGGTTCGGCCGTGGCGGTGCGCGATGAGCGTCGTCGTGCTGCTGTTGTTCTGCAGCCTGGTGCTGGTCGCCGGCTCGATCGTGTTGTTCGTGGTCTCCGCGCGGCAGGGCGACTGTCACGAGGCCGACCGCCTGTGTCTGCTGCCGCTCGAGGACGACGCCGCGCGCGCGGCGACGCCGCCGGGCGACACCCCTGAATCCGCTCCCGCCGCGAGGAACATGCAATGAACGCGACTGCTGTCAGCGAAACCCGCCGCATCGTCTACGACGACGGCGTCGTGCGCGGCTTCGTCTGGGCCGCCGTCGGCTGGGGCCTGGTCGGCATGCTCGTCGGTCTGCTGTGCGCGCTGCAGCTCAGCTGGCCCGCGCTGAACTTCGACCTGCCGTGGCTGACCTTCAGCCGTCTGCGGCCGCTGCACACCAACGCGGTGATCTTCGCGCTGGTCGGCAACATGATGTTCGCGGGCATCTACCACAGTTCGCAGCGCCTGTTGAAGACGCGCATGGCGAGCGACCTGCTGAGTCGTGTGCACCTGTGGGGCTGGCAGCTGATCATCCTCGGTGCCGCGCTGACGCTGCCGTTCGGCATCACCCAGAGCAAGGAGTACGCGGAGCTCGAGTGGTTCCTCGACATCGCGGTCGTGCTCGTCTGGGTCGCGTTCGCGGCCAACTACTTCTGGACGCTCGCGATCCGCAACGAGAAGAACCTCTACGTCTCCATCTGGTTCTACATCTCGACGATCATCACGATCGCCGTGCTCTACATCGTCAACAACATGGCGGTGCCGGTGAGCGCGACGAAGAGCTACGGCGTGTTCGCCGGCGCGCAGGACGCGCTGACGCAGTGGTGGTACGGGCACAACGCGGTCGCGTTCTTCCTGACGACACCGATCCTCGGGATCATGTACTACTACCTGCCCAAGGCCGCCGGGCGGCCCGTCTACAGCTACCGGCTGTCGATCGTGCACTTCTGGGCGCTGGTGTTCCTCTACATCTGGGCGGGGCCGCACCACCTGCTGAACACCGCGCTGCCCGACTGGGCGCAGTCGCTGGGCATGGTGTTCAGCCTGATGCTGTGGGCGCCGTCGTGGGGCGGCATGATCAACGGCCTGCTGACGCTGCGCGGCGCGTGGGACAAGGTGCGCACCGATCCGGTGCTGAAGTTCTTCGCCGCCGCGATCACGTTCTACGGCATGGCGACGTTCGAGGGCCCGCTGCTCTCGATCAAGTCCGTCAGCGCGCTCGCCCACTACACCGACTGGATCATCGGCCACGTGCACAGCGGCGCGCTGGGCTGGAACGGCTTCATGGCAGCGGGGCTGTTCTACTGGCTCGTGCCGCGGCTGTTCGGCAGCTCGCTGCACAGCGCGCGCCT
>Ga0207670_10002281_pt1 | contig 10045 bp, 6 predicted proteins | sample KBSS23HmetaG_FD_184339 | JGI IMG/M metagenome (GOLD analysis project Ga0207670, IMG submission 184339) | Switchgrass rhizosphere microbial communities from Kellogg Biological Station, Michigan, USA - KBS S2-3H metaG (SPAdes) (version 2) | ecosystem: Host-associated > Plants > Roots > Rhizosphere... | reverse complement strand
TTCTCGAGATGATCCTCAGCTTCGCCGCTCCGGTAATTCAAAATGATCTTTTTTCTGAAAAGCTTGCCGATGAGAATGGCCGGCGCCACGCAACAAAGGTAAGAGTAATAAGACGCTGAAAAGATATGAATCAGATCACATTTAGGAACTCGCGCCAGCAGCAGGAAGCAGTAAGCCACGGTTGTGACGAGCGTTCGCAGGTACTTGATGTTTTGCAGCCAGCCCAGGAGACCCGGAAGCTCAGGGTTATGCGGCACGAACGAAATCTTCACCGCCGGCTCGTCCTGAAACAGCCCCATCAGGCGGACGGCTTGTCTGGATTGTCCTCCAATGATGCGCAGCGACGGCGCGGCGAGCAGGACGCGAATTGGGTTGTGTGTTTGGGTTTCTGTCGGCATTAGCGGCTCTAATATATCAATAAAGGAGTACAAAGCAGGAGGCGGGGGCCACTGATGAAATATATATGTCTGACTCTCCACAATTTCCGCATTTATTGACGATTTTTCCCGCAAAGGCGCAAAGGCGCAAAGCGCTTCCGCGTTTCTAATAGGGTTTCTTTGCGCCTTTGCGCCTTTGCGGGAGAAAATCCTTCGTCAACTGCTTAGCAGACTTTCATAGAGTTTTTCGACTCTTTCCAACTGGCGGGTGGTGGAGAATTGATTGGAGGCGACGATACGCGCGGTGCGGCCCATTGCTGCTGACTTGTCCGGGTTCTGGAGCAGGAAGATTACGTGCTCTGCCATCTTCTCGTAGTCTCCCGGCTCAACGAGAAAGCCCGTTTCCTGCGTGATGGCCTCGCAGGCGCCGCCAACATCGGTGGCCACTACCGGCTTCCCAGCCGCCATGTACTCAAGTATCGAATTTGAAAACCCCTCAGAAGCGGAACTGAGCACACAAACCTCCGACAGTCCGAGCACGTCCTCCGTCCGGCTACAGCGCCCTAGAAAAACTACGCGGCTCGCAATCCCGAGCTCTCCGGCAAACTCCTGCAAGCTCTGCAGCAGGTCGCCTTCGCCAGCCAGCAGGAACGCCGCTTCCGGAACCGCCTGATTTACGATCTGCATCGCCTTCAGAAACGTTCGATGGTCTTTTACCGGCCGTAGATTCGCGACTATCGCAACGAAACGCGCAGAGGGCTCAACATCGATCCCAAGGCTCGCCAGCACTTCCGCACGGTTGAAATCAGCGCGAGGCGCAAAGCGTTCCGTGTTCAATCCGTTATGAATCGTAACGATCTTGTCTTCCGAAACGCCTTCCGCGATCAGTTGTTGTCGAACACTATCGCAGTTAGCGACCACCGCGCGCGCAAGCCTGTACGCGCCACGTTCCACTCTTCGTTTGTACCCAGCCCGTTTGGACGACTCGCGCCTCGAAGCAATTGGCGCCGGAACACGTGCTAAAGCGGCGGCAGTCATGCCAAAGATGTTCGTGTAAAAGTCGTGAGTATGAACGACGTCGATCTTCCAGTCTTTCAGCAACGACGCAAAACGTCGCACCTGTTTCGCGGCAGCGAGGTTGTAGAAGCTGCTGAGTCGAAACTCGGGAATCTCCCGAAACCCAATCTCCTCCAGCTCCGACTTCAACACACCGCGGCTGCTCAAACACGCCACGTGCACTTTGAACTTTCCACTCTGATGAAGCAGTTTGGTGAGTTGAACTGCCTGTCGCTCTGAGCCGCCCTGGTCGAAGCTATCGATTAGTTGCAGAACATTTCTCATCCTCTTATCGCAGGGCGGAGGCATTTCCGATGAATGACAGTTTGCGGGTCCTCTGTTTGAGTGCCAGTCGCTCCTCGTGCGTCATCACCTTCAACATCAGAATCAGTCCGGCGAACACCACGCCGAAGACCACTGCACAAATACTCAGCACGACGAAGGGACGCGCAGGCAGGACGACTCCACGCACGATCCACGTAATCGCGGCGGCCACCACCGCCGCAAACAAAATCTTCCCGACGTCTTTCAGCAACACGATATCGCGGGCTTTGACGCCGAGAACGTGAGCTGACTTGGCGGCGGAAATCGTGTTCTCCAGCATCACCACCGAAACCACTGACATCACCGCGCCCACGAGTCCGAACCAACGGGTGAGGACATTCAGCAAGATCAACAGCACGACCAGCAGAATCGCTCGCAACTTGATCAGAAAGAATCGATACTCCGGATAAGCGCGCACTACCGGATCGTAAGAGAGCGAAAGTAACGAAAGCGGAATCAGCCCGAGGTTGATAGCGAAGATGGGCCAACTGGCAAGATATCTCTCAGTGAACAAAAAGGTGATGAACTCTCGTCCGGCAACAAGCAGGAAGAAGTAGAGCGGCAGGAACAAGACCGCGACTTTACGAACCATACGCGCCAGCAATTCGATGATCTCGCGACGCTCGCCCAGCGTCGCCAGGTAATTTATCCGCGGTATCATCACGCTGCCGACAGCGTCAGTCACGATGTCGGTAAAGATTATGTTGAAGCAGCCGATGGCGTAGATCGCATAGTCTGCCGCGGTGAATTTGTACGAGACGAAGTAGTTGTGCAGGTCGCCATGCGCTTTCATCAGGAACGCGGCCAACCCGAGCGGCAGCGCATAAGCCAGTTGCCTCCTCATGGTCGCCCAACTGAAGTGAGTCCAGAAGGCGCCAAAGCGCGAGATCAAGTACCAGAGGAATACGCTAACTTGAAGGATGCCGTGAATCGTGCCGGCGTAAATTATCGCGCGCACCGATCCGATTGAGAGCGCGGCCATCAGAAGCAGGACGGCCTTGCTCAGTTGCGCGCCAACAATAATCACTGTGGCAAGCCGGCTCTCGCTGTTGGCGATCACCACCGTCTCCAGCGGCGCTGACAGTATCCAGAAAAAACAGACGAGGCCGATTAAAGGCGCATAACCGACGACGTCAGTATTGCGAAAGACCAGTCCGAGCAACTCGGGATAAAGCAGCAACGTCAGCCCCAGGGTTGCTGCGATTGCGAAGTAAAACAAAACGATATTGAAGACGATTCTGGCTCGAGCTTCTTCGCGCGGCAGGAAATAATAAGCACTCATTCCGAATCCGACTGGAAGAGTGATGACGGCAGTGCCGACGATCAGGAAGACCTGTTTGTAGAGACCGAATTCGTGCTGGCTGAGCCTGCGCACCAGCACGAGGGGTAAAGCAAAATTGAAAGCGTACGCGACCGTCTTCGCACACATGAACCAGATCGTGTTCGCTGTTAGAGAGGTACGCTCCTCTCGGACGTTTGACATATTTATTAACTTCTTCTGTGCAACCTTTGTAGGGGTGGCCCTCAGTGGCCACCCCACGTAGGGGCGGCCACGGAGGGCCGCCCCTACAAAAATTACTTCAATCCTTGCGCTCCAGAACGAACTCGTTACATCCCAGACCAACTCCGCCACAGCGCATTTTCGCCAACGCGAACCCGCGCGCTTTGTAAAACTCAAAAATCTGCTCTGGTGTCGCGACCTCGTATGGATAGCCGCCAACCCAATCGATCATGTCGTGCCAACGATTCATTCCCCGTCGCTTCGAGCGCCCGCCGGAGCCCAACACCGACGCGATTACAGATTTAGCTTCACCTGGCGCCGAGACCACGAGCGCGAACGGTACCCGCAGAAATGATGGCAGCTCGTTGTACGTTTTCTTGATCCAAAGCCAACGTCTGGCCTGGCTGCCGGTGTCGTTGTAGATAGCGATAAAGAGTTTGCCGCCCGGCGCCACTGCAAGCTGAGCATTGTCGAGCGCTGTCCACATGTTGCCGGTGTGATGCAGCACTCCCCACGAATACACGACGTCAAACTGGCCTAATGAACGAACGTAATCCGCATCAAGCGCGGAGCCTTCCGCAACGTTCCACTGACTGTCGTTCGGAAAGTAACGCCGTCGAAGCTCGGCAGTGCAAGCAACTGAATTAGGATCGTAGTCGAATGACTGGACCAAGGCGCCCAGTCGACGAGCAGCGAGGCTAAAGAGACCGCTTCCGGAACCGATGTCCAGAAATCGTTTCCCTTTCAAATCCTGCGTTTCGAGCATCGTGCGCAGGGAGTCTTCAGCGGAGGCGATCTTCATCTCGTCGAGAGTCGACAAAAACCGGCTCCAGTTCTTGCCGAACTCGAACCGCTCGCCTCGGCTTACCTCGCTTGCATGCGCGCTGGTGGTCAGTTCCTCAACCATGGGCTTTCCTTGCCACCACAAAAATACCGTCGATGATTAACTCGCGATCCGAGAGTTTCCGGAATTCCGGAGTCAGTTGCTGACGAATGCCGCCGAGCAGCGCGGTCGCTTCGTCGAGGTGATCGAGCGATTCGAATTCCACAGGGGCCAGATCGCCTTTTCCGCTACGACCGATTATGTCCGTCACCAGCACCTTTACTTCGTAACCCAACGCTTCGAGTTTCTGCTTATAGTAGTTGAGCAATTTACGATTCGAACGCCCCGAGCCTTCGGCCATCAATCGATACTGCCACTCCGGAATCGTCAAAAACGTCAGCGGGTGCATGCCACGATCTCGAAACATCCCCTGATCGCTCAAATCGATCTTATGTAACATAAATCCGCCGGGCGCGAGCAATCGATCCATTCCACGGAGGGTCTCATCAGGATCGTAAATCTGCTGTAACACGGCGCGGGAGACCACGAGATCGAAAGGCTTCTCCTGGGCCAGTTGCTCCGCGTTTGCGACGTCCACTCCATAAACACACTTAATTCGTTCCGGATTGAGCGGAAGTGTGTCCGTCAACTCGATGGCCTCGTCAAAGCGGGCCTTCGACGCATCGTCCAACATATCGCGCAGTGCTTCATAAATCTCGCGCTCCTGTTCGCGATTGCGACTGGCGTAAAACTTGTCAATGCAGGCCACGAACGCCGCACCTGCAGCTATGAATCTTAACCCAACTCCAATATTGTCACCGAAACCAACTTCCAGAACGCGTTTGCCCTCAAGCTCGCCGGGCTGAATGCCGAGATGGAAGAGATAATCGTTAAACTGCGTATCGATGTAGCTCAAACTCTGCGACAGGTTCTTTCGCGAGTGCGTAGAGCCCAACGACGACCACGCATTGCCGGACCGGAAGCGCCATTTCATCCGCCAGTTCTGATAGGCCGCGAAAAGAATCAAGGCGTTCTTCGACTGTTTTGCACGGTCCTTCAGGCTCATCTCATACACCATCCAATGAAACACCTAAGCAACCCGATCTTTCAGCCCGCGAAGCAGCAAAGGACATCAGCCCGCGAAGCGAGCGGCAGCGCTGTCGCCCACTTCGCGGGCTCACACGCTTTTTTTGCTTGGTTCCTGGGGCTTGCGCCCCAGGCTTTATGCTTACGCCCGCTTCGCGGGCTAAGAGGGGGGTGCAAAGCGTTCTCAACTTGAACAGAGGGCGGCCCTGGAGTCGGTTTGTAAAGGGGTGGGAGTCGAGTCCAGGTATCGTCGGTGCCATAGTTCCAACATAAAAAGGGTCCACAAAGCCTTGGAATGATCGCGGCGGTTGCGCTCGTGTTCATTCAACAGCAGCTGAACATACGAAGAGTTGAAATAACCTCGCTGGCGAGTTAATGGATCGTTCAATACGTCGCGGATGCGTCCCCGCAGCTCCTGATTGATCCACTTCGGAATCGGAATCCCAAATCCTTGCTTCGGACGCGTCATGATCTCTTCCGGTATCAAGTCCTTTACGGCTCGCTTGAGTATGTACTTGGTCTCGTCGCCCACGATTTTCAGCGCCGCCGGAATCCGCGTGACAAAATCAATCAGGTTCTGGTCCAGCAGCGGAGCGCGCGTCTCCAGCGACGCCGCCATGCTCATCCGATCCACCTTGGTCAGGATGTCTCCAGGCAAATAAGTCTTACTGTCCGTATAGAGCAGTAGGTCGAGATCATCACCCGTCTTTACGCGGCCGGGCCACTGCAAAAATTCATCAGCTACAGTCGGCGAGCCCGCCAAACTATCCGTGAAATCCTGCGAATACAATAACCTCCTGTTGATACTGGTGAAGACCGAAACACTGTCGAGATAGCGGTCCATCGGGTCGAGCGCGAGATTGTGTAAAAGATTCCGGCCACGCGCGCCGTGCGGCAGTCGAGTGCTCAACGGCGCCATCACGTTCTGACGAAAAACCCTCGGCAACTGGCTGAACATTCGTCGATTGCGTTCGACAAGATAACGTTCATAACCGCCGAATAATTCATCTCCACCGTCGCCCGAAAGCGCCACAGTCACGTGCTGCCGCGCCAGTTTTGAGACCATGTAAGTCGGTATCGCGGACGGGTCGGCAAATGGCTCGTCGAAGTGCCAAACCAACTCGTCCGCAACCTCACAAATCTCCGGCGTGACAAAAAACTCGTGATGGTCCGTGCCGTACTTCTGTGCCGTCAACCGCGCGTAGTGCAATTCGTTGTAGCTGTCCTCGCGAAAGCCGATGGAAAATGTTTTGACCGGCTGGCCCATCGACTTCGCCATCAACGCCACTACCGTGCTCGAATCGATTCCGCCCGAAAGAAATGCTCCCAAAGGAACATCGGAAATCAGCCGCGCCTGGACCGCGTCTTCCAGCAGGTAGCGCAGCTCCTCGACATAAGATTCCTCACTGCGAGCAGCTTCAGGCTCAAAGTTGAAATCCCAATACTGTTGAGTCGTTATCCGGCCTTGTTTGTAAGTGAGCGTATGGCCGGGCGGCAGCTTTTTGATATTGCGGAAGATACTCAGCGGGTCGGGAACATAACCGAGAATCAAATACGCATCGAGCGCCTCGAGATCGATCTCCCGCTCGACGTGAGGATGCTCGAGAATCGACTTTATTTCCGAACCAAATACAAAATCGCCCTGAGCTGTTTGCGTGTAATAGAGCGGTTTCTTGCCGGCTCGATCGCGCGCCAGAAACAATGCTTTTGCCTTGTCGTCCCAAATCGCAAAAGCAAACATGCCTCGCAAATGCTTCACGCACGACTCGCCAAACTCTTCGTAACAATGAACGATCGCTTCAGTGTCGGAATTGGTTTTGAAGACGTGACCGTGCGCTTCGAGTTGTTCTTTCAACTCGCGGAAATTATAGGTCTCACCGTTGTAAACGATCGTAACCGAGCCATCTTCGCCCGAGATCGGTTGATGACCACCCGCAAGATCGATGATGCTCAAGCGACGCATTCCGAGCGCCACTGGACCATCAACCATGTAACCCTGATCGTCAGGCCCGCGGTGAATTATCACCTCACACATGCGCGTGAGAATTGCACTGCGCTCGTCGCCAGTGAAGTCACCTTGATCGATAAAGCCCGCGATACCACACATGCTCTTAAACCTGACCCGTCCTTGCCATAGTTGGCTGATTGATCAGTTCCGCTTTCTTTGCTTTCTCCGCTCTCTTTGTCGCCCTCGTAAACGGTGTCTCCCAGGAGACGTGCGCCAAACTCGGCGTCCTAACCAAAAACATGCGGTGCAGACAAATAGCGTACCCCACCAAATAATAGATGTACCACTGGTAAGCCACGGCGCCAAAGAAACTACTCACCATGTAGCCGATGATCGCGCCCTGCAATCCAATCGACATGAAGAAAAACCACCGGCTCTCTTTGTCTTTGTTTTCACTCGACGTCTTTTCTATCTGGCGCAGCCTCTTCAACGGATAAAGCAGGAACATCACGTAAACCACAAACGCCGGAATTCCGATCTCAGAAGCCACCTGTGTGTAGGCGTTGTGAGTTCCCAGTTCCTGGAACGATTTGTGATGAAAGTTGCCGATGCCGACGCCGGTTAGCGGATAACGCAACGCCACCACTATCGAACGCTTTAACACCTGCGTCCGTTGGCTGGATGAGCCACTCAAATCTGAAGCGGAGTCGAAGATCGTGCCCAGGCGATCGCCGTAAGAGCCCGGAGCTAATCCTATAAACAGGATAAACGTCAATGCCAGGACTCCGATAGTCACCGGCTTGTTACGTTTGCCGAACTTGTAAGCAAAAAGAAGCGTCACGCCTATCAGACCAAGAAATCCGCCGCGCGAGAAAGTTACGACAGTAGCGGCCGCCATCAGACCAGCCGCGCCCCAATAAATGATCTTGCGCAACAGTCCTTTGGTACTCAGACCAAGACACACAGCGATGGGGACCATCGTGACCAAGTGCAGCGCCAGGTCGTTGGAGTTCTTAAACAAACCTCCGATGCTCCCGCCGATTCGCGCCAGGTCTGCTTTTCCGATTATGAAGACTCCGTTTCGATAATCGGATATCGCGTTGACACTCAGATAGATGCTCACCGCAATGGCAACCAGGATCAGCATCATCATGCGCGTCCTGGTGCGTACCACGTTGACCAGGACGATGAACATCAACAGCGCCTTGATGAGAATCTCACTGAAGTCGCCCCACGCCTCACCAGGATCGATCGCCATCGGTATCGAAAGGAGCGCCAACAAACCAAGTAAGGCTACGAGCTTTACTTCTCTGAGGGGAGCGGTGATGTTTCCTTCGGCGATTATTTGGGAGATCAGATAGGCGATCAGGGTAAACAACCCGATATAAAACGCCATCTGCATCAGCGAGGAAAGCGCTGGTATGAGTTCGTACGGGCGGAAGTAAAGTACTACCGTGAACAGAAAAAATCCGGCGAAGCTGATCGCGTGTCCGCGCTTGCCGAGCCGGAGATTCGCGTGGTTCGAGTCGACTGGTTTAGACGTCTCGACGGCCGCGCCGTTATCGTCCGCGGCGTTCGTCAGGCCTCTCGCGCGTTTCCTGAATTTATCCCATCCGTTCGAGTCGTCCGCGTCGTTCTTGCGAGCGACCCTGCGGACACCCTCGTAATCAAGTGCGTCAGGTTTATCCGACGAAGCGAAATGCAAAGATTAGTCTCCTACAAACCAGCCTAACTGACAGAGTATATAAAGCCACAAAAAAGCACAAAAGGCACTGACGATCCGATCAAAACTTTGTGCCTTTTGTGCTTCTTTGTGGCAATCCTGTTACCACTTATGCCAGTCCCCTACACAACTACCTCTTTCTCTTCCAGGTCAAACATCATCGCCTTGACGTGGTCTCTCAGGGCCAGCTCAAACTGCTTGGCCTCTTCGACCTCGGTGAAAGATAGCGCCCGAAGCTCCTGCTCGATGCGCCTGCGGTAGTCAGACACCAATGAATCAGAAACGCCCAATACCGCCGCTACTTCCAGTTGCGTCGAGTGATCCGGGCTCAAATAGCAGTACCAGAGAACACCGATAATCCGGTTGTACTGCTTTACTTTGCCTCGTACCGCCTCGTTCAGGCTGGCCATAAACTGCTCGACAAAGCCCGCAGCTTCCCTTTCAGACTCGCGACGCACCAGGCCTTCTTCAGGATTTTCGCGCTTATCGACCGGCTCGTAACTGTTGCTGTTCTCGTTGTCGCTGTCGTCGCCGTCCAAGGGGACGAGGTAGATATCCATCACTGGGAGACGCGACATCACGAGGCTTCGCAAAGTGCGCACGTCGACCGGCGAATCAACTGCGTCCAGAACAGAGACAATCAAATCTTCGAGGTCGGCGTTGCTGATGACAATCTGTGAATCGCCGGTGCAGCCTACCATGCGTGTATCTCTCTGCCGGACCGCGATTATTTGCACGCGCTGCTCGACGTCGTGAGAGCCGCGCCGCGACTTGTCGACTTTCCACTCACTCAGACCATAAACACGATCCGCCAAACGCCGGTGCGGCTCGTCGTTGACTCCGCTCGTATCAAAACGCCGGAAATTCGGGCTCGATTGAATCAGAGTCGAAATGCGACGGGCCAGCCGGTAGCTTTCCGGGTGGCGTTTGCGTAGCTCGGCGGTCAGTAAATTCGTCAGCTCGATCTGGCTGATTTCACACTCAATCTCGTAGTCAGTCATGGCCGTCTCGAGGTAGTGCTCGAAACGGTTCTTGCTCAGCAGTTGGACAAACAATTCCTGCGTCAGATCTGTGTAGGCGGCTCCGGCGCCTTCTTCGACCAACAGGCCGGCGCTGCGCGAGGCGCGGACCAGCGGGTGATGAGAGACTATGCGGTGCAGGTCAGTCCAGAGACGATTGACGTCTGAAGACCGAAGACTATCGACCC
>Ga0207670_10002280_pt1 | contig 10047 bp, 7 predicted proteins | sample KBSS23HmetaG_FD_184339 | JGI IMG/M metagenome (GOLD analysis project Ga0207670, IMG submission 184339) | Switchgrass rhizosphere microbial communities from Kellogg Biological Station, Michigan, USA - KBS S2-3H metaG (SPAdes) (version 2) | ecosystem: Host-associated > Plants > Roots > Rhizosphere... | reverse complement strand
CCGGTGTGGCGCTGCTGCCGGAACTTGGTGGCGGTATTCTGCTCGTGCTGGCGGTGTTATTCGGTGTCTCAGGAGTACAGATGCTCGCTCTGGCGACCGTGGGTGAATACGTGTGGAGCGCGCTCGCTGAAGCTCGTCGTCGTCCGCAGTACGTCATCGAAGTCTCGACGGCGGAAACCGGACACCTCGCAGGCACCGTGAACACCGTTAAATAGCCATGTCTCTCAGGACCCAATCATTTCCATGATCGATTGCATCGCCGGATACCACCTGAATCCCTGGACCTGCGGGATCGCGAAGTTCAATGCGATCCTTGCGAAGGAACTCGATGTGCCGGTCGTGGGGCTGGCGTCGCCTGACCTCCGCCAGTACTCGCGGCCGCTGCTGTCGATTAAGATGTCGGAGTTCACGGACGATGACGCGACGGCGCTCGCGTTGTGGGTGGACGCGAATGTCGGACGTTTCGACATCTTCCTGCATGCGTTTGATGGAACATCGTTCGAGCATCGGCTGCTGAACGCCGCAGCGCACGTCTACTGCGGGAACCGTGAGCTGACACATCAACTGGCGCCGTCCCGTTCCGACATCATTGAGCTGTTCTGTCCGGGCACGCTGCTGAACCCGCAACGGTTCCAGGACACGGATCTGAAGGTGTTTACCTTCGGCATGGCCCACAAGATCCGCGTACCGCTCTATCGCCGGCTGCGCGATCTGCTCGACGCCACCGGACGGAGCTATTCGGTCTATGTGTCCACGGCGCTGCACGAAAACACCAGTTTCGATGGCTCGTTTGTCGTTCGCTTCGAGGAGTTGCAGTCGATCTTCAGCGGTCAGGTCTACTTCATGGGTTACCTGTCCGACACGGCGGTCTTCAATCACCTGATGGACTGCGACTTCCTCGCTGCGTTTTTCGAGAAAGGCCTCCGCGCCAACAACACCACCGTCAACGCGGCGATGGAATGTGGCTGCGCCGTCATCACCAACATCGACGAGCACTCGCCAGTCGGCCTGACGCACATGAAGAACGTGATCGACATCAATCTCTGCGATCGGCTTCCCGATCTGGAGGATGCGCAGCGGATCGGTCGTGCGGCGCGAGAGATTGCGCACGCGCAGTACGGCTGGGACCGGCTCGTTTCACAGCTTCGCTCGGTGGTCCAGACATAGACCGTCATGATCGTCACGAAAGAGACACAGGGCCGCGGCGTCGACTTGTCGTCGATTCCGGCCGTCGTTCCAAATCTGGTCGGCGGCGCTGACGCGCTCGCGGCCGACGGTGGAACGTTCGCCAAGATCGATCCCGCCACCGGGCGAGAACTCTGCCGCGTCGCTCGATCGACGGCGTCCGATGTCCGGCTGGCCGTCGAGGTGGCGAGACAGGCGCAACCGGCGTGGGCGGGGATGACTCCGGTCAAGCGTGGCGACATCCTGCGGCAGATCGCCCTGCTCATGCGCGAGCGCCGCGATGTGATTGCCGAGCTTGTCGCACGGGAAACCGGTAAGTCGAAGAAGGACGCGCTGGGCGAGACCGACGCGGCCATCGAGATGGGCTTCTTCGTCGCCGGTGAGGGGCGCCGTTTCTACGGGCAGACCACCACGAGCGCCGTTCCCAACAAATCGGCGATGGTGGTTCGTCAGCCGCTCGGAGTGGCCGGCTTGATCATTGCCGCCAACACGCCGATCGCCAACGTGGCGTGGAAGGCGTTTCCGGCGCTGCTGTGTGGCAACGCGGCGATCCTCAAGGCCGCGGAGGACACCCCGCTCTCCGCCTGGGCGTTTGGCGTCCTGGCCCGCGAAGCGGGTGTGCCCGACGGCGTCTACGCCACAATCCATGGATTGGGACCGGAAGCGGGCGCTCCCCTGGTCGAGCATCCGGACGTCGCGGTGGTCAGCTTCACCGGATCGTGCGAAGTCGGGCGGTGGATTGCCGAGACGGCGGGGCGGCGGCTCGCGAAGACGTGTCTCGAGCTGGGCGGCAAGAATCCCTTGATCGTGTGTGACGACGCGGATCTGAAGAATGCCGTGACCTGGGCGATTGGATCGGCGTTCAGCAACGCCGGGCAGCGATGCGCCGCCGGCAGCCGGCTGATTGTGTTCGACGAGGTGTACGACCGCTTCAAGGGCATGCTCATGGAGGCGGCCGGACGGTTGACGGTTGGCACGAGCGACACGGACGATTACGGTCCGGTGATCAACGAAGAGCAGATGACGAACATGCTCGCCGCCGTTGGCCGGGCGAAAGCCGCTGGCGCGGCGGTGCTGACCGGTGGACATCGGCTGTCGGGCGCGTCGTACGGGAATGGATATTTCGTCGCGCCGACGATCCTCGAGCACGTCGGTCCGAACGACGAGATCTCCCGCAGCGAGTTGTTCGGTCCGATCACGTGCATGTATCGCGTGCACTCGTTCGACGAGGCGATCGCGTTGGCGAACGACTCGCCGTTCGGCCTGACGGCGTCCATCCACACCCAGAACATCAATCGGGCGATGACCTTTCTCGGTCGGATTCAGGCGGGTGTGGCCGTGGTGAACGGCGGCACGTACGGCAGCGAGCCGCACCTGCCATTCGGCGGCCTGCGTCAGTCGGGCAACGGCTGGCGCGAGGCGGGCACGCAGGCGCTCGACGTCTATTCGGATCTGAAGACCATCTACATCAACCACAATCCCGAATCCGTTTGAAGAACCCGTCCGCCGTAGCACTGATACCCGCGCGACACGGCTCGAAGCGCGTGCCTGGTAAGAACGTCAGGATCCTTGCCGGCCATCCGACGATTGCTTACACGATCGCGCCAGCCGTCGAGAGCGGCGTGTTCCAGTCCGTGATTGTCTCGACCGATTCCGAAGATGTCGCTGCAGTCGCCAGACATTACGGGGCCGAAGTCCCATTCCTGCGGCCAGCCGCGTTCGCCAGCGATACGTCTCCCGACATTGAGTGGGTCGAGTACACGCTGGCCGAGCTGCGCAAGCAGGGGCGGAGCTGGGATTGTTTCAGCCTGCTGCGTCCGACGAGTCCGTTTCGATCGGCGGACACCATCCGGCGCGCCTGGAGCCGGTTTCGAGCGCAGGAGGACGTGGATTCGCTGCGCGCGATCGAGAAATGCGCACAGCACCCAGGCAAGATGTGGGTCGTCCGCGGTCAGCGGATGTTTCCCCTGCTGCCGTTCGGCAACGGCGAGCAGCCATGGCACAGCACGCCGTATCAGGCGCTGCCGCCGGTCTACGTGCAGAATGCGTCGCTGGAGATCGCCTGGACCCGGCTGGTGTTTGAACGCCACGCGATCGCAGGCGACGTCATGGTTCCGTTCATCACTGAAGGATATGAAGGATTCGACATCAACGATCCACTGGACTGGATGGTTGCCGAGCGGCTCGTCGCCGACGGCGCTGTGCAGTTACCGCACATCCGACAGGCGCCCTTTGCTTCGGTTGTCGCTTGAGATGGATGACGTCATTCGCGATCTTCGTGGTCTTCGCGGTTAGGTATTCATGGGTGACCTGCAAACAGATCAAGGCGAGTCGTTAGACCTTCAGTACGTCCCCCTCGGGGAGTTCCAGCGGCTGCTCCGCGCTGACGTCGACGCGGTTCAACGCGCTCGGGCGTTTGCCGCGCTTGCGCGCGTCAACACGCTCTACATGATTGCCGGCGCCTGGTCCGGCCACATCGGCACCAGCTTCAGCTCGCTCGAGATCATGAGCTGGCTGTTTCTCAACGAGCTGCGCGATCTCGACAAGGGGCCCGAGGCGTGTGACGTGTTTTTCTCCTCCAAGGGGCACGACGCGCCGGCGCTCTACAACGTGCTCATCGGCCTGGGCCTGCTGCCCGCCGACATGCTTCACCAGCTGCGTCGTCTGCACGGGCTGCCTGGACACCCGCACGTCGAGACGCCCTTCATCCAGGCAAACACCGGCTCGCTTGGCATGGGAATCTCCAAAGCCAAGGGAATGGCGCTGGCCAATCGCCTGAAGGGCGCGCCACGACGCATCTTCGTGCTGACCGGCGACGGCGAGCTCCAGGAAGGACAGCTCTGGGAGTCGCTCGGGTCGGCCGCGAACCTGGGTCTCGGAGAGATCGTGGCGATCGTCGATCACAACAAGATTCAGTCGGACACCTGGGTGGCGTCGGTCAGTAATCTCGGTGACGTCGAAGCCAAGTTCCGCGCGTTCGGCTGGCACGTCGTCCGTTGCGACGGTCACGACGTCGCCTCGTTGCAGCGAACCTTCCGCACATTGGGCAGCATCTCCGACAAGCCAAAGGTCATCGTTGCCGACACGGTGAAGGGGAAAGGCGTCAGTTTCATGGAAGGGCCGGCGACGAAAGCCGGAGAGCTGTACGGCTTCCACTCAGGCGCGCCGAACGAACACAGCTACACCGCCGGGGTGTCGGAGCTGCTCGCTGCCGCGAACACGCTCTTCGCTGAGCTCGGTCTGGGCGCCGTCGCGACCGACACGCGGATACGGAATCCGCGTCGTGAGCCGCGCCAGACCGACAACCTGATCGCCGCCTACGAACGGGCGCTCGTGGCACAGGCTGAACGGCATCCGCATCTCATCGCGCTCGACGCCGACCTTGTAAAGGACTGCGGCCTGCTCGCCTTCGCGAAGCGGTTCCCGGAACGGTTCGTGGAGTGCGGCATCGCCGAGCAGGACATGGCGTCCATGGCGGCGGGCATGGCTCGCCGTGGCGCTCTGCCCATCGTGCACTCGTTCGCCTGCTTCCTGGCCGCCCGGCCGAACGAACAGATCTACAACCAGTGCAGCGAAAGTTCGAGGGTGATCTACGTCGGCTCGCTTGCCGGCCTGCTGCCCGGCGGGCCAGGTCATTCGCATCAGTCTGTGCGCGATATCAGCGCGCTGGGCTCGGTGCCGAAGCTGGTGCTGGCTGAGCCGTGCTGCGAAGCCGAGGTCGGTGCGCTCGTTGACACGCTCGTGAACACGCTGACAGAAAGTGCCTACTTGCGGCTCGTGTCCGTGAAATGGCCCATGCCCTTTACGTATCCGCGTCAGCACACTGTCCGAGTCGGGGCAGGGTGGACGGTCAGGGACGGGTCAGACCTCGTGGTGTTCGGCTACGGCCCATGGATGCTCGCGAACGCATTCGAAGCAGCGAGGCAGCTCGAAGAAGAATCCGGAGTCACGGTGCGCCTCATCAATCTGCCGTGGCTGAACCGGATCGACGCCTCATGGCTGAGCGAGGCCCTTGGAACGTGCCGGGCCGTGGTGACGCTCGACAACCATTACGTCCACGGTGGCCAGGGCGAGATGATCGGTGCAGCGCTCGCCGAGCTCGGCCTCGCCGCGTCGCCACGATTGACGCGCGTCGGTGTGACCGAGCTTCCTGAATGCGGCACGAACGATGAAGTGCTCGCGTACCATCGACTCGACATCACGTCGCTCGTTCAGGCGTTCCGCGGGGCGTTGCCGCAAACGTCCGTCGAGCGCAGGGCCACTCAACTCACATGATCGTCCTCTTCTGGGATATCGACGGAACGCTGCTCACCACAGGGAAGGCTGGCGTTCCTGCATGGGAAGCGGCGGTCCGCGAGGTGACCGGCCGTGACTTCGAGCTCGCCACCATCCGCGTGGCTGGCCTGACCGATTACCAGATTGCCGTCCACACGTTCAGGCTGCTCGGCCTGGAACCGGAAGAGGCGGCAGTGCGGCGCATGGTCCGCCGGTACGAAGAGCTCTTGCCATCGTTCCTGCCGCTGAAGCGCGGAAACGTGCTCCCGAATGTGCGCGAGATTCTCGAACAGCTCGAGAGCCGCGGGGACGTCCGCTCATACCTGCTGACTGGCAATACGCGCGGTGGCGCGCGAGCCAAGCTCACACATTACAAACTGATGCCGTTCTTCCCGGACGGGGCATTTGCCGAAGATGCGGGCGATCGCTCGACAGTGGCCACGCGCGCGCTCGAGCTGGCAAGACGCTCCGGCCCGGTGTCAGACGAAGCGGTCTTCGTCATCGGCGATACTCCGCACGACATCCACGGCGCCAACGCGATTGCGGCGCGAACGATTGCTGTTGGCACCGGTGGCTACACGGTAGAGGAGCTGACGGCCCATCACCCGTGGCGGGTGTTTGCCGAACTGCCCCCACCTGACGAGTTCATCCAGCTGATCGAGCGTGGCCGGTCTGAGACGGCGGCGGTGGGCGCACGCGGCGCTGGAGATCGTCAGTGAGAGGCCAGCGGCTTCTTCGGAAATTCCCGGGCGTGTGGCGCCTGACGCGTCTGGCCCGGCGCTGGTATCACGCGCGTCGCGATGCGTATCCGGACTGGCGGGAGATCATTCAGGCGAACAGCGAGCTGTGGAATTCGGCGCGTGCCTCGGCGCACGGCGGTCCGCGCGTCCTGATGGCGACGGCCATCGGCTCGTATGCTCACGCCGTGACTCTGGAAAGCGCGCTCGCAGCCGCACTGACCTTCCGTGGGGCGGAGGTCCACGCCCTGCTGTGCGACGGGTCGATGACCGCCTGCGCCGAGTGTGAAGCGTCGCTCTATCCGAACATCGAGCGTTTCGCGCAGCGCGGCCCCGCGCGTGACCTCTGTCGCGACTGCATGTGGCCGGCGGAGCGCGTCTATCGCCAGCTCGGGATCACGGTTCACAAATACAGCGACTGGCTGACCACTGAGGATCGCGCGGAGGCACGCCGCATCGCTGACGGCGTGGCGGTGCAGGACGTGCGCGGGTTTATCTACGACGGCCTGGCGCTCGGCGAGCACGCGTATGCCGGGGCGCTGCGCTTCTTCGCGACGGGCAGCCTCGACGACGAACCTCAGGCCGGACCGATTGTCGGGCGATATCTCGAGTCAGCGCTGCTGACGGCGTTCGCCACACGCCGGCTGCTGCGCACGATTCAGTTTTCGTCGGCCGTCGTCACGCACGGCATCTATGTGCCGTGGGGCATCATCGCGGAGGTCTCGCGGCAGGAGAAGGTGCACGTGTCGACGTGGAACGTCGCCTACCGAAAGCGCCGCTTCATCTTCAGCCACGACGATACGTATCACCACACACTCCTGTCCGAGCCGAAGGAGCACTGGGAGAATCTCCAGCTGACCGCAGGCCAGGAAACAGAGCTGATGAACTACCTGCGCAGCCGCCGCGAAGGGCTGTTCGACTGGATCGTGTTTCATCGTCCCAATCGGCAGGAGCCGGAAGAGATCGGCCGACGCGTCGGCCTCGATCGCGGAAAGCCGGTGATCGGCCTGCTCACCAACGTCTCCTGGGACGCCCAGCTGCACTATCCAGCGAACGCATTTCCAAGCATGCTCGAATGGCTGGTGCAGACGTGCGAGTACTTCGCCACGCGTCCTGATCTCCAGCTCCTCATCCGTGTGCATCCGGCGGAGATCAGCGGCTTCCCGGTATCGCGACAGCCGATTCTGGCGGAGCTGGAAAAGCGGATTCCGCAGCTCGCCCCGAACATTCATGTGGTGCCGCCGGAGAGCGGTCTGAGCACCTATGGGCTGATGTCACTGTGCAACGCCGCCATCATCTATGGCACGAAAATGGGCGTTGAGTTGAGCAGCGTCGGCATCCCGGTCATCGTGGCGGGCGAGGCCTGGGTGCGCAACAAGGGGATCACCTACGATGCGAGCTCCCGCGAGGAGTACTTCACGCTGCTCGAGCAGCTGCCTTTCGCGGAGGGGCTGAGCCCGGCACAGCTGACGCGGGCACGGCGCTACGCCTACCACTTCTTCTTCAACCGGATGATCCCGCTGCCGTTCATTGAGCCAAATGCGGGATTCCCCGTGTACCGCCTCGAACTGAATCGGCTGCAGCAGCTCCTGCCCGGCGACACCGGTCTGGACACGATTTGTGACGGCATTCTCGGCCGCCTGCCGTTCGTGCTTGGCAATCCGCAAGCGCCCGCCCGACAACCGGAACTGGTAGCCCCTTAACTCCCAACTACCGATTCCCAACATCCAGAACACGAACTTCGTGGCTCTTTGGAGTTGGCAGTTGGGAGTTGGGAGTTTAGTCTGTACCCCGCCTTGCTGACCGTTGCTGCATTCACGATCGCGCTGGTGGCCTCGCTCGTTCTGGGGGCCGTCGTGCGTCGTTTCGCGCCGATGATCGGGGCGGTCGTGCCGCCGCGTCCCGATCGATGGCACCGCGCGCCGACACCGACGATGGGTGGGATTGCGATCGCGCTCGCGACCGTGATCGGATTCATCGTTGTCGCCTGGCAGCCGTCGATCGTCGCCAATCTCATGCCGTGGGCGGCTGTGCTCGCGGCATCGCTCGCGATGTCGATCGTGGGAATCCTGGACGATCGGCTGCAGCTCTCACCGGTGGCAAAGCTGGTGGCCTCGCTCGCCATTGGCGCGTTCCTGGTATTCGCGCTCACGGGTACAGAACCCGACGCGGCCAGACGCACGCTGCACACGCTCATTGCCATCGTGTGGTTTGCCGGCGTCTGTCACGCCTTCAACCTGCTCGACAACATGGACGGCCTGGCCGCCGGGGTGGCGCTCATCGCGTCCGCGTTCTTCGCCTATCTCCTGGCGGACGTGATGGGGATGGCGATGGTCGTGCTGCTGGCGTCGCTGGCGGGCGCGCTGCTCGGGTTTCTCTATTGGAACCGGCCAGCGGCGCGGCTGTTCATGGGCGATTCGGGGAGTCTGTTCATCGGCGCGATGCTCGCCTCGACGTCTCTCATTCCGGTGTTTGACGACGGCGTCTCACTCTCCAGTCCGATCGTCCCCATTGCGTTGATCCTGACGGTGCCGCTGTTCGACACCGCGTTCGTGCTGGTGCTGCGGCGGCTGGCGGGCCGCAGTGCCACCAAGGGCGGCACCGATCATGTGTCGCATCGCCTGGTGTCCCTCGGATTCTCCGAGCGCAGCGCCGTTCGCATCCTGTACCTGCTGGGTCTCGCGTCCGGCGGCGTCGCGGCCGTCATGGTGTTGAACGACCGGATCGAGCCCGAGCTGCCGATCGTCGCCGGGTTCGGCGTCGTCATGACGCTGGTCGGCATCTACCTCGCGCGCGTGCCGGCATACAACGCCGAGGACTTCCTGGCCCTACAGAAGTCGTCGTTCGCGCCATTTCTCAAGGACCTTGCCTTCAAGTGGCACGCAGGGCAGGTGATGCTCGATCTGATCCTGATCACCGTGTGCTACTACGCGGCGTACCGTCTGCGGTTCGATGTCAAGGACTTCGACGAGTTTCTGCCGTTCGTCATGGTCTCGTTGCCGGTGGTGCTCGGCTGCAAGCTTGCCGCGTTGTACGTGTCAGGCCTGTATCAGCGTTCGTGGGACACCTTCGGGCTGCGCGACTTGTCCGTGGTCGCGCGCGGCGTTGCGATGGGATCGCTGCTGTCGGTTGCGGCCGCCTTCTATTTCTATCGCGAGGTCACGGACCCGAATCGCATCGTCGGCGCCTCCCGCGTCGTGTTTGTGCTCGACGCGATCCTGCTGGTGGCCGCGATCATCGCCACTCGCGTCTCGTTCCGCATGATGAACCTCGCCGCCGCCACCCGGAACAAGCGCAGCCGCCGCGTGCTCGTCTACGGCGCGGGAAATTTCGGGCGCATGCTGGTGCGTGAGATGCGCGCGAACACAGCCTGGAACATGAATCCCGTGGCGTTCATCGACGATGACGCCGCGAAGGTTCATCGCTGGATCGTTGGCGTGCCGGTGCGCGGCTCGATCGACAGCCTCGAGGCCACGATGCGGCAGTATGGAGTCGACGAGGTGATTCTCAGCAGCCGCGCCATCAACGGCAGCGTCGAGACGCGCATCCGCGAGATCTGCATCCGCACCAATCGGCCGGTCCGCCGCCTGCATATGGAGATCAGCTGAGAGTCGGAATCGACGGCCGGGCCTTCGCCTCTCCCGCGCCCGGTATCCGGCGCTACGTCGAAGGGCTCGTGCCCGCGCTGCTGGCGCTCGAAGACGCGCCGGAAATTGTTGCGCTCGGGGGCCAGGCCGACGCGGTGCCGCCGCAGATCGAGCGGGTCGGAGAGCGGCGCCATCCGCCGACGAACGCCGGCTGGACGCTGGTGGGTCTTCCGCGTGCGGCTGCGGACGCGCATGTCGACGTG
>Ga0207670_10002276_pt1 | contig 10056 bp, 10 predicted proteins | sample KBSS23HmetaG_FD_184339 | JGI IMG/M metagenome (GOLD analysis project Ga0207670, IMG submission 184339) | Switchgrass rhizosphere microbial communities from Kellogg Biological Station, Michigan, USA - KBS S2-3H metaG (SPAdes) (version 2) | ecosystem: Host-associated > Plants > Roots >... | reverse complement strand
TTGAGGCGAAGCGATGAGGCGAAATTGCGGAAGGAAGTCGCGGAGTATTTCAGCGCCGTGCGTTATCAACAGGCGGAATGGAAGTTCTCCTCAAGCTTGGAAAGGCTGTTGACTCGCGATGAAGCGGCGGTGCGAGCCGTAGTGTGGGATGTGTTCAAAAGCGCGCCGATTCACTATCAGCTCCACCAGGATTTTGAAGCCAACCAGGCTCGGTTCGACAAACATTTGAGTCCGTACACGGTGAAGACGGTGGGCTCCCGTCCGGCGCGAGGGTGGGCCTTGTTTATTGCGATGCATGGAGGAGGCAACGCGCCCAAAAGGGTTAATGACAGCCAGTGGGAGATCATGCAGCGATATTACCGGGATCATCCGGAAGCCGGCGGCTACCGTTACGTGGCGTTGCGCGCACCCAACGACACGTGGAACGGATTCTATGACACCTACGTCTATCCACTGGTCGCCAATCTCATCCGGCAGTTTCTGCTATTCGGTGATGTGGATCCCAACAAGGTATTCATCATGGGGTATTCGCATGGGGGATACGGCGCCTATGCCATCGGGCCGAAGATGCCGGATCGATTCGCGGCCATTCACGCGAGCGCTGCCGCCGCGACAGACGGCGAGACGACGGCCAGAACCCTGCGGAACACGATTTTCACTGTGATGGTGGGCGAGAAGGACACCATGTACGGACGTTACGACCGGAACCGCAAGTTTCAGGAAGACGTCGAACAACTGCGGGCGGGTCGCTCCGACATTTATCCGGTGAAAGTCGAGATAATCGCCGGCAATGGCCACACCGGACTGCCGGATCGCGACAAGATCGCCTCCATGTATTCGGCCACGCGAAATCCCGTGCCGCGGGAGTTGACGTGGTTGCAGACGGACAAGGTGATTCGCGATTTCTTCTGGCTTCATGCTTCCGCTCCGGCCAAGAAGCAGGAGTTGAACGCGGTTTGCCGGGACAATCGCGTCACGGTTTCGGCATCGACCAATGTGGCGGCGGTGGCCGTTTTGCTCGATGCGCGGCTGGTGAACTTTGCCAAGCCTGTTGAATTCGAGGTGAACGGAACAACCTGGAGGCGCCGCCTACAACCGGAGTTGCGAACGCTGTGCGAATCGTTGGTTGAGCGCGGAGATCCGGAGCTCGCGTTCTCCGCGCGCATTGACCTTCCGCTAAACCCACCCTCGCCGCCGAAGTAGGCGGCGCAGCTTCATGCCAACCCACGCCGATCGCTGCGGGTATTCGTCAGACGCCCCGATATTGGTGGCCGGGAGATCACCGGCGCCTGTTCCCGGCCGGTATTCGCGCATGACAGTGCGGATCTCCAGATTGGCTGCAATGATACTCATTGTGGGAACGGTCACTGGCGGGCTGTGGACGCATGAGCTCCGCGCCCAGGTACCCGCAAAGAAAGCCGGCGAGGATCTGACATTGGGTTTCGACGGAGTGGAGGAATGGTTGCGGGAGAATATCGACGACGACGTGCTCGATGCCTTGAGCCAGGTGGATCAGGAACGGGTTTTGCAATTCTTCCGCGCGGTCCTGCAGAAGTTTGATGCGAATGACATTTACGATCTGGCGACAGCGCGCGAGTCCGCCGTCCGGCTCCTGCCGGTGCTCAAGCAGTTTGAGGAGACGCAACCGTTTGCGGTATGGGTGGAGACGAGGCTGGATTTCCTTGAGGCGGCCGAGACGTTGCGGCGGGCGGTGGAGGTGACGCCGCCGAAGCCGGGAGTAACCCGAACGCTGCCGGCGCCTGCGCCGGAGTTGCAAAGGAGGGTTTGGACCGAGCGACTGTCGAAGCGGCCGATTCCCGGGCCGGCCCAAGCGCTCGTGCCGCGGCTCAAGCCAATCTTTCGCTCTGTCGGCGTTCCGGCCGAATTGATTTGGCTGGCGGAGGTGGAATCAGCGTTCGACCCGAAGGCTCGCAGTCCAAAAGGAGCAGCCGGCCTCTTCCAATTGATGCCGTCGACGGCGCGCAGCCTCGGCCTTTCCACCTGGCCATTCGACGAGCGATTGAACGTCGAGAGCAACGCGGGAGCGGCCGCGAAATACCTGCGATATCTGTACGGGCGGTTTGGAGACTGGCGCCTGGTCCTGGCGGCCTATAATGCCGGGGAGGGACGGGTCAGTAATTTGTTGGAGAGCGCGAAGACACGCACCTTCGAGGCCATCGCCGGTCGATTGCCGGCTGAAACGCAGCTTTACGTGCCGAAGTTTGAAGCAACGTTGCGAAAGCGGGAGGAAGTGGGAATTGCCAGTATTGGACGTCCGCGGCCGGTGAAAGGTTCCGGGGCTACGGACTAACCAAGTCCGAATTCCAAAGTCCGAATTCCAAAGTTCGCTGCCGTCATCTCGGACTTTGGAATTCGAGATTCGGAAAAAGCTTTGCCTTCGCCGGGCCACCCATTAACCATTCGCGCATGAACCTGAACCAATTCATTCTTAGCGCGCTCGTTGCCGGCGGAATTTCCATCGCGGCCCAAGCCGCCGATTCTGAGGCCGGCTTCAAAACCATTTTTGACGGCAAGACATTCAATGGCTGGAAAATCGGAGATGAGGATGCCAAATCGTGGACTATCGAGGACGAGGCCTTCGTGGCGAAAGGGCCGCGTTCCCACGTTTACTACGTGGGAGATGAACAGCCCTTTAAAGACTTCGAGCTCAAAGTGGATGTTATGACGGAGCCTGGCTCCAACGGCGGAATCTATTTCCATACGAAATATCAGGAATCGAGCTGGCCCAAGACTGGATTCGAATGCCAAGTCAACGTTTCTCAGGCGGATTGGATCAAAACCGGGAGCCTTTACGGCCTGGTCAACATGGCCCTGACGCCCGCACAGGATAACAAGTGGTGGACGCAGCATATTATTGTGAAGGGCAACAAGGTGACGGTGAAGATCGACGGCAAAACCGTGCTGGAGTACAACGAGCCACCGGGAACGCAGGCGGGGAAGGATTTCACCCGCAAGCTGGATCAAGGCACGTTCGCCTTCCAAGCCCACGATCCGAAAAGTGTGATCCGCTACAAGAATGTGCGCGTGAAACGGCTGTAGGCTTCGGCCGATGGTTTCCCATCCTCCCAGGATTGTTGTCGTGGGAGGCGGCGCGGCGGGGTTCTTCGCCGCCATCGCATGCGCCCGCGCCAATCCTCAGGCTTCCGTCACCGTCCTGGAAAAGTCTCCACGTTTCCTCGGCAAGGTTCGCATCTCCGGCGGCGGCCGGTGCAATGTCACCCACGCTGACTTCGATCCGCGGGAATTTGCCACGCGCTATCCTCGCGGTGAACAAGCGTTGATCGGCACGTTGCGACGGTTCAGCGCCAAGGACACCGTCGACTGGTTCGAGTCGCGCGGCGTGAAACTGAAAGTGGAGGAGGACGGAAGAATGTTCCCGACAAGTGATTCTTCCCAAACGATCATCGACTGTCTTATGAGCGAGGCCACGGGTTGCGGTGTTGCGTTACTCGCGAATCGTGGCGTGGAGAGCGTTGTTTGCGGCCAGAACGGCGGCTTCGCGCTCACTCTGGCGGGCGGGGAACGCCTGGAATGCGACCGGCTGCTTTTGGCCACGGGCGGATGCCGCACCCCGGCCCTGGCTTCACTGGCTGTTTCCCTCGGACATTCCATCAGTCCGCCGGTGCCCTCGCTGTTTACCTTGCACATCGAAACGGCGTGGCTTCATTCGTTGGCCGGGATCTCCGTCACCGACGCTCGGATCTCGGTGCCGGACCTTACTCTCCATGAGCGAGGTCCTCTTCTCGTCACTCACTGGGGGTTAAGCGGACCAATCGTTTTGCGTCTCTCGGCCTGGGGAGCGCGCGCCCTTGCTGCCGCGAGCTATCGATTTGCACTTCATGTCAACTGGCTACCAGGGGAGACGCCGGACTCCCTCGTCCGCCTCTTTCAGGACCGCCGCAATACGGAAGGCGCCCGGCTTGTTCATAATTCACCGGTTGCGCCGTTGCCCTCGCGTTTATGGGAGCAACTGGTGCTGGCGTCGGGTCTGGCCCCCGCCACGCGGTGGTCAACGCTCTCCCGCGAAGGTCACCAACTGCTGATCGAGCAACTCCACCGCACCCGATTTCAGGTGATCGACAAGAGCTTGAACAAGGACGAATTCGTCACTTGCGGGGGGGTGAAGCTCTCAGAAGTGAATTTCAAGACCATGGAAAGCCGAATCTGTCGCGATCTCTATTTTGCAGGCGAATTACTGGACATCGATGGCATCACGGGAGGGTTTAACTTTCAGTCAGCGTGGACGACGGGGTGGATTGCCGGGTTGGCGATGGCCGGTGCTGGTGGCCGATGACGAAATTCGAAATCCTAAGTCCGAACCCCCGATCCATCTCGTCCACCCCGGTCCATACGGTTCATACACGGTCCGCAGGCGTGAGGTCGATTCGGTCGTGCGAAATGCATTTAACGTGCGATGGGGGACGGATTTCGGGGGCAATCCTAAAAAGAATAGAAAACCGTTGACACCCCCGGGTCGCTTTCCTAATTTTCCCGCCCAGTCATTGGGCCAGAATGATAAGCGATACTGTCAGCCCTATTGGCTTTTTTAACTGGAAGCCGGGGTTGATGGTATTTTGTCGTTTTTTTTGGGCGATTTGGGATATGGATTTTTGATTTGGGTCATCGCCCATGTAGCTCAGTTGGCAGAGCACGTCCTTGGTAAGGACGAGGTCATCGGTTCGATCCCGATCATGGGCTCCAGACCAGACTTGATATTGATATAGATATTGCAGACTTGATTTTGGTTGTTAGGCACAACTTGAAGAATTACGGCACTAAAAACTAACGAACGCAGGAGACAGCAATGGCAAAGGAACAATTCCAGAGAAAGAAACCGCACGTCAACGTCGGGACCATCGGGCATGTTGACCATGGCAAGTCGACGCTGACTGCCGGCATCGTGGCGACACAATCCCGCAAGGGCATGGCTCAAGTCATCAGCTATGCCGACATCACCAAGGGCGGCACGGTGCGTGACGAGACCAAGACGGTCACCATTGCGGTTTCGCACGTTGAATACGAAAGCGACCAACGCCATTACGCGCACGTTGACTGCCCCGGTCACGCCGACTATGTGAAGAACATGATCACCGGCGCGGCGCAGATGGACGGAGCCATTCTTGTGGTGAGCGCGGCTGACGGTCCAATGCCGCAGACCCGTGAACACATTCTGCTGGCCCGCCAGGTCGGCGTTCCCGCCATTGTGGTTTACCTGAACAAGGTGGACCTCGTCGACGACCCGGAGCTTCTGGACCTGGTTGAGCTGGAAATTCGCGACCTCCTGACCAAGTACGGTTTCCCTGGCGACAAGACGCCCATCGTGCGCGGCAGTTCCAAGGCGGCCCTGGAAGGCACGCCGGAGGGCGAAAAGTCGATCGCCGAGCTGCTGGCCGCGGTGGATTCATTCATCCCGCTGCCGACTCGCGAAGTCGACAAGCCGTTTTTGATGTGCATCGAGGACGTGTTCAACATTGAAGGCCGCGGCACGGTGGTGACGGGCCGCGTGGAACGCGGAATCCTCAACCGCATGGACGAAGTGGAGATCATCGGCCTGAAGGACACCCGCAAGACCGTGGCGACCGACATCGAAATGTTCCGCAAGCTGCTCGACAAGGCGGAAGCCGGGGACAATGTCGGCGTGCTTCTGCGCGGCACGAAGAAGGACGAAGTGGAGCGCGGCATGGTGCTGGCGAAGCCGGCGACCATCACGCCTCACACCACGTTCAAGGCGGAGGTCTACGTTCTGTCGAAGGAGGAAGGCGGCCGTCACACGCCGTTCTTCACCAATTATCGTCCGCAGTTTTATTTCCGCACCTCGGACGTGACCGGAACCGTCAGCCTGCCGCAGGGTGTGGAGATGGTGATGCCTGGTGACAACGTCTCGGTGGAAATCGTGCTGATTGCGACCGTGGCCATGGAAAAGGGCCAGCGGTTTGCGATTCGCGAAGGCGGCCGCACGATCGGCGCGGGTCGCGTCAGCGAGGTGTTGCCGGATCGCGTCGGGACGACGGATAGCCCGAAGCCGCCGAAGCCGTCGAAATAATCGACAGCGATCAAATGGGCGTGGCGACTAGGGCGTTAGCTCAATTGGTAGAGTAGCGGTCTCCAAAACCGTTGGTTGGGGGTTCGAGTCCCTCACGCCCTGCCAGTCTGGAAAAAGGCGCCAAGAAAAACGGCGCCAGGACCAATACTGATTCGCCGGAGGGGTGGCAGAGTGGTCGATCGCGACGGTCTTGAAAACCGTTATGGGCCAAAACCCATCGGGGGTTCGAATCCCTCCCCCTCCGCCAGTCAGAGCGATGGTCAGCGTCAGGATCGGTTCGGTTGGTCAGATCGGTGAGCAATGAAAGAATACACGAACATAATCATTTGGGGCGGCGTGATCGCCGCGGTGTTCGCCGTGTTGTGGTACACGGGGAACCTCGTGAAGATCCGCAATTACGTCCTGGAGACCCGGGAAGAGCTGCGGAAATGCACGTGGCCGACGGCGGATGAACTGAAGGGTTCGACTGTCGTGGTCATGATTTCGGTCGCCATCCTGGGCGTCTTTACGATCGCGATTGACCGGATCCTCTACTTTTGTGTGACGTCGATGATGCGGACTTTTTGACGCATAACGAATAAAGCCGCCATGCAAAGCCAGTGGTTCGTCATTCACACGCTCTCCGGCCAGGAGCAGAAGGTCAAAGAGAGCATCGAAAAGCGCCTCAAAGCCGAGGAGATGCAGGAGTTCATCAAGGAAGTCCTCGTCCCCATGGAGAAGGTCGCGGAAGTGCGGGGTGGGAAGAAGACGGTGTCCACCCGCAAGCTCCATCCGGGTTATGTCTATATTGACATGATCCTGCTCGATGAAAACCGCCGGGTGCTGGATCGGCCCTGGTATTTCATTCGCGAAACGCCGGGCATTATTGGATTTGTAGGCGGAGAGCGGCCGGTTCCGGTGACGCCCGATGAAATCGGGCATATCAAGGCCCAGGTCGCCGACTCCGAAGACACGGAACGCCCGAAGGTGCAGTTCCAGGTTGGTGAGACGGTGAAGATCAATGACGGGCCCTTCCTGAATTTCAGCGGCGTGATTGAGGAAATTGAACCCGAACGCGGGAAGCTGAAGGTGACGGTTAATATTTTCGGCCGGAATACTCCGGTCGAGCTGGAATACTGGCAGGTTGAAAAGGCCTGAGAGTATTTGGCGAATAAGGTTTTTCTATGGCGAAGAAAGTTACAGGCAGCATCAAATTGCAGATTCCAGGCGGCCAGGCCAACCCGGCGCCCCCGGTCGGACCAGCGCTCGGTCAGCACGGCGTCAACATCATGGCGTTCTGCAAGGAATTCAACGCGGCGACGAAGAACAATCCTGGGCTGATCATCCCGGTGGTCATCACCGTCTATCAGGACAAATCGTTTACTTTTATTACCAAGTCGCCCCCCGCGTCCGTGTTGCTGAAAAAAGCGGCAGGACTCGCCAAGGGAGCCAAGGTTCCCAACAAAGAAAAAGTGGGCAAGGTGACCCGCAAGCAAGTGATGGAGATTGTGAAGGCCAAGTTGAGCGATCTCAACGCCACCAATGAAGAGGCAGCTTTCCGTGTGATTTCCGGGACGGCTCGCAGCATGGGGATCGAAGTCGTCGGCTAACGAAACCAAAGAACCGCGGGAGAGCGTATGCTCGTTCGCACCGCAACAAAAGCAATGCCCAGCAAAAGATACAAAAAAGCGCTTGAGATGGTGGATACGCGGAAGGCGTACCCGCTGAAAGCGGCCGTCGAGATTCTCGTGAAGTTTCCGAAGGCGAAGTTCAATGAAACCGTGGATCTGGCGTTCCGCCTGGGAGTGGATCCCAAGCAGTCGGATCAAATGGTTCGTGGCACTGTTCCCCTGCCGCACGGCAGTGGCAAAACGGTGCGCGTGCTGGTTTTTGCCAAGCCCGGTCCCGCCGCCGAAGCCGCCAAATCCGCCGGCGCGGAATTTGTTGGCTTCGATGACATGATCAAGAAATGCACCGATGGCTGGACTGACTTCGATGTCGCCATTGCGACGCCGGAAGCCATGGGAGAGGTGCGCAAGTTGGGAAAAGTGCTGGGTCCCCGCGGCCTGATGCCGAACCCGAAGACGGGAACGGTGACGGACGATACGACGAAGGCAGTCAAGGAAGTGAAGGCTGGCCGCGTTGAATTCAAGATCGACAAGGCCGGCAACATCCATGTGCCGGTGGGCAAGGCGTCATTCCCCACGAGCCAGATTGAGGAAAACGCCCGGGCGGTGATTGAAGCGGTGGCCAAGGCCCGTCCGCATTCGGTCAAGGGCACCTATATTGAGAGCTGTGCGATATCGGCGACGATGAGTCCGCCGGTGCGGCTCGATATCCGGGAATTCGCCGCCACCACTCACTAATTTTATACTCGAATCATCATGCGTGCTGAAAAACAAAGTATTTCCGCGGAGTACGTCGCCCGGCTGAACCAGTCGCCGTTCTTTATCGTGGTCGATTATCAGGGCCTGAAGGTTGGCCCAGTGACGGAACTGCGCAAGCGCCTCGGCAAGGCCGGCGCCGAGATGCATATTGTTAAGAACTCCATCTTCCGCATCGCCGCCAAACAGGCCGGGGTGGCGGACTTGACGGGCACCATGGCCGGGATGATGGCGGTGGTGACTGGGCAGCGGGATATCTCCTCGGCGTCGAAGGTTTTAAAGACGTTTTCGGCCGAGTTTGACAGGCCGAAGATCAAATTCGGTTTCCTGGGCAGCAAGCGCATGGAACTGGCCGAAATCACGGCGCTGGCGGATCTACCGTCCCTTGAAGTCCTGCGTGGAAAACTTCTAGGATACTCAAGACACCGTCGACGAAACTCGTCCAACTACTGAACACGCCGGCCACCCAGCTGGCGCGGGTGTTGCAGGCCAAGGTGGACAAAGGCTGATAAGCCTCAGGCCGGCAACGACAAAGGTGGTCGCCGGGGCAGCGAATCGAATTTTCGGCACGCCGGAACTCAAGGCGTGCCTGGAAAAAACAGAAAACATAAACAACATGGTAAATCGTCGACTGGGGGGCTCCCTGGTTGAAAGCATCTGCGGCTGCGGGTGACGACGAGACTGAAAGGTAAAATGGCAGACTTAGCAGTTATCATTGATTCATTGAGCAAACTGACCGTGGTTGAGACCGCGGATCTGGTGAAGAAACTTGAAGAAGCCTGGGGCGTGACAGCGGCAGCCCCGGTCGCGATGGCCGCAATGGCTCAGGCCGCGCCTGGAGCAGCTCCGGCGGCAGCTGAGGCCAAGGACACGTTTGACGTGGTCCTGGAGTCCGTGCCGGCTGACAAGAAGATCGCCATCATTAAGGTGGTTCGCGAGATTAAGGCCGGGCTGGGCCTGGCGGAAGCCAAGGCGCTGGTGGAAGGCGCTCCCAAGCCGGTGTTGGAAGGCGCGAACAAGGCCGACACCGATGCAGCCAAGAAGAAGCTCGAGGAGGCTGGCGCGAAGGTCTCCGTCAAGTAAGTTTTATCCGCGTTGGGGCGGCGCCTGTCTCGTCGCCCCAATGCGGTTTGGTGGAACACGGTCCGGGGTGTGCCTGGGCCGGATCACGGGGCAAAAACCGGTTGCGACGGCGGTAAACGACAATCGGACAGACAGCAGACACTTAGAGCAGTCGTCAAAGCGGAACCTGTAATTTGAATTTGGCAAGTTTCCCCGCATACGCGGGGCGCTTGCCTTCTGTTGTTAGGAATACGAAACCGGCCCGGCGGGTTGCCTGGCCAACTTGAAAAGACAATGCCATCGCGAGCCACTGAACGAATTAACTTCGGTAAAATCAAAGAGATCATCGCTCCGCCGAATCTCATCGAGCTCCAGACGACGTCCTACGCGGAGTTTCTCCAGCTGGACGTGGCGCCCAGCAAGCGCAAGAACGTCGGCCTGCAGGCCGTGTTCAAGGAGGTTTTCCCGATCGAGAGTTACGACGGCAAGGTGGTCCTCGATTACCACAGCTATGAGATTGGCGAGCCGAAGGTCGACTGGCTCGAATGCTTGCGCGAAGGCATCACC
>Ga0207670_10002273_pt1 | contig 10059 bp, 5 predicted proteins | sample KBSS23HmetaG_FD_184339 | JGI IMG/M metagenome (GOLD analysis project Ga0207670, IMG submission 184339) | Switchgrass rhizosphere microbial communities from Kellogg Biological Station, Michigan, USA - KBS S2-3H metaG (SPAdes) (version 2) | ecosystem: Host-associated > Plants > Roots > Rhizosphere... | reverse complement strand
CGGCCGCGGCGGTCAGATCGAGCATCGTGTCGAGGCCGATAAAGGGTTCGGCGCCCGGGCTCCCTTTGCCGACGAGGCCGGGCCACATGGCGTTGTGCAGCTTGGGATAGTTGTTGTTGCTGTGATCGCTCATGGGATGTCCTTTGGTGTTGAAAGCCCTGTGTTGAACTCAAGCACTGACGTGTTTGGCTGACATTGCTTTTTTGGAAATCGCGCGAAAACCCTAGCAAGGGCTTTTGGGCAATCAATGCCAAAGTGGTTGGCCAGATACGAAAGACGTTTCTATGGCGATGCGCTCGATACCTTTGGCACGCTGAAGCGTGAACTCCAACCGGCGGGGCGATCCCTGTTGGGGTTCAACCTTCAGGTTGCCCTTGGACAGAGCCAATCAATGGCAAAGTCAGGCAACCTTTTCCTTGCCATCCTTCAAGAGCGAAGCCTACCTTTCTTCCCGACAACCTGATTCCGCTCAAGCCATGAAAAGAGACGCGCACGTCCCGAAGCATTCATTTCCCCCTGAAAATCACCCTTCTGGCATGGATCGCCGGTCGTTTTTGGGTCTCGGCGTGGTGGCGGCTGGAGCTGCACTAGCGCCGACCCTTTGCGCCGCCGACCGCGATTGGAGCGGCACAGGCCCGGTTCGCTATCCTGATCCCGACATCGTCGTGCTCGAGCCGCTCTTCGCCAATTACAAGATCGGTAACACGCCGATCCAACGGCTCTGGACCGGCGCGTTATGGGCCGAAGGTTGCGCATGGAATGGCGCCGGCCATTACCTGATCTGGAGTGACATCCCGAACGACCGCCAGATGCGCTGGCTCGACGAGGACGGCCACGTGAGCGTTTTCCGCGACCGCAGCGGTAACAGCAACGGCAACACGTTCGATTTCGAAGGCCGCCAACTCTCCTGTGAGCATGGCACCCGCCGCGTCGTCCGCTACGAACACAACGGCTCCGTCACGGTGCTGGCCGACAAATGGAAGGACAAACCGCTCAATGCGCCGAACGACATCGTCGTGCATCCGGACGGCGGCATCTGGTTTACCGATCCCGGTTACGGCAGCATGATGAATTACGAAGGGCACAAGGGCGAACTGCACATCAAGGAGGCGGTCTATCGCATCGACCCGAAAGGCGGCAAGATGGAAATGGTGAGCGACGAAATCGAAAAGCCCAACGGCATTTGTTTTTCCCCCGATTACAAGAAGCTCTACGTGGCTGACACCGGCAAGGCGCGGGACATCCAGGCTTGGGACGTGTCGGACGGGAAGAAATTGACGAAACGCCGCCAATTCGTGGACATGGCGATGCCGAAACGAGGGGTCCAAACAGAGATCGGGTCTCGGACCGTGGGCGGCAATGGCGGCTCAGACGGAATTCGCTGCGATGTGGATGGCAACGTCTGGTCTGCGGCGGGATGGGCGGGCGACGGCTACGACGGTGTGCACATTTTTTCGCCCGAGGGCCAGCGTATCGGCATGATCTTGCTGCCGGAGATTTGTGCCAACGTCTGTTTCGGCGGCGAGAAACGCAACCGCCTCTTCATGGCTGCCAGCCAGTCGCTTTACGCCGTTTACGTTGAAACACAGGGAGCGCACATTACGTAGAAACACTCGAGCGCCAACGGCCGGCGTCATTCCGGACGGCCTTTGTCGTGAACTTTGTCGGCCCACTTTGTCGAAAATAGCCAGCAACCGCACGACTCGATAAAGTGGTCGACAAAGGCTCTCGACAAAGTGGGCTGAACAGATAGTTCCGGGACAAACTCTAGCTACCAAGCAACGCCTTCGCCTCTTTCAGCGCCTCATCCAGCTTGCTGGCATCCTTGCCGCCGCCACGGGCATTGTCGGGCCTGCCCCCGCCTTTGCCGCCCACGATGGGCGCAATTCGCTGGATGATTTTGCCGGCCTGAACCTTCGCCGTGAATTCGGGCGAGACAGTGGCAACAAGGGTGACCGCGTTGTTGGCGCAGCCACCGAGAACCACGACACCCTTGAACCGGCCTTTCAACGCGTCGGCGATGTTCTGGAGAAAATCACTGTCAGCATCCCCGAGGTTGTGTGTGATGAGCGGAATCCCATTCACCGTTTGCGCGCGACCCAGCAATTCGCTCGCAGCGTTTGACGCGTTGCGTTGCATCGCGATCTTCACTTGCTTCTCCAGTTCCTTCTGGTGCGCGAGCATCGCTTCGATTTTCTTCCCCAGATCGGCGACGGGTGAATTCACTTGCCCGGCGAGAGTTTTGATCAGATGCAGTTCGTCGTTGGCTTTGCGGTAAGCTTCCAGCCCAGCCACCGCCTCGACCCGCCGTACACCGGCGGCAATCGCGCTCTCAGCCACAATGCGGAAAAGGCCGATCTCGCCGGTCGCGCGCGTATGCGTGCCTCCGCAGAGCTCCATGGAATAGCCGTCGAGGGCCATCGGCCGCCCGCCAATCTGCACGACCCGCACACGGTCGCCGTATTTTTCCCCGAAGAACTGCAGCACGTCCTTGCGCGTCTTCACGTCGGCGTAAGCGACCTCCGTCCAGCTCACGCCGGCGTTTTCGAGGATGCGTTCGTTGACGAGTTTTTCGATGTCGGCAATTTGCTGGGGCGTCAGCGGAGCGCTGTTGAAATCGAAGGTCAGCTTCTCCGGACCGACGTAAGAGCCCTTCTGGGTCGCGCCTTTGCTCACGACCTCGTGCAACGCCCAGTGGAACAGATGTGTAACGGTGTGGTGGCGCTGGATGGCGGCGCGGCGCGGGCGGTCCACGGAAACCGTCACGTTGTCCCCGGGAACGGGTAGCACAGGCGACTCGCCTGTGCCGGTTGGCGACCCGCCAACCGGATCGGCGAAGCGAGTCGCCTCGCCGGACGGGCCAGTGGCCCGTTCCACCCTGTCCTCAGCAAGAACATGCAGCCAGGTATTGCCGGACTTCTGAGTGTTGCCGATGCGCCAGAGCTGGCCGCCATGCGAAAGTTCGCCGGCGTCACCGACCTGGCCGCCCATCTCGGCGTAGCAGACACTGGTGTCCAGGATGACGGCGGTCTTGTCCTTAACGCTGACGATTTCGAGCACCTTTGCGGGCGTTTCCAGCTTGTCGTAGCCGACGAACTCGGTCGGCGTGGTGGTGTCGATTTGTGAAAGCGAAATGACTTCCTTCCTCTGGGCGGCGCGGGCGCGAGCCTTTTGTTCATCCATCAGTTTCTCGAAGCCGGCCTTATCCACGGTCAATTCGCGCTCGCGCGCCATCAACTCGGTGAGGTCGAACGGGAAGCCCTGCTCGTCGTAAAGGCGAAAGGCGACTGCCCCAGAGATTTGGGGAGCGCGCCCGCCTCGGGCGCCGGTTCCCGCGCCCCCGCGGGAACCTTCGGGGAGCGCGCCCGCCTCGGGCGCAGTTGCCGGCGCCCCGCCGGCAACACTCGTGGGCGCCTCCGGAGTCCACAACCATCGATAATCCTCGGTCAACGGCACAAGTCTGTTGTCCCAGGGATTCCGACAGATGTAATGGAATTTCTCTTCCAAATCCGAATCACCGCGAATCAAACGGTCGCGCGACTCCTCCTCCCACACGTGAATTCCTGTCACCTTTGCCGCCTTGTTGATCCTGTGAGCCGTGGTGGACTTGATCCCGTGAAGTATTTCCCCCAACGACCAGAAAACGGGTTTACCTTCCTTGTCCTCCTCCTTGATCTGGGGCTCGAACAACAAATGAACGTGGTCAGGCATCACGCATGCCGCGTACAGCTGGTACTGGCGATGATTGTGAGCGTAGAGGAAGCTCTCCAAGACGATGTCGCGCTCGGCGGGCGCGAGTTGCCGATGCTGGCGGGTGGAGAAAGTTACCATGTATTTGCCCCACGGACGTTCGAAGTGAGGGAGGCGTCTCTTTGAATACCTAGCCGCGGGTATCTCCGACGCGCCTGTGCCGACCGCGAGGGCGCGGTCGGCAGCGCCCGAGGCGGGCGCGCTCCCCAGCAGCTTCGCTACCTCTTCTTCGAAGAGCGCGATGCCTTTGTCGAGTGTCTTGTTGAACGCCACTTCCTCAGTGTGGATGACTTCCTGCACGTGCTGTTTCTTCGTGCGGATTTCCGGGAAGACCTGGCCCATTGTGTCTGTCAGCACGTCCACGAGTTTGTAGAAGAACGGCTCGTGGAAGCCGAGTGTCCGACCGTAGCGCACCGCGCGGCGCAGGATGCGGCGCAGGACGTAACCGCGCCCATCGTTTGACGGTTGGATGCCATCGGCAATCGCGAAGCTCAGCGTCCGGATGTGATCGGCGATGACGCGGAAAGCGATGTCGAGCGCGACTTGTTCCTGGGTGGAACGGGCCACTGGCCCGTCCTGCCGGGCAACCTGCCCGGCAGTTTGAGACGTCGGCAGATTGCCCGTAGCCACGGGCGAATCGCCCGTAGTGCTCGAGACAGCGCTAGCTCGGCCCTGAACCAAAGCCGGCTCGTTGGGGCCGCCTTTGCGCTGGGAAATTGACACGTATGGTTTCCACGCTTCAATGTCCGGCGTCCAAAGCCAAGGCCACAGTTCGTTTTCCCCCACAAGTCCCGCCGCCCAGGGATTGTGGCATAGGTAATGGAATTTTTCGTGTAAATCCGCGTCACTCAGCGTGTAGGGGTCAAAACGCTCTTCCTGCCAGAGTGTTCCCGTCGTGCCTTCCAGTTTGTTCACGACTTTGGCCGAGAAGGACTTTATGGAGTGGAGGATGTCCGACAATGGCCAGAAGATCGGGTTGCCGTCCCTGTCCTCTTCCTTCACGCCCGGTTGAAGGATGAAATGGGCATGATCGGGCATGACGCAGGCAGCCACCAGACGGTAACGGTTTTCGCGCCAGTGCAGGATGCAGTCAAACACCACATCGCGCCCCTCCGGAGAAAGTTGCCTGGAAGGAATGGTGTTGATGATGATGTGGTAAATGGCCCAAGGCTTTTCAAAATGGGGGAGGTTTCGCCGCGAATAGGTCGCACCCGCCGCGGCTGGCATGGAACGGGACACCGAGAGTGCTGTCGGCAGGTTGCCGACAGCGACGGGCGGGTCGCCCGTGCCACCCTCACCGAGCGCAATACGATCGGTGCCGGCGCCCGCGCTCCCCTCTCGCTGCGGCAGCGTCGAATTGTATTTCCTGCCGCTGAGTTTTTCCAGTTCATCAAAAATCGGGCGGAAGATATCGGTCTCGTAGTTCGAGATTTTCGCGTTGGCGAAGTCGGTGAAGCCACGCGTGCCCTGGATGATCGAGGTGACTCGCTCGAAACCCATGCCGGTATCCACATGCTTCGCCGGCAGGGGAGAGAACGTGCCGTCCGGGTTTGCGTTGAGCTGTATGAAGACGAGGTTCCAAATTTCAATGCATCGGGCGTCGCCTTGATTGACCAGCGAGCCTTTCGTGTCGCCGGCGGGCGTGAGGTCCACGTGGATTTCACTGCAGGGCCCGCACGGGCCGGTGTCACCCATCATCCAGAAGTTGTCTTTCTTGCCACCGTGAACGATGTGGACCTTCGCGTCGAGGCTGGCCGTGGCGAAGAGTCGTGCCCAATGGTCGTAAGCATCCTGATCGAACTCCGCCGGATCACCCGAGCCAGGTTGATAGACCGTCGCATAGAGCCGCCGCGCCGGAAACTTCCACCGCCCGACCACCAACTCCCAGGCCCATTCGATCGCTTCCTTCTTGAAGTAATCCCCAAAACTCCAGTTGCCCAACATCTCGAAGAACGTGTGGTGATACGTGTCCAGGCCAACGTCGTCGAGGTCGTTGTGTTTGCCTCCCGCCCGGATACACTTCTGAGTGTCGGCGGCGCGCGTCCGCAGAGCGGGAACGGCGCCGGGCCATTTATCCACATCGGGCTGGTGTTGGCCGAGGAAAATGGGGACGAACTGGTTCATGCCGGCATTCGTGAACAGCAAGTTCGGCGCGTCGGGCAGCAGGCTCGAGGAAGGCACGATGGTGTGCTGTTTCGACTTGAAGAAGTCGAGAAACGACTGACGGATTTCAACACTGGTCATAAGCAAATATTAAGGCGCACATACGCCCGCACGCCGAGGCGGGACTTCGAACGCATCCCGTCAACTCAGTGTCGTTGCGCCTTCGCGATTCATCAAAATCAGGCGGGGAAGGTTAGCTGGAAGCATTGGCGCAAGGCGAGTTGGAAGTTTCGAACGGGGAAAATACAGCACGGCTGATTCAAGGGTGGGGACAGCTTGTCACCACTGGGTATCAGAATCGCTTCTTTCCAAGCGGGGACGGGCCGTACGGGCCGTCCCCGCCCCTGTTCGCGCGCATTCTTGAATCAGTCGTGTCGATCCCCGCGCGGGAGCCAATTTCTTTTTGATAGCGCGTGCCGGTTCTGATAAATTTTTTCCTGGGCTCCCGGCCACCCCTTTCAGGCATCGAATAATGCCGACAAGCCTGCGAGCGTGTTTGAGAAATCGCTTCCGGCGGCACAGGCGACCTGAATCTAAAATATGCTTCGAGCCGGTTGGGAGAGGCAACCCTTCCGGCTGGTAGCGGCGCGTTAACCTTTAACTGAAATTACGATATGTCGAAAGCAGTCATGGATCCCGCCGAGGTTCGGCGTTTCGCCGAGGAACTCAAGCGATTCAATCTGGAGCTCCAGAGTCGAATCACGCTTCTACAGGCCAGATTTGCCGCGTTGGGCGAGACCTGGCAGGACCAGGAGCATGCCAAGTTTGCCGAAGAGTTCAGGCAAACCATGAAGGCATTGATAAAATTCATGGAAATTTCCGGCCAGCACACGCCGTTTTTGTTACGGAAGGCCCAGCGCATTGAGGAGTATCTCTCCCAGCATTGAGGTTATGTCCCAAACCGCCAAGGTGACTTCGATTGAAGCGGTGGACGCCTTCAAGACCAGTCTGATCGTTTATCTTGAAAAGGCCGGCTCCGTGCTCGACGACGTCAGCGACGATGTTGTCCGGACGCGAATCTGGCTGCAAAGCGACCGGCAACTCCATTGGAAGCACCAGACGCGCCAACGCACCCGGGAGCTGGCCCAGGCCGAGCAGGAATTGATGACCGCCCGGCTGTCCGGCATGCCGGAAGCCATCAAGGCCCGACAGATGACTGTGAACAAGGCCAGGTTCGCCTTGCGCGAGGCGGAGGAGGGCTTAGCTCGCGTGAAACAGTGGCTCCATCAATTCGAGACGCAGGTGGAAACGCGCGCGAAAGTCGTCGCGCAACTCCGCCATTTGCTGGCTCACGACATGGGCAAAGCGGTGGCTTTCCTTGACGGCGCTGCAGCGAGCCTTGCGGCGTATGCCAACACGGCACCACCCGCCCCCACGACCGCGCAGTTGCCGGTCGGTGAGACTGATGCCGACGCTCCGCAAGGTTCGACGGCTGGACAGCGAGCGCCCGTCGCAGACGCAAAGTCAGACGCCTCCGCAAAAGCCGGCTAGAAATCGTGAATGACTCAAGGCCAAATACTCAGGACTCACCTGCGTGTCGGAACATTCCCGGAACTGTCGAACTGAATGTTCCCTCCGCCAACGCTGGAGGGTTGCCACCGTGAATATGAGCACAGGCGCAAGCGGGGCGCAGTTGGAGGCGTTGACCAAGGAACTGCTCAGCCGTTGGCATCAGACGCGCGAGTGCTGGATGGATGCCAAGGCACGGGAGTTCGACGAGCGCTACATGCTCGAACTGGAGTCGCTGGTGAGATCGGCGGCCGCAAGCATCGCGAACCTCGAAAGCGTCCTCCGCAAAGTCAGGAGCGATTGTGAGTAGCCACCTGGGTTTCGAGAAAACGTTCGAACTTCTCAACCGCCTCAAAAGCACCGTGCAGACGTGCGCACAACGCGCGGATCAACTCACTCGGGAGTTCACCCTGCACGCCTCGCGAATCGACCGCCAGATCGACCGGGAAATCCAAGAGCTTGAGGCCCGGCTTGCCAGCTCGATCACCGAGCTGGACGCAAGGCTGCAAGCAGGCCGGGAACGGCTCGAAACCAACTGCGATCGGCGCCAAGCCAGGTTGCGCCGCGCACATTCCGCGGCCAGGAACCACCAAATGAAACTCGTCGAAGCTCGCGAAGGGCGGCAGATCAACGAAGTCCAGCGCGAGTTGCTTCACACCAGCCGGAATCTGGAAGGGGAACAGAAAAGGGCTGAGCTTGAATTCACGAACCTTCAGAATGCTTTGGCCGACCAGCGGGAGACATTAGCCGCCTTGCAGCGCGGCGCGCAAAGCGCGTTCCGTGGATACGCGGCGTTCCGATGTCTGCTCGATCTCCCGCCCCAGAAATCAGCGCCGGCCCTCGCCAATGACGAGAAGGATCCTCAGGAAGAACTCGTCTCGTTGCTGGCGCAAGCGAAGCGAGGGCTCCGCCGGTTTCGCATATCGCCGTTGCCGCTTCTCTTCAGCCTGCTTCCTCCGTGGCTGTTCGTCTTGTTGCTGGTGGGAGGGCACGCCGCCGCCGTGTTTGCGCTCCCGCATTTCGGTGTTCGAACGTTCACCTGGCCACAAGCGGGCCTCTCGCTGGCACTGTTCCTCGGCGGAGTGTTCGTTCTGCATCTCTTGGGACGGCTCATGGCTGGACCCATGGCCAGGACCGTTGCGGCCACGATCGTCCGGCTACGAGTAATGCTCGACGCCGCTCATCACGCTGCTGAGGCGCGTTATCACCGGGAACACGAACGCGTCCACCATGAAGCCGAAAGCCGGACGGAGGAACTCAATCAACGCTGGACCCGCGCCGTGGCGGAAGCCGAAGCGATGCGAAAGACCGGGCTGCAGCGCTTGGACGAAAAATTGTCGCGCGCTTCAGCAAAGAACGAGCAACTCCGCCAGCGGGGCCGCGAGCGGCTGCAACAGGAGCAGGACGAACACATCGAACGCCTGCAGGACACAACCGGGTCTGAGCGCGGCCGCTTCGAGGAAACCCGGTTGACCGCGAAAAACCAGTTCGAATCAAATCAGCAGGACGAGTGGCGAACGCTGGAAACAGAATGGACGGACACGCTCCAATCCATCTACAAAACCTTCGCCACCGCCTCCGACGATGCCAATCGGGACTTTCCCGAATGGGGCGCTCCGTCGTGGGACAACTGGATCGCGCCACGTGAGTTCATTGCGGCAGCGCCTTTCGCGCGCCTCGCCGTGGACATCGAACAACTCGCTGGCGCGCTGCCGCGCGACCCAAGGCTGGCCCTGCCAGGCCCCGCTCGCTTGTCGCTCCCGTTATTGCTCACCTTTCCGGCGCAGGGCTCGATTCTATTCGAGACGAAGGATGCGGGCCGCGACCTCGCCATCGGGGCATTGAACAACCTGGTGCTGCGGTTGCTCTCCATCGCGCCGCCCGGTCGGGTCGTGTTTACCCTCCTGGATCCCGCGGGCCTCGGCCAAAGCTTCGCCGGCCTCATGCACCTCGCCGATCATGAGGACCGCTTGATCAATCGCCGTATCTGGACGCAGCCCGAGCACATCGAGCAACGGCTGGTCGAGTTGAACGAACACATTGAAAAGGTCACCCAACTCTACCTCCGCAACGAGTACGCGAGCATCGCGGAATTCAACGAACAAGCCGGCCGGATCGCGGAGCCTTACCACTTCCTGGTTGTCGCGGATTTCCCTGTGAACTTCAGCGACCTGGCGGTCCGGCGGCTCCTCAGCATCGTCGGCAGTGGACCCCGGTGCGGGGTGTACCTGCTCATTCATTGGGACCAAAGAAAAACCGTGGCACTGGAGGCCAACGCGGAGGACCTGCGGAAGTCCGGCGTTTGCCTTCGCTTTGATCATGGCCGCTTCCTTCCGGCCGGCAAACCGCCCGAAGGAATTTCACTGCTTTTGGACCAGCCGCCGGACGATGATCGGGCGACCACATTTCTCGAACGCGTCGGTCGCTGCAGTGTGGATTCCAATCGGGTGGAGATGCCGTTCTCCGATATCGCCCCGGCAGATGCCGCCGTTTGGACGCTGGAGACTTCCGCCGAAATTCGTGTGCCCGTCGGACGCACCGGTGCAACCAAATGCCAATACCTCGCCTTGGGAAAAGGAACGCGCCAGCACGCCCTCATCGCCGGCAAGACCGGCTCAGGCAAATCCACTCTGTTTC
>Ga0207670_10002270_pt1 | contig 10061 bp, 5 predicted proteins | sample KBSS23HmetaG_FD_184339 | JGI IMG/M metagenome (GOLD analysis project Ga0207670, IMG submission 184339) | Switchgrass rhizosphere microbial communities from Kellogg Biological Station, Michigan, USA - KBS S2-3H metaG (SPAdes) (version 2) | ecosystem: Host-associated > Plants > Roots > Rhizosphere... | reverse complement strand
CAACTCGTCTGCGTGCGAGCGCAGGCGCTTCAGGTCGACGCCGACCGCAGAGGCAAGCCGCGACGCCGTGGCGCGAAGCTTCGGGTGCTGCAGAATCCCAAGCCGGCTGTGGCCGGACAGCCGCGTGGCGACGAGATTGTGCCCAACGCTCAGGCGGAGAAAGATGCCTTCGCCGGCACGGTCCTCAGAAATGAACTGCACCTTGGCGGCCTGCGATTTCGCCACCGAGCGAAGCCGCACCGTCTGACCCGCCACACTGACCTCACCGGTCGCGTCGGCGGCAAGACCGGCCAGCGCCCGCAGCACTTCGATCGCGCCGGAGCCGACCTGGCCTGCGAGGCAGATCACCATGCCGCGCTCCGCGACCAAATTGAAATCCTGGACGATCGGCGGTACGCGCAGGTGCTTGACCGTAAGCATCGGCTCGCCCGGCTTGCTGTCCCAGCGCGGGTACATCTCGCCCATGCTGCGCCCGAGCATCATTTCCATCAGATGTTCACGGTCGATTTCGGCGGTGGCGCGCGTGCCGACCAGCTCGCCGTTCCGCAGCACCGACACAGTGTCGCAGATCTCGAACACTTCGCCGAGCCGGTGCGTGATATAGATGATCGACTTGCCTTCGGCCTTGAGTGCGCGCAACGCGCTGAAGATGCGTTCGATCTCGACATCGGACAGCGTTGCAGTCGGCTCGTCGAGGATCAGCACCCGCGCGTCACGAGTCAGCATCCGGGCAATCTCGACGAGTTGCCGCCGGCCGATGCTGAGCTGCGACACCGGCGTTTCGAGCGGCAGGTCGCCGAGGCCGACCTTTTCCAGCGCCGCCCGGGCACGGTCGCGAAATTCCTTGCGGCGGTGAAACAGCGGCACCTTGCGATTGCCGAGCCAGATATTGTCCAGCACCGATAAGGCAGGCGCCAGACTCAATTCCTGCGCCACCAGCGCGATGCCGAGTTCCTGTGCGTGCAGCGGGCTCGGGATCGCGGTCGGCTTGCCGTCAACGAGGACGATGCCGCTGTCGACCTGATGCACGCCGGTGAAGACCTTGACCAACGTGCTCTTGCCCGCGCCGTTCTCGCCGCAGATGGCGCGGATTTCCTGGGTGCCGATCGACAGTGTGATGTTCTTGAGGACCTCGTTCGGGCCGAAGCGCTTGGTCACCCCTTCGACAGCGAGAATGGGTTGTCCCACCGGCATAGGGATAACGCTGCACTCTCAGTGCTAGTACGAGCAGCCGGCGGTGAACTGCTCGAGGTTCTCCTTGCTGATCCCATGCACCGGCACGAGCTCGTATTTCTTCATCTTCTCGCCGTTGAAATGCCCGGCGACCTTTTTCGCCGCGATTTCGGCCTCTTCGGTCGGGATTTGCGTCGCGGTGGCGAATTGCTTGCCGGACTTGATGTTGATCATGCCGTCCTTCATGCAGTTGCTGCCGACGACCACGATCCCCTTGTCGGCCACACCGAGCTTGAGGCCCGCCGACTCGACTGCCTGAATGGAGCCGGTCGCCTGGTTGTCCGCCATGGCGAAGATGCCATCGACACCGCCACGCGCGTTGAAGCGCACCAGCAGTTCGCCGGTGATCTTCTCGGTCAACGCGGTGTTCCACTTGCCGTCTTCCGTGGCGACCAGCTCATAGCCCGGCGTCTTGGCCAGAACTTCCTTGAAAGCCGCGATGCGATCCTGGACGTTGAGCTGCTGGGCGGCGCCGGTGACCGCGACGATCTGCGCCTTGGTCTTGCCCTCGGCCTTCAGGCCCTTGACCATGCCTTCGCCGGCCAAGCGCCCCAGCTCGCGATGGTCGGTCCCGACATAGGACGTGAACAGTTCTTCATAATCCTTCTTCAAAGGCGTGACGATGAGCACGACCGGAATGCCGGCGGCCTTGGCGCGGGTCAAAGCCGGTATCACCGCCTGGTCGTTGACGTAGACCAACACGATCATGTCGAACTTCTGCGCAATCGCGTCGTCGATCTGCTGCGATTGCACCGCCGCGTCATAGTTCGACACGAGGTTGGTCACCTTCATGCCAGCATCCGTGGCAAACTTGATGAAGGTCTTGTTCCAGGCGCCGATGTAGGGGTTTGCGTTGGACGTCCCGAGCAGCGCCACCCGCTTTCCGTCCGGGGAGGCGGCGACGTCACGGCTGCCAATCGAAAGGCTCGCAAGCACAAGCGTCAACACGGCAAACACGAAACGCATGGACCTCTCCTGTGTGATCGGCTGCTTTCGAAAATGGTAACTGCAATTTCCAGTCCACGCCAGCAGGGGCGGGGCGGCGAAACGCCCCGTCAGGCGGCTTTGCCGAAATGGACCTCGGCCAGCCAGCGCGCGACCGCGGTCAAGCTTTCGTCGCCCTGCCAGCGACCGAGCAACTGGAGGCCCAACGGCGCGGCGTCGACCGCAAGCAAGGGCAGGTTGATGGCCGGCGCACCCAGCACCGACGACGCCTCGTTGAAGATCGCGCTGCCCTGATCCATGCCGATCGGACCCGGTCCGGGCGACGACAGGGTGATGAACCCGTCGGCGCGCTTTGCCAGTTGCTCGTGCATGGCGCGCAATTTCTCGCGTTCGACATGCGCGACGCGATAGGTCTCATGCGTGATATGGGCGCCGTCTTCGATGCCCTTGAGGAGGCGCGGCGGCAGCTTGTCTTGGTAGCGTTCGCGATATTGCAGCATCGGCCAGTGCATTTCGAAGCGGTACAAGTTGGTCCAGAGCGCGGGCATGGCCGTCAGCGCCATTTCATAAGTCTCGATCGCCGCATCGTCACGGCGGGTGATAATCTCGACGCCTGCATCCACAAGCCGCGACAGATGCACCTCGAACGCCGCCTTGGCGGCAGGTTCCGCGACCGGCCAGCCGGCGGTGTCGAGGCGAATGAGCCGCGCAGGCTTGTGCGGCAGAGGCGGATGCAGCGCGCCCTCAAGGCCCGGATGACCGGGATCGCCGCCGGCCTCGGTGACGATGAACCGTGCTGTCGTCCACATGTCGGACAAGGTACCGGCGAACACGCCGAGATGGTCCATGCTGTAGGCCATCGAGAACGAACCCTGGCGGTTGATGGCGCCGAACGTCGGCTTCAGCGCATAGGTGCCGCAGAAGCTCGCGGGGCGGATGGTTGAGCCGCGTGCGTGGGTGCCGAGCGCCACCGGCAGCATCCGTGACCCCACCGCGGCCGCGGTGCCACTCGACGAGCCGCCTGGCGTGCGGCGGGTGTCGAACGGATTGCGCGTGCGCGCTGGATCGCCACCGCCGAAACACACCGTGACCGGTCTTGCCGACCAGCACCGCGCCGCCCTGCCGCAACGCGCGCACGCAGGCCGCGTCGGTTATCGGCTGATGGCCTTTGAACAGTTCGCTGCCGAACTCGGTCGGCATGTCATAGGTCTCCATCAGGTCTTTGATGCCGACCGGCATGCCGTCGATGGCGCTCAACGGCTTACCGGCCTTGTATCGGACACTGGATTCGTCGGCGGCCTGGCGCGCCCGGTCGAGATTGAGAAAGGCGAACGCCATTACGGCGGGCTCGAGCGCCTCGATTCTCTCGATACAGCGCTCGAGATAAGCGCGCGGCGTGTCTGCACCGCCGCGGAATTGGGGGACCACGCTGTGGAAACCCAGCATCCAATGCGTTGCCGGATCGTAGGTTCCCGCCGGCGATTGCTTGTCGATGTCCGGCATCAGATCAGTTTCGACGTGACCGGCAGCCCGAGCAGAACCTGTCCGGCGACCTCGAAGTTTACGAATTGCGACTGCACCTGCTGGGTCACCGCGTGAATGTCGCGTAGCCGCCGCTCGAACGCCTGGTTCTCGAAGATCGCCGTGCCGCCGGCGAAGTGGTATGCGGTCTCGACGACCGCCTTGGCTTGGTGGCTGGCATGAACCGCCGCAAGCCGCAGCGCTGCACGCTGCTGTAACGTGGCGCTCTCACCACGGGATGCAGCATCCCACATGTCTCGCAGCGCTTGCATCAAATAAGCTCGTGACGATTGCCATTCTGCCTCGGCGACCGCCACCTTGGACTGCACCACGGGGTTATCACGCAACGGCTTGGAGCCAAGCATCGGCACCTTGGTCGTCGCGATTTGGATGAAGGCGTCGAGCGTCGCCCGAGCGATGCCGAGTGCAACAGCGGCAAAGGCCGCGCCGTAGATCTGATAGGTGGTGAAGCGGTAGAGCGGTCCAGCCTCGCGGCGGTCGGCGACCGATTCCCGAGTGAAGGTGTACCGCGCCGGTACAAACAGATCGGTTACCGTGTAGGTGTCGCTGCCGGTGCCTTTAAGTCCCACGACCTGCCACACGTCGCGGATGACCGCCTTCGTTTTCGGAAACAACATTGTCCGCTCGGTTGGCTTGCCGTCCGCGCCGAGGCAAGGCTTGCCGTCCGCGTCGACCAACGGCGAGTGGCCACCGAGCCACTGCGCGTGACGGCTACCGCTGGCGTAAGACCATGTCCCGGTGACGCGATAACCACCGTCGACAGCGGTCGCTTTTACCGTCGGCCCGACGGGACCCCAGGCGACAACGGCATCTCTGGCGGCGAAGATTTCCTGCGCGACAGCGGGTTCGATGTAGGCTGCCGCCATCGAGCAGCCGGACGCTTGGGCCAGGCACCATGCAGTGCTGGCGTCGGCTTTGGCGATCTCCTCGACGGCGGTGACGAAGGTTACGGGATCGCTTTCTTCGCCGCCGCAGCTTCGCGGCAGCAGCATTTTGAACAAGCCTGCATCAAACAGCGCGGCGAGAAGCTCCTGCGGCAACGCGCGATCGTGCTCAATCGTTGGCGCAGAGCGTTCAATCAGTGAGCGTAGTTGCCGCGCCCGTCGCTCTGGATCGCCGGGCCAAGCCGTCGCGAGTGGCGCGTCGATATTCATCACGCGATATGGGTGTGGTGGTTTTTGAGATACCACTCTGCGATCTCCTCGCGAGTGGCGAACCAGACGTCGTCGAATTGCTTGCAGTAAGCAACGAAGTCGCGCAGCGCGCGAATGCGGAACGGCTGGCCGACCACATGGGGATGCAGGCCGACATTCATGAAGCGCCCGCTCTTGGCGCTTTCCTGATAAAGCCAATCGAACTGCTCCTTGAACACCGCGAAGGCACCGTTGACGTCCTGGCCCTGGCGCATGAACACGGTGAAGTCGTTGACCTCCGACGTGTAGGGAATCGACACCATGGTTTTTCCCGAGCGCGTCTCAATCAGATAGGGCTGGTCGTCGTTGAGCAGGTCGGTGGTGAAGATCAGGCCTTCCTCGGCGAGGATGTCCACCGTGTTCAAGGTGCAGCGGAGTGAGCTCGACAGCCATCCCTTGGCCGGCTTTCCGCAGACCTCCTTGTAGACGCGCAGGGTCTCGCGGATCACCTCGCGCTCCTTCGCCTCATCGAAGGAATAGTCGGCGAGCAATTCGGTCTGCACGTAATTGTGGGCGACAATCTCCCAGCCGCGCTTGAGCGCTGCGTCGATCACGGCGCGCCGCTCCAGTCCCATCTTGGCGTTCATCGTGCAAGTGGAAGGCACGCCGAACTCGTCGAAGATATCGAACATGCGCCAGACGCCGACGCGCTGCCCATATTCGCGCCAGGTATAGTTCGGGTTGTCGTAAACGTTGCCGGGCAGGTCACCGCCGACAATGCCGGGGCCACCCGGATAGAACGGTTTCGGCGTATCCTTGGTGCTATCCCAGTATTCCAGATTGGTGGTGATCATCACGGCGAGCCGTTTTCCGTTGGGCCAGCGCAGCGGCTTGCGTTGCGGCAACGGCACGAACTCGTACTTCATGATCAATCCATTCTACGCGGCGGGTTTTCTGTGGAAGCATTGTCCATCCGGCGGGACGCCATGACAAGGCAAGTACCGCTGCGACCGGGATCCGCGGCGGTTGCCGATCCCGGCAAAGAAAGCCCCGGGCTAGGCCGATTTGCCTCTTGCGGGATTGGTTCCCTGGTATGAAATAGGGCCCCATGACCGGGGTGCGCCTTCTTATCGTTGCGGCATTATTGGCCGGCCTGCTGGCCGGTTGCGACAACAAGCCGGGGGCTGGCGCTGCGCCGCCTCCGCCGCCTGTTACGGTGTCGAAGCCAATTCAGAAATCGATCACCGAGTGGGACGAATACACCGGCCGGTTCGTGCCGGTCGCGACCGTCGAGGTTCGGGCCCGGGTCTCCGGCTTTATCGAGTCCATTCACTTTAAGGACGGCCAGATTGTCAAAAAGGATGACCTGCTGTTCGTCATCGATCAGCGCCCCTATCAGATCGCTGTCGAACAGGCCAAGGCCGACCTGGAGCGCGCTCGCGCGAAGTATGACATCGCCACATCCGATGTCGACCGCGCGACTGCGTTGGTCCGTAACCAGACGCTGACCGAGCGCGAATTCGACACGCGGAAGTCGACGCAGCGCGATGCCGCCGGCCAAGTTGGCTCGGGGGAGGCCGCCCTCAAGCAGGCCCAGCTCAATCTCGAATGGAGCGAGGTGCGTGCGCCGATCGCCGGGCGCATCTCCGACCGGCGTGTCGACGCCGGCAATCTGATCACCGGAGGCCAAACCGGCGCCACACTGCTCACGTCGATTGTGACGCTCGACCCCATCCATTTCGCTTTTGATGGCAGCGAGGCGGACTTCATCCGCTACCTGCGGCTTGCTGCGTCGGGCGTGCGGCAGTCGTCTCGTGACACGCCGAACCCGGTTGCGGTCCGGCTCGCGGACGAAACCGAATTCAAGCATCAGGGCCGGATGGATTTCGTCGACAACGTCGTCAATGCGAAGACCGGCACGATTCGCGGCCGCGCCATCTTCGATAACAAGGACGGATTGTTGACGCCTGGCTTTTTCGGGCGGTTGAGGCTCTACGGCGGCCAGCGCGACGCCTTTCTAATTCCCGACAGCGTGATCTCGTCCGATCAAGCGAGCAAGATCGTATTCACTGTCGCCGATGACGGGACCGTCGGCACCAAAAAGGTGGAGCTCGGTCCCATCGTCGATGGCTTGCGCATTGTCCGTTCGGGCCTCGCGCCGACCGACCGCATCGTGATCGATGGGATTCAACGCGCCCGTCCAGGGCAGAAGGTCACGGCCGAGGACGGCACGATCAAGGCTCCCGGAAAATAAGCGACGCCCGGCGCTTCGCGCAGGGGTGAAGAGGCACAATGCGGTTTTCACATTTCTTCATCGACCGGCCGATCTTTGCCAGCGTTCTCTCGATCATCCTGACGCTTGTCGGCGCCATCTCGTTTCGTGCACTCGCGATCACGGAATTTCCCGACATCGCTCCGCCGACCGTACAGGTGATTGCCACTTACGCCGGCGCTGCGGCGGACGTCGTGGCGGAAACCGTTTCGTCTCCTATCGAGCAGGAGATCAACGGCGTCGACAATATGATCTACATGGTGACGCAGGCGACCGGTGACGGCACCTCGCAGATTGACGTTGTCTTCAAGCCGGGCACGAACATCGACCAGGCCCAAGTGTTGGTGCAGAACCGCGTCGCCATCGCGATACCGCGGTTGCCGGAGGAGGTGCAGCGCATCGGCGTGACGGTGAAGAAGAAGTCACCCGATCTGATGATGGTGGTCCACCTGATCTCGCCGGATGGGTCGCTGGATCAGTCCTATATTTCCAACTACGCGACGATCCACATCAAGGACGTCCTGACCCGTGTCGACGGGGTCGGCGATACGGTCGTGTTCGGCGCCCGCGATTATTCCATGCGGATCTGGCTCGACCCCGCCAAGGTGCAATCGCGCAACCTGACCGCGAGCGATGTGGTCACGGCCTTGCGGGCCGCCAACGTCCAGGTCGCCGCGGGGGCGATCAACCAGCCTCCGGCAAAATCGCCGGCGGGGTTTCAGGTCGCGGTTGAGACGCTCGGCCGGCTACAGACCCCGGAGCAATTCGCTGACATCATCGTCGCCACCGATCAGGACGGCCGCGTCACGCGGGTGAGCGACATCGGGCGCGTCGAGCTCGGAGCATATACCTACGTGTCGAACGCCTACCTTGATGGCAAGGTTGCCACAGCGATCGGCATCTTTCAGCGGCCGGGCTCCAACGCACTCACGACTGCGGCTGGCGTGATCAGGACGATGGACGAGCTGTCCAAGGATTTTCCGCCGGGCCTCGCCTACCGCATTGCCTACAACACCACCGAGTTCGTCAAGCAATCGGTCGATGAGGTGATCAAGACGTTGTTCGAAGCGGTCGTGCTGGTCGTGCTCGTCATCATCCTATTCCTGCAAACATGGCGCGCCGCGATCATCCCCGTCGTCGCCATCCCGGTGTCGCTGATCGGCACGTTCTTCGTGATGGCGAGCTTCGGCTTCTCGCTCAACAATCTCACGCTGTTCGGTCTCGTGCTGGCGATCGGCATTGTGGTGGACGATGCGATCGTCGTCGTGGAGAACGTCGAACGCTATCTGAGCGAGGGCATGAATCCGCGCGAGGCTGCGCATAAGACCATGGATGAGGTCGGCGGCGCGCTGCTTGCGATTGCCCTTGTGCTCTGCGCCGTGTTCATCCCGACGGCCTTCATCACCGGCATTTCAGGCGCGTTCTACCAGCAGTTCGCGTTGACCATCGCCAGCGCGACGGTCATTTCCTGCATCATGTCTTTGACATTGTCGCCGGCGCTGGCGGCGCTGTTGCTGCGGACCCATAGTCACGAGGAAGCAAAGCCCGGGCTTCGGACCACTCTGGCCCGCCCGTTCAACGTTTTCTTCGGGGGTTTCAACAGGCTGTTCGACAAGATGTCGCATGGCTACGGCGGGCTGACGCGACGGGTGCTGCGTATCTCCGCGCTCATGCTGGTGATCTACGGCGGTTTGATCGGACTGACCTATTTCCAGTTCGCCCGCACGCCGTCGGGCTTCATCCCGCCGCTCGACCGGGCCTATTTCATCACCGCGATTACCTTGCCGCCCGGTTCAAGCCTCGAGCGGACCGATGCGGTGGTCCGTAAGGCAGTGGAGTTGTTGCAATCGCGGCCTGGCGTGGCTCACACCGTGACGTTCGCGGGCTTTGACGGGGCAACGTTCACCAACGCGCCGAACTCAGGCGTCATATTCACCACCTTGAAGCCGTTCGAAGAGCGGGTGAAGGAAAAGCTCACGACTCAAGGTGTCCTCAATGACCTGCGTGCGCAGATGGCGTCGCTTCGCGAAGCCTTTGTGCTGGTGATTCCACCGCCCTCCGTCCCGGGTATCGGTACCGGCGGCGGCTTCAAGCTCTACGTGCAGGACCGTGTCGGCCGTGGCCCGCGGGCGCTGGAGCAAGCGGTGGGCGGCGTTCTCGGCCCGGCGAACCAGACGCCTGGCTTGGTGCAGGTCTTCACGCTGTTCAATGCCTCGACTCCTCGAATCTACGCCGACATCGACCGCACCAAGGCCGAGATGCTGGGCGTGCCGATCTCGCGCTTCTTCGATACCCTGACAACCTATATGGGTTCGACCTTCGTCAACGACTTCAACATCCTGGGACGCACCTATCGAGTCACCGCGCAGGCCGACAATCCGTTCCGGCTGTCGATTCGAGACGTCGAAAATCTGCGGACTCGTTCCAACTCGTCCGACATGGTTCCGCTCGGCTCCGTCGCGACCTTCCGCGACACCACCGGGCCGTTCCGCGTGCCGCGCTACAATCTTTTCCCAGCCGCTGAGGTGCAGGGCGCCACGTTGCCGGGCTTCTCCACCGGCCAGGCGATCGCCGCAATGGAAAAAATCCTCGCCAACCTGCCGTCCGGGTTCGGCTTCGAGTGGACCGAAATCGCCTTGCAGGAAAAGGCCGCAGGCAACACCGCGGTGATCGCCTTCAGCCTCGCTGTGGTATTCGTGTTCCTGCTGCTCGCCGCGCAGTACGAGAGCATTCTGCTGCCGCTGGCGGTGATCCTGATCGTGCCGATGTGCCTGCTCGCGGCGATCAGCGGCGTGCTGCTGCGCGGCATGGACAACAACATCCTGACCCAGATCGGCTTCGTGGTGCTGATCGGCTTGGCCGCGAAGAACGCCATCCTGATCGTCGAGTTCGCCAAGCAAGCCGAGGAGGCCGGCGCCAATCGCTGGGACGCTGCC
>Ga0207670_10002269_pt1 | contig 10063 bp, 11 predicted proteins | sample KBSS23HmetaG_FD_184339 | JGI IMG/M metagenome (GOLD analysis project Ga0207670, IMG submission 184339) | Switchgrass rhizosphere microbial communities from Kellogg Biological Station, Michigan, USA - KBS S2-3H metaG (SPAdes) (version 2) | ecosystem: Host-associated > Plants > Roots >... | reverse complement strand
CGCTAATTTCAGCCCAGGGTTCGAGCTTGCGAGAACCCTGGGATCATTACATCTAAGGCATTCTAACCCTGAAGGGGTTCGCCAACCGCCGAACCCTTTCAGGGTTTAATAACAAATTTTTAACCGCTTCCCAGGGTTGTCGCTGCGCTCCAACCCTGGGCTGAAATTAGCGAACGCCTTCGGCGTAATTGCGGTCAAATTTCAAACTGAGGCACTACTGATACAAAATGTTTTTGCACTCTAATCTCGGACGTCATTGAAACTCCTCGTCAAAAGTCGGCCTCTCTGCGTCTGTGCGGGTCTCGATGACTTACACCCGCAAAGACGCAGAGAGGCCGAGAGTTTCAGCGTTACTCCAGCTGTATGTGGTCAATAGTCATTTCGCCTGTCTCGACGCGTTGGACCACTTGGGCCAGGTCCGGATCGTTTATTTCCAAAGCATAACGGATCAGCGATCGCGTCTTTACTGGTATTGAACTGTTGGTTATGAGTAATCGAGCGCGTCGTTTAAGAGAAGCGTCGATGGTGTGAGATTTTTCTTTGCGCAGTGTTAGGCTACTATAAGTGGCCATGATCTTCATCCTTTCGTTAGAAGGTTGAGGTTCAAGGGTCGGCTTTGTGTGTCAGCACAGGTCGGCCCGCTTCTTTGGTGGGATCACGCCACTCTAGCGCGTAGATTTTCGCTTGTCATCAGATTAATTTGTCACGAATCGGGTTAATAAATGAGAAACCGCTCCACGCATCACTGAAACAGTGGTATGCGCGGCCGGGCGATCGATTTGAAGTGCCCGTTGACGGATTCGTGATTGATATAGTTCGAGACGATCTGCTGATAGAAATCCAAACGCGCAATTTTGCGGCGATCAACTCAAAGCTCTGCAAGCTGGCGCGATCATATGAAGTACGGTTGGTCTACCCCGTAGTCCAGGAAAAATGGATTGTCCGGTCGGCGACCGATGACGGTATAGCTGTTCGTCGTAAGTCACCGAAGAGAGGCCGATTGGAGGATCTGTTTTGGGAATTGGTTAGCATCCCGCAGCTGCTGTCGAATCCTAACTTTTCACTCGAAGTATTGATGATCAGGGAAGAAGAGGTGAGGCGTTACAACGGGAGGCGAAAAAAATGGCGCAGGAGAGAATGGGTTCTTGAAGGACGTCGATTGGTGGACGTCCTGGACCAGCGTTTGTTCGGCAAGTCTGCAGACTGGCTGGCGTTTGTTCCGGACGGACTGCAGTCATTCACTACAAAAGATCTCGCTGTTGTCGTGGAGACTAACAGGGAGTTGGCCCAGAAGATGGCGTATTGTTTAAGACATACGAGAATGATCGAGTTGATCGGCAGGCAAGGTCGAGCCAACTTGTATCGAGTTGCTAATAGGCAGTTAAAATCTTGACAAAGACGAATTGTGTGAAGTAGAAAAATACGTATAACAGCTTCGTTCCCACGTAAGACCTCCAACAGGAGCTGTTATCGAGGTTAGTTCTCGTTCCTATCTAGTGGAATTCATTTCTCAGGGAACTAACATCGTTGGAAATGTCGCTGGAGGAATGCGACAGTTAACTCGTGACGATCATCGTCATCTCTGAGTGCTCATCGGGCACTCGAGAGCCTAGAGGAGTAGGTAACTCCTTCGAGGAAACTGTCGATGTCTGAGGTTCAGGCGAAATTCCCTGTTGACCGCAACACTTTTCCCAAAACAACCCGATTCTTTGATTGGGTGCAGTATGTAGCGCACCGAATGGAGAGGCTTGTCTGGCAGGGTAAATATCTACTCTTTGGTCTCGGATTCCTGCTATTCCTTATTTATGAACTGGCTCACTTTGCTAAGTTTCTTTTAAAGAACTGGACTGGTAACTGACGTACTGACTCCCTAAAACCACAGGCCGGCATATTGCACGCCTTCAGTTGATTGGCCACTGAGCGCGAGAACGTGCAGCAACTTAGAGCATTACGCGGTAATACCCCTCAACGAATTATCAATTCGTTTTCAATTTGCGCAACACCACCGCAGATTGGAACTGTCGGCGTTATTTCTCCCGATTACCAACATCCTCGCATATCGCGAGAGCCCCGTCGTAGCGATAACATCTGCAGATCGTACCAAATGGCCCCGGGAAGCATGGTCCCGGCCCTTGGGGACAAACGGCACGCTCGCAGTTAAAGCATTTCGCCGTCCGCTCACCTCCTACCTGTCCGAAGATGGCGAGCAGCATGAGGCACGTTAGCACCAGCATTCGCACACGAGCGAACGTAATCTTGCTAGAGAACATTGTGAGCTCCTTGTGAAGTCGGGGCACCTATGTGAAGCGAACCATAATACGGGGGAATGGCGCAACCATACGCCGCGAAAGGATGAGTGTCAATTTTCTTTTCGAATGTGCGTTCAGTGCACGTGATGTCCGGACAACGCCAGCATTGGATCGCAGGCTGTGATGAATTACATCCCCGGATCGTCAGCGGAAGGTCCATAAATCGAGGGAACCTTCCCTCCCATAGGTCGTAGGTACGCACTTAACTGTCCACGATGATGGATCGCATCGAACATGAAGTCCCAAAGAAACTCTACCAATGGTTTCTCCATCACGACCTGGCCCTGGTAAAGAAATTGGGCGTTGCGTTCCTGGGAAGCATCATCCAGCTTTGCAACTTTGTCGAGTAACTCAGTCGACCACTTCTCAAACATCCCGATCATCTCATCCAAACCCGGTGGAGTAATGTTTTCCCATTCAGATTTGCCAGTATCGACGACATCAATCAACGCTTTCAATTCATAAGTCAAGGTCCATACTAGTTGCGCGGCCGAAGGTGAACGCTCATCCGGTTTGTAGCTCAGGTCCGGGGGCAACGCCCTAAGTACCTTTAGAAAGACTGGAAACTCCGCCTTTGCACGTTTTAAATAGAAATCCCGAAGCGTCATTTTGTTTCCTCCTGCGTTCAGTCTAACACTACGATCAGGTACTCCGCTCCACTAGTTAGCTGGCTCGCTGAGTTCGAAGTTTTGCGAATCACCGTTCACTGGGCCGCAACTGCTTCTTCTTCCCTTGCACTAACACAATGATCAATCCGCCGGCAAAGATGAGAAACGAGACTACCAGAACGACGGCACCCGGAATAATGCCGAGCAGCGCCTCATCCCAACTTGTGCGACCATCAGTTACCAGGGGCAGTAATAATGAGATTAGAAGTACAGTACCCCCGAGCAGGACGCCGAGGATCCCGATGACCATTATGATTTTGCCGATCATATGTTTTCCTTTTGAGAAACGCGCTCCGGGCTGCGGATAACGCATCACTGGTTGATGAATATAGTGGCTGTCGCAAAGCCATGGTGCTCCAGTGTATATGTCCCACTCTTGTACTGAAGCCAATGCTCGAAAATAATCAGTTGGCTAAAACTTCTCGCGCCGGATTCCTTCACCATTTGTTGTCGTTACGCTGCAACGCTGAATCCTAAACCGCAAGAAATCAAACAAACAGCGATGGGCACTCCGATTGCCAATACTGAGTTTGTTATCTCAGCAACCTATCGGAGAACTGATTATGCGAAAAAGGCTTCTCATCGTCGCAGCGAGTACGCTCCTGCTGTGTTTCAGTTGTTTGGTAACGCAGGCGCAGAACAAAACCATTTCTGATGACGAGAAAGTTCCAACCTACGAGATTGGTGGGCAGATTTTTTCCTTTAATGGTCAGGACCTGGGATTTGGTTGGGGTGCAGGCAGTAGATTCACTTACAATCTCAATAACTACATAGCGCTCGATAGCGAAGTGAATTTCTTCCTCCCGGACGAAGGACCACCTTACGCAACACAGGGCCTATTCGGAATCAAGGCCGGAAAACGTACCAAATATGTTGGCATCTTTGCGAAAGCAAGGCCCGGCTTTCAGACGAACTTTGTCGTCAACGACCGCGAGCAGGCCAGGTTCGCCATGGACGTCGGTGGCGTTGCCGAATTCTATCCTAACCGTCACGTAGTCCTGCGAGTCGATGCGGGCGACGTAATCATCCCTTTCGGAAATAATGTCGTTGGTTATGGATCGTTAGCTCAGCGCCTGGGCACCACTCACAATTTTCAGTTGAACCTGGGTGTCGGCGTTAGATTCTAAGGAACAGCGCGACAACTCTTCACTGCGTGGCGACATCGCAGCAACTCAAATGCATGTTCGCGTTTTCATAATCTCACTACTCTTAATTCCCTGCTCCTTCGTGATCGGTGCGGTTGTGGTTCAAGGCCAGGCAGGTCCGGTAGTGGAAGAATTGAACCCAAAGACTGCATCGATCAACTCAATTATCAAGCTCAAGGGCTATCGTTTGTACCCGGAGGCCGGAAGCAAAACGAACGCATTCTTTATTCAAAACGGGATCGAACTTCCCGCACAGACTGGTGGCGGATCGTCCGTTACTAACAATGAGCGCAATGGTGCGCAATCTTTGGCAGTATTCGTGCCGGATGAAATCGTTCCGGGACTGGCTCAGATTGTCGTTGAGGCCAATGGACATCGCAGTATTCCCGTAACCGTAACAATCACTGAATGGCAGTTACCGATCATCAAACGTATCAATCCCACCCGCGGCGCACCGGGAACTTTTGTTGAGATCGAAGGCGAAGGCTTTCATGTCGACGACGAGATCGAAGTCACTGATACTGACGGTAATCCGGTCAGACGCTACGGTGGAGGTTCATCACGTGGAACCGGCTTTGGCCTTCGCGAGGATACTCCGGAAGGCGTCATCACGATCAGGATTGGCAACAAGAAATACGGGAAGGGCCAGTACACCGAACCGTACACGTTCACCGTCACCAACGATCCATTACCACTCGAGTTGAGCACCTGGTACATGAAGTCTGTTGCTCCGGGACAGTGGCTCGATCTGCAAGTTTCCGACAGTGGACCACTGAAGCATTCGGAACTCACGGAAGTCGCGTTCACACAAGCCGGCCGGGAAATCATTGTCGCCGCACCGAAACCTTTCATACCTCGTGTCGCGGTACCGGGCGCGCTCTCAGCCGGCAAAGTTCAATTGCAGGTGCGCACCTGGCGGAACGGACAACCCTCAGAGTGGTCGGAACCGGCAGTCTTCACATTAGCCGATAAGCCCCTCGCACCTTCAATTGGTGCAATCAGACTTTCAAAAGGTAGTTGGGTGCAGCTTTGGCCTGGTCCAGATCGGGCGATGAGTTTTACTGTGAACCCGGGCGATGAAGTTGTGCTCAATGGACTGTGGCCCGTCGACGCAAGTAACTTGAGAGTATCGCTCGTCCGGACTGGTGAGGAAGTTACGTTGACGGCGACGGAGTTGGATGAGAAGGCTGATTGGTTTAGCGAAGTGAAAGTGAGTCTGCCGGAGTCGCTTGAACCGGGTGAGTGGCGGATGATCGTTAGTAGTGAGACTGATGGCACTCATGCTGAGGTACCAATTGTCATTCGCGTCGTGAAGCAGTAATGTTTGGACGACGACTGATCAGGCTCTAACCTCAAATTTGTTCACTGCTAAGGAGACCCCCATGACGGACCAGTCACTCCTGGATACCTTCGAACATGTTGTTGTGTTGATGCTCGAGAATCGCTCGTTCGACAACATACTCGGCTATCTTTATCAAAACGGCGTTCCACCCGGAAAACAGTTTGCAGGTGTCGCGGGCGACAACCTGACGAATCCCGATGAGAACGGCAATCCGGTGCCCGTCTCGATCGGAACTGACTTCCATCAACCTTATCCGGATCCGGGTGAGGTATTCGACGACATTACTGCGCAACTGTTCTCCGGCGGAGGCACCCCGCCCATGCAGGGTTTTGTTACGAACTATTTCAACGTTCTAACGGACCTACGAAAGTGGCGGGGCTCAGCCGCCGATCAGAGCAAGGTGATCATGAAATGCTTCGCACCAAGCTCTATTCCCGTGCTCAATGCCCTCGCGCAACAATTCGCAGTTTTTGATCATTGGTTCTGCGCCGTGCCGAGTCAAACCTGGTGTAACCGTGCGTTCTGGCATGCGGCCACTTCCTGGGGCTGGGTTAACAATCCACCGTTGATTGGTGATGCTCACTGGGACCTCGACAAATGGGCTGTATCGAGCAGTGGGCCAACTCTATTCGATTTGCTCGAGACGAAGTTTGGAGTTGGTAGCTGGCACGTTTACGAGGACTTGCCAGTAGGATTTACCAAGCTGGTCCATTGGGGAGATTTGAAGGACAAGAACGGAGAAGACTACTTCCGGTATCTCGAAGGCGGCCGGCCTTTCTTTACTAACTTCTTCGTCGATTGCGCCGCGGGCAATCTGCCGAAGTACTCATTTATCGAGCCCCACTTCATCAACTTCTTCGAAGACGTTATGTGGCATGACGATATGCACCCGTCTTCGTTCGACTCGGCGATCTATTCGGATGGCGGTCCTGGCAGTGTGCTGCTCGGCGACCAGATCGTTTGGAAGGTCTATCAGGCAATTCGCAATTCCCAGTCCGCCGGCGGTAACAACTGGCAGAATACTTTGCTCATCATCACTTTCGACGAGCACGGAGGCTGCTACGATCACATTCTTCCGCCGCCCGCTACACCGCCGGACTCATCTGGATTCAACACCGGAAAAGGACAAGAGGGTTTCACTTTCGATCGGCTCGGCTGTCGCGTGCCAATGGTGATGGTGTCGGCGCACATCGCCGCGAACACGATCGTGAACAGCCCGATGCACCACTGCTCTTTCCTGCAAACGATGCAACAGAAGTGGGGCCTGACATCCCTTGGGCCTCGTCAGGACACCGCACCGCCGTTTACCGAAGTGTTCACCTCTACCTTACGTGACCTCGACACGTGGCCCGACTGGAAATTTTATCCGGGACCAGTATCAACACTCAACGAAGCAATGATGTCCAAAGTTGATCTCAGCGGTGCTCCGCTAAACGATCTGCAAAAATCTATTGTCGAGGCGATTAGTAAGTTTTACCTGCATGACCCGGGGTTGAGTGCTTTGATGGTCAACACCGCCAGGGATGCGAAGGTGTTTCTCGAAGCGGCGGAGAAACTTCGCCATCTCGGTAAGCTGCTACCGTGAACAACGCCCGCAAGAGAATAGAACGAACGTTAAATAGAACAAGTCAGGAAGAGGGGCTTGCCCCCGCTGTTCGAGGAGCGGGGCAAGCCCCTCTTCCCTACTTGTTCTTTTGTGGTGGTAACATATTACTCACGGCAGGTTTGAAGCGCCTGCCGTTTTTATGTCATGGATAATCAACCGTCAAACTCTATAACAGCGCCTGGACGTTATGCCATTTATACCGCGACCCTTCTACTGATCATTGCCGGCAGCTTGTTTGTTTACAAGAGCACCGCCGCGCTCGGTGTCATAGAGAAGGTGCAGAACACGCGAACCTTTCAGCCACGTCTGAATGTTCTGCCGATGCCGGGTAGTGATGGACAGTTTGGTCTGTTGGCGCGTTCGATTAACTACTTTGCTGTTATCTGGCCGGCGTTGCTCTTCGGTGTCCTGATTAGCGGCGCGGTGCGGGTGCTCGATCCTCCGCGCTGGTTGACGCGAGCCCTCGCTCGAGGAAGCGCACGATCCCAGTTAGCTGCAGGACTGGCAGGAGCGCCGTTGATGCTGTGCTCGTGTTGCGTTGCGCCAGTGTTCTCCGGAATGTACGAACGTTCATCGAAGCTGGCGCCATCGTTGGCTTTGATGCTAGCGGCGCCGGCGTTGAATCCGGCAGCACTGATACTCACGTTCATGCTGTTCGATTATCGCATCGCGGCCACGCGCCTGGTTGTTGCCGCATGTGCCGTCTTCCTGACGGGATTGGCGATAGAAAGATTCATCGAAGTCAAACCAGTCGCTTGTGCGCCACCTGATCCGGAAGACGGTCAATCATTGTTGGTGCGTTTTATCCGTTCGTGCGCAGACGTAGCGGTCAGAACACTTCCATTAATTGCCGTCGGGGTTTTGCTTTCAATGGCGATTGCATTGTGGTTGCCGGTGGGCGCGCTCGCCTCTTCGCGTGGTCAGTTGTTCGCGACGATCATAGTCGCGGCGATCGCGCTCCCGCTGGCGATGCCAACGTTCTTCGAGATTCCGCTGGCATTGTTGCTGCTCGCGGCCGGAGTGCCGGCCGGCGCGGCGGTAGCGTTAATGATCGCCGGACCAGCCATCAATCTGCCTTCGCTCTTTACGATTGCAAGATCGACGAACGCTAAAGTTGCCGGTGCAGTGGCGTTCTCGATCTTCCTGCTTGCAGTCTTGGCTGGGGTCATCGTCAACTTATTGTAGGGGGGCAGTTCGATTCCAGGATCACAGTTTTATCTCGAGGCGCTGCGTGACGCGCGGCGCCACACGCTCGCCCTGGTCGCCGATTTGAATGACGAACAGTTGATGGGGCCGCGTTTGTCGATCGTTAATCCGTTACTCTGGGAGATCGGACACGTGGCCTGGTTTCAGGAGTACTGGGTGCTGCGACATTTGAACGGCCGCGCGCCGATCCTCGCAAATGGCGACGCACTCTACGATTCCGCGGGGGTTGCGCACGATACTCGTTGGGAGTTGCCACTGCCTTCGCGCACGCAAACGCTGGCCTACATGCAGGAAGTGCTGAATCGCATCACTGACCACTATCACAATCAGGAAGAGATCGATCCTCAATCGGAGTACTTCCTTTCCCTCGCGCTCTTTCATGAAGACATGCATGACGAAGCGTTTGGCTACACGCGGCAGACGCTCGGCTATCCGAAGCCTCAATTCGATGAAGGCGACAATCCTGATCCTGAAGCAACGGCTCGCGAGGATTCAGGCGATGTCGAGATACCCGGCGGTAAATTTCTCCTCGGTAGTTTGTTGGATCGGGCGTTCGTCTTCGACAACGAAATGGATGCACACGAAGTAACGGTTGAGCCGTTCGCGATCTCGCGGACAGCCGTAGCCAACGGGGAGTTCGCGGCATTCGTCGATGATGGAGGATACGAACGAGAAGAATTCTGGAGTGACGATGGATGGCTCTGGCGGCAGAGTGCTGGAGCGACACATCCCGTTTACTGGCAACGCGAAGACGATCACTGGTTCCGTCGCGAATTTGATGATTTCGTGCCACTCGATCCGTTTTTACCGGTCCTGCACGTGAATTGGTTTGAAGCGACGGCCTTCTGTCGCTGGGCCAAACGCCGCTTGCCCACGGAAGCCGAGTGGGAAATGGCCGCGAGCAGCGACCACGATAAACAAAAGCGAAGATTTCCGTGGGGAAACGAGACGGCGACCACGACCACAGCAAATCTCGATTGGCGCACCGGCGGCTGTGTCGATGTTCGCGCGCTGCACGAAGGTGACAGTACCTTCGGCTGCCGCCAGATGATCGGCAATGTCTGGGAATGGACAGCGAGCACTTTCAATCCATATCCCGGATTCGAAGCCGGTCCTTATAAAGAATATTCAGAGCCGTGGTTTGGCGATCACAAGGTTTTGCGCGGCGGTTGTTGGACAACGCGTTCGCGAATGATTCACAACGCCTATCGAAATTTCTACAAGCCTGACCGCCGCGACGTCTGGGCCGGATTTCGCACTTGCGCTTTGTAATTGTTCTTGATGAAGATCCAAATCGTCACGCCGGCGCCTGCAGAAACAACGCACGGAAATCGCATCACCGCCGAACGCTGGGCCAGAGTTCTCCGGCAGCTTGGGCATCGTGTTTCAATTTCGCAGCAATACGACGAACAGCCGGCCGATTTGTTAGTCGCACTCCACGCACGCCGCAGCCATTCAGCGATAGCACGATTTCACCACCTTCATCCTGACGCTCCGATTGTGCTGGCGTTGACGGGCACCGACGTCTATCGCGACATTCACAAGAGCCCTCACGCACGCGCATCGCTTACGCTCGCCGACAGAATCGTCGTGCTGCAACCCCGCGCATTGCGCGAGCTCACACTTACGCAACGAAAGAAAGCAGTCGTAATTTATCAATCCGTCAAGCTACCTCCTGCTTTGAAAAAGCCACGCGTGAAGCGGGCGAGTAATCATTTCGACATTTGCGTCGCCGGTCATTTGCGACCGGTCAAAGATCCGTTTCGAGCGGCTTGGGCGGCGCGAAT
>Ga0207670_10002261_pt1 | contig 10085 bp, 8 predicted proteins | sample KBSS23HmetaG_FD_184339 | JGI IMG/M metagenome (GOLD analysis project Ga0207670, IMG submission 184339) | Switchgrass rhizosphere microbial communities from Kellogg Biological Station, Michigan, USA - KBS S2-3H metaG (SPAdes) (version 2) | ecosystem: Host-associated > Plants > Roots > Rhizosphere... | reverse complement strand
TTCCGTATGCACGTGGATGTCGATCGCGCCACGGAGCACGGCGTTGGCGGCCGAACGCGGCGATTGTGCGGCTTGGGGTATCGGCTCGACACCGGTCTCCCGAACGATCGGCGCCACACCGGGTGACGAGAGGAATTGGATCAGCCGCTTGGCGGCGTCCGGATTTTTCGCGCCCTTGGGAATGGCCGCCGAGAAGATGGTCACCTGCTGCGCGCCTTCCGGCAGCGGGCCAACGATGGTGATGCCCGGGACGGGCTTGAGCTCGCTGACCTGCTGGAAGCCGATGTCGATATCGCCGCGAGCGAGCGCATCGCCGACCCGTTCGTACGCTTCGATGACTTTGCTCTTTGCCTTGATCTGATCCGCAACGCCCAGACGGGGAAAGAGGACGGTACGAAGGTAGACGCCGCTCGCGCTGTCTGACGACCCGATCGATTTGGCCTGCAGCAGCGTGCGCTTCAACCCCTCGACTGTGCTGATGTCGGGCTTCGGCGTCCCATTGCGAACCGCCATCGCAATCAGCGAGCGAATGAGATCGACGCGACTGCCGGGCTCAATCTTCCCCTGCTTCGTGAGCTCGTCCAAGCCCGGCGTGGCGAGGATGATCACGTCGATCGGCTCGCCGCGGGCGAGGCGATTCGGAATCGCGTCCGGCGTCGCGCCCATCGAGGCGCCGAAGCCGCTAATCACTTTGATCTTCGTTTCGCGCTCGAACTGCGGCGCGAGCTGTTTGTACGCTTCGGTGAAGCCACCCGACGTGACGACGCGGACTTCTTGCGCGGACGCCGCTGCCGCGACGAGCAGCGCGATCGCGACAAGGATCTTCGTTCTAACGACGCGCTTTCTGTTCATCATTCACCTGTGGCATCCGCCGTCAAGGCGGACCGTCCTTTCGCCGGTAGGGTCCGCGTTCAGGCGGACTTTATATACCGATCGACTTCGCGCGCGAGCATATCCAGCGGCACGACGCCTGTAGTCAGCACCACGTTGTGGTAATTCCGCAGCGAAAAGCGATCTCCGAGCGCCTGGTTTGCTTTCTCGCGCAACTCGATGATCTTCAGCTGCCCCATCATGTACGAGCAGGCCTGACCTGGGTACACCGCGTAGCGTTCGACCTCGCTTGCTTCGATCCCGTAGTCAATTGACTGCTGACGGGTCCACTTCTTCGAGTGCAGGCCGGTGTCGACTACGAGCCGCCGCGCCCGGAACAGCTCTGCGTCGAGCTGCCCCAGCAGCCCTTCGACATCGTCACCGTACCAACCGCTCTCGGCCGCGAGACGCTCGGCGTACAGTGCCCATCCTTCCGTGATCGCCGAGATGCCACCGAATGTCCGGAGCTGGAGGAACCGTTCGAGGTTCTTGTTCTCCACCTGGAGCGCGATGTGGAAATGGTGGCCAGGCACCGTCTCGTGATACACGATGCTCCGAAGGCCGAACTTCGTCATGTTCTCGATGCGCCGTGGATACTGGAACGTGCCGGGACGGGAGCCGTCAGGCGCGGGCGCGTTGTAGTTCGCCGCGGCATTCGCCTCGCGGAACGTCGGAAACGGACGGGCGACGATAGGCGACACCGGGCGCTTGTCAAAGAGCAGCGCCGCACGGCGCTCGGCATCGCGAATGATGCCGTCGATGTCGCGCATGATCTGCTCGCGACTCTCGTCGGAACGCGGGTTCGCGTACTGAAGATCGACTTTCAGCTTTTCGATTCGATCCTTGACTGAACCGTCGGCGCGGCCGATTCGCCGGAACAACCGATCCATCTCGGTCTCGATGCGATTGACCTGTGCGAGCCCGATCTGATGGATCTCGTCCGGTGTCAGCTTGGTGGTCGTGAAGTACTCGAGGAAGTACCTGTAGGCATCGCTGCCGCCCTGTAAGCGCGATATCCCCGCGTCATCTGTCGCACGACCGGCCTGAGCCTGAAGGACGGCGAGCCCACGCTTCCAGGCCGGGTAGATCTGCGATGCAACGATCGTTTCCGCCTCGGACCGGAGCTGCTCCCGCTTCGCCATCGGCAAGGACGAGATCGTCGCCATGCGATCGACGAATGTCGTGACGAAGGGGTTCTGCGCAGGAGCCATTTCGGCGAATGACTGCATCTGTTTGATGGTGGCGGCGAGAATGAATCGCGGCGGGACGAACTTTTTTGCTTCCAGCCGGCGGGCTTCGGCCGTCGATTCGACCATCCGTGCTGCAACCTGCCCGAGTGCAGCAAGGTAGTTTTCGGCGTCGCGCTCGGTCGCGAGCGGATGGCGCACCGTCAGCGCCTCGACGAAACCGACATTCGCGCCGTTCATCTGTTCGAGCGGGAACGTGTAATCGAGGAACGGCTCTTCGCGGACTCGCATGTCGAGCTGCCACTCCATGACATCGGCGGCTATACGTTGAGAATCGGACAGCTGCGAACGGTCGAATCGTCGAAGGTCGGCAAGTCCCCGTCGCGCGCGGTTAATGCGATCGCGTCGCCATTCCACGGTGCGCGGCGTGAGTTGTCGCTCGAGTCGATCCTGTTCGGTACCGGAAAAATACCGCGCGGCCGTCGCCAGGTCCGGATCGTGACGCACCCAGTCGTCAGTAAACGCGCGGAAGAAATCGCCGATCGGGTGGCCGTTCGCCTGTCCCTGGGCCTCAATCCGGAGGCCATGGGTGACGGGCGTAATGCCAAGGGCAAGACCGGCGGCAAGCACTTCCCTGCGGGTCCACTCGTTCATGGTGACTCCAGGTGCGCGCATCCTACACTATGCCCATGTTTCGAACGCTGGCAGCGCTTCTTCTGTTGCCGTCCCTTGCGGCCGCACAAACCAACCCCGCCTCGCAGGCGGCGCGGAAGTGGCGACAGGACCATGAGCGGGCCATCGTCAACGAGCTCGTCACGCTGCTCGCGGTCCCGAACGTCTCGAGCGACAAGCCGAATATTCAGCGCAACGCCGAGCTGATCGCAAAGATGCTCGCGGCGCGAGGACTGACGCCGAAACTCGTTTCCGCCGGCGGCGGCAACCCGGTGGTGGTCGCGGAGATCCGCACGCCTGGCGCGACGCGAACGATCGGCCTCTACGCCCACTATGACGGGCAACCGCTGGATCCAAAGGAATGGGCATCGCCGCCATTTGAACCGATGCTTCGGAACCGTCCGGTTGAAGACGGCGGGACTCCGATTCCGCTGCCGCCGCCGGGAACGGCCTTCAGTCCCGAATGGCGGATCTACGCGCGCGGCGCCGGCGACGACAAGGCCCCGATCGTTGGGATGCTCGCTGCGCTCGATGCAATTCGAGCGGCAGGATTGCAGATGAAGTCGAACATCCGACTGGCTTTCGAAGGCGAAGAGGAAGCCGGCTCGACCAACCTCGAACCAACGATCGCGGCGAACAAGGCGTTGTTCGCTGCTGACGTCTGGTTGATCTGTGATGGACCCGTCTACCAGAACCGCCAGCAATCGCTCATCTTCGGTGCGCGGGGCTCACTGACCTTTGAGGTGACGACCTACGGTGCGCGCACCGAGCTGCACAGCGGTCACTACGGAAACTGGGCGCCGAACCCTGCGCTGGAGCTGGCGCGATTGCTCGCCTCGATGAAGGATCGCGACGGACGCGTCGTCATCCCAGGTTTCTACGACCAGGTCGAACCGCTCGGGCCGGTCGAGCGACAGGCGATCGCCGACGCACCACCGATCGACGCACTGTTGATGCGCGACTTCTGGCTCGGCGCGACGGACGAATCTCCGAAAGGCCTCTACGAGCTACTCACCCAGCCGTCGCTGAACATTCGCGGAATGGCCAGCAGCCGCGTCGGCGCACAGGCCAGCAACGTAATTCCGTCGACAGCGTTCGCGACGCTCGATATCCGACTGGTCAAGGGAATGGATTTGGCGCGGACCCAGCAGGTCGTCCGCGACTACGTCCGCAAGCAGGGCTTCCATGTCGTCGATCGCGAGCCGACCGCAGATGAACGTCGCATGCACCCGAAGGTCGCAAGACTTGTCTTTGCGGAACGCAGCGGCACCATCGCACGCCGCACCTCGATGTCGTTACCGATAGCCCGGGAAGTGATCCGGACGGTCGAGAGCGCGCGTGGAACAGCGGTCAAACTGCCGACGATGGGCGCTACGGTGCCTCTCGAGGCATTCGAGCGACCGCTCGGCACCAGCACGATCATCGTGCCGATTGCCAACCACGACGACAATCAGCACACGTTCAACGAGAATCTTCGGATCCAGAACCTCTGGGATGGTATCGAGCTGATGGCCGCGTTGCTGACGATGTAGGGGCCGGCTGTAGCCCGCCCAACCGCCGATGATCGAAGGGCCGGCTGAAGCCGGCCCCTACGGTATCAGTTCGTCGCCGTGGCCTGCCGCTGCTCCAGACGTATCTGCGCCGCGCGCGCGCAGTTCTGCATCACCGTGAAGTAGCGTTGCACAGACTCCTCGCCGACTTCGTACGGGTGCGGTCCAGTGCCTCTGCCCGCGAGCATCCGATTCCTGTTGTAGGCGTCGTCAAATTCGGAGTGGTTCGACAGCAGAACGGTTGCGTGAACGGCCGCCGCCTTCTGCGCCATCTTTTTCTGTGAGTCGATGTAGGTCTGAAAGTTCTTGATGCCGGGGTTCGGCGTGTTGTTGACAAAGTTGAACGCCGTGCCGCCCGAATAGGCAATGTTGACGGTGCGGCCGCGATCCAACGCGGTGAACGTATATGACAGCGTTCCCGGCGTGTGGCCGGGCGTCGTCCAGATCGTCACGGTCCGTCCGCCGAGCGTGATCGTCATCCCGTCGGTCGCAACGATGTCACGCTTGGGCGCCATCGTCTTGTAGCGGTTCGGATATTTCTCGACAGTCTCCCAGTCCGGTGCCCCCATGACGACACGCGCGCCGTATTTCTTCTGGATGATTTCGGCGCCGCCGATGTGATCGGTGTGGGCGTGCGAGATGATGAGGTACTTGATCTGCTTCGGATCGAGCCCCAGCTTCTGCATCCCGCCGACGATCAGCTCCTCTGAGTTGTACGGAAAGAGCGTGTCGATCAGAATGATTCCCTCCCGAGTCGTCAACGCCCAGGAGGAGTGAATCTTCCCGCCCACGAAGTAGACGTCATCAAACACCTTCGCAGGTTCTGCGTACCAGGAGTTGCGCGGCGGCACCTTGGAGGCGTTGGCCACAAAGTCCGGAACGTTGTCGCTCGTGTTCTCGCCGCCGCTCTGCGGCAGCAAGCAGGTGCGCACGAGCGTGCCGAGCCATTCGAAGCCCGCCGCATCCTTGGCCGCGGCGACGGCGGTCCTGTACTCGGCATCGAAGTCTCGGCCACCGCGTGTTTGGGCCAGAAAGCCAGTCGGCAGGCCGATCGTCAAGGCGACGGCGGCCGCAACGAAATGTCGCGCTCTCATGGTTCCTCCACCGAACTCAGGATCCTGAGTTCGCCTTCACGTACTTCGCAATGTCTTCTTCTGTCGCGAACCAGACACCCGGCTTCGACTTCATATGCTTGATCAGCTTCTCGAAGCCGACGATGCGCGAACGATGGCCCGTGACGTGCGGATGCATCGTGAGATTGAAGAGGCCTCCCTCTTCGTACGCCTGATCGAACTCGCTCTCGAAGATGCGCTCGACGACGTCGGGATCGGGCAGCGAGCCGTTGGCAACGCCGCCGAAGTACGCGTTGTCGTCGTTCAACCAGTCGATCGGCAGCTCGATGACACCAGTCGGCTTCTTCTCCATCAGCAACTCGTAAGGATCGTCGCTCGCCTGCAGGCTGCTGTCGTAGAGAAATCCTGCTGCCTTCACTTGTCCCATCGTCGCGTCGCTAAACTGCCATGCGGGTGCTCGATAGCCGACGGGTTTCTTCCCGGTGGCTTTGCTGAGCGTCTCGATCGCCTGATTCAACAGCCGCTGCTCGGCCACCGGATCGTTGAGCGCCGGCAAATTCTCGTGAATCCACCCATGCACGCCGACTTCATGGCGGCCGCTGGCCATGATCGACGGAATGATCTGCGGATGCATCAACTGGCTGACGGCAGGAACGAAGAACGTGCCGGGCAGCTGATACTTGTCGAGCAGGCGCAGGATCCGCGGAAGTCCATCGATCGCTCCGTACTCGCCACGCGACAGCACGTCCACGAACACGTTGCCGTTGGCCAGGCTTGGCGACACGTTGTCGACGTCGAAGGTGAGGCCGACCGCCACGCGGGCGCCGTTCGGCCATGCCTTCGGCTTCAGTCGCCTACCGGCGCTGACGCGAAACATTTGTGCCTGCAGCTGCTCGACCGAGAGGGCCGTGCCGGGCTGCGGCGGCCGCGCCTGCTGCGCATCAACGCCGACCGCCAGCGCCGTCACCAGTGCCGCCCCGGCAACCGACGCCAGAATCGGTGATTTCATCGTTCCTCCTGCGTCAAAGGCCGTCGGATGGTAGCATTTCGCCGTCATGACAATTCGTCACCTCGCACGCGCGAACTCATATCTGCCCAAATTCAGCGAGACGACGCTCGGGTACCCCAATCACATTCAGTACCGTCCAAACCCGCTCGCGAACTGAACTCCAGCCCGGTTAATGAGACTGCAGCGGAATGCGTGAGGAGAAGAAAAGACGCATGCGTCTATTCGTTTGCGTGTCGATGCTCTGCCTGTGGTCGATTGCCACTGGCGCTCAATCTGATTCCGAAGCCGTCGATACGCGGCCCCAGTTCCCGCCGAGTGCGGCACACGCGGGGAACCATGCGGTGCCGAATCTCGCCTCATTGAGATCCGGCCGGGCGACACCGCCGATACCAGGAGGGGTCGGGGCCGGAACGCTCTACAGACAGGGCGCTCTGCCGGCGACGAATCGAGCCGAGCTCTCGACGCAGATGATCGTTCATCCGACCGGTATCGATGTCCCCGATTGGATCTTCACAACCGCCACGAATCGGACGGAGAAAACGGTGGAGGTCGTCGGCATTTACATCGGAGCCGATGCCAGCCTCGGTGTTTTCGACTGGTCGTGTTCAGTGGAGGATCCGTGTCCGAGCGGCAGCATCGTCCCCGACTGGCAGTGGACGCGAGACTTGACCGAGTTGCCGTGCTACTACGCGATGGCGGACGATGGCGGCGGTCACCAGCACAACCTGCTCTCATACGTGAATTCGTCAAAGAGACGTGGGAACGAGCCTGGGCCAAGCGCTCGTCGTGGGAACTGGCGTAATGACGTATTCCTTCTCAACCGATGCACGCGCCGTTGGGATCTCGTCTACCGGCACGACTTCGCGACGTCTCAACGAGACTGCAGCCTCGACTCGGCGTGTGGCTGGTGGGGACCCATCGTTGAGACGTTCAACGTTTCACCGCAACCGCTGATCAAGGAACTCGGCTTCCTGGAATCGGCGCTTCGGTACGATCATGGTGTGAGCAGGCTGACGCCAACGGAAACCGAGTTCTCGCCGCCGAACACGCCGTGGCTGCAATTTCATCGCGATCCGAACCGTTCCTGGGGAATCGGGAGCTCCACCGCAAACTAGAGCGTCTCTTCGGCGTCTTCATCTTCCCGCCGTCCACGCGACGGCGCTCGTAAGCATCCGCTGGAAACGCGCGTCCCGCCATGTTTCCGGAAAATGTCCGAGCGCGTTGTAGTACGCCCGGCCCGCGCCAACCGAATGTGCCCAGGCCAGCGGGTAGTCTCCCGTGGCTCCGACTGAAGCAGGATCCAGGTGCAGCAGCACGTCGACGCGGCTCCGCGGGTTGTCCTGAAACGTATAGAACTCCTCGGTGATCGACAGGCGATCACTGACGCCGCCGTTGGCTGGATGCGACGGGTTTTCGACGACGACGCTGCCCTGCTGCGTCCAGGGATGCTCCTTGAAATAGGCGCCGACCAGCCGTCCGTAATCCGACCACTCGTACAGCGTGTCCGTCGCACTGTGCACGCCGATGAATCCGTGTCCGCCCGTTACGAAATCGAGGAGCGCGGCCTTCTGCGCGGCCGGGAAGGGGAGCTCGCCGCTTGTCAGCGCGAACATCACAACGTCGTAATTGCGAAGCGTGTCGGAATTCACGAGCGACAGATCTTCGGTCGCGTTGATCGAAAACGCGCCCGTCGCCGCGAGGCCGGCCATGACCTGACGCGCGGTGGGAATCGAGTCATGCCTGAACCCGGCAGTCGCGGTCAGCATCAGCACACGCGCAGCGCCGCCGCCCGGTCCGGTCGGCGGCGGGCTCGGCGTTGGTGCGGTCGCCGATCCGCCGGACGAACACGCGAATGCGAGAAGGATGACCGCGAGGGTCGCGAGTTCAGAGAACGCCGGCCCGCCGCATGACGCCTTCCGCTTTCTGCCGGATGTCGCGTGCGACCTCGTACGGATCTCCCTGCTGATATTTGGGAAGAAACAATTCGACCGACAGCGGACCGTTGTATCCGCCCTTGTCCGACAGTTTCTTGAGAATGCTGGTGAGCGGACTGATCCCCTCGCCGGGAATCAGGCGCGTGGTGTTGTCGAGCAACTCGCGCGGCATGTCGGGGACATCCTGGAAATGGACGTGACCCACTTCGCCCGGCTTGAGCAGATCGAGGTCCTCGAGCTTGTTGTTCCCGGACCAGAAGTGATAGCAGTCGACCAGAGGTTTCACGCTCGCATGCGCCGCCGCACGGGTGACGCGCAGCATCGTCGTGAGCGTGGAGATGAACGACGATCCGCGGGTGAATTCCGCGGTCATCCTGAGGTTGAACTGCTTCACGACGTCGCCGACCTTTCGCATCTGATCGGCGCCGGTCTTGTAGTCGTCTTCGACGAATTTCTGCGCGGGCATGCCGCCGACGGGCGCGTAGATATGCGTCAGGCCGAGCTCGGTGAACTGCTCGCAGCGGCGCTTCAGGTTTTCGAGCGAGGCCGCGTGGTTCGGATTCGGCTCCCAGAGACCTCCAACGCCGCAGGCCGCGGAAACGGGCGTCAGACCATTGTCGGTCAGCACACGTTTGGCCGACGCCAGCGTCTCCGTTTTCAGAAAACCATCGAGCAGTGCACCCGTGATCTCGACGTTCTTGATCCCGGCGCGTGCCCACCCTTCGAGGGATGCCCGGTACCCCGCCGCCGCGGAGGTGTTCTGGTGGATCGCGAGCGACATTTTTCCTGCGGCCGACACCTCGGCGGCGATCATCATCGCGACGGGTGTCACCAGCATCTCGCGTCTCGACAGCAACGACGACCGATCCGGGCCCATAAGGCCTCCGTTTCTATTCCAGGCGTGTCAGCTTGAGGACGGCCCCCGATGGTTTCTGCGTCAGCGTCAGCGAATTACCGCTGACGGCGAATTCGTACTGATTTCCCGCGCCGCCGATCGCGAATTTGCTCTTGGCGACCATCGCTTTCGTCGCGAGCATGTTGCCGGTCACAGTGTAGGTGCCGGTGTTCAGATAAAGGGCATTGAACACGTTGACCTTGTCGGCATCGGTGGCTTTGTCGTTCGACGGGTAATCGGGCAGCGGCTTGTCACCCTGAATCCGCGCGAAGCTGTAGTGCTGCTTGGTGAACACGTACAGACCTGGCTGTGCCGCTTCAACCTTCCACGCGCCGATCAGCGGATTTGCCGCTCCGGATTGACCCGATAGGGTCGCGGCGGCGACGACAAGCGCGAGCAACGTCATCATGTATTTCATCGCTTCTCTCCCATTGCCTTCGCTTTCCAAATCAACCAACTCCGAGTGTAGTACCCAGGTGACCCTGGAGGCGCTGGCGGCTGCGGATTCGGATTGCCGCCTGCGACGTCGGCGGGCGTCAAGTACGAAATATTGCCGCCGAGCGCGACGGCCTGTGCCTGCACGCGCGCGTTCACGTCGAGAAAGATCGCATTCTGGACCGCATCAGGAATCGTCGTGCCGACGATGGCAGCGCCGTGCCCTCGAATCAGCGCAATCGTCCTCTTGCCAAGCGTCTGTGCCAACGCCGCGCCGACCTTGTTGTTGTCAATCAACATGCCGATCTGACCCTGCACGGTCCGGATCTCGAACACCGGTGCACCGTCCAGGAGGAACGGGGCCATGTGATACATCGGCCGCAGTGGCGTGGTGACATCCGTGAACGGCAGCACCGACGGCATATGAGAGTGGACGATCGAGTTCACATCGGGTCTCGCC
>Ga0207670_10002260_pt1 | contig 10086 bp, 7 predicted proteins | sample KBSS23HmetaG_FD_184339 | JGI IMG/M metagenome (GOLD analysis project Ga0207670, IMG submission 184339) | Switchgrass rhizosphere microbial communities from Kellogg Biological Station, Michigan, USA - KBS S2-3H metaG (SPAdes) (version 2) | ecosystem: Host-associated > Plants > Roots > Rhizosphere... | reverse complement strand
CTACTTCGAAAAGGAAGGCGAAAATCTCTCGATCGAAGTCGCGATTCAATATAACGACGGCTACGACGAGAAGGTCTATTCGTTTGCCAACAACATCAACACGGTAGACGGCGGCACGCACCTCTCAGGTTTTCGCTCGGCATTTACGAGGACGATCAACGCCTACGCGCAATCATCCGGCCTCGCCAAGAACTTCAAAAGCTCGCTCACGGGAGACGACGTGCGCGAAGGTTTGGTGGCCGTGATTTCCGTGAAGCTGCCGCAGCCACAGTTTGAAGGCCAGACGAAGGGCAAGCTCAATTCCGACGTGAAGGGCGCCGTCGAGTCGTTTCTGAACGATCGCCTGACGGAGTTCTTCGAGCAGAACCCGCCTGTCGCGAGAAAGATTGTCGGGAAGGCGCTCGACGCCGCACGCGCGCGCGAAGCGGCTCGCAAGGCACGAGAAATCGTCCGCAAGGGTGCGCTGGGGTCGACCATGCTGCCGGGCAAACTCGCTGACTGCCAGGAGCGCGATCCGTCGCTGTCCGAAATCTACATCGTTGAGGGTGATTCGGCCGGAGGCTCGGCTAAACAGGGACGCGACCGGAGAAACCAGGCCATCCTGCCGCTGAAAGGCAAGATCCTGAACGTAGAGAAGGCGCGTTTCGACAAGATGCTGGGCCACAGCGAGATTAAGTCGCTGATAACAGCTCTCGGCACCGGCATCGGCAAGGACGACTTCGATCTCAGCAAGCTGCGTTATCACAAGATCATCCTGATGACCGACGCCGACGTCGACGGTTCACACATCCGCACCCTGCTCCTGACCTTCTTCTACCGGCAGATGCCAGCCCTGGTTGAGGGTGGACACGTCTTCATCGCGCAGCCCCCGTTGTTCAAAGTAAAGCGTGGCAAGAAGGAAGAGTACATTAAAGACGAAAGCACGATGATCCGGTACTTGATGCGGCAGGCTACGAACGACATGACGGTGAAAACGACTGGCGCCGGGCAGGCGATTGAGGGCCGTGCGCTGGCAACATCGCTCGAAAAGATGGTTGATTTTAAACGTTACTGCGAGCGAGCGACTCGGCGGCTCGGCGGAGACCCGCAACTGCTGAATATCCTCCTGGAATCGCTGAGCGGGCGCAAAGGCGTGCTGCGGAAAGAAGGATTGACGCTCCGCAAAGTCTTCCAGGACGCGGATCTGATGGCGAAGATCGAAGGTGCTTTGCACAAGGCCGGTTACAAGACCGAGCTGACTTCAGACGAAGAGCATGGGCTGTGGGAGATTGAGACGGTCGCTGCGTCCGGCACGAACCTGAACATTGACTGGAACTTCGCCAGCTACGTTGAGTTTCAGAAGGCGGTAGAGCTTTTTAAGACGCTTGAAGACGATCTGGCCGCTCCGTTTATCTCGGGTGAGAATGGCAGCAGCGAAGAAGTTCCGACGCGTGAGGCGCTGCTCGAGAAAGTGCTGACGGCTGCCAAGAAAGACTTGACGATCCAGCGCTACAAAGGCTTGGGCGAGATGAATCCGGAGCAGCTCTGGGAGACGACGATGAATCCCGACAAACGCACGCTGCTCGAAGTCAGGATAGACGACGCCGTCGAAACAGACGAGATTTTCACCGTTCTGATGGGCGATGCCGTCGAGCCACGGCGGAAATTCATCGAAGATAACGCGTTGGACGTGCGAAACCTGGACGTCTAATCCGTAACAAATCCATCTAATCAGCGTTCCCGGAATCTCTCAACCCGAAAGCGCCACAGTTTGATTGGTGTGCCCAGCTCGATGCCTCCCTTTCGGGCGGCGATCTCGACCTGCTGTTTCGCGTCGGTGATACCCGGAATATCCGGCAGCAGCAGTCCCCGGTGGACGCCGTTTTCGTCTTCAACGATCACTCCATAGACAGCGGGATCCAGATCCTCCAGCACCGTCTCCTCCGCCGGAAACAGGACGTCGACTGAATAACGCACGTTTGATAACTCTTCGGTTCTTACCGGATCGAAGCGGGGATCGTTGGTGGCGGCGCTGATCGCGTTAGCAACTATTTCCTGGGCGAGGGTATCTCTCGATGGTTCGATCGTTCCGATGCAGCCACGCAATTCTCCATCAAGCGTTTTCAGCGAAACGAAGCACGGAGCTTGCGCTCCCAGAAGCCCTCGTGTGAACCGGCGCGGATTCAAAACGTCGCCGTCGCGAATGAAACTTTCGACGGCTTGTCGCGCTAAGGCAGGTGGATCCAGGCAGGCAGGCGCGAGCTGCTGATTAGTCAGTTGGGCCACTAAATATCCGACGCCAAAAGGCGCTTCGTAGCTCAGCACCTCGCACGACAACGGCAAATCGGAACTGGCGCCGATTGCAACCAGCATCGAACGATAGCCACATTCACCCGCGAGCCGGCGCAAGTTGTAATCAATCTCAGTAATCTTTTGCGGCGCATTCGAACGGAGCGCGTCGACGACTTGTTCGTCAAAAACGTGCGCGTCAGGATTGTAACCAGCCGGCGCCTGCGGTTTGAGCCGGTGACTCAAATCGCCGCTGGCAATGAAAGCAACACGCCGTCCGACACGATCGACCGCCCGTCTAATACACGAACCAAAACGTAAGTGATCTTCGTTTGAGAGAAAGCTGTAGCCGAGCGTGACGACCTTGCCTTTCCATCCGTTTCGAAACAGGAAGTAAAGTGGAACGGCAGTGCCGTGATCGAGATCGTGGCCGGGCAGGGCCAAAACTTCGTAGCGCTCACCGGCAGCGACGTCTTTGATCGCGACCAGCAATTCTTCATCAACCGCGGCGGCGAAATAAGTGTCGGGCGCGCTGAAGTTTGTGAAATCACCGTAGACTTCGGGACCCTGGTAGGCGACAAACGAATCGGATTCGAGCGGAGCGTGCGGCGAGATCACGATCACAGTCTCCGCACCTGAGTCGATCAGGCGTTGAGTCAGTTTCGCCATGGCTTCGATCGAGTCTTCAACGCGGGCGATTGACTCGCGTCCGACCTCAGGCACCATGATCGGTGGATGCGGTGCAATGGCGGAAAACACTAGGCTGCTCTGGGTCGTGGCCATCGTGCGTCTTTCCTGGTTTTGAGGGAACGGCTGTATTCTAGCTCCGAAAGAATTGTTTAGCCACAGATGACACGGATAAATACGGATTTTGATTTGTTGATTGTCGGCGCCGGACCAGCCGGATCTTTTGCGGCGGAATTACTTGCAAGAGCCGGAGCGAAAGTAGCGCTGTTTGACGGGCGGCCCGAGGGTGAGCCGAAGGCTTGCGGCGGTGGCGTAACCGCGAAGGCGTTGAAAGCGTGGCCGCAGTTGCTGAACGCGGTCGGCCGCACCATCAGCGAGCTCGATCTCTATTCACCTTCAAGTAAACGACTCCACCTCACGCTAGAGGAGCCCTTCGCGATCTATTCGCGTATCGCTTTCGATTGTTACCTGCGCGACCGCGCTCGCGACGCCGGCGCGCACATCATCTCGGAAAAAATCTCGGCGCGAAAAGCAAAGAAAACAGACTCGAGTTGGTGCATGAGAAACGACGCCGGATCAGAGTGGACCGGTGCTTTTTTGATCGGAGCAGACGGAGCAAACAGCGGCCTCGCAAAAATGCTCGCTGGTCCGTTGCCGCCGTCAGACATGGAAGTCGCATTTGGTTATCGCGCGCCGCTGCCGGCGAATAACGTCGCTCCCACCGTCGTGGCGTTCCTGCCAGGTTGGGTTGGTTACGCGTGGGCCTTTCCTCGTCCGGATCACATTTCGTTTGGCATCGCCACAACGCAGGACGCCTTTAAACACGAACCGCTCGACGATCTGCTCTGGCAATTCATGATCGGTTATTACCAGCAGTGCGAAGGTGAAAAAGTAAAATTCTGGCAGAGCGAAACCGCCGCGCCCGTGCGAGCACGAATTCACGAGCACCTCCGCGCCACCGCCGAACGCTACGCCGCGCGTATCCCCGGATTAGCCGCGAAGACCTGGGACAGCAGAAAGACTTGCGGTGACGACTGGGCATTGCTCGGTGACGCCGCGGGATTCGCAGATCCAGTTACCGGTGAAGGAATTTATTACGCGCTACGTTCCGCGGAGTTATTTGCGGAGAGCTATCTGAGCGGAGCGCCGCTGTCGTACGAGCAGCGCTGGCGTGAAGACTTCGGCGCCGAGCTCCGGCGCGCTGCACAGATGCGTCGCCGCTTTTACGGCAACTTCTGGGGCGCGCCATTTACGGAGCGCATGATCGAGTTTGCGCGCGGGCATCGAGGCGTGAAGCGAGTGTTGGGAGATCTCGTCGCCGGCGAGCAGGGGTACGTCGACTTGAAGAAGAAACTAGTGAAGAGCGCGCTTCGTCCCGTCTAATGTTTATAGCCATTACATTCATCCTGGCGCAGAGCCTGTTTGCACAGCCGCCGGCGCAACGCGTTCGACAGCCGCGAGAAGTTGTCGAAGCTTATCGCGTGTGTCAGCAGTTTCAGGATGTGATGTCTGAGGACCTCGATTTCGATCGAGCGTTTGAAGCGACGTTCACGAAGGATGCGAAGCGACGACGCGAAATCGCTATTACGGAAGGCGAGTTTGGAAATGTCGATCTATCGAGCGTTGATGACGCGACGCTGATCGATGTCTTCAAATCGCAAATGCAGATCTTTTACCTCATGCTGGCCATGGTAAGTTCGGATAAAAAAGACGAACTGGAAAAGTTCACCCTGCGAAAACCGCCGCAAGCAACGGAAGAGTTTCGTGCTTACGCCGCTGAATTAAAGAAGGATGCGAAGACTTTACGCGCGGATTTGAATCAGCTCGCAAACCAAAATCCGGACATTGCTGAAAGTATACGCAAGTTCAAAAAGGAGTTGTCTAAAAAGATCACGCCGCCGTCTCACGTCGTGAAGCCGCTGACAGCCTACAGCCGCGGGCGAGTTCTTGGTCTGGATGAGAAGTACTACCAAATCGGTGAGTACGCCGTGATTCGTGAAGGACGCGAAATGAAAATCATCGGCATACGCTTCTTCACCCGCCTGTTTTAGCCACAAAAAGGCACAAAAAGCACAAAGATAATTTTGTGCCTTGGTGCCCTTGTGGCCAATCTTTTATGGGGCGAGGCGGCTGATGGACCAGCCGTCGGCGGTTCGTTCATAGAGGATACGATCATGTAGCCGGCCGATGCGACTTTTCCAGAATTCGATCCGCTCGGGCTTCACGCGATAGCCACCCCAGTGCTCGGGGCAGTCGATCTCGCGATCGCTGTACTGTGTTTCTAACTCGAGCGCGCGTTGTTCCAGCACCTCGCGACTGAGGATCACTTCGCTTTGCTCTGAGGCCCACGCGCCAATCTGAGACTCACGCGGCCGCGTTCGGAAATACTCGCGCGACTCTTCCGGCGAGGTCTTTGTGACACTACCCTCAACACGTACCTGGCGATCGAGTTGCGACCAGTAAAAGACGAGCGCAGCGTAAGGATTCGCATCGAGCTGGGCGGCCTTGATGCTGTGATAGTTGGTATAGAAAACGAAACCATCGTCGTCCACCTGCTTGAGCAACACCATGCGCGCCGACGGTTTCCCGTCGGGCGTCGCGGTCGCGAGTGTCATCGCGTCGGGCATTGGAAGCTTTGCCGCGATTGCATCATTGAACCAGGTTTGAAACTGCCTGATCGGATCTCGATCGATCACTTTTTCGTCGAGACCGTCAAGCAAAGGATTGTTGGGGATAGCGGTCATTTGGAATCTTCGTTTGCTGTGTAGGGCGTCAGCTTCTCGCGTAACTCAGAAGGAATGGGAACAGTTTCGAACGTTGTCTGGTTGATTGCCGCCAAAACAAAGTGCGCAGTCGCCACGAGCTCGTCTTCGCCTTTTCGACGCACTTCAAAATTCAATCTCATCGACTTGTTTCCGAACCGTGCGACCCAAACACTGACTTCCAGTATGTCGTCCAGCCGCGCCACGCGATGAAAGTCGCACTCGAGATGCACGCGCGGCAGCCAGATCTGCAACTCGTCGAACATCACGCCGTAGTGAAGCCCGACTTCGCGAAACATTTCCGTCTCCGCGTACTCAAAGAAGTGAATGTAAGCGCCGTAAAAGATGATGCGCGCGGCGTCGACGTCGCCCCACCGCACACGCTCTTCGATAATAAATTTCTTATGCGCCGGCATCAGTGTGGCAACTCTTTCTGAAAGTCCAGCAGCGCCTGATTAAACTGCTCAGTCCGCTCGAGATTGGAAACATGTCCCGCGTTCTCAAGCACCACCAAACGCGAGCCCGCGATTGCGCGATGCATCTTCTCACTATCGGCCACGGGAGTGATCGCGTCTTCGGCGCCGGCGAGAATTAACACCGGTATGGAAATCTTCGGAAGTAGATCCGTTTGATCCTCGCGCTCGGCCATGCCGCGCAACGCCCCTGCTGCTCCCTCGGGTTTGGTTTTCAACATCATGTCGCGCACGCGTTTCACGACCTCAGGACGCTTGCTGACTGTTTCCGGAGTTAGCAGTTTGGGCAACATGATATCGGCGATCCCGGCCATGCCTTCAGTCAGTGCCTTTTCAGCGTGCTGCGCGCGCGTTTGTTTTGCTTCTTCGGTGTCGGCCTGTGCGCGTGTGTCAGCCAGGATCAACGCGCGCACGCGAGATGGGAACTGTTTGTAAAACGCCAGCGCGACGTAGCCGCCCATCGATAAGCCACCAATCGTCGCGCGCGTAATGCCGAGATGGTCGAGCAACAGACTGACGTCCTGGGCCAACCGGTTCATTGTCGCTGCTCCGTCTGAAGCATCGCTCTCGCCAAAACCTCGCAGGTCAGGCGCGATGACGCGATAACTCGTACTCAGCGCCGTAACCTGCTCGTTCCACAGCGTGCGGTTGAACGGATAGCCATGAATAAGCACGACTGGCCGACCGATCCCCGCGTCGGTGTAAGCCATCTGAATATCATCAATGCGAGCGAGCGTCATCAGAAAAAATCTGTGAAATCTGTGGTTCAAAAATCGCGCTTGGCGGCGCGGGCGACGACCGATATTAATTCCGTCAGCTCCACCGGTTTGGCCAGGTAGATCTGAAACCCGGCCGACAGCGCGCGTTCCCGATCCTCGTCCTTAGCATACGCTGTGATCGCCACCGCCGGAATCCCCTGCGACTCACCATTCTCCAACAATCGCACCTTTTTGATCAGCCCGTAGCCATCTTCGTCCGGCATCGCAATATCCGAGACTAACACGTCAGGTCGCCGCTGCGAGATCGCTTGAATCGCCTCGCCCGCTGAAGAGACCGCGGTGACGTTCGCCTGCCTTCGTTTCAGCGCTGTTTCCATGAGCTTGAGCGTGTCTGAATCATCGTCGACAAGCAGCACATTCAAACCGGATAGCAGTTGCGGAGCGTGCGCCGGTTGCTGATTCACATTCGTCGCGCTAACCGCCGCTTCCACCAACGGAAGCCTGATCGTAAAAGTCGCGCCGCGACCAGTCCCCGCACTCTCAGTCTCGATCGTTCCGCCGTGTATTTCCACGAGGTGCCGCGCGATCGCGAGGCCTAACCCGAGCCCACCGTGCTGGCGAGTCGTCGTGCTGTCGGCCTGCCGAAATCGATCGAAGACGTACGGCAAAAACTCCTTGCTGATGCCCTGCCCGGTGTCCGAAACACTGACTTCAACCGCGCCACCAGCTTGCCTAACCTTCACACACACGCGCCCGCCACTCTCAGTAAACTTCACTGCATTCGACAACAGGTTCCAAACCACTTGCTGCAGCCTGTTTGCATCACCAGAAATCAATGCGGGCGCCGCATCGAAGTAGGTCTCGATCTTAATACCTTTGGCGTCAGCAGTTGGTCGAACGACGTTGATCGCACTCTCAACCACCGGCGCCACTTCCAACGGGTGCAGATCGAGGTACAAGTTACCGGTGATGATGCGCGAAACGTCGAGGATGTCGTCGACGATCTGCGCCTGCGCCTTTGCATTACGACCGATCGTCTCGACTGCTTGTTGAACTATTGCATCGTCGAGCGAGCCGTCTTCGAGCAACCTGGACCAACCAAGTATCGCAGTCAGCGGCGTGCGCAGCTCGTGAGAAACGGTCGCGAGAAACTCGTCTTTCAAACGATTCGATTCTTCCGCAGCTTCGCGCGCGGTGCGTTCGAGTTTGAGCAGTCGAACATTCTCAAAGGCGACGGCGGTCAGGTTCGCCGCCATGCTCATCGCCGTTACATGCTCCGGAAGATAAACGTTTTTCTCATAACTCTGGACCTCGATCGTTCCGACGATCCGGCCCATCACCGCCATCGGCACCGCCATCGAAGACTCAGGACGCAGGCCGTTATCCGGACCAACTATGATGCCCTTTGTTTGAGTGCTCATGTAGTCATTTGTAGTAATGACCACTTCGCGGTTGCGTACTGCGCGACTGTTTGGACCAGTCTCTGTCACGGGCATAGGCGGCAACTTTGAAACGTCCAGCTCCTCGCCGTCGGCCCACGCGTAAGAAGCAGTGCGAACGTCCCGAACGGGATCGTAAAGTGAAACAAAGAACCCGTTACATGGAACCGAAACGTTCGTGAATTCGCGCAACGCGCGGAAGATCTCATTCAACTCGCGCACGCTGCCGAGCGCCTGGGCCAACGCCTTGATTCTCACGAGCAGTCGTTCGTATTCGAGCAGGGCGCGTTGATCCGCATCGCGCAAAGCTTCAGACGTTTCGCGCAGTGCTGACTCCGCGCGCTCGCGCTCGTGGAGCGTCTGGCGGATAGTGGTCGCTGACTCTTTGAGTTCGTCAGCCGAACGCTCAGCGCGCGAGCGAGCGCGTATCTCCGAGCGCGTCACAGCAAAAAACAGGAGGCTGAGCAGCCCGCCGATGATCAACGTGTACTTGAGAAGCGATCTGCTTGATCGTTTTTCGAAAGACGGTTTGGTCGCATAAGCCACAGTCCAATCGCGGCCCGCCACATTCAACGTTTTGTGATCGGAGAACAGCGGTTCACCTGAATTTTCCCGCACAGGAAGGCTGAGCAAATGCTCGGTCTTCATTTCGGCACCGTCGTAAACCTGGAAGCTTACGTCGTAATCTTTTTCTCGATTCACCTCCTCAAGGAAATCACCGCCTCTGAAAGGGCTGTAAACAAATCCGAACAGGGCCTCTCGTCGTTGAGCTTCCGTATCAACCGGCATCCCCTTTTTATAAACAGGGACGTAGATGAGGAAGCCTTGTTGCTTGACCGGAAGATCTTGTTCCTGGACGAGGGTGACACGTCCAGATGCAGTTGGCTTGCCGGAATCGCGAGCCGCCTCCATTGCTTGACGGCGAATATCCTCGGTTGCCATATCAAAACCAATAGCTTTCATGTTTGGAGGATTCGCAGGCTGAAGATAGAGGATTACGATGTATTCAGAGCGAGGAGGATCGGCGGGCGATACTGCAAAGCTCGTTCCGCGTTGACGTTGCATCTCAGCGAAGATGTTGGTTTCTTCCCCAGCCATAAATCGGCGCGCGAAACCAATGCCGAGGACACCCCGGTAGTTGTTCTCCAAGTCGATCTGTTGGACGAAGCGATCGAATTCTCGAGCGGTAACGCGATCACTGGCGGCAAATAAACCGGTACCAGCACGCAACAAGGCTTTTGAGGTCTCAATTCTGAGCCGGATCTGATCCTGGATCTCCTGGACAGTGCGTTCGAAGTTAACCCGGTCTTGTTCGTAGGTGAGTTTAGAAAAGTAGTAATAGACGAGCAGCGTAAAGCAGAACCCCAGCACGAGGATCAGATAGGGCATGATAGCGCGATTGCCGCGCGACAATAGATTGGCCCGCACTGTGTTCATCCGTGAAAATCGGTGGCAGCGAAACTATCTGACTCGTCGGGTCCGGCGTCGAAGAAAGTCTATCAATACAAACTGAGACAGGTTTGCGGGATTGGCGAAGTAAGCCTTGCCGTTGGTCATGGCGCTCATCTGTTTTACGAAGTCGACCAGGTAATAGTCGCTGGCCAGCATGAATGTGTTGATCATTATACCGGCTTTACGACATGCCTGTACTTCCTTGAAAGTCTCGGCCATGACGAAAGGATCGCCGCCCATCGAGTTCTTATAAAGGCGGCGATTGTCGCTCTGTAAAAAACAAGCC
>Ga0207670_10002257_pt1 | contig 10090 bp, 3 predicted proteins | sample KBSS23HmetaG_FD_184339 | JGI IMG/M metagenome (GOLD analysis project Ga0207670, IMG submission 184339) | Switchgrass rhizosphere microbial communities from Kellogg Biological Station, Michigan, USA - KBS S2-3H metaG (SPAdes) (version 2) | ecosystem: Host-associated > Plants > Roots > Rhizosphere... | reverse complement strand
GGCGCGGTCGCCGAGCGTGAATGTCTCGCTGTGGAGCCGCACGGTACCGGGGTGCGATTCGTCCGGGCACGGCCACTGGATGCCGCCCTCGCGGTCCATCTTCGCGTACGAGACGCCGGCGCCCGCGGGCCAGAGCATCCGCACCTCGTTCCAGATCTCCTCGGCGTCCTTGAAATCGAAGCCCTTCATGCCCATCCGCTTCGCCACCTCGCACACCGGGACCCAGTCGGCCACGGCCTCGCCCTGCGGCTCGACGGCCTTCCGCACGCGCTGGATGCGGCGCTCGCTGTTCATGAACGTGCCGTCTTTCTCGAAGCTCGCGGCCGCGGGCAGGAACACGGTGCCGATGGCGCGCGCGGTCTCGTTCATGAACAGGTCCTGCACCACGACGAGTGGCACCGTCTCCAGTACCTTCTGCGTGCGCACGATGTCGGCGTGGCTCTGCATGATGTCGTAGCCGATCGCCCACAGCACGTCGAGGTTGCCCTTCTCGGCGGCCTCCACGATCTGCACCGCGTCGAGCCCGCGCTCCTTCGGCAGCTTCACGCCGTAGAACGTCTCCACCTTCAACCGCGTCGCGGCGTCGGAGATGGGCGCATAGCCGGTGAAGTAGTTGGGGTCGCTCCCCATGTGCGCCGAGCCCTGCACGTTGTTCTGGCCGCGCAGCGGGTTGATGCCGGTGCCGGGCTTGCCGACGTTGCCCGTGAGCAGCGCCAGGTTCGAGAGCGCGATGATGCCCTCGGTTCCTTGAATGTTCTCGGTCAGCCCGAGCCCGTGGAACGAGATGCTGGGGCTGCCGAGCGCGTAGAGCCGCGCCGCCTTGCGCACGAGGTCCGCGGGCACGCCCGTGACCTGCTCCGTGATCTCGGGGCGATAGGCCTTGAGGAACTCGGCGTACTCCTCGAAGCCCTCGGTGCGCTGTCCGATGAAGTCGCGATCTTGCAAGCCTTCTTCCACGATCACCGCGGCCATCGAGTGGAACATGGCGACGTTCGCGCCCGGCGTGATGGGCAGGTGGAAGTCGGCGATCTGCGCCAGGCCGACGTTGCGCGGGTCGATCACGATCAGCTTGGCGCCCCGGCGCACGGCGCGGCGCAGGCGCACGCCCACGACCGGGTGCGCCTCGAGCGCGTTGCTGCCCGAGATGATGATCGTCTTCGCGTGGTCGATGTCCTCGAACGCGCCCGTCGCCGCACCGGTGCCGAACGCCACCCGCATCGCGGCCGCGGTCGGCGCGTGGCAGACGCGCGCGCAGCAGTCGATGTTGTGCGTGCCGAGCCCCGCGCGCACGAACTTCTGCGCGACGTAGTTCTCCTCGTTGGTACCGCGCGCCGAGGAGAGCACCATGATCTTGTCCGCGCCGCGCTCCTTCACCGTCTTCGCCATGGTGTCCGCGATGTGCTGGAGCGCCTCGTTCCACGTCACGCGCTTCCAGTCGCTCCCGCGCTCGCGGATCATCGGGTAGCGCGCGCGCGCGTCACTCTGGACGAAGCCCCAGGCGTAGCGGCCCTTGACGCAGGTGTGGCCCAGGTTCGAGCGGCCCTCGGGCGACGGCGAGATCTGCACGAGCTTTCCGTCCTTGGTGCCCGCCATGATCTCGCAGCCGACACCGCAGTAGCTGCACACGGTCTTGGTCCACTCGGTCGGCCGGCCCTGCTCCAGCACGCTGCGATCGAGGATGGCTCCGGTCGGGCACACGTCCGCGCACGCGCCGCAGGAGACGCACGAGCTCTCGAGCATCGAGGGGCCGTCGGGATGCACCCACGTGCGCCAGCCGCGCTGCGCCACCTTCCACACCGACTCGCCCTGGATCTCGTCGCACACGCGCACGCAGCGCATGCAGGCGATGCACTGGTTCATGTCCACGTGCAGGTAGGGATGTGAATCATCGACGAGTGTCGGGTCCGGGACGTGACCGTTCGTGGAGACGCCGTATTGATTCAAGAGCGAGTGGAACGTCGCCGTGGGATCGTGCTGCACCGCGACACCCGGGTAGCGATGCGCGTGCATCTCGAGCACGAACTTGCGCGCCTCGTGGAGCTTCGCGTCCTCGGTCACGATCGACATGCCGTCGGCGAGCGCCGTGACGCAGGCCGCCACCGGCGTGCCGCGGCCTTCCAGGCCGACCAGGCACATGCGGCAGGCGCCGACATTGGAGAGGCGGTCGTGCTGGCAGATGGTGGGCACGTCCGCGCCCGCGGCCCGCACGGCGTCGAGGATGGTGGCGCCGTCACTCTCGATGGGGCGGCCATCCACGGTCACGCGCTTCATGTCTACTCTCCCGGGAGGGGGTCACCCGATGGGCCGTCCCCAGTCGTCCCTGACGGGTCCCGGCCGAGCGGGAGGCTACAAAGTCCCATTGTAGTGGAATTATCGGCCCGGGGAAGCGCTCCGTGCAGGGGCACTCGCCCCAGCGGACCGCACCCGGCAACGCTCCGAGCGCACCGGTCGGGCCCTGCCTGACCTCTCCCTGACGCGCTGCTAGAGTCCGTCCGCTTCGCCCACCGCACCGCCCCGTCGAGGCCTGTAGGGAGGATCCCCGATGCGCCCCCGCGCTACCCGCGTCCTGTTCGCCGCGCTGCTCGCCGCCGTCCCCTCGACCGCCTTCGCCGCGTTCTCGCCCGCGCCGCCGCCCACGCGCGTCGCCGTCGTCACCGACACGCTGCACGGCGTGCCGATCGCCGATCCCTATCGCTGGCTCGAGGCGAAGGACGCGCCCGAGACGCGCACGTGGGTGAAGGCGCAGATGGCGTACACGATGGACCAACTCGGCAAGGTGGCCGGCCGCGACCAGGTGGTGGCGGCGCTCGCCAAGTTCAGCCGCGTCGACGCGCGCACGATCCCGACCGTGCGCGGCAAGCGGCTGTTCTTCACCACGCGCAAGGCCGACCAGCAGCAGCCGGTGCTGGCGATGCGCGAGTCGAGCGACGGGCCCGACCAAGTGCTCGTGGATCCCAATCCCATGTCGCCCGATCACTCGACGAGCGTGACGCTCATCACCACGTCGATCGACGGCAAGATGCTCGTCTACGGCATCCGCAAGGGTGGCGAGGACGAGGTCGAGCTGCACGTCTTCGACGTCGACAAGAAGGCGGACGTGCCCGGCGGGCTCCCCAAGGCGCGCTACTTCGGCGTCAGCTTCGACAAGCAGAAGCAGGGCTTCTGGTACTCGCGCTGGGCGCCCGAGGGCTCGCGCATCCGCTACCACAAGTTCACGGACGATCCCGCGCAGGACATGCTCGTCTACGGCGACGGCCTGGGGCCCACGGAGATCCCCTCCGCGGGGCTCTCCGACAACGGCCGCTGGCTGCTGATCGGCGTGTTCGTAGGCTCCTCGGGCGACGACACGCGCTACTACATCAAGAACGTGGAGACGAACGGCCCGATCGTGACCATCGCCGACACGCTCCACAGCTCCATCAACATGGACATGGCCGACGACCAGCTGGTGATCGAGACCAACTGGAAGGCGCCGCACCATCACGTGTTCACGGCCGATGCCAGGAAGCCGCAGCCGCAGTTCTGGAAGGAGGTCGTGCCCGAGTCTCCGGATGCGACCATCGAGAACGTGTCCGCGGTGGGCGGCAAGCTCTACGTGACCGTGCTCCAGAACGTGGCGAGCAAGCTGCGCGTTTACACGCTCAACGGCACCGCGGGTGGCGAGGTGCCGCTGCCCGGCATCGGGACCATCGGCAGCAACAACGGCGGCACCGGGGGCGTGTACGGCGAGTGGACCGGCAAGGAGGGCTACTTCCAGTTCTCGTCGTTCAACCGTCCGCCCACGATCTACCGCTACGACTTCGGCACCGGCAACGCCGGCCCATGGTGGACGTCGTCGGCGCCGTTCAAGGCCGACGACTACGAAGTGCGCCAGTTCACCATCCGCAGCACCGGCGACGCGCGCGTGCCGTTCTTCGTGGTGGCGCGGAAGGGCGTGGCGATGGACGGCACGAGCAAGGTGCTGCTGGGCGGCTACGGCGGGTTCAACGTCAGCGTCACGCCCGCGTTCTCGGCGTTCATCGCCTCATGGCTCGACCTCGGCGGCATCTACGTGTCCGCGAACCTGCGCGGCGGCTCCGAGTTCGGCGAGGCCTGGCACCGAGACGGCATGCTCGCGAACAAGCAGCATGTGTTCGACGACTTCCTGAACGTCACCCAGTGGCTCCTCACGCACGGTTACTGCAAGCGCGAGGGGCTCGGGATCAACGGCGGCAGCAACGGCGGCCTGCTGGTCGGGGCGGCGATGACGCAGCGCCCCGACCTCTACGGCGCCGTGCTCTGCCAGGTGCCGTTGCTCGACATGCTGCGCTACGACCGCTTCCTGGTCGCCAAGTTCTGGGTGCCCGAGTACGGCTCGGCCACGAACGCCGAGCAGTTCGACTGGCTGCGCGCCTACTCGCCGTACCAGCGCGTCAAGACCGGCGTGAAATACCCGTCGGTGATGTTCGTGACCGGCGACTCCGACACGCGGGTCGATCCGCTGCATGCTCGAAAGATGGCGGCGCTGATGCAGTCGCTGGGCGGTGACAACCCCGTGCTGCTGCACTACGACGTGTCCAGTGGTCACGCGGGCGGGAAGAGCGTCGACAAGAGCATCGAGGACAATGCGGACCTGCTGCAGTTCCTGCGCTGGCGGCTGGGGATGGTGCCGCCAACGCCCTGATCCGGTTCGGGGACGGATGAGAGTCCGTCATTACGAATCGAGTCGGCTGGATTCTGGAGGCTTCACGAGCGGCGCGGGACCATCCCGCGCCGCACGCATTTGGGCTTCGCGCGAGGCCGGGCGGGGTGGGACAATCTCTGCCGGCCCGGCACCCCCAGCAGTGCCACACCGGCCCGCGCGCCCTCGCTGCCGACGTGCGACCCGTTGACCTCTTGCTCGCTCGGGAGGTTCTCCATGCGGTTCCCGCGCTCGTCCTTCGCCCGTTGGGTGCTCGCGCTCGCCCTCGTCGCGCGGCCGGCGTTCGCCGCCCAACCCCTCTTCAACAGCAACTACCTCTTCTACCCCGTGAGCGGGGCTGGCTCCGGGTGGAACACGGCCGCAGCCGATCTCGACAACGACGGGCACGCGGACCTGATCGCCCCGGCTGACCAGCCGTCGGGGAACGGGCATCTCCTCGCCGTCTGGCGCGGCTCGGCGCAAGGTCTCCGGACGCCGCCGGACGTGACCCTGATCGGAACCTTCATCGGCGACGTCGATGACGAGTACCCGAAACCGGCGGATGTGAACGCCGACGGCTGGACCGATCTCGTGCTGACGGCGAGCGACTCGCTTTACGTCTTCCCGAACCTCCAGAACGGCTCGCTCGGAACCCCCATCCGGCTCTACGTCCCCGGTGGGGGCGGTGGGACCGTCGCGGTCGGGGACCTGAACGGCGACGGCCACGCGGACGTCGCGCTGACCGAGACGGTCTACCAGAGTTTTGTGCAGATCTTCCTGGGTGACGGCGCGTTCGGGTTCACGCAGGCCCCCCTGTTCGCGACGCACTACGGGGGGCACGCAACCGAGATCGCGGATTTCGACGAGAACGGCATGCCCGACCTCCTGATCGCCGCGCGGGACACCTCCCAGATCCTGCTCGGCCAGGGCGGCGGCTCCTTCTCGGCACGGGACGTGCCCGGCGACGTGATCGCGGTCGCCGATCTCGATCTCGACGGCCACGAGGACCTCGTGACCACCACATCCGTGCTTCTCGGAAACGGCGATGGCACGTTCCATCTCCCCATCCTCCACGGGGCGGATGGGGCCTGCGGGATCGCGGATCTCGACGCGGACGGCGTTCCCGAGTTGTTCGGCCTGCCGACTTACTTCCTCGGTCCCGTGCGACCACTCACCGTATCGCGTGGGCTCGGGCACGGCCTGTTCGGACCGCCACAGCCCTACAACCGCTTTGCAGATCCCCGGGGCTTCGTGGTCGCCGCGGGCTTCCCGGTCGCCGCGGACTTCGACGGCGACGGCCGCGTCGACCTGAGCATGGCCGCCTTCCTGGGGGGGTTCAGCTACGTGATGCGCGGACTCGGCGACAGCCGGCTCGAGACGGCACCCTGGCTCGCCACGGGCGCGACCGCGACGGCGATCACCGCCGGCCACCTGGATCCCGGAGCCACGCCGGACCTGGCCGTGGTCGCGGGCCAGTTGAAGACCTGGCTTCAGCAGTCGGGTTCGTTCGTGCCGAAGGACAGTTCTGCCGTGCTCTCGAGCTCCATGACGGCACTGGGCACACTCGACCTGAACGGGGACGGCCTGGAAGATATCGTTGCCTGCTACTCGGGGCTCGCGACCTACTCGGTATGGCTCACCCAGCCCGGCGGCGCGCTCGGCCCGCGCACGGACCACTCGACTCCTGCAGTCGGCATCGCGACGTTGGGCGACGTGGACCTCGATGGTGACATCGACATGGTCTTAAACAAGACCGCGGTCCCGACGGGGACGCTGATCTTCCTCAACGACCACTCCGGGGCGTTCGCCGCGCACTCGAGCGTCGGAGCGTTCACGTCGCGCGTGTTCATCGCCGACATGAACGGCGACGGCCTTCCCGACCTCGTCGGCGGCAGCCCGGTCACCGGCAAGGGCCTTCGCGTGCAGCTCGCGACCGTGCCGGGCGTGTTCGCGGCCCCGATCGACCAGCCCGGCGCCGGCGCGCCGACCGTCGTAGGCCGCATCGACTCGGATGCGCTGCCCGACGTGATCACTACGGTCAGCCCGCTGGGACCGATGTCCTACTACCGCAATCTCGGCGCGGGTTCGTTCGCGGCGGCGGCCGCACTGCCCAGCTCGCTCATCGTCCCCCAGGCCGCCGCGGACCTCGACGGCGACGGCGATCTCGAACTGGTGCGTCGCACTTCCGGCGGCGCGACGGTGCAGTTCTCGAACGGCGACGGCACGTTCGCCTCGCCCATCGGGTTCGGGGCACTGTCCGGGACCGACACATCACCCGCCATCTTCGCGGGTGACGTGGACGGCGACGGCCACCCGGATCTCGTGGTCGGTGCGGACGCATTCCTGCCGAACGTGAGCATCCTGCTCAACACCATCGGCAAGCCCGTGCTCTCCGCGCCGCCGGTCGCGCCGCCCATCGCAGGCCGCGGGCTCGCGTTGAGCGTCCGGCCGAACCCCGCGCGTGGCCGCATCACCGCGTCGCTTTCGCTTGGGGCCGCTGTCGGCACGCTGGAGATGTACGACGTGCGCGGCCGCCGCGTGCTGCGGAGGCAGCTCGCGGCCGGCGTGCCGAGCCGCGAGCTGGATCTTGGCGACGCGCACGCGTTCCCGCCGGGCGTCTACTTCTTGGTGGTGCGCTCGGCCGGTGCGTCGGCGAGATCGAGGCTCTGCGTGCTCCGGTGATGCGTGGCTGATCTTCTGCGCGCGAGCGGCGGCCCGCCGCCGTTTGCGTTGCCGGACACACTGGCGCGATGCTCCTTGCTCCATGCGCTGGTCCCGTCGCTCGTTCCTCCGCGGCTCGCTCGCCGGCGCCGCCGGGCTGCTCTCCGCCGGCGGCCTCGAGCGCGTGTTGGCCGCGATGTCGACCGGGCCGCGCGCCGTGGCCAACGGCTATGGCGCGCTCGTTCCCGATCCCGTGGACCTGCTCGACCTGCCTCCGGGTTTTCGTTATCAGGTCTTCTCAATTGGTACGTCCAACGAGGATCGGCCAGCCGACGCGAGCGTCGCCTCGACGCTGAGCGACGGATCGCCGACGCCTGGCGGTCACGACGGAATGGCCGCGTTCGCGGGCCACGATGGACTCACCATTCTCGTGCGAAATCACGAGTTGGAGACCGACGACACGCCACCGGTCGATCCGCGCCGCGAGCACCCCTACGACCCGAAGACCGGAGGCGGCACCACGACCTTGTGGGTGGACCCCGAGCGACGGCTGGTGAACTCGTTCGCGAGCCTCTCGGGCACCCTTCGCAACTGCGCCGGCGGCCGAACGCCATGGGGCTCATGGCTCTCGTGCGAGGAGACCGTGCTCGCGCCGGGCGCGAAGGGCGCCGCGGACGCCGGGCTCGATCCGGCCGTGGGCAAGCCGCACGGCTACATCTTTGAAGTGGACTCGCGCAGCGAACGCCTGGTGGACCCCGTCCCGCTCAAGGCGATGGGACGGTTCCGGCACGAGGCCGTGGCCGTGGATCCCGAGACGGGGTTCGCCTACCTGAGCGAGGACCTCTCGGACGGGCTCCTCTATCGATTCCGCCCCGAGGCCGTACGCCGCGGCGCCAAGCCATCTGCTTTGCGCGTGGGAGATTACGCGCGTGGCGGCGTGCTCGAAGCGCTGCGCGTCGTGGGCCGGCCCCAGCTCAAGACGCAGAACTGGAACCTGCCGCGCGCGATCGAGTTCGGCGAGTCGCACGAGATCAACTGGGTGCGCATCGAGGACCCCGATCCCGACGTGGACCTGCTGCGTTCGCCCGATGACCCGAAGCACACGGTCGCCGCGCCAAGCTCCACGCGGGCACAGGGTTTCGCGCAGGGCTGCGCGCAGTTCGCGCGCAGCGAGGGGCTCGCGTACGCGGACGGCGCCATCTACCTGTGCTGCACCAATGGCGGCGCCAAGGGGCTCGGCCAGGTGTTCCGCATCGGCCTGCGGGAGCAGCGGTTGTCGCTGCTCGCGCAGTCCGACGATTCTGCGCTGCTCGACGGCCCCGACAACATCTGCGTCGCGCCGTGGGGCGACCTGATCGTGTGTGAAGATAATCTGTCGCAACGCGAGAACTACATCGTGGGTCTGACGCCGCAGGGACGTTGCTATCGTATCGCGCACAACGCGCATCCCAGGAAGCGGGAGTTCGCCGGCGTGTGCTTTTCTCCCGATGGGAGCACGCTGTTCGCGAACGTCCAGAACCCCGGGCGCACGTTCGCGATCTGGGGCCCGTGGAATTCGCGTCGCGCGTGAGCGTTCGCCGCGCCCGCGCTGCGCGCGCACAGAAACTGTCCAGCGGAGATTTCACCGCGACTTGTCGGGAGAATTTTTCGCTTGTGGCCGCGCACGCGAAGGTGGGATAACCCAACCTCGCTGTCGAAGGCGGGCCGCCCCCCAAGCCGACCACGGCGTTTACACTCACTCACCCACTCACTACCAACACTCGTTCAGTTCCTGTTCCCCCAGTCCAGCCGGGCCGACCTGATGCAGCGGCGTCGATTGAGCCCCGGAGGCCGCCCCGGCCGGACACTTAGCTGAAGCTGGGTCATTCCTATGCTTCGCGGACCAGGGAGGTCCTCATGTCTGCATTCGTGTCCACGGAGAAGTCCGCCACTCCCACCACCAACGCACCGTCGCTCGCAGGGATCCACGTCGCACGGCGCTTCACGAACCCCGGACGTCATCCGTTCGAGGACGTGAAGTGGGAGCGCCGCAAGACCGTCATCGCCAATCCTGACGGCTCGACGGTGTTCGCCATGGACGGCGTCGAGGTGCCCGCGGAGTGGTCGCAGCTCGCCACGGACATCGTGGTCAGCAAGTATTTCCGCAAGGCGGGCGTGCCCGGCACGCCCGGGCACGAGACGAGCGTGCGCCAGGTCGTGCACCGGCTCGCCCACACCATCCGCAACGCCGGCGAGCAGCAGGGCGGCTATTTCGCCGCGCTCGAGGACGCGGACGCGTTCGAGGCCGAGCTGGCGTTCATGCTCGTGAAGCAGATCGGCGCGTTCAACTCGCCGGTGTGGTTCAACTGCGGCCTCTATCACGAGTACGGCATCGGCGGCTCCGGCGGCAGTTTTGCCGTCAACGCGACGACGAACGACGTGCAGATGACCGGCGACTCGTACTCGCGCCCGCAGGTGTCCGCGTGCTTCATCCAGTCGGTGGGCGACGACCTCATGTCGATCTTCGAGCTGGTGAAGAACGAAGCGCGCGTGTTCAAGTTCGGCTCGGGCACGGGCACGAACTTCTCGAAGCTGCGCGGGCGCATGGAGAAGCTCTCGGGCGGCGGCACGTCGTCGGGGCTCATGAGCTTCCTCGAGGTGCTCGACCGCGGCGCGGGGGCCACGAAGTCGGGCGGCACGACGCGGCGCGCGGCGAAGATGGTCGTGCTCGACATGGACCATCCCGAGATCGTCGACTTCATCCACTGGAAGGTGCGCGAGGAGCGGAAG
>Ga0207670_10002254_pt1 | contig 10091 bp, 10 predicted proteins | sample KBSS23HmetaG_FD_184339 | JGI IMG/M metagenome (GOLD analysis project Ga0207670, IMG submission 184339) | Switchgrass rhizosphere microbial communities from Kellogg Biological Station, Michigan, USA - KBS S2-3H metaG (SPAdes) (version 2) | ecosystem: Host-associated > Plants > Roots >... | reverse complement strand
GGTTTTAGTTGACGGGAAGTTAGTGACTGACGTCGGGCGCGATCGCGGCATGGTGTTTCAGGCGTACACGTCTTTTGGCTGGCTGACGGTGAGGGAGAATGTCGAATACGGTCTCAAGCTTCAGGGCGTGAAGAAGTCAGAGCGGCGCAAAGTTTCGGATCAGATCCTGAAGTCAGTAGGGCTCGCCGATTTTGCCGAGCGTTATCCGAAGGATCTTTCCGGCGGCATGAAGCAGCGCGTGGCAATTGCGCGGACCCTCGTGAACAACCCGCGCGTGGTGTTGATGGATGAGCCGTTCGGCGCGCTCGATCCGCAGACACGCTGGGGAATGCAGAGTTTGCTGCTCGAAGTCTCACGAGCGGAAAACAACACGATCCTGTTTGTGACTCACGACGTTTCCGAAGCCGTTTATCTCGGCGATACGATCTACGTGCTGTCGTCGCGTCCGGCCCGCATCCTGCACCAGGTCGACGTTCCGGCCTTCCCCGTGCGCGACATTGCGTTAAAATCAGCACCGGAGTTTCGTGCGGTTGAGAAGCTATTGCTGGATCTTATCTACGCCCCGAGTAAGTCTTGAATCTCTTAACCACAAAGATACTAAGACACAAATTCAAACTTTGTGTGTTTGTGCCTTCGTGGTAAAAATTTGCTGAGTCGTGTATGGGGACAAGCGAAAAGCAGGGTCTGCCAAAGCCGAAGACGGCGATGCGGAAAGACGGCGTGCCGGTCAACGTTACGCCTTTGCGCGATGACACGTTGGCCGCGACGCAGGCATTCGTCCGGCAGAAGATTCACGAGAAGCGCTCGTATCTCAAGGCTGCTTTTGCCAATCCCTACAACCTTTCACTGCTCGCCGGGGGCCTCGCTGCTTCAGCCGTCACGCTCAATCCGCTGCTCGCGATCGTCACGGTCGGGCTCGAAATACTCTGGGTCGTGAACGCGCCCGGATCGAAGAAGCTTCAGGAGTGGCTCTGGGACCCGACTTTCGACAAGGAAGAAGAGGCGCGGCTTCAGGCTGAGCGCGCCGAACGATTGAAAAACCTCGACGAAGCGGATCGCGAACGCGTCCTTGAGCTACTCGGACGACAGCAGGAGATCCACTCGCTGGCAGCGCAAAATCCGTCATTCACCGGCGAGCTCTTGCGCACTGAACTGCAGAAGACCGATCGGCTCGTCGAATCATTCATCGAAATGGCCAACACGTGCTGTCGCTACGATGCTTACCTCGACTCGATCGATCTGAGTGAGCTGGAAAAGGATCGGCGACGCTGGGAAACCATCGCTCGTAGAGAAGATCACGTTGCATCTGAAACTGAGATTGCTCAAAAGAACCTCACCATTATCAACAAGCGTTTCGACAAGATGAAAGAGATTCATCACTACCTGACGGTGGCGCGCGGCCAGCTCGATCTGATCGAGAATTCGTTCCAGTTGATTGCAGATCAGATCGTGACGATGCAGTCGCCGCAGGAGTTGACGGGCCAGCTCGACGAGCTGCTCGACGGAGTCGAATCGATCAAACAGACCGCTGCCGACACTGAGCGGCTCTTAAATCCGATGGGCTTAAAGGAATTCAACGTATGAGCGAAGCGCGAATGCTTCCTGCCTGGGCCGAGGATCTGCGACGCCGTTACTTGCGCGGCGAGGCGTCGATGTTTGTTTTGCACGGCAACGTCTACGACGTCGTGCTGTGCAACAGGAAGATGATGGCGCTAACCGAATTCCTGACGGACGTGTTGTTAAAGGATTCGAAGGAGACGATTGCGGTTTACAACGTCGCCACTGGAGTGCGCTTCACGAAGCGCGCTGACGGCGTGAGCGGTTTGGAAGATCTGTTGCTTTCTACTGAAAAAGATCGCGTCTTCGCAGCACTCGAACGGTTGTTGATTGGCACCACCAAGACTGCCGTCATCATGGAGTACGCCGAGGCGATAGCTCCCGCGGGCGATCCGAATTTCCAGGGCGAAGCGGATCGCGCTGCGATTGTCACGCTGCACCGCTGGTCGGCGCTGCCGGAGATTGAGCGTGGTGACAACGTCGTGCTGCTGATCTCCGAGAACCTGACAGAACTGGCGCCGAAGTTGATCTCGAATCCTAAAGTGGCGGTCGTCGAAGTGCCGATGCCGGACTACGACACGCGCAGGGAAGCGGCGCGGCTGGCCGACAGTCGCTTGACCGAGAAAGACACGGAGCGTTATGCGGGAGTCACGGCGGGTTTAAAGTCGATCCAGATCGCGTCGATCCTGACGCCGCAACCAGCCGCTGAAGAAGAGTTGGCCGATCGCGAGTCGTTCATCGCTGGTTTGCTCGGCGGCGGAGCCGATGCTGCCGCGCGTGCTCACAAACTCGCCGCGCTCACGAGTAACTTGAGCCGTGAAGAAGTAAAGGAACTGGTCGCGCCTACGGCTGCAATGCCCGCGCCTGACGCATCGCTTCCGAGCCCGATCGAACTCGCGCGCAAAGAAACTGACCGGCTCATCGCAAAGAGGAAACGCGAGATACTGGAGCGCGAGTGTTTTGGGTTGGTGGAGTTTGTCGAGCCGGCGCACGGATTTGAAGTTGTCGGCGGCATGGAAGAGGTGAAGAAAGACCTACTCGTAATCGCGGAGAGTATTCGCGAAGGGCGTACCAGCCGCGTGCCGATGGGCATACTCTTTACTGGTCCGATGGGCACAGGCAAGACGTTTGTCGCGGAAGCATTTGCGAAAGAGTGTGGGCTGACGACGATCAAGTTGAAGAACTTTCGTTCGAAGTGGGTGGGCGCCACCGAAGGCAACCTCGAAAAGATACTGAATGTGATTCGCGCCATCGGGCAGGTGGTTGTAATCATCGACGAGGGCGATCGTGCTTTTGGTAACACGGATGGCGAAGGTGATGGCGGCACGTCGTCACGGGTGATTGCGCGGATCAAGGAGTTCATGTCTGACACGTCGAATCGCGGGCGGATACTGTTCCTGGTTATGACCAATCGTCCGGACAAGCTCGACGTCGATTTAAAACGCGCCGGACGTCTGGATCGAAAAATCCCGTTTCTTTACGTGCAGACGGCGGAAGAGGTCGAGCTAGTCGCGAAAGCTTTGCTGCGCAAGAACAAGATCAAGACTGACGTCGATCTGGTTGCGATTCGCGACAGCTTCTCGAGCAAGCTGATTGGCTATAGCAACGCCGATATCGAGGCGGTTTTGTTGTTAGCGAACGAAGATGCTGCGCGTGAGAGTGGCGGCGACGCGCCGGTGCTGGAGAAGCATTTCAGGCAGGCAGCTATCGATTATTTCCCGAGCCGCGATGTCGAGTTATTGGAGTACATGGAACTGTTAGCGGTATTTGAAAGCTCCAGCCGGCGCCTGCTGCCGGCGAAGTACGCGTCACTTACTCCCGAAGATCTCGACGCCAAATTGCGCCACCTCCGCGCGATCGTAGGGAGCAGACGTTAATAGGATTTCCAACCACAAAGGCACTAAGGCACAGATTTAACTTTGTGTCTTCGTGCCTTTGTGGTTGAGTTAAATCATGCCTCTCTGGATCAAAATCTCATACACGCTCTTCATCTGCATTCTTGTCCCTGTTTACTGGAAACAGTATGGACCGGGAAACTTTTTGTGGTTCTCGGATCTCGCTTTGTTCGTCACTGCCGCTGCCCTTTGGCTGGAGAGTTCGTTACTGGCGAGCATGATGGCGCTGTCTGTCGTTGTGCTCGAGTCGATTTGGATAATTGATTTCCTGATTGGCTTGATTGCGGGTTCTTCGGTGATCGGACTCAGCGCCTACATGTTCGACTCGAAAATCCCTTTATCGATTCGCGCCTTATCGCTCTTCCACATCGTGTTGCCGTTGCTGCTACTCTGGCTGCTTTACCGGCTGGGCTACGATCAGCGCGCCTTGCTCGCGCAGACACTGCTCGCCTGGATCGTCCTTCCTCTCTCATACTTTTTGACGAGACCGTCAGACAACGTCAACTGGGTTTTCGGATTGAGTGGTGGGCCACAAAAGTGGATGCCGGCGCCGCTGTACCTGGTGCTATTAATGATCGCGTTTCCGCTCGTCCTGTACTTACCGACGCACCTCTTGCTGAAGAGACTCTTTAATTAGTCGGCTTCCGACACGCTTCCCGAATCGCATTAAACACTACGATATTGAGGTTAGTATCCATCTGCTTTGGCTGCTCGCGAATGTACCTGTTGAGAATGCCTGCGAGCTCCTCGTCTGACATCTTGCCCGTACACGTCTTGAGCCAGTTCAGATTCTCCTCCGGCGCTCCGAAGAACGGCGCCACGAGCATGCCGTTGATCTCGCCGGTGGCGTAAGCACGCTGCTCCGTGTCGCTCATTTCCAGGTAATCTTTCCCGGTGAAAAATCCGGGACTGATCTTTACTGTCTGTTGATTTGCATAAACCGTAACGAAGGCGACGAGCACGATAAAAGGTAGGTATCTCATGCGGCACAGTCTACGCCACAAAAAGAGAGATCAGCCACAAAAAGGCACATAAAGCACAAAAGTTTTTTAATTCCTTTTGTGCTTCATGTGCCTTTTTGCGGCTCTGCTTTTTTGTGGTCCTACTTAGTAATCATCCCGCACGCGATCCGGGCACCGGAGTTCCCTGACGGATTGGTCTTCATGTCGTCGGCCTTCTCGTGAACGATCAGCGACGTGCCGCCATTCGCGAATAGCGAGTTCGGCCCATCGCCCATGTTCACCTTCATGTCGTTCAACGTAGCCTTGGCGGTTCCATTCGCGCTTACATTGAAGTTGTTCATGTCGCCGGCGTGCGGCCCCTTCGGGTTCTTCATGCCGTGCTCTTTGCTATCAGGATTGAAATGAGAGCCCGCCGTTTCGAAGGTCGGTCCTTCGCATTTGGCCACCTGATGAAAGTGCAGCCCGTGTTGGCCCGGCGGCAGGTTTTTCAGATCCAGTTTGACGCTGACTCCCTTGCTGGTGTCGGTCAACGTAGCGTAGCCGATTGATTCTCCCTGTGCGTTCTTCAACTCGACTATGTGCCCGGCGTGCCTGTCCATTTGATGTGTAGCTTGATGTTGTGCGGCAACATACGACAATAGTCCACCAACAATGATTCCAGCGACGATCCAGGCTACAAAGTGTTTCTTCATTTCCACCTCCTCGAATAAGAATAATTAACTTTTTGCGCTCTCCGGTTTGAGTGTCTTGCTCTTTGGCGCCGATGCACTGTCTACACGACGTCTGCCCAATACTAATAGCGCAATTAGCGCCGAGAACACCAGCAACCACAACAACGGCCGCACACCGCCGAACAGTCTTTGCCCCCAACTGTGGTGCGAAGAGAGCTCTACCGTGGTCGCCGCCAGTGTAGATCCTTCGAGAGTCATCTGCGAGTGCTCCAGGATCGCTTTCAAACCTTCGAGCGCCTTCTTCTCAACAACACCCCGCTTGATCTTGCCGAAAGGCCCTTCGAGCCCGTCGGCGCGTGAACGATTCTCGGAAACCAAATACGCACCCTGAGTCGCGCCCGGAACAGTCACGAACGCTGTCAACGCGAGCGACGCGTTGAAGTAGTGGCTGGCATAAATCTGTTTCGACGCGATCAATACCTGTGGCCCAACCTCGCGATCGCGTTTGTAAATCTTGATGTGGTTAACGGCGATAACCGGTTTCAGTCCAAACTTGATCTTGGACCACACGATCGCGTCTTCGATCAGTTGCAGTCCCGCGTTTGAGTCAGCCAGAAGACTGTTGGTGTAACCCGAAGCTCCGCTGAGTGCTCGTTGTTCAGCCGCGAGATCGATCTGGTCTCGTTTGTCGTTGTACTGAATCAACGCCGCTTCGCCGCGCGTCCGGTAGTCGCTCACGTACTCGGAGAGCATCTGTTTGAAGAGACTGGTTACTTTGAGCGCGTAGTCAGGCGCGTTCCAGTCGATCTCCCTGCGAAAGCGGTCGATCATCGCCGCCGACAACTTCACCTCGCAGTCGCCGATCACGCAGTCTTTGAGATCCTCGATGTCGCCGGTTTCCAGCGTGAGACTTTCGAGATCGGCGAGCGTGGGTTGGCTGCCGAAGCTACCGATTTCGAGAATCGCTCCGTTGCTTTTCCGCAACATGCTGTCGCGATATGACCGCAGAAACTCGTCGGCGCCGGCGCGTATGTTGACGAGGCCGGCCACGGCGATTTCGCGTTTATTCGAGACTGGAGCCAGCCGGACCACAGGCTGATTGGCCTGTAGTGCGGCGAAGTCAGTCTCCTGAAATGATGCCTTTTCCGCGAGAACCTTTTGAAATTCGGTGATGGATGTTTGGGCCAAACCCGTAGTTGCTACAAAGCAAACCAGCAGGGTACAAAGAAGGTACTGATTACGCGTTAACATACGGCAGCCTGTCGTCAAGAAGACAAATTTTTGCGTTTGTGAATTCTTTTATTACGCAAAATGGGTCGACGCAGAGCTCATCGCATGAGCCGTGCCAAAGTGAAGCCAATTTAGGGGCACAATGTAGTTAGAATAAATGCCGAATACGTTCTTATTCGAAAAATGAAAGAGGTGAGGGATGGAAACTGGAGCCACTTCTGAGCTGGCTGCTCTGAAGACAAAACTGCGAGCCACCTGGATCGCCGGAGATTTCGGACAGATTGCCAAATACTATACGGACGGAGCCGAGGCATTCGTAAACCGGCTCAGTCTTGAGCCGGAAATGACGGTGCTCGATGTTGCATGCGGCACCGGCAATGTTGCACTACCCGCGGCGCGTGCGGGTGCAGTTGTCACAGGCGTGGACATCGCCCCGAACCTGGTCGAGCAGGCGCGCGAAAACGCCCGGGGCGAAGGGTTGAAAATTCAGTTTGACGAAGGCGACGCGGAAGCTTTGTCTTACAATGACGCGAGTTTTGATGTGGTCGCGACGATGTTTGGGGCGATGTTCGCTCCGCGTCCGGAGTTGGTCGCGGCTGAGCTGAAGCGCGTTACGCGGCCGGGTGGTTTGATCGCGATGGCGAATTGGACGCCCGCCGGTTTCATTGGCCAGATGTTCAAAACGATGACGAAGCATGTTGCCCCTCCTGCGGGAATGCCGTCGCCGTTGCTGTGGGGCGTTGAAGAAACTGTCCGGGAACGTTTCGGGGAAGGCATCTCAAAGCTGGATGCGAACACTCAAAACATTCGCTGGGTGTTTCCTTTCTCTCCCGCGGAGGTCGTTGAGCACTTCCGTCTGTATTATGGTCCGACGCAGAAGTCGTTTGGCTTGCTCGACGAGAACGGGCAGCTAGCCCTGCGTGAAGACCTCGAAAAACTTTGGACGGAGCATAATCAGGCGACTGACGGCACGACCGTCGTAGACGCTGAATATTTGGAAGTGAGAGCTGTAAGGTAATTGTAGGGGCGGCCCTCCGTGGCCGCCCCAGCGTTGAAGTGGCGCAGACTGGGGCGGCCACGGAGGGCCACCCCTACAGTTGCAGAAGGGAAGAGATATGTGGCCGGTGGTTTTGAGCTTATTGCTCATATTTTCTTCGCTGACTATTGTCTCTTCCCAAAATTCTGCGACGCCGCCGTCGCAACCGCAAACAGGGCCGGGTGGCAAGCAGTACGTTCATGCGGGCGTAACCAAAAATCGCTACGGCAAAGGTGGCGAGGAATACTGGATCTTCGAGCCCGACTCCCCCAAGCCACGCACCGCGCCGTTGATCGTTCTTCTGCACGGTTGGGGCGGCATGAATCCGCTCTATTACGGAGCGTGGATCGATCACCTTGTGAAGCGCGGGAATATCGTCGTCTATCCGCGCTACCAGGCCAACCTTCTGACTTCGGTCACTGACTTCACGCCCAACACGTTGGCGGCAATTCGGGATGCTGTTAGTCGTCTGCAAAGCGAGCCGGGACATGTGCGACCTGACTTGAACAAGTTTGCGACTGTGGGCCATTCGGTAGGCGGTTTGCTGGCGGCGAGTGTAGCGGCGCTGGCGGATGAATCACGATTGCCACGCGTGCGGGTAGTGATGTCGGTCGAGCCGGGAATTACCGAATCGCCAATCAACATCCCGTTAGCAGACCTCAAAAAGATCCCCGCCGACACACTCCTGCTCTCACTCGCGGGCGATCAGGACGGTCTGGTTCGCGATACCGACGCGAAGCGGATCTACTATGAATCGACACGCATTCCAACCGGCAACAAGGACTTCATCACGCTCGTTTCCGACACCCACGGAACACCAAGCCTGCTCGCGAGCCATCGCGCGCCGACTGCGTTAGACAAGGATTACGACAGCGGCGAAGGCTTCACCGGCGCTTCCTCCGGTACCGCGGATCGCATTGGTAACTCACCACAAATCCAGCGTCGCGTCCGCCCCGAAACCATGATGATCAACGCCCTCGACTACTACGGCACCTGGAAACTCTTCGACGCCCTCTGCGACGCCGCCTTCAACAACAAGAACCGCGAATACGCCCTCGGCAACACCCCTCAACAACGCTTCATGGGCGTGTGGAGCGACGGCGTCCCCGTCAAGGAACTGAAAGTCACCGACAAACCTTAACTTAAATCGCGCCACAAAAAGGCACATAAAGCGCAAAGGATCCGTGTCAATTCCCCCTTATAGACGAAACAGGGGGATTAATATGAGGCGAGCGGTGGGGGTGTTGGTTTTAATGGTGGTGGCGGCGGTTTCTGCGAGTAGTCAGGAGACTACGGATACTCAAACGACGCAGCAAGGCACCACTCAAGCAACGAACTCGGATTATGTTTTTCCGACACCGCGGGAGCGTTTCAAGCGGTATATCAAAGGCACCGTTGGTCCAACACGGCTCGCGTTTACGGCAGCCTCAGCGGGTATCAATCAGTGGACTAACCATCCGGAAGAATGGGGACAGGGCGCCAAAGGCTACGGACGCCGGTACGCATCGGGCCTGGGTGAGAACGCGATCCGGCAGACAGTAAATTATGGTCTCGATTCAGCCATGGGTCTCGACAGCGGTTTCCAACGCAGTAAGCGCGAGGGCTTCTTCCCACGCTTCAAGGATGCGCTTCTCCAAAACGTCACCTCCCGAACGAAGAGCGGCAATCGAGTAATCTCTGTGCCACGATTGGCAGGCGTTTACACCGGAGCAATCGTTGCACGGGAAACCTGGTATCCCGACCGCTACAACTATAAAGACGGTTTACGAAGTGGAACCAAGTCGTTGCTCACCGGCTTCGGCATCAACCTCGTGCGCGAATTCGTAATCAACTGGTAAATACTCTATTGCCAACCGAAAATCGGCGCGCTACGTTTGGGCATGTCTTCGATCGGCTTTGCCCCACGTGTCGAAAACGAGATGGATCAACTGCGTACGGCGTACAGATCTATGAACGACGTCGCGCGCAATCTGTCCAACGCGGCGCAGTGCGTGAGGGATAACGATCCGAGAATGGCTGCCCATCACATCCGCGCAGCCGAGTGGCATGTGGCCCAGGCAAAGCAGGCTATCGCCCTCATCGGACAGTCAAAACGAAAAAGAAAGACATAAACCAACCGGCCTCACCGATTTTCTGATCCGAGCGTCAGTATACGGATAGGGCGGGAGTTCGTCTGTCATCTATCCGACTCTGTCAGCCCTCCTGACATACCGTACAGACGTTTCGTCCCAAAGTTCTTGACTGCCGCGGAAGAGAAAGAATATTTCGACTCCGTTAGACCGAAAAACGCATTCGATCTCCCCGCGTCTCCAACTATTCGTCTGCTCAAAGGAGTACAGTCAAACAATGCGATACTCAAGGTACATCGGACCCGCGGCGCTGCTTCTCGGCGCCTTAATCTTCTCTGCTTGCGAACCCGTCGAACCAAACAGAGCAGCCTCTTCGCCGTCTGCCGCAACAACCGGCAAGATTCCGGTTACGACGTCGTCAGAGGAAGCTCGAAAGGAGTTTCTTGCCGGCCGCAATCTTTCTGAGAAACTGCAAATCACGGATTCTATCGCGCACTACGATAAGGCCATCTCGCTCGATCCGAATTTCGCGCTCGCCGAGCTCAATCGAGCGCAAGTTTCACCCACCGCTAAAGAGTTTTTCGACCATCTGAAAAAGGCAGTGGCACTGTCGGACAAAGCCTCCGACGGCGAGCGCATGTTGATTCAGGCGGCTGAAGCAGGCGCCAATG
>Ga0207670_10002248_pt1 | contig 10095 bp, 6 predicted proteins | sample KBSS23HmetaG_FD_184339 | JGI IMG/M metagenome (GOLD analysis project Ga0207670, IMG submission 184339) | Switchgrass rhizosphere microbial communities from Kellogg Biological Station, Michigan, USA - KBS S2-3H metaG (SPAdes) (version 2) | ecosystem: Host-associated > Plants > Roots > Rhizosphere... | reverse complement strand
CCGCAGCCGCGGCCGCGCCGTCGCGGCCGCATACTCAACCGCCGACTGAACCATCACCGCCGGCGACCATCATCCCTCGACGACTGGCCCTCGCGGCCGCGACTCCTCGGGCGATCCGGCCTCCCCCGGCCGAGCGGGCGAGCATCAATCCGGCGTTGCGCGCCGCTCCACATCCAGCGTCGCCGGCGGCGGGTACAGGCTGCAGTCGCTGCGCCCGCTCGACCACGCGCGAAACCGCCTCTGGGAGTGACCCAAGGAGTGACCCAGATGTCGTTTTCGGATGTTCCCGGACGTCGCCTGCTGTCGCCGGTCCGTCCCCGAAACCGGCGGGATTCCCGTGCTCATCGGGGATCCGCGTTGTCATCGAGACCGGGGACCCAGGAGTCGGACCGGTCGTCGGCGGGTCGGTACCCGCGCGCATCTGGCACGACTTCATGGCGCCGGCAAAGCAGGGCGGCGGGGCCGCGCCGGCGGCGGCCCCCCGCCGGGGCCGCCGGCCTGAGCGCCACTCAGTCGTCGTCGCCCGCGTTACGGCCGTCGCGGTCGGGTCGCGGTCCCCAGTCGATGAAGCGCGGGGCGAAGTCGGACAGCGGCAGGATCGCTCGCAGGTGCGTCCCGTCGGGCCGCATCCGGAACAGTCCGAACTGCCCCTGGTCCTCGAGGCGGAAGACGACCCATCGGCCGTCGGGCGAGTAGGAGCCGGCGAACGCGTTCGTCTCGCCGCCGGAGAAGTGCGTCAGGAGGTGCTCGTCGGTTCCGTCGGGCCGCACCACGCTCACGTTGGCCGAGTCGCCGGGGTTCGGCAGGTCGGCGTGGTCGGTGAACACAAGCTGGCTCCCGTCGGGCGCCCAGTCGGACTTCGCGCCGACCTCGGTGGTGAAGGGCGTGAGTTGCGTGAGCGCGCCGCCGCCGACGGGCAGGGTGCAGAGCGCCTGGAGGACGTCGGGATCCTGCTGGCAGGTGACGCTCATGGTCGCGCCGTCGGGCGAGACGTTCGGGTCGCCGATGAAGTCGTCGGTGCGGACGAGGCGCTGGTCGGTGCCGTCGACCTTCATGCTCGCGATCCCGCCGTGCTCGCCGTCGAAGAAGTTGTAGACGAGCCGCTTGCCGTCGGGTGTGAACGACGGGTCGAAGTTGGCCAGGCCGATGCCGGGCAGCGTGACGAGGGCGGAGCCGTCGGCGTTCATGATCGCGACCGTCGCGGTGTCGGGCGTGTCGATCTCGAACGCGATCCGGCGGCCGTCCGGCGACCAGTCGACCGCCATGGCGTCACCGGCGACGTGGGTGATCTGGCGCAGCTCGTTGCCGTTCGCCCGCACGGTGAAGATCTGCGTGCCGTCGGGCGTCGCCGAGTGGAAGGCGATCAGGCCGTTGTGGCCCGGGAAGGTCGCGAGCGCTGCCGGCGTGGCGGCCAGCAGGGTCGCGGCGGCGCCGAGCAGCGCGAGCACGCCGGCCCGGCGAGCGGTGCTTCGTGTCATGGAGGCTCCTTGGTCGAGGCTCGGCCGACGCTAGGCGGGCGGGTGGCCGGGCCGCATCGGGAGAGCTCCGTATCCCACGCGTCCCAACGCGCCGTATTTCCCCACCCCGGAGGTGCGTAGGGGGGCGATACTGGCGCGATGGCGCACCGGGTCTCGAGCCCGATCTTCGCCGGGCGGGCCACGGAGCTGGCCGAGCTTGTCGCGGCGTTCGAGCGGGCGGCCGACGGCGCGCCCGGGGTCGTGCTCGTTGGCGGCGAGGCGGGGATCGGCAAGAGCCGGCTGCTGGCCGAGCTCACCTCCCACGTCGCGGGCGCGGGCGCGCTCGTGCTCCATGGGCAGTGCGCTGTGCTCGAGGACGCGGCGATCCCGCTCCTGCCGGTCGTCGACGCGCTGAGCGTCCTGCCCGGCGACGGAGGCGACAGAGGCGACGGCGACGGCGCGGCCGGCCTCCTCCCGGCGGCGGCGCGGGCGTCCCCGGCGGGGCCGGCGAGCTCGGAGCTCGCGACCGGGCGGGTCGCGCGCCTGCACGCGCGCGCCCTGGAGCGGATCGACCGCGCGTCGGCCGGCGGTCCCGTCCTCCTCGCGCTCGAGGACCTCCACTGGGCCGACCGATCGACGCTCGACCTCGTGGCGTTCCTCGCGCGGCGCTTGCGGGACGAGCGCATCCTCGTGGTCGGCACCCATCGCAGCGACGAGGTCGAGCTCCGCGACGGCCTGCGCCGCTTCCTCGCCGACGTCGGTACCGCGCCGATCGCGCAGCGCCTCGAGCTCGGACCGCTGACGCTCGAGGAGACCCGCCAGCAGGTCGCGGGAATCGTCGGCGCGCCCGCGCCGGCGGAGCTGGTGCGGACCGTCTTCGCGCGCGCCGACGGCAACCCGTTCTTCGCCGAGGAGCTCGTGGCCGCGGCGCCGAACGGCGCCGCCGGGCCACTGTCGCCGACGCTGCGCGACGCCCTGCTCGTCCGCATCGCGGCCCTCGATCCGGACGCCCGGTCGGTTGTCCGGGTCGCCGCGGCCGGCGGTCGCGAGGTGCACCACGCGCTGCTCGCCGCGGCGGCGGGCCTCCCCGAGCCACAGCTGACGGAGGCGCTGCGCTCGGCGGTGCGCCACCACGTGCTCATGGCGCGCGGCGACGGCTTCGCCTTCCGCCACGCGCTCCTGCGCGAGGCGGCCTACGACGAGCTGCTGCCGGGCGAGCGGGCCCGCCTCCACGCGGCGTTCGCGGCCGCTCTCGAGGGCCGGGTCGACATCGCCGGCGGAAACGCGGCCACCGTTGCGGCCGAGGTCGCTCACCACTGGCTCCGCGCCGGCGACGACGCCCGCGCCCTGGCCGCGGCGGTGCGCGCCGGCGACGAGGCCGAGCGCATCGGCGCGCTCGCCGAGGCCGCGCGGCACGACCGGCGCGCGCTCGCGCTCTGGGACGCCGTGCCCGATGCCGAGCACGTCGCGGGCGTCGACCGCGTCACCCTGCTCGGCCGCGCGGCGAATGCGCCCGCCTGGACCGGCGACCCGGCCGAGGCGATACGCTTCGTCGACGCCGCCATCGCGCTCGTCGACCCGGCGGCCGAGCCGGTCCGGGCCGCCGCCCTGCACCAGCGGCGGGGGATGTGCCTCTGGCAGCTCGGCCGCGGCGGCGTCGAGGACTTCGAGCGCGCGGTCAAGCTCATCCCGGCGGAGCCGCCGTCCGCTGAGCGCGCGCGGGCGCTGGGCGGCCTTGGCCTGATCCTCATGCTCGCCGGGCGCCCACGCCGGTCGCGCGAGGCTTGCGAGGCGGCGGTCGCGGTCGCCCGCGCGGTCGGCGCCCACGACGTCGAGGCGGACGCCCTGGCCTCGCTCGGCGACGACCTCGGGCGCCTCGGCGACCCGGCCGCCGGGCTGCGCTGCCTCGACCGCGCGCGGGCGGTCGCGGGCGAGGCGCGCGACAGCGACGTCGGCTCGCGGATCGCGGTGCCGCACTCCGACGTCCTACGTCGCGCGGGTCGGCCCGAGGAGGCGATCCGCGTCGCGCTCGGCGGCGCCGCCGAGGCGCGTCGCGCCGGCCTCGAGATGCGCGAGGCGTTCTGCCGCCTGAACGCCGCCGAGGCGGCGCTCGCGACCGGCCGCTGGGACCTCGCCGACCGGATCGGCCGCGACGTGCTCGCCCAGGGCCCCCGCGGCGTGACGCGCGCGTTCGCGCACCACATCGCCGGGATGCTCGCGTGCGCCCGGGGCGACCTCGCCGCCGCCGAGGCGCACCTCGCCGGCCAGCGTGCCGCCGTCGGCCGCGACGCCGTGCCGCCCGACTACTACGCGCTCGAGGCGGAGGCCGAGCTGGCGTTCTGGCAGCGACGGTCCGACGTGTCGGCGCGCGCGGCGGGCGACGGGGTGCGCCTCGTCGCGGAGGACGTGCAGCGGCGCGCGCTCCTCGCGACGCACGGCGTCCGCGCCGAGGCCGACCGCGCGGAGATCGCCCGCGCGCGCCGCGACGACGACGCCGCCGGGGCCGCGCGCGACCGGGCCGCCGCGTTCCACGACATCGCACGCGAGCACGCCCGCGCTGCCGGCCATCCGGCGCTCGCGGCAACCGCCGAGGCCGAGCACGCCCGCGCCGACGGGCGCGCCGAGCCGGCGCTCTGGGACGCGGCCGCGCGCGCGTGGGACGAGCGCCGGACGCCCTACCACGCGGCGTGCGCGCGCTGGCGCGGCGCCGAGGCCGCCCTCGCCGCCCGCGATCGCGGCGCCGCCGCCGCGGCGCTCCGCTCCGCGCGCGCCACGGCCGTCGCGCTCGGCGCGGCGGGCCTGCAGGCGGAGCTCGAGGCGCTCGCCCGCCGGGCGCGCATCGACGTGGCGGACCGCATGCCCGCCGGGGCGGCCGCGTCGCCGTCCGCAGGTGGCCCCGCCGCCGACGCCGCGGCCGAGCTCGGCCTCACGGCCCGCGAGCGCGAGGTGCTCGAGCGGCTCGTCCTCGGCCGCACGAACCGCCAGATCGCCGGCGAGCTGTTCATCAGCGTGAAGACGGCCGGCGTCCACGTCTCGCACATCCTCGCGAAGCTCGGCGCCGCGAACCGCGGCGAGGCGGCGGCCATCGCCCATCGCCTCGGCCTCGTCTCCTGAGGCCGCGTGCACCTGCGCCCCTGTTTCGGCGCGCTGCGTTTCGCGGTCATCTGCAGGACCCCGACGAGTGATGACGGCACGGCGAGGCCGACAGCCGGGCGCGCCGGCAGGGATGCCGGCGCGCGCGGCGTGGTCGCGACGATCAGACTGCGACGCCGGTCCCGGCGAAGTACTTCTGGTAGGTATCGAAGTCGATCGCGAAGACGCCGTCGTCCGCGTTGAGGTCGATCGAGCGCCAGAAGCTCGCGTCACGCATCGTGATGACGCCGTGGCGTGCGCCGGCCGTGCCCTCGTAGTAGCCCCACGGATTGCGCAGGACCACGTAGTCGCGGTTGAGCACAAACCACGGTTCGAGCACGAAGCTGCTCTCGGCCAGCTGCGACCGGGCCGCGCTGGTGGAGCGCGCGAGCAGACTCTCGAACGCGCGCGCCAGGACGGTGCCGGACGTCCAGCCGAGGACCGAGTAGGCGTGGCTGCCCACAATGTGTGCGTCTTCGTAGCTCAGTCCGTCGGGCGCGGTGTCATAGGTCCACGCCGTCATCGGGTCGAACGTGCGGTAAGACGCGCAGTGCGACTTCACCAGCGTGCGCAGGCTCGCGGCGGTCTGAGCGCTGTGGCCGAAGTACTGCGGCGAGCGGTCGGCGAGCGCGGCACTCGCCCACACCGGGTCCCCGCCGTTGAGAACGGTGAGGTTCGGGTGGTCGTTGGTCGTGCCCTGGCGCCACTGGGCGAACGCCTTCTCGACGATGCCCGGCCAGATCTCGCCGGCCTCGAAGCTGCGGGCGTAGAGCGGGGACGTCGAGCCCTGGTAGACGAGCGTCTCGTCGCTGACCTCGAACATGCGCTGCGTGCCGTCGGCCGGGTCCCGGTAGTTGAACTTGTGCAGGAACTGGTCGTTCAGGGCGCCCGACGCGCGTGAGGCGTCGGCGATCTGCCCGGGCATCGACCACGCGACCGACGACATGGCGGCGATGAGCCAGCAGTCGGCGAGGGCGCCCTGGAGCGGATCGAAGAACTCGGCGGCCTCGTTGAAGAACCGGCCGGTGTCGGCCCACTGGGCGCCCGGGGGCGTCCAGCCCAGATCGAGCTCGATGATCCTGATCAGTCGCTCGAGGGCCGGCCGGTCGAAGACCGTGTCCCGCAGCATCCGGCCGCGCTCGCCGCCGGGCGCCAGCTCGACGGTCCAGCCGCCGGCGCGGGCCGGCCCGACCCGGCGCACCGACACCTCGTCGAGGTCGCCGAGTACGGCGACGAGGTCCTTCAGCGACCGGACCTCCTGCGGGAGGTGCGGCGAATCGTCCGCCTCGGGCGCCGGCGGGTCGAGCGGCTGAGACACCTCCGCCTCGACGAGCTCGCCTGACGCGCCGAGTTCGAAGCCCAAATAGACAGGCGAGCCGAACTTCGGATCGTAGAGCTGCTCGCGCGGGGTGAGCAGCACTTCCTCCAGCACGGCCGTCGGGTCCTCCACGGCGTCCCAGTCGATCGCCCGGCCGAGCACGGCCTCGGCGAGGGCACGCGGATTGCGCGCGGTGAGGAACGGTGGCGAGCCCTCCCCTACGGCGGCGGCGACCGTCGGCGGCGCGGTGGTGGGACTGGACATGCGATACCTCCGATTGGATCTCGAGGCGGCACGGCTATGTCACCTCTCTCTCACAGGTTTCGCACCGGAGGGCGAGTCAAGGTGTGATTGTCAACACTGTGACGCGACGATTCGCGGCCTGGCGACGTCCGTTGCTGCATCTTCATCACGGGCATCCTGCTCGAGGTGGTCGGTATCCGGGTCGCCCGGCGAGCGTGGGGCGGCACTTGCGCCTCGTGAAAAACCGGGGCCGCCGTCGCCAGCACGGCAACAGACCGCGTGAGACTGCTGCTCATGCGTCGGATCGAATCCTCTCCGCGCCCCCGCGATCCTGATCGACGAAGAACCGCTGGGCGTTGATCCAGGCGACCCGCGGCCGGTTTTCCGTGGTGAGCTTCGAGCTTGTGCCCTCGTGGCAGGCGCGCCGGCGCGGGGCAGGCGGCGCGTGCTTGCGGCGGTTCCCGCGCTGGCCGGCGCAGCGGCCATCGCCCTCTCGGCCACCGGAGGCCATGGTGAGGATCGAACGTCGGTTCGAGAGAGGGCACACGGTGACTTGGGTGGTCCCGCCCCCGTCCCCGGCTATGCCCCGCATCGCATCCCGCCCCGCCGCCACCCCAACGATCCCGTTGGTCGCGAAGCTTGTCGTCTGAGATACGAGGTTGACGTTACGTGACATATCACGTAACGTCCCGCGACAAGCGGCTGACGAGTTGGAGGACTGATCATGCCGAGCGCCTGCGTCGTCACTGGATATGGACCCCCGGACGTTCTCGAGTGGGAGGACGTTCCTATGCCCCAACCGTCGGCGACGGAGATCCGGATCAAGGTCCGCGTCTCCGGCGTCGGCCCCACGGATCTCAAGATCCGTCGCGGCGACGTCCAAGCAGTCTTCTCGCTGCCGGACCCGGCGGTTCTCGGCTTCGAGACCGCCGGAACCGTCGACGCCGTCGGCAGTGAGGTCAGCGACGTAGCGGTCGGAGACGAGGTGGCCGCGCTCCTGCCCTCACTCGGCGGCTACGGCGAGTATGCGCTCGCCGCGGCCTGGACCCGCAAGCCGCCGCAAGTGACGTGGAACGACGCCGGCGCGATGCCCTCGGCGGTCGAGGCGGCCCTCGGAGTGCTCCGCCAGCTCGGCGTGGCGGAGGGCGAAACGCTTCTGGTCCTGGGCGCGGGTGGCTCCGTGGGGATGGTCGCCACGCAGCTGGCGGTTCGTCAGGGGCTCAAGGTCGTCGCGGCCGTGGGTGCGCGAGACGAGGAGCTCACCCGCGAGCTCGGAGCGACGCCAGTCCTCTACGGCGGCAGGCTGCTCTCCAACGTCCGCGAGGTCGCCGACCGCGTCGACGCGACGTTGGATGCCGCCGGCAAAGGCGGACTCCAGGAAGCCATCATGCTGACCGGCGGCACCGAGCGCGTGATCACTCTGGCGGACGAGGGCGCGCGAGACCTCGGCGTTCGCTTCTCGGTCGGGACGCCCGATCGGGCTCCCGACGCCGTCGCGATCGGCATGCAGCTGCTCGCGTCCGGCGAACTGCGCCTGCGATCGCAGCAGACGATCCCGATGTCCCAGGCAGCAGACGCCCACCGACTCCTCGAGGAGAACCACGTTCACCACAAGCTGCTCCTCGAGGCCGCAAAGTGACAACGACTCGCTCTGTCAACGGCGTGGCAGTGGAGTCTTCGCTGGGCAGTTGGCGCCACCGGCGCGGATTCTGGGTGGTGGCGTTCGCGTTCCTCATCGTGATGGCGATGGGGACCGTGCCGAGTCCGCTTTACGGGCTGTACCGCGTCCGCGATGAGTTCTCGCTGTTCATAGTCACCGTCGCATTCGCGGTGTACGCGATCGGCGTGATCGTCGCGCTGCTCCTCGGCGGTCATCTCTCCGATCTGTACGGGCGCCGGCGACTTCTGCTCCCGTCGGTCGCGATCGCGCTCGCCGGCGCGGTCGTCTTCCTGGCGTCGAAGAGCCTCGCGGGCCTCCTCAGCGGCCGGCTGATCAGCGGCATCGCGATCGGGGTCGTCGCGTCGACGGCGACCGCCTACCTGGCGGAGCTGCACGCCGTCGGAACACCGAACGCGTCTGCGCAGAAGGCGCAGCTCACCGCGTCGGCCGTCAACGTCGGTGGGTTGGCCGTGGGGGCGCTCGTCGCGGGGGTTCTCGCGCAGTGGGTCGCGCACCCGCTCACCGTGCCGTATCTCGTGTTCGGGGCCGCGCTCGTGCTCGCCGGGATCGGCGTCGCACTCGTCCCCGAGACCCACGAGGCGCCGAAACCGCGCCCGCGCTATCGCCCGCAGCGTCTGTCGATCCCGCACGAGGAGATGGGCCGGTTCTTCGCCGCGGCCCTGAGCACGTTCTGGGCGTTCGCCGCGAACGGCCTGTTCGCCGGGCTGGCCGGGGTGTTCCTGGCGGGCACGCTTCACCATCCGTCTCGCGCACTCGCGGGGGGCGTCGTGGCCGTGATGTTCGGGGCGGCCGTCGCCGCGCAATTCCTGACTGTGGGCTGGTCGGTCACGCGAGAGCTCGCGGCCGGCATGGCCACGATCGTCATCGGGATCGGCCTCGCCGTGCTCGCGGTGTGGCTGCACTCGCCGTCGCTGGCCCTGTTCATCGCCGGTGGCGCGCTGATCGGGGCGGGATCGGGCGGGATCTTCAAGGGCGCGGTCGGAACGGTCATGAGCATCGCCCCGCCCGGCCGCATCGCCGAGTCGCTGACGGGCGTGTTCCTGTGCGCTTACGTCGGCATCTCGCTGCCCGTCGTCGGCGCCGGCACCGCGCTCACACGCGGCGTCTCCCCGAAGGTCACGATCCTCGGCTTCGCGATCGCGCTCACCGCCGGCATCGCCGCGTCCGCGATCAAGCTCCTCGGCCGCCCGACCACACCTGTCCCCGCCGGGCCGGCCGCGCCACCAACATCCACAACCGGAAGGACGACGCATGTCGGATAGCCCAAACGAGATCACCATCGACAACTCGGTCTTGGTGCTCATCGACCACCAGCCGTGGGTCGCGTTCTCGGTCAAGTCGATCGACGCCGGGCTGCTCGTCAACAACCTCGCGGGCATCGCGGCCAGCGCAAGGGCCCTCGACGTTCCGATCATCCTCACGACCGTGGGGGCAGAGGGCGGCGGCCTCAAGGACCCGCTGATCAATGGCATTACCGAAGTCCTTCCGGACGTGACGACGATCGACCGGGTCTCGACCAACGCCTGGGAGGACATCCGCCCGGCCGTCGAGGCGACAGGCCGGCGGACCTTGCTGATCGCCGGCCTGTGGACCGAGGTCTGCCTCGCCCAGACCGCCGTCTCCGCGATCGCCGACGGGTACCGGGTCTTCTTCATCAGCGACTGCTCGGGCGGGATGAGCGCGGAGGCCCACGAGGACGCCAAGACGCGACTCGTGCAGGCCGGGGCGACACCCATCAACTGGGTGGCGATCATCTGCGAATGGACCCCCGACTACACGAGCGAGGACCGCAACCGCGTCAATCCCGCTGTCATGAAGTACGGCTCGATGGCCGGTCTCGCCGTGGAGTACCTGGTCGCCCAGGCTGACCTGGTACCTCAGGCCGGCTGACAACGGGACCAAGCGCAACCTTCGGAACTTGGGTCATGCGAGCTGCCGACGCCCCGCGGGCGAAGTGGCTCTCGTGGCCGTCCACCGTCGGCCGACTCTTAGGAGCCGTCTGCCGGCGCGGGGAGCGTTCCGCGGTCGATGATGTTGTCGTAGACGCTTTCGAGCCCGATCGTGAGTGGCTCGAGCAGTTCGTCCGGCAGGCCGTCGAAGAACAACCGTCGCACGAGGTCGATGTGGCCGCTCGACGCTCGCGTGATCTCGTCCCAGCCTTGGTCGGTAAGCGTTATCTCGGTCGCTCGGCGATCGGCCGGAGCTGGACGGCTTTCGACCAGCTCTCGGTTCTCAAGACGCCGGACATGGTGCGAGAGCCTGCT
>Ga0207670_10002246_pt1 | contig 10102 bp, 5 predicted proteins | sample KBSS23HmetaG_FD_184339 | JGI IMG/M metagenome (GOLD analysis project Ga0207670, IMG submission 184339) | Switchgrass rhizosphere microbial communities from Kellogg Biological Station, Michigan, USA - KBS S2-3H metaG (SPAdes) (version 2) | ecosystem: Host-associated > Plants > Roots > Rhizosphere... | reverse complement strand
GAGAGGGCCGGGGAGAGGAGGCTGCATCGACGCGTGGTGTTCGGACTCCCCCCTCCCCGCCCCCCCCGCTCGTACCTCGCGGGGAGAGGGAGACCATTCGTCGAATACGCTAAACACATACCATTTGCCGATGGATCGCGAGCCGGGCGGCGCGGAAGTCGGTTGGATGGAGTTGGGCTTCACAAATCAAACCGGGCAGCGTTAACTGCTGACCGACAAAAGCGCACCGGCTATGAAGATTACCGAGGTCGAGACCCTGTTGATGGATGAATTCCCGAATCTGGTTTTCGTCCGCCTGCATACGGATGAAGGAATGGTCGGGCTGGGAGAAACGTTTTTCACCACCGACGCGGTCGCGAGTTGGATTCATTCCATGGCGGCGCCTTATTTGCTGGGCAAAGATCCATTGCGGATCGAACAGCACTGGCAAAGCCTGAACGGCTTTGTCGGATTCAACAGCACGGGAGTTGAGATGCGCGCCCGCTCAGCGCTCGACGTGGCACTGTGGGACATTCTGGGCCAGGTTTGCCGTCAGCCGCTCTATCAACTGTTGGGCGGAGCGGTGCGCGATCGGGTCCCGGTGTATAACACCTGCGCCGGCTATGGCTACGTCCGCAAGAGCCTGGAACGCTACATCGAGAAAAATCCCACCGCCGACGCGCCCGTCATGAACGTAGCGGGGCCGTATGAAGACCTCCAGGCATTCACGCATCGGGCGGGTGACCTGGCGCAGAGCCTCCTGGCAGAAGGGATTTCAGGCATGAAAATCTGGCCGTTCGATCCGTTCGCCGAGAAATCCGGCGGCCACTCCATTTCCATTCGGGACCTGAAATCCGCTTTGCAGCCCTTCGAAAAAATACGGGCGGCGGTCGGGGACCGGATCGAGATCATGGTGGAGCTGCATTCCATGTGGGACTTGCCGACCGCGATCAAGATCGCGCGCGCCGTGGAGCCATTCGAGCCCGCCTGGTATGAAGATCCAATCAAAATGGATGACCTCGGTGCGCTCGCCAAATTCTCCCAGTCCACGCGGGTGCCGACGGCTGCCAGCGAGACTCTGGCCACGCGCTGGTCGTTCCGCGAGCTCCTGGAGAGGCGCGCCGCTGGAATGATCATTTACGATCCAACCTGGGTAGGCGGAATTTCCGAGGGCAAAAAGGTGGCCGCCATGGCCGAAGCGTACCAGCTTCCGGCCACGCCGCACGATTGTGTCGGCCCGGTCTCATTTGCGGTCGCGGTCCATCTCTCGGTGAGTACGCCCAACACGCCGATTCAAGAATTCGTTCGCGCTTTCCACTCGAGTTGGTATCGCGAACTCGTGACTGAATTGCCCAAAGTCTCACAAGGGTTCGTCGAACCGCTCACCGGTCCTGGACTCGGCACCCAACTGCTGCCAGACTTAATCTCCCGTCCCGGCGTGCGCCGCCGTTCGAGCCGCCCGTGAGATTGACCGCGGGAAATGCAGCGTTATGGCGTTCTGGACGAACGCGCCAACTAAAGGGCAGCGGACCCAAGGCAGACGTTGACCAGGAGATCGAAATCTGCAGCCATCTGCAGAGTCTGAGACAGTTGGCAGAGAACGCCGAGAAAACGCATCAGGCTGCCAGCCGCTGGTCGGATTCCCCGCGAGTCTGTCCGGTCAGCAAAATGGCCTGCTTTACTTGCAGCGCTCGACGCAAAAAGTTGCTTCAGGCGGCCAGAGGCTTCAATTGCCGCAGGAATTCGTCGTATGAGGTCTTGCCGCTCAGCGACGCGCCGCAACGGGCAATCGGTTTCGCCGGATTGCCGTGCGCGAGGACAAAAGGAGGAATGTCCGTGTTGACCACGCTGGCCGCGGTGATGACGGCGCCGCAGCCGATCGTCACCCGTGGCAGGATGAAAACTCCCGGGCCGATAAACGCATAGTCCTGGATGGTGATCGAACAGTTTCCCTTTTCCCGGTCGGCCATGCCGCGGAAATGGGCAATCATCGTTACGCGCATCCCGATGTTGACATGGTCCCCGATTTGAACCAGCCAGGGATAGGAGGTTTCCACGATCGTGTCGTAGCCAATCGACACATGTTCGCCAATTCCAACGCCGCGCATCCGGTGCAGCCAGACCCGCCAGACATCCGGCGCGACCCTCGCGGCCAGTTGCAGCACCCGGTTCTTGATACCGACCAGAAACCGCTCGTTTTCCGGCACCAGCCGCGAAGCGGGATTGGGCGACAATTGCGGGCCGCCGACAGCCGTCGGCGCTTTCCCAGTGTCCTGCGCGCCCCCGCGCGCCGGGCTGGTCTGCAACCGCGCGGCGATGCCGCGGATGGTTCTGCAGTCAAAAACTTCCTGCACGGACAACGTCTGGCCGAACGCCGCTTCGATCGCGCAACAGGCCGTAATGGCGCGCAGCGAATCCAGGCCGGCGGTAGAAAGCTCATCGTCCAGGGACGCTACGGCACCGGAAGTTTGCTGCACAAACAATCGAAGCAATTGTGATTCGAGCGGCGTCAGCGAGGAACTAACGACCGAATCCAGCGTCGCCTGCCCCGGCGGCTTTCGATTCCTGAGTTGTTGCACGTCCACCTTGCCGTTCGGCGTCAGCGGCAGAGACTTCACGGAGACGATTCGGCCCGGCAACATGAACGCCGGAAGCCTGGCTTCGAGATGTGCCCGCAACTCCTTTTCGTTCGCGCCCGGCCCCGAATCGAACACGCCATACAACACGATCAGAGGATCGCCGGCCAGGGAGGGTTCGACATCGATATGGTATTGCAGTACTCCGCGGGCGGACTTGAGGGCATGGTCGATCTCTTCCAGTTGCAAACGGTGCCCTCGGATTTTGATCTGCTTGTCCCTCCGTCCAATACATACCACGCTTCCGTCGTCACGGTAGTAACCGTAATCACCAGTCGGGTACAACACATCCGCGCGGTCGGTCCCATACGGATTCACTTTGAAAGATTCGAGCAATCGCCCGTCCTCCCCACGCACCTCCTTAGCCAAATAGCGTGATCGGACGGCGATTTGCCCTTCCCAAACAGGCGGGCAGAGCCGGTCGCCTTCGTCCAGCACCAGAAGCTGGGCGCCATCTATCCCTCTGCCGACCGGCACAATAGAATTCACAGGCCCTTCCCGGGCAGCGTCGTTCATCTCGTCGTTCCCGATGATATGAAAACCCATCACTTGCGGCGTTTCCGTTGTTCCGTAGCAATTGACAACAGTCACGTTGGGCGCGCATTCCTTCAGCCGCCTGACGAGCGGATATTTCAACGTTTCTCCGCCGAAAAAGGCATGGCGCAACGCGTCCAGTCGAGCCGCCGACTTCTCGTGGCCGGCCAACAGCAGGCTGCCGAGACTGGGCGTCAAATGCGCCAGCGTGATCCTCGAGGACCGCATCCAATCGAACAGCCGATGGGGCACCTGAAAGCAGTCCTGGGGCGGAATACACACAGTCGCTCCCACCCATAGCGGCATCAAAATATCTCTCAAGAGCGGATCGTGTCCCAGGCCGCTGAGCACGCTGACGCGTTCGCCGGCCGCCAAATCGAACTGACGCTGTTGCCAGTCGAAAAAATGCATAACCGGTCCTTGCGTGCCCAGGATCGCCTTCGGAAACCCGGTCGATCCGGACGTAAACGCGATGTAAAGCAAATCCTCCGGAAGGGGCGCCTCCCAGTTTTCGGGTCGATCGACTTCCGCCGCCGCATGTTCCTGCAGGTGCTCGCGCGAGAATTCCGACCAGTGCAATGTCTGCCGGCATCCCGCCTCCCGCAGCGCCTTCGCGAGTTCGCCGGAAAGAGTTCGATCCGGCTGGAGGTTGATCAAAACGCCCGGACGGGCGATGGAAATGCATCGCGCGATACGCTGGGGCGGATAGGCCGGGTCGAGGATGAGAAATGGCAATCCCGCGCGGAGCACCCCGGTCAAAGCAAAAACCAGCGACGGCTCGCGGCTGGCATACAAAGCGACGGCGGATTTACCGCCCCCGATGAACCGCGCGAGACAAGCCGCCAAACGCTGGCTGATGAATTCGAGTTCGCCGTAGCTCCAGGCGCCCTGCTCCGACTCGACGGCTATCCGATCCGGCCTGTGTTTCTGAAGCCGCTCGACCAGTGAGCCCGCCCAGCGATAGGGTAACGACTCGGTCGGATCCGGTATACTGTGCCCCCGCGGGGTTGACTCGCTCGTTTGGCTCCCGGCCATGGGGGTTACCTTCTCGACCATAAAATTAGAGGTGGGCGACGCCCTCGGGTCAATTCGCTAAACGCAATCCGGCTGTGCTGATCCGCCGATTTAGCATTGAAATCCCCCCCTAAACGCCCTCGCCTCGTCAACGTTCAGATCTGCTGCATGCGGTATTCACGGGTTGACGCCACCATAGTCGTCCCTAGGGTTCACACAAGATAATAGTCTCTCCGTTAAGCTTGGAGGACCCCAAGCTTCACTCCAAGGAGTGCCTTGCCATTAGCAACCCCTCCCAATCCAGTGTCGCAAGCAGAGAGGGTGACGAGGCTCCAAGTCGAGGTTCAGGTTTGCTGCGGAGGGTTGGTAAGTTGCTCGTGGTGGATGGGAAGCCGGACCTTAAAGCGCGTTTCGCCGGCGCGGGACTCAAATTCAATCTCGCCGCCATGACGGTCGCCGACAATGCGATTGCTGATCACCAGGCCAAGGCCGGTGCCGGTGCCGACGGATTTTGTAGTGAAAAAGGGCTCGAACAGATGCGCCTGGACTTCTGGAGGAATACCCGGACCGTTGTCCACGATTTCGACGACGAGTTGATCGTCTTCCAGCGAAGTGCCGATACAGATCTTGCCGGTGCCATTTACGGCAGCGATCGCGTTATCAATCAGATTGGTCCACACCTGATTGAGTTCGCTGCCATAAGCCATAATGCGCGGGACTGAGCGGTCAAACGCCCGAACGAGCGTCACGTTTTTCAATTTGTGACCGAGCATGGTCAAGGTGCTCTCGATCCCTTCGTGGATTTCCACCTCCTGCATCGGGGATTGATCCATGTACGAATAGGATTTGACCGCCTTGACCAGTTCGGCAATGCGTCCAGTGCTCTGCTCGACTTCGCCAACCAGCGATTTTAGATTCAAGCGCGCTTCGAGCCAGCCCAGAGCATCGGCTTGGCTTGTTGGCGGAATCTTTTCCGCCAATTTCTCCAGCCAGACCAGGTCCAATCCGGCATTTACAAAGGTAGGGGCGAGATCCCAGGCAGCAGCGATCCCATGGGAGTCGAGCCAGTGGGCGATGGTTTCCGCGCGGTCGCTGCGGGCGAGGTGGTCGAGCTCGGGAGCCTTGCGTTCTGAAGCTTCCTGGGCAGCCCCCAGCAGATGCTGCCAATGCTCAGGCTCGAGAGCCTTGGCGAGCCGGCAGAGAAAGGATTGCACATTGTCCGTGGTCTGTTTCAGGTGCGCAGCCGCCCGGCGCGCGGCTGCCGCTGGATTGTTCAGTTCGTGCGCCAAACCGGCCGCCATGGTGCCGAGAGAAACGAGCTTTTCTCTTTGCTGCGAGTAACCTTCCAGGTTCCGCATCCGGGCCGAAGCCGAGCGAAAAATATCCCGCGCCACTGTTTGGCAACTGATGAGCATCCGCCAGAAACTCGCTTCATTAAGCCGGAACAATCGAGCCCCTTTGGACACGCGGCACGTTGCGACCCACGGGATATCCAACAACAGCATGGTTTCGCCCAGGTAGTTGCCGGCTTTGTTGACGCCTAAAAGGATTGACTGGCGATCGTACGTGCGCGTGGCGCGAACCTCGCCCGCGAGGATCACATGGAAAAAACAAGTGCGTTCTCCTTCGGACGCCAGAATGGTACCGACGGGCGCTTCAATGATTTCGCCTCCGTCCAGGCATCCGAGTTGGTCGTCGGTTAACTTGGCAAACAACGGGGCGGAACGGACCTCCTGAACCTCGCTCGCATTCATACTTATAGAAGGCCGAGGTACTGATGAACCAGTTTCACAGCCATGGCCCCTTCGCCCACACCCGAGGTGACGCCTTTGGCCGAGCGATGGCGCACATCGCCGGCAACAAAGATTCCCGGAACGCTGGTCTCAAGATAGAACGGATCGCGATCGGCCGTCCATCCGGTTGGGCGCTTGCCCTCAAGCATCAGGTGTTGGCCGGAAATCAGGTAACCTTGCGCGTCACGTTCGACGATACCAGCAAGCCAATCCGTCCGGGGAACGGCGCCCGCGTAGATCAGCAGCGCGCTGGCAGACACCGTTTCTTGTAAACACGTTTTGTTGTTTTGAATCGTGATCGTTTCGCAGCGGTCAGCGCCCTTTGCCGCGATGACACTGGAGTTCAATCGCACCTCGATATTTTTTGTCGCGGCGATCTGGTTCTCCAGGTACTGCGACATCGAGTCGGACAAGGAATCACCGCGCACGAGCATCGTAACCTGACGGGCGAATTTGGAAAAATACATGGCAGCCTGGCCCGCGGAGTTTGCCCCGCCGACGATGTAGATATTGCCGTCCCGGTAGGAAAATGCTTCGGACATCGGCGCATAGTAGTAGACCCCGGCGCCGGTCAGGCGGTCCAGGCCGGGCACGTCCAGCTTTCGGAAAGCGATGCCGGTGGCAATCAGCAGCGCGCGACAGCCGACCTCCGCTCCATCCGACAGCGTCAGCACACGGCTTGGACCTTCGACCCGAACGCTCCTGACTTCCTGAGGCGTCAGAATCTCCACCCCGAAGCGCCGCGCCTGGGCGACGGCACGCCGCGCAAGGTCGTTCCCGCTGAGTCCCACCGGAAAGCCGAGATAGTTTTCGATGCGGGAACTCCGCCCGGCCTGCCCGCCGGGAGCTTCTCGTTCAATCAGCAGCGTGCGCAGACCATCGGCAGCCCCATAGACGGCCGCAGCCAGCCCAGCCGGACCAGCGCCAACGACGACGAGATCGTAAAACGGAAACTCTGCCTTTGTTTTCAGCCCCAACTTGTGTGCGACGCCGGAGGTCGGTGGGTTGCTAAGAAAGGTGCCGTCAGGAAAAACGACAATGGGTAACGAAGAGACCTCGGCTCCGGTTGTGTTGAGGAGTTGTTTTGCCTCCGCGTCGGTTTCGACATTGAGCCACTGATGCGGCACAAAGTTGCGTCCAAGAAAATCGCGTATCTCACTGGAGTGCGGCGACCATTGATGTCCGATGACGCGCACGCCTTGAAACGCCGGCTGGTAGAAGGTCTGCCAGTCATCGAGCATGTCATCCACCATGCCGTAAAGACGCTCCTCCGGCGGGTCCCAGGGCTTCATCAGATAATGATCGATATGCACGTTGTTGATGGCGCGAATGGCCGCGTCGGTGTCCGCGTAAGCGGTCAGCAACGCTCGCTTGGCATCGGGATAGAGTTCAAGCGCCTGCTCCAGGAACTCCACACCAGACATGCGCGGCATCCGTTGGTCCACGAGGAAAAGCGCCACGGCTTCGTTGCGCAGCTTCAACTGCTTTGTCGCTTCGAGGGCGGAAACGCCAGAATCCGCGGAGATGACTTTGTACCGATCGCCATAGTGTCGGCGCAGATCGCGCTCCACGGCTCTCAATACGTCCGGATCGTCGTCCACTGTCCAAATCACTGGTTTAGCCATGTTTCCTTATTGTGTTTTGATTGTTGTGGGTGCGCCTCCTCAATCGCCGAATCGGCTGCCGAAAGGCGCGTCCCAACAACACGGAGTTCCGTCGGGTAATTCCGCTCTCGCCACGCGTCAATCCCTCCCAGCAATGGCCGAACGCGCAGGATGCCATTTCGATGAAGCAACAACGCCGTCCGCGCGCTGGTCTCCTCGTTGGGGCACGAACAGTAGAGAATGATGTCGCGGTCGCGAGGTATTTCGTGCTGGCGCGACTGCACCTCCTCCATGGTAATGTGACGGGCGCCGCGGATCAATGAAGGGTCACGTTCGACTTCGGCCAGCGACCGCAGGTCCAGAATGACGGGGTTTTCTCCCGCCTCCAGTTTCTGGTGCAGTTCATCCACGGTGATTCGCGCCATCTTCAACTCGTTCAAAAGCCGGCGTCGCTGGTAGTACTTGTAGCCGATGTAAAGCGCAGCCAACCCGGCGAGCAATCCGAGTGCGCGGCTGCCAAGGCTCGCGAGCGCCGCGATGACCTGCTCCAACTGGTGGCTGAACAGGACTCCGAAAAGGATGAAACACCCGGCATAGAGCAGGGAACCCAATCCATCGAAGAAGAAAAACCGAGGGGCGCCTACGCCAGAAATGCCCGCCAGCGGCGGTGCCAGGGTGCTCAGACCCGGAATGAATTTCGCCACGATAACGCCGCGCATCCCATATCGGGTGAAAACATCCTGCGTCCGGCGAACGCACGAGTCCGGCTCGAGCGAGATTCGGCAGAGAAGATTTAACACGCGCTGACCACCGTAACGTCCCAAATAGAACCAAATCAAATCGGCGAGCACCGAACCCAAGGTAGCGGCGCCGAGCGCCACAACCCAATTCATTCTGTCAATAGCGGTCAAAGCGCCTGCCGCCAACAACCATGGCGCAGCAGGCAGCGGAACGCCCATTTGTTCGACGAATACGGCCGCAAACAAAACCGCGGCCCCGTGTCGAACCAGAAACTCGAGGGTTTCATTCATACTCGTGCCAGGCAGCGCCAAAAAGAATCCGGGCGGCCGTGGCGACAATGATCATAACCATGACGACATTCAGAGTCTCCATTCTAATTACGCCGCCCAATCGGAACCTGAAAATGCCCCAAGGGGTTTGCGGCGGGTCGCATGAGATGGATCTGTTTCTCGGCGCATGGCCATGTTGTTACCCGGCATGCTGAACGACCTTGTGCCGGCTCACGGCGTCGCCGTCATCATTTTTCAATTCGCGAAAGACAATGGCGGAGAAGACGGTCAATCCGCCGAGGACGAGGAACGCCTGGTGGATGCCGTGAATCATTTCCGGCGCGCTGCTGTGAAAGCGGTCCGGGATGAAGAACGCCGTGGCCAACGAGGCCGCCGCCACGCCGAAACTGATCGACATCTGTTGCATCGTGCTCGCGATGGTGCTGGCGGCGCTGGTTTGTTCCTCGGTGACGTCGGCGTAAGCAAGCGTGTTCATGCTGGTATACTGCAGCGAGGTGAAGAACCCAAAGACAAACGCCTGCGCGACGATGAGCCAGACCGGTGTGCCCGCGCCGATGGTCGCGAACAGGACAATCAGCAGGCCCAGAATCAGGGTGTTGCCAATCAATACGCCGCGGTATCCAAAGCGCCTCAGAATGCCCGGCATCGTCATCTTGAGGCTCATGGCGGCCACCGCCTGGGGCATCATGAGCAGGCCGGATTGAATCGGCGTAAACCCGAGTCCGACCTGGTAAAGGAGCGGAAAGAGGAAGGGGATTCCGCCGATGCCCAAACGGGTGAAAAAGCTTCCGCTGACCGAGGCGCGAAAGGTCCGAATGCGAAACAAGCTCAGCCGGAGCAACGGAAACTCGATTCGGGTCGCCCGCAGTCCGTAACCTGCAAGCGAAGCGGCGGAAATCACCAACAATCCCAGCATGGCGCGTCCACTCAGCGTGTGCTCACCGAACACTTCCAGGACATAAGACAGCAGCGCGATGCCGCAGCCGAACAGGATGAGTCCGATCCTATCGAGCGGGTGGAAATGTTCCTCTCGATAGTCCGGCAGATGCCGATAAACCAGATACAAACCGAGCAGGCCAATCGGCAGGTTGACGAAAAAGATGATTCGCCAGTGAAAGTATCCAACAATCAGGCCGCCGGCGATGGGCCCGAGCATGGGACCAATCAGGCCGGGGATGGCAACGAAGCTCATCGCGCGGATGAGTTCTGATTTGGCGAACGCCCGCACCATGGTGAGCCGGCCCACGGGCAACATCATGGCCCCGCCGCAGCCTTGCAGGATGCGGCACGCGACGAGGGCGTGGATGTCGCTTGAAATGCCGCAGAGAAACGATCCCACAGTGAAGAGGCCAATCGCGGACGCGAACACGTGGCGCGTGCCGAATCGATCGGCCATCCAACCGCTGATCGGAATAAACACCGCCAGGCTCAGCGTGTAACTCGACAGCACGGCTTTCATGCTGAGCGGGGCGACAGCGAGCGCCTTCGCGACGGCGGGAACAGCCGTGTTC
>Ga0207670_10002243_pt1 | contig 10105 bp, 8 predicted proteins | sample KBSS23HmetaG_FD_184339 | JGI IMG/M metagenome (GOLD analysis project Ga0207670, IMG submission 184339) | Switchgrass rhizosphere microbial communities from Kellogg Biological Station, Michigan, USA - KBS S2-3H metaG (SPAdes) (version 2) | ecosystem: Host-associated > Plants > Roots > Rhizosphere... | reverse complement strand
TGGCAAGAACTGTATGCAAGGTCGGAGCGGGTTCAGTGCAAACCTCCGGTGAAATCCCGCGGCAGCTTGCAGTCCGCGACCCGGACGTTCTTGATCGGGCCCGGCGTATTGCGGCTGCGCCCGACAAACCGGGGCACGCCGTCGGAAACCACGGCCGCCACCGCCGCGATATCGCCGTTCCGCAGCGCGTCGAGCGCATTGTCCTGCGAACCGCCGGCGCAAGCGTCGATCACCGCCACGTCGGCATCCCGGCCCGGCCGCAGATAACCGCTGTTCAGACGATAGACCTCCGCGTTGTTTCCGGTTGCTGCGGCAATCGCCCATTCGACAGGTATCTTCGTAAGGCTCGCGAGATGCGAGATCGTATAGAGCATGCCGAGCGGCATGATCCCGCTTCCGGTCGGCGTATCGGTCGCGACGAGCAGCCGTTCGAATTGATTGGCTGCCTTCAGCAGTTCAGCGGTCCACAGACACGTGCGTAGGTTGCCGGCGGTGCAGACCTGCAGCGCAATCTTGGTCTCGTTGACGAGCCGCGGAAAATCGCGATCCGGCATCGCAATCGGGCCGCCGTTGACGTGGAACGACACGTGCGGCTGCATGGCCATGAGATGATCGGCCCAGATGCCCGAGGAGCCGGGTATCGATGAGCCTCCGGTGTGAACCGTGGTGATCATGCCGTGCTGCCTGGCCCAGTGGACCAGCGGCGCGTAGCCGAACGGCGTGTCGAAGGCGCCGAAGCCCGCCTTGGCAAGCCACACGCCCTGGCGCGCCAGCTCCTCGAAGTCGCGCTCCACCAGGCCCGGCTCCAGGATCACCGATCCGGCACAGACCCGCATGCCGCCCGGACGGTAGCTCTCGAAGCATTTCATGGCGGCGACCGCCAGCGCCTTCACGCCCTCGGGGTCCTTCGGGCGCCCGGGCACGTGCACTTCGGACGCCGAGATCGATGTCGTCGTGCCGCCGTGAACGTAGCTCTCGAGAAATCCGACGGTGCGCTGGCGCGGCGTGTAGTCGCCAAAGGTGATGTGAACATGGGAATCGATCAGGCCCGGGATGGCGGACGCGCCGTCGGCGTCGATCACCACGTCGCACGATGCGACCTGTGCAGCAGCCGCGGTGCCGACGTGAGTAATCTTGCCCGCGTCCATGACGATCGAGTCGCCGGCCGCGACGGGATCTCGCCAATCGCCGGTCAGAATGACGCCCAGATTGACGATTGCTGTTTTCATACCAATGCGGCTTGCAGCGCCGGTTTGACCTTCGTTGCGAACAGCTCGACGGAGCGTAGCATGTCTTCCAGCGTGAGATCGCCGAAACAGAATTGCCCGACGATATAATTGGCCTTGCTGTCCTCGACCTGCGCCGCAAGAAACTTCCGCACCGTTTCGGGCGAACCGGCGATCGCCTGGCCCTGGCCGATCAGGGCGTCGAAGCTCTCCACCCGCAGCGGCGAGTTCGGCATCGTGCCGTTCATTTCCGACAGATAGGTAAAGGCCGATCGCCAGCGCAGATAGGCGCGGCGCGCGATGGTCATGGCCTTGGCATCGCTGTCGGCCACAACGATAAACCGCACCACGCCCATTTTCGGCAACGTGGCCGGGCCCTGCACATCACGCCAGATCTGCCGGTAGCGCGCGACGATGGCGCGCGCATTGTCGGGCATGTCGTTGGTGACCATGTTCAGGCCCTTGCGGGCGGCGCGTTCGGCGCTGTCGGGCGAATGCGCGCCGTACCAAAGCGGCGGATGCGGCTTCTGGAACGACTCCATCTCCATCGGCACATTTTCGAACTGGTCGTAGCGCCCCTTCCAGGTCAGGGTTTTGACCGTGAAGGCCTTCAGGATCAACTCGAGACGCTCGGCATAGATCTGCTGACGCTCCTCGGCGTTCTGTCCGTAATAGGAAATCTCAAACGGCACCGAGCCGCGGCCAAAGCCGATCTCCAGGCGCCCGCCGCTCATGTGGTCGAGCATGCAAATCTCCTCCAGCACCCGCAACGGGTGATGGACCGGCAGCGCATACACGAATGTACCGAAGCGCAGGCGCGTCGTGCGCTGGGCGATCGCCGACAGGAACACGCTCGGCGAAGGCGCCATGCCGAGCGGGGTGAAGTGGTGTTCGGCGACGTGATAGGCGTAAAAGCCGGACCGGTCCAAGGCCTCGATGACCTTCAGCCGCTGCTCGTAATATTCGCGGAGCGGCAGATCGTTGCGGTCGAGATGGTCGAAAACGCCGAATTGCAAATCCATATCGTCCCACCCGCTGACGCTCTTGTTCTGTTCGTCAATCCGCCGGAGTCGTTTGGATCAGCCGGCGCGTTGGCGGTCAAGACCACGCCGTCATGGTGGGTCTGCATCACGAGACGGTCACCCGGGCCGAAACGCCCCCTGGCGACCGACGTCCGGGACAGCCTAGGATAGCGGCCAGCCGCAAGCATAAGCATGGCACTTCAGGGAGAGCCGCAATGAAAAAGCAGGGTTCGCTCGCTAGCCGAATTTCACGACGCAGGTTCATGAAATACTCCGCGGGCGCCGCGCTGGCGTCGAGCGCCAGCGCGCCCGCCATCCTGGCGCAGACGCGGGCCCCAATCCGGCTCGGTAATCTCAACTCGTTCACCGGAGGGCTTGCCTACGCCGCGGAGGGCAACCTCAATGCGATGAACCTCTATTTCGACAGCATCAATTGGACGGTGGCGGGCCGCAAGATCGAGATCATCAAAGAGGACGATCAGTTCAACCCGCAGGTCGGCCTGCAAAAGGCCAAGAAGCTGATCGAAAGCGACAAGGTCGATCTGCTGGTCGGGATCCAGGCGAGCAACGTCGCGCTCGCGGTGCTGAACTACATGAAACAGCAGAAGGCGTTCTACGTCGTCTCCGGCGCCGGCACCGACGCCATCACCTGGGACCGCTACCCCTACCTGTTCCGCACCTCGATCTCGGCGTACCAGCTCAGCACGCCGATGGCGAACTACGTCTACGACAATCTCGGCAAGGAGACCGTTACCACCGCCTCCGACTACGCGGGCGGGCGGGATGTCATGGCGCAGTTCAAAGGCCCCTACGTCGCGAGGGGCGGAAAGATACTGAAGGAAATCTGGCCGCCGCTTGGCACCACCGACTTCAGCCCGTACCTGACGGACATCAAGTCGATCAACCCGCCGGTCACCTACGATTTCATGCCGGGCGCCGACGCGGTCCGCTTCATTCAGCAGTACACCGAGTTCGGCCTGAAAGAGAAAATGCCGCTGACCGGATTCACCATCATCGACTCGCAGACGGTGAGCGCCCTCGGCAAATCCGCCATCGGGATCATCTCGGCGCTCACCTTCACCGATACGGTCGACAATCCGGAGAGCAAGGAGTTCGTCGCGAACTACCGCGCCAAGTACAAGTCATCGCCGGATCTATTTGCCGACTACGGCTTTGTCGCCGCACGCGCGCTCGCCGAGGCGTTGAAGATGACCGACGGCGATGCCTCCGACAAGGACAAGCTCGCCGAGGCCATGACCAAAGTGAAGTTCAACGCGCCGCGCGGGCCGTTCCGCATGGACCCGGCGACGCACAATCCGATCCAGGACATCTACATCTGCCAGGTCATCGAAAAGGGCGACGGCATCACCACCAAGATCCTTGCCACCAGCAAGGACGTCACCGACCCGGGCAAGAAAATCTACTGATCACCGGGCTCGTAACGTCACGAAGCGCCGTCTGAGGCTTGCATGGACTTGCTTGTCGCCCAGCTTCTGAACGGGCTGGTGTACGGCGTATTGCTGTTTCTGATGGCCGCGGGGCTGTCGCTGATCTTTGGGCTGATGAACGTCGTCAGCCTGGCGCACGGCTCATTCTTCATGCTCGGCGCCTATCTGGGGCTGTCGATCTTTCGCTCGACCGGCAGCTTCTGGCTGGCGCTCCTCCTCGCCCCCATCCCCGTCGTCGCGGCCGGGGTCGCGATCGAACGGCTGTTCATGCGGCCGCTCTATCGCCGCGGTCACATGGACCAAGTGCTGCTCACGTTCGGATTCACATTCGTGTTTCTCGATCTGGTGCAGACGGTCTGGGGCCGGTCGGTGCAACGGCTTCCGGTGCCGGAAGCGCTGCAAGGGACCATGCACATCGGCGCCGGGGTCTTCTCGGCGTACCGCCTGTTCCTGATCGGCTTCGGTTTTGCCATCGCGCTGCTGCTCTGGCTGTTTCTTGAGCGAAGCCGCATCGGCGCCATGGTGCGGGCGGGCGTCGACGATGCGCAGATGGCATCGGGACTCGGTGGCAACATTCCGGCGCTGTTCAGCGGCATATTCGGCTTCGGCGTCGCGCTCGCGGCTATCGGCGGCGTCGCCGCCGGTCCCATTCTCAGCCTCTACCCCGGCATGGACGCCGAAATCCTCATCCCGGCGTTCATCGTCATCGTGATCGGCGGATTGGGCAGCCTGCGCGGCGCATTCGTCGGCAGCCTGCTGATCGGCATCGCCGACACCTTCGGCAAGGCCTATCTGCCGAGCCTGGCGCTGTTTCTGATCTATCTCGCCATGATCCTCGTGCTGCTGGTGCGGCCGCAGGGCCTGTTCGGCATCAAATACTCCGACGTCGCCATTCCATCGGCGGTCAGCATCACGGCGGTGCCGATCACGAACCGGACGCGCATCGCCGGCCTGGTGGCGCTCCTGGCGCTGCTCGCTCTGCCGTTCGCGGTGTCGGATTATTCGCGAGCCCTGGTCGCCGAGATTTTCATCTTCGCAATCTTCGCCATGAGCCTGGACCTGCTGCTCGGCTTTACCGGCCTGATGTCGCTCGGCCATGCCGCATTTTTCGGATTGGGCGCCTATGCGGTGGCCGTATTGGGGACGATGTTCGGCATCAACGCGTGGATCGGCGTTGCCGCAGGGATCGCGCTGGCCGCCATCGCCGCGGGGCTGATCGGCTGGTTCTGCGTGCGGACGGGAGGCGTGACCTTCCTGATGCTGACGCTTGCGTTCTCGCAGCTCGTATTCACGGTGGCGTTGAAATGGCGCGACGTCACTGGCGGCTCCGACGGATTGGCGGTCGCCGAGAAGCCGGGCTTCTTCGGCTTCGACCTCTCCAATTCGCTGGTCATGTATTACATGGCGCTCTTCTTCTTCGTGTTGATCTTCGCGGGCCTGCGCCGGCTGATCAACGCCCCGCTCGGGCGCGTCTTCGTCGGCATCCGCGAGAACGAGCCGCGGATGATGGCCGTCGGCTATCCGACCAAGACCTACAAGCTTCTGTCCTTCACCATCAGCGCCGCCCTCGCCGGCCTCTCCGGCGGCCTCTACGCCATCTTCAACGGCTTCATCTCGGCGGATGCGCTCTATTGGACCGCGTCCGGCGACGTCTTGATCATGACCATGCTCGGCGGCGCCGGCACCCTGATCGGCCCGGCGATCGGCGCCGGCGTGTTCCTGCTGATGAAGAATGTGGTGAGCTCGTACAACGAGCATTGGCTCGCCATCATCGGCATCACCTTTATCTGCTGCGTGATGTTCTTCCCGGCCGGCATCTGGGGCGCGATGCGGGACATCCGCATGAAAAGAGTCCGGCCATGACCGCGCTCCGCATCGATCATCTCAATCGCGCATTCGGCAGCCTCGTTGTCACCGACGACGTCTGCCTCGACATCGCCGCGGGCGAGCGGCACGTCATCATCGGCCCGAACGGCGCTGGCAAAACCAGCCTGGTCAATCAGATCGGCGGACAGCTCGCGCCCGGTTCCGGGCGCATCCTGGTCGACGGCCAGGACATCACCGGCCGCTCGCCCGACCGGATCAGCCGGATGGGCGTGGCCCGCACGTTCCAGCGCAACAACCTGTTCCAGAACCTCTCGGTGATCGAAAATCTGCGGCTCGCCCTTGAGGTGCGCTTCGGCAAGCCGCTGAGCTTCTTCCGCCCGGCGGATCGCAATCAGCCGCTCATGGCGCGGGCGAAAGATTTGATGGCCCAGGTCCATCTCGGCACCGACGGCGCGCGGCTGGTCCGCAGTCTTTCCTACGGCGAGCAGCGCCAGCTTGAGATCGGCCTGGCGCTGGCCGGCGATCCGAAGATCCTGCTGCTGGACGAGCCGACCTCCGGGATGTCGCCGGCCGAAACCGTGCGGATCATCGACCTGATCGCGAGCCTGCCACGGACCTTGGCGATCTTGATGATCGAGCACGACATGAAGGTGGTGTTCTCGGTCGCCGACCGGGTCACGGTGCTCTACTACGGAAAGATCCTGGCGACCGGAACGCCGGACGAAATCCAGGCCAATGCCCGCGTGCGCGAGGTCTACCTCGGGATGAGGCATTGATGCTCGAGCTCGAGAACATCCACACTTATTACGGCGAAAGCCACGTGCTCCATGGCGTCTCGCTGTCGGTGGCCAAGGGTGAGGTCGTCTGTCTGCTGGGGCGCAACGGCTCCGGCAAGACCACGACGATCCTCACCGTCATGGGATACCTGCATCCGCGCCATGGTCATGTCCGCCACAACGGCCGCGACATCGGTGCGCTGCCGCCCTACGCCGTGTCCCGGCTGGGCGTCGGCTTCGTGCCGCAGGAGCGCGGGATTTTCCCAAGCCTCACAGTGCGCGAGAACCTGACCGTGTTCGCCCGCGGCAGTGGTAACAACGCGTGGACGCTGCAACGCATCTTCGACCTGTTCCCGAACCTGCGGGCGCGCGAGCGCAATCTCGGCTTCCAGCTGTCCGGTGGCGAACAGCAGATGCTCTCGATCGCTCGCGCCCTGATGCTCAATCCGAGCCTGCTCGTGCTCGACGAACCGTCAGAGGGGCTGGCGCCGATGATCGTCGAAGAAATCATCGGCGTGCTCCGGGGCCTCAAGCGTGAGGGCCTCGCCATCCTGCTGGTCGAGCAAAACCTGCGCGCGGCCTTTGCGGTCGGCGACCGTCATCACATCATGAACAAGGGCGAGATCTGCTTTACCGGCACGTCGGCCGAGATCGAAAGCAACGAGTCCGTGCTGCGGAACTATCTCAGCGTTTGAGACGTGCTAGATTATTTGCCTGCATCTTTCGCCGGAAACTCTGCCAGGAGTGCCCGACCGTGTTTCGAGCCTTCGCGTTTGTCGCCTCGGCCTGCAGCCTGGCTCTCGGGGCTGCGCCGGCCGCCGCAGCCGATTCGGTCGCCGATTTCTACAAAGGCAAGACCGTCTCTTTGATTGTCGGATACAGCGCCGGCGGCGGAGCGGATTTGTGGGCCCGTTTTATAGCCCGCCATCTGGGCCGGCACATTCCGGGCAATCCGAGCGTCATCGTTCAGAACATGCCGGGCGGCAGCGGGCTCACGGCCGTGAACCACGTTTACAACACCGTCCCCCAGGACGGGACGCGTATCATCCTTCCATCGGTGACGGTGCCCACCGCCGCGGCGATGGGGATGCCGAACGTTCGCTGGGACACGCTTAAATTCAATTGGCTCGGCAACTTGGTCCGGGATGCGCAGTCCTGCGTCGCCTCCGGCCGGTCCGGCATCAAGAGCGTCGCCGACGCAAGGGAGCGCGAGATCATCTTTGGATCCGATGGGGCCACCAACTCGACAGGGCAGCATCCACGTCTGCTCGCCACGCTTTTTGGATATAAGCTCAAGATCATCACAGGTTACGGGGGCACCGCTCAGGTTCGCCTCGCGATGGAGAGGGGTGAAGTGGAGGCCGTGTGCTCGGTATGGGCCTCCTCCGTCCTGGGGCCGCAGCGGGCCGACATCGACTCCGGCAAGCTGGTGCCGATCGTGCAGATGGGCACGAAGAAGCATCCGATCTTTGGCGATGCGCCCATGATCTACGAACTCACGCAGAGCAAGCCAGATTTGCAGCTCATGCAGTTCGTGTTCAGCCCGGGGGAAATCTCAAGGCCCCTTGCCGTGGGCCCGGACACGCCGGCGGATCGGGTCGCCGCGCTACGGGACGCGTTCTGGGAAATGGCGCACTCACCCGAGCTCAAGGCCGACGCTGAGAAGCAGCAGCTGGTGGTCGATCCCATGGACTGGAAGGAAACCGAAGCGGCGCTCCGCGACGTGCTCGCTATTCCGGAAGACGTCACCGCCCGCGCCAGGGAAATGATGAAGTGATTGAGACAACCTCCGGGTCTTTCTGTCCGCGCGCAAAGCGCGATGGTGGCCCGGGCCGGCGTATTCATCTGCAACCCTGCCCTTCATTCGCAGCGTTCCTTTTGGCCCGGCGGTGTGTCACCGTGGCTCCATAGAGATCGTGCGGCTGCCCGGCAGGACCACACGGCATTGATCCGGGAGGCGCACGCTTTGACGATGGCCAAAGTCGCAGACATCGATCTCGAATTGTTCGAATCCGGAAAAGGGTCGCCGCTGCTCTTCCTCCACGGCGGCGAAGGCTTCGAACCGGGGCAGCCGTTCGTCGCGCCGCTCGCCGCCAAGCGCCGCCTGATCGCACCATCGCACCCCGGCTTCGGCAAGTCGTCGCTGCCGGAGTGGCTCGATAGCGTCGACGACATCGCTCACGTTTATCTCGAACTGCTGGACACGCTCGGCCTCGACAAGGTCGACGTCGTCGGCTGCTCGATCGGCGGCTGGATCGCCGCCGAAATGGCCACCAAATCGCCGGAGCGCGTCGGACGGCTGGTCATGGTCGGGCCGGTCGGCGTCAAGGTCGGCTCGCCGGACAAGCTCGACATCCCCGACATCTTCGCGATGCCGCAAGCCGATGTGCAAAAGCTGCTCTACCACGACCCCGCCCGGATGGCGCCCGACCCCAAAAAAATGACCGACGCCGAACTGGCCATCATGTTCCGCAACCGCGAAACCCTGGCGCTGCTGGTCTGGGAGCCGTGGATGCACAACACCAAGCTGAAGCGGCGCCTGCACCGTGTGAAGGCCCCCGCGCTGTTCATTCGCGGTGCCAGCGATGGCCTGGTTTCCGACGCCTACCTCAAGGCGTATGCGGGCCTTTTGCCCAACGCACGCACCTTGACGATCCCGGCAGCCGGACACGCGCCGCATCTGGAACAGCCCGAGGCCCTCGCCTCGGCCGTCCTCGAATTCCTCGGAGCATGACATGAGGGCATGGCACTTCAGCGAGACCGCTTATCCCTACCTGCCGCCGCAGGAGAGCTATCCCTCCATTCGCGTGTCGCTGCCGAACCGCATCTACGATCCGGTCAAGGGCGCGGCGCTGTACGACCGTTACATCGACGAATGGCTGATCGCCGAAGACGAAGGCGTCGAGATCATGCTCAACGAGCATCATCAGACCGCGACCTGCGTCGATCCCGCGGCGCCGTTGATGCTGGCGGCGCTGGCGCGGCAGAGTAAGAAAGCGCGCCTCCTGATCCTCGGCAATCCGATCGCCAACCGCCGGCAACCGGTCCGCGTCGCGGAAGAAATGGCGATGATTGACGTATTGTCGCACGGCCGGCTCGAAGCCGGCTTCGTGCGCGGGGTGCCGTACGAGATTCTGCCAGCGAACAGCAATCCGGTGCGGATGAACGAGCGGCACTGGGAAGCGCTCGACCTCATCGTCAAGGCCTGGACCCATCACGACGCGCCGTTCAGCTTCGAAGGCCGGTTTTTCCACCACCGCTCGATCAACATCTGGCCGCGCTGCTATCAGCAGCCGCATCCGCCGATCTGGGTCAGCACCACAAGCCCGGGCGGCGCCGCGCAGGTGGGCGCCCACGGCTATGTCCAGGCTACGTTCCTGACCGGCTTCGACACCACCAAGCGCATCTACGAAGCCTATCGGCGCGGCTGGCGCGAGGCCGGCCGCGGCCAGGATGTTCCAATTGATCGCCTCGCTTATGCGGCGTTGATCTATGTCGGCGACACCGCAGAGCGCGCCCGCGCCGGCGCCGAAAAGCTATTGTGGTATGTCACTTCGAACAAGGTGGCGCCCCAGTTCGCCAATCCTCCGGGCTATGTGCCGGTGGCGATGAACATCCAGCTGGCGCGCGGCGCGCAAAACGTGGTGAGCGCTCATGGCACCAAACAAGGCACCGTCGATGGCGCCATCGAAGCCGGCACCATGTTTGCCGGAACGCCCGACGTGGTGTTCGAGCAGATCAAGAAACACTGGCACCACGTCGGCGGCTACGGCCATCTTCTGATCATGGGACAGGCTGGCTTCCTC
>Ga0207670_10002242_pt1 | contig 10109 bp, 9 predicted proteins | sample KBSS23HmetaG_FD_184339 | JGI IMG/M metagenome (GOLD analysis project Ga0207670, IMG submission 184339) | Switchgrass rhizosphere microbial communities from Kellogg Biological Station, Michigan, USA - KBS S2-3H metaG (SPAdes) (version 2) | ecosystem: Host-associated > Plants > Roots > Rhizosphere... | reverse complement strand
GGCGGCCGGCGCGGGCGGCGCTCGCATCCCACGGCGGCGCGATCGACTCGTTCGCGTTGCTCCCGCGCGCGGACAAGCTCGCGGTGCTCGCGGAGGAGGCGATGGCGATCGCGCTGGAGCGGTTTTCCTCGGTGCTCCGCCGGGCGCGCGGCCGCCGGCGGAGCATGCCGCGCTCCTCGCCGCGTACCAGCAGATGGTCCTCTTCGTCTTGTCGCTCGAGCTCCGCGACTTCGCGGTCGAGGCGATCGACGAGGCGATCGCCATGGCGCCGAAGGGGTTCTCGCGCGACCTCGCGCGGCGGCTCGACGCGCGGCTCCCGATCGCGAACCAGCTCTCCGGGCGGCCGATCTCGGTCGCCGATTTCCTCCCTCATCACCCGGCCTGACGGCCAACGAAAGGACACCGATGGACTACGGACGAAGGACGATTCTGCTCGCGCGTTTCGCGCGGATCTACACACTCCTCGCGCTCGGCGCGGCGACGTCGGGGGCGGTGCTCGGCTGCGCGTCGCAACCCGACGAGAAGACCGCCTCGGCGCGCGAAGCGTACGGGTACTGCGAGTGTGGCGTCGATTACGATTCGGCCGGCATCGGGCACTGCGAGGCGTGCCCGGAGCCGCCGCCGCCGGATCTGCCGCCGCTCCCCGATCCGGTGCCGCCCGATCCGCCGCCCGATCCGACGCCGGGGGGCGGCGGCGATCCGGGCGATCCCGGGCAAGACTGCGACGTGGCCACGGCGTGCCCGGACGGGCAGATGTGCGTCGCGTTCCACTGCAAGCCGATCCCACCCGGGAAGACGAAGTGCACCGCGTGCCAAGACGAGCTCCGCAAATGCGTGCGCGCATCGAACGCGAGACGTGCGGCAGCTTCGCCCTCTGCGTCGACGAGTTCGAAGCGTGCGGCGGCGGGCTCGACGTGTGCGACATCCCGGCCAACGTGAAGGGGTGCTGAGCGCTCCGCGCGCCCGCGTCAGCGACTCCAGGTCACCAGCCCCGAGTCGTAACCGTTCAACCTGAACTTGGCATGGGTCGGCCCCTCGATCCGCGGCGGGAGTGCGTCGCGTACGACCGCGCCTGGCGGCAGTACGAGTTCGAACTCCACGTGCTCCGGGCTGTGATTGGTCAACGCGACCAGCCCGCCGCGGTCACCGAGCAGGACCCCGCTCGTGACGTCAGGGTGATCGGCCCAGGCGTCCTCCCGGGCGTCGCTCAAGTCGGCCAAACCGGCATACAGGCCGTACCAGTCCGCGTGACGCCGGTGCGCGTCGGGGATGCGGGCCAGGAGCAACTCGATCGGGTAAGCGCAGGTCACGGTGTGTCCGTTGGCTCGGTCGGCCACGACGAGGGCCGGATGCCCGTGCTCGTCGACCGCGATGATGCGGGCGTCGTCGACGTCGAGTCGGACCCCTCGGGTGGACGGGTCGTCGTCGGCCGCCGGGAGCCTGAGGGTGTCGTTCGCGTCGAACGGTCCCCATGGCTCGACGAAACGCAGCACCACGGCCTTGTCCGCGGGTTCCCGGTCGCGAATCCGGCATCCGGCCAGCCTGGTCATCTCCGGGATGGCACTGTCGGCTGACAGCGACAGGTACACCGTTCCCCCGGCGGCGTGGAATGCGGGTGCGCCTTGCCAGAAGGTGGTCCGCACGTGCCATAGCGTGGTCGAGGTGGTCGTCAACGGTGCCGGCAGCAGCAACAGGCGAAGCTCCGGCCACCGTTCGTCCTGCGGGCGCTCGCGGGGAAACTGGACTGCGATGCCGGCGCGGGCGGCCAGGACGAACGCGTTCAGCCACCCACGTACCAGAGGGCCGACACCTGGATCGGGATTCCACACAGGCTCGGCCGGGACGTAGATACCGGACTTCTCGTCGAGGCCATAGAATTCCGGGTCGTACGGCTTCACGTACTCGTAGGGCACCATGATGCCGGCTCGCGGGTTCGGCCCGTGTCCGGCGTAGTCGTCGAGGTCGAGCTCGTGAACGGCTGCCGCGAACTCGGCCAGCACCCACCCACGTGGCCGCACGGCACCGGTGGCATCGGTGATACCGAACTGAGTCTCGTGCGGCCAGCGCACGTACGGAACGCGCTGATAGGCCGCCGCCTCGGCATCCGACCAGACCCAGGCCAGAAACCCGATGGCGCCGCGGCCGAAGCTCGACCAGAGGAACAAGCGGTCATAGGCCGCGATCCGCTCCGGGTCGTACTGGGTAGAGGAGGCACCGAACTCCTGCACCATCACGGGCCGTCCCGCGCCGGCCGTCAGCGCCGTCTCGAACGCCGCGGAGTGCGTCATCCGGGTATCGAGCAACCCGTCCGGAAACAGGTCCGGCGAATAGATCGGGTACGGATGCACGCAGGTGAAGTCGAGCAGGTCGCCCACCACGTCAGCGCGGAAGGGGCCGCCGTACACCTCCTGCGACGCCGTGCCGATGGTGATCAGGTGCTCTGGGTCCCCGCCGCGCATTGCCGTGACCAGGTCCGTGGTCCAGTTGCGCGCCTCGGCGTCGGTCGTTCCGGAGATGATCCAGTACGGCGGTTCGTCGGTGAGATCCCAGCCGAGGACGTCGGGGTCGCCGCGCCAGCGCTCCGCCAGCATCCGCGCCTGCGCGGCTTGTGCCTGCAGCAGCTCCACGTCCGTGTGCGGGTTGCGCCCGTTACGCCACGATGTGTCCCAGTACGCGTCCCCGACCTCACCGCCGATGAACAGGCAGGGATGCAGCAGCACGCCGTGCTTGCGAGCAGCGGCGAGAATCTGATCGAGGACCGCGAGATGCGCCTCGTCGTACTGTCCCGGAGCAGGCTCCACCGCCTGCCACAGCACGTCGAAACGCGCTGCGTTCAGCCCGAGCGAGGCAAGCTGGGCAAACGCCTCATCGAACGCCGCAGGCCCCACCCGCTTGGGCCAGTCCGGACCCGACCTGGGCACCACGTGCGTACCTACCGGCACGAACACCCGGCCATCACGACTGAGAAAGTGCTGCCCACGGCGCACCGGTCCGGACCCATTGGAAATGCGCTCATCGAGCGGTGCGGCTCGAGTGCCTTTGTCGTCCATCCTGACTCCCTCCCGAGCGGCGACTTTCACGACGATACGAAACTTGCTTCAGGTGTCGTCCTTTTGGACAAGGGGCCAATGACTCGGCGATCGCTGGTGGAGCTACGCTGCGATACGGGTCCCACCGCGGGTGCATGCCGGAAAGGCCAATCGTCGTCGTCGACCAGTATGTGTCACGGGCGAGTGCTCGCGGCGCCATGGCCTGTGGCAGCGACGCGACGAGATCGCTGCTTATTGCGTGTCTGCAGTTGCCGGTACCGGCGCTTAATTTTCCGCTTGTCCCGCCGACCACCGGCGGCGGCATCGGCCGGGTACGGAGCAACGTTACTTGGATGAAGGATCCTGCTCTCCTGTTTCACGATTCACGAGCACGGTGAGCGGTGGGGCGCAGGAAGCGCGAGGCGGAGCACCGTGAGCGTCTCATCGAGGCCCTCGCGCAGGCTGTCGGCGGCACTATGACTCCGTGAGCATCGAGTAGAGCGGGCGAGGCGAGTAGGTATTCGTAGGCACCGGAACGTGCAATGTGTGTCAGTTCTGACGCCACTGCGCTGTGCCGCACGCGTCGGATGACGCTGGGCGCCCGCCGCGGTCTGAATCGCGCGTGGGCCGGGCTCGTCCGACGGACCGAATGGGATCGACAGACCGGAGGCTCGAAGGACGAACGACGCGCCAGTTCGCGGCCCTCTCGCTGGTTTTCGCCTGCGTCGCCGCGTGCTCGCCGTCGCCGTCGTCCTCGCCGGCCGCCGCATCGTCGCCGCGCGCGCCGGCGCTGTCGGGCGCTCCTTCGGATACGTGCGCTGGGGATCCGTGGCTCGCGCAGATCCTCGGGCGAAGACCCGAGCTCAGCAACGCGATGAGCCTGGACGGGATGCGCCGCACCCGCATCTACGGGCCGTACTTCTCCACGCGCGATCGGGTAGAGATGGACCACCTCGGCGACTTGCAGGCGGTCCGCGCGGCGTCGGCGGAGGTCTACGAATGGGAGGGGCCGCCGCGTCAGAGCAGCTCGTCCGGGCACGAGACGTCGCGCGTGGTCGTGCTGCGCCAGGCGTTCGGCGATCCGCGCGCGATCAAGGGCGAGGGCGGCGTGGATCGCTACTTCGCGCCCGCGACGCTCCCCAACGGAGTGCTGGAGTTCGCGCCGACCAAGGCCAACGTCGACACGGTCTTCGGCCCCACCGGCGGTAAGGTGATTTACACGTTCGCCGACGGCACGTGGGTTCAGGTGGATGGCTGGATGTCGCAGCGATTCCACGCCGCCTTCTCCGTCGCCGGTTCGCCGCCGCTCCCACCGTGGGCGCCGGGCGTCGCCTGGGAAGTGTGCGCGTTGTTCGATCCCAAAGAGACGATCCGCTCGGGTGTATGGGGCGTCGCGCCGCAGCGGGGTGTGCTCCGGTTCTTCGCCGGCGGGGCGCAAGACGGGGAGATGGTCTACCGCTTCGCGACGCCGGACCTCGCGGCGCGTGCGGCGGCGGAGCAACGAGCGCGGTGCTCGCAGCCCGCGTTCGGCGAACCGCACGACAAGGGGATCTTCTCGCTGACGCCGCCGTGCACCGGCGTGGTCTCGACGTCCTTGGACGGGCCGATGCTCCGTTACGTGCTCCGCTTCTGACGCGCCGCATCCAGAACGGGTCACGACGGAGCTCCGTCGGGCTAACGCCCGACGGGCTCCTAGCCCGCGGGCACGATCGGCGATCCGTGACGCGCGAGCTCCTGGGCGTTGAGCGGCCGGCTCACGTCGCCGCTCACGCGCTCGCGGAAGAACGGCGCGCAGCGGAGCGCGTCGAGGTCGTGGCTCTGGACCCAATCGAACATCTCGGCGACGAAATCGGTGTAGGCGCGATAGAGCTCGTCGACGAGCGCCTTCGTGGACTCGAGCTCATCGTCGGAGAGCGTGATGGCGCGGAGGTACTCGACGGCGTCGTCGGTGCCCATGTGGTGGCCGGACTCCACGTTCGCGTGCTTCTTGCCGTAATAAACGTAGGGGTTCGCGTCGAGCTCGGCGCACACCTCGGCGGTCGTCGACAGGAACTTGTATCCGGTGGATTCGACCGTCTCCACGATCGCCAGGAGCTGCTTGGGCGTGGCGCGCGCCGCGATCGAGATGAAGTCGTACGTCAGCATCCGCGAGCGGCGCGTCGCCTCGCTCCACGTGAAGAGCATCGACTCGGTGAAGGTGCACGTCTTGTCGAGGCCGGCGCTCTTCATGTCGCGCACCCACCACGGCCAGTGCGTCGCGTCCTCGAGGGTGTGGATGTTGATGAGCCGTTGATAGGGAGTGTCGATCGCCTCGTTGCGGAGGATGTATTTGTTGATATCCATGAAAGAAAACACGAAATGTGCCATCATCGGCATGAACGAGATGCGCTGCTCGGGGGGGATCCGCCGGTCCCGCAGGTACTGGAACATCGGTTCCTCCGCGAAGCGCTCGCTGGAAGCCTTGATGTGCGCCAAAATTCGTCGCATTTTCGCTCCTCCATCGGATCGAGAAAACAAATGGGTCGCACTGCACGCGTCCGAATCGGATGGCGCGCCGCTCGCGTGCGCTGCGATCGAACGTTTTGACCAATCGGCAGGTGTGGGCGTTTTGTCTCCCGTGGAGTCGTTTGTCAACCGCGTTACCTTCGTTTTCTCGGGTCTCGTGATCGCGATTGCCGCATGGAAAGTGCCTTGTCCACCTCGTCGTTCTCCCAGCGAGAACGGTCTGTCCTCGCCGCGCTGCCTATTCGGCGCCCCGCGCGTCGGGTAGATCGACGGCGTCGCGCCAGCCCGGGCGCGCGAAGTGGCGCTGGAGATGCTCGATGAGCGCGCGGACGCGGAGCGGTAGCCCGCGCGCGCTCGCCACGACGGCGTAGATCCCCACGTCGGCGACGCGCTGCCCCTCGAGGACGAGCTCCGCGCGCCCGCTCGCCACGTCGGGCGCGACGATGAAGTACGGGAGCACGACGAGGCCGAGCCCGGCGAGCATCGCCTCGCGGAGCGATGCGCCGTCGTTCGTCGTGAACGAGCCGCGCGCGGGCGCGATCGGCCGCCGATCGGCGGCGCGGAAGCGCCACTCGGCGGCGGCGTCGATGAGGGCGTAGTGGAGGCAGTTGTGGTGCACGAGGTCCTCGGCGCGCGCCGGACGCCCGTGCGCCGCGAGGTAGTCGGGCGCGCCGACCACCACGAGGCGATCGGTGGCGAGGCGCTTTGCGACGAACGTGCCGTCGTCGATGCGCGCGATGCGCACGACGAGATCGTACTCGCCCGCCACGACGTTGACGAAGCGGTCGTCGGCGGTGAGGTGCACATCGACGTCGCGGTGGGCCACCTGAAACGAGGCGATCGCCGCGGCGAGGTGCATCTGCGAGAGCGTCACCGGCGCGCTCACGCGCACGAGGCCGCGCACCTCGACCCCCGCGCCGCGCACCGCGTCCTCGGCGGCGCGCGCCGCCGCGAGCACCTCGACGCAGTGCTCGTAGAAGCGCGCGCCGTCGGCGGTGACCTCGAGCGACCGCGTCGACCGCCGTACGAGGCGCACGCCGAGGCGCTGCTCGAGGAGCGCGATCCGCCGGCTCACCGCCGACTTGGCGATCCCGGTGCGTCGCGCCGCCTCGGAGAACGACCGCGCGTCGACGAGCCGCGCGAAGAGCGCGAGGTCGACGATCCGCTCGAGATCGAACGCCACGCGCCGAGCGTACCCCGCGCGCCCGCCCGGCGCGACCCGCCACACGTGTCGGGCGCGGCTGAGCGCGGAACCTGGGCTACAGGAGCGCCATCGTAACGATCGGGGGTCGTGCCAATGAGCGCGCGGAGCGACCGTCGCACGTGATGGGTGCATGACTCCAAACCCACGAGGAGCTCGCCATGTCCGCCGGATCGCAAAAGCGTATTCCGCCTCGCCAGCCGCTCGTCGTCCGGTCGCGTCAGGACCTGGAGTCGAAGGGCGTGAGCTTCACGCGCAGCGGCGTCGTCCCGCCGACGGCGTTGCCGATCACCGCCGAGGGCGTCACGTACAGCATGGCGCAGGCGTTGATCTGGGTGGACAGCGACCACTTCGCCGTGGGGCGATCGGACGGATCGCTCAGCGTCTTCGGCTACAACGAGTCGCCCACCGCTCGCCCGCTCATCACCACCGCGGCGAGCGACCCGTCGTCGGAGGGGGTGCAGATGATCGTCTGGCTCGCGCCCGGTGTCTTCGCCACATCCGCAGAGGACGCGGCGATCGCCGTCTGGCGCTCGGCGAATCGCATCTGGACGGATCTCGGCGCGGAGGCGCTCCTCCCGTACGATCCCGCGTTTGGCGCCGCCAACAGCGGCTACTCCTTGGTGATCGGCGACAAGCTCTGCGTCGCGATCGGCCATGCGAACGGCTTCCTGTCGATCTGGGCGGGCGCGCCCGACGGCAGCGGCCTCGAGCTCCTCACCGGCCTCGACCTCCGCAGCGCCCACCCGGTGAACCCTTGGAACGCGCACAACATCCGCAGCGTCTCGCCGATCCGGGTGGACGACGAGCACGGGTACATGGTCACCGGCTCCGAAGACGGCGATCTCTGCGTCGTGCGGCTCCCGGACGGCGCCGTGCTGTCGCGCACCGCCTTCCACCGATCGGCCAAGCGCGGCATCAACAGCATCACGACGGTCGAGACCGAGCTCCTGGTCGCGACCACCTCCGTCGGCCATTCCGACAAGAACCTCTGGTACTACGGCATCGACGAGACCGACTGGAGCATCCACCTGCGCGACTCCGTGAACCTCAAGGTGAACCCCCACGCGCCGCAGGTCTTCAACTTCTGTACGATCTGGGCAACGTACTTTCAGGGGCGGTGCTTCTTCTCCTCCACCGAGGAGGGGGCGCTCTGGATGGGGACCATCCAGGGCGACACGATCGCGCTCCTCGGGTACCAGATGGTGACGCCCGCCCACGGGGCGGCGCTCGGCTGGAACCGGGCCGGGAGGCTCGTGCTGGTCAGCTACGATCTCTACGAGTTCCAGACGCTCGTGCCGCCGCTGCCGCCGGACCCATGACCACTCCTCGCCGGTAGTCGCTTCGGGGATCGCGGCCCCTTGGGCTACGGTATGGCCGATGCTCCACGATCTCCTTCCGCCCGATCTGCGCGGCCCCGCGACCACGATCACGCCCATCGCCGCCGGTCTGTCGGGCGCCGGCGTCCATCGCGTCGATGCCGCGGGGCAGTCGTTCGTGCTCAAGGTCGCCGGCGAAAACGAGTCGGCGATCGATTGGCGCCGCGCGCTCCACGTACAGCGACTCGCCGCCGAAGCCGGCGTCGCCCCGCGTATCGTGCACGTCGACGAGGCGGCGCGCGCCGTGCTCACCGCGTTCGTCACCGACCGCTCTTTTGCCACGTTCTATCGCGCTCCGGCCACCTCGCGCGCCGCGCTCGCGCTCCTGGGCGACACGGTCCGTCGCGTCCACGCCATCCCGCCGCCCGCCGACGCCGAGCCGAGCGAACCCGGCGGGCTCTTACGCCGCGTCTGGAGCGAGTTCCTCGCCGATTTCGCGGTCCCGCCGTTCGTCCAAGAGGCATTGCAGAGGGTGCTGGACGCCGAGACCGGGGACCGCGAGCGACCACGCGTCCTTTCCCATAACGATCTCAATCCGACCAATCTCACCTACGACGGACGGACGATATGGGTGCTCGACTGGGCGGCGTCGGGGCTCAACGATCCGTTCTACGACCTTGCCACGCTGGCGATGTTCCTACGCATGGATGACGAGACCGTCCGCGGTCTCTTCTCCGCCTACGAGGGTCGCGCGATCGACGCGATTCCCGCGCGATTCGCGGACGTGCGCCGGCTGACGAGGGTGTTGGTGGGGAGCTTGCAGATCCATCTCGCACGGCAGATGAAGCACCCCGGGTTCACCGGCGCGGAGGCGGACGCGCCGTCGCCTTCGCTTGGGGAGTTTTATGCCGGTTTGCAGACCGGCGCGTGGCGGCTGGGGACGCCCGAGGGGCAATGGGCGTTTGGATTGGCGCTTTTCAAGGAGAGCCTTGCGGGCTGATCGGGTGCCACTTGATGCTGCAGCCGACGCTGGGGAGCTGCTTCGCGTCGGGCGCGCGGCCGTCGAGCACCGCGTCGATCGCCGCGCGCAGCTCGTCGCCGGTCGTGGCTACGCGATTCCCCGGCGTGCTCCCGTCGAACCTCCCGCGGTACGCGAGCGTCCGCGCCGCGTCGAACAGGAAAAAGTCGGGAGTGCACGCGGCACGAAACGCACGCGCCACGTCCTGCGTCTCGTCGAAGAGGAAGGGGAAGCGAAACTCATCGTCCGCCGCCCAGCGCTTCATGTTCGCCGGACCGTCCTGTGGGTGCGTCGCCGCGCTGTTCGAGTTGATCGCGAAGACGGATAGCCCGCGCTCCACGGCGTCGTTGGCGAGAGCCACGAGCGGCTTTCGAATGTGGACCACGAAGGGGCAATGGTTGCAGACGAACATCACGAGCGCGCCTTTCGGCGTCGGAGCCGACGACGAGACGGCACGACCTGTCACGACGTCTTCGAGGCGGAACGCGGGGAGTGATGTCCCCAGCGGGAGCATCGTCGAGGGGGTTTCGGCCATGCGCATCGTCTAGCTCGAACGCGGCGCGCGCTCAAGGACGCGCCCGCTGAGCCGTCGGCGTATCGCCCCATCGTCGCTACCGGACAGCCGGAGCCCAGAGAACGATGGGGACGATCGACTCCACAGCATAGCCGAGGCGCCAGATCTCGATGACGGGTGCGAACGGGCTCTGCAGCTCGTCGAAGCGTTTGCCGACGAGCGCCGGCGGCACCTGCAAGATCTCGTCGAGCACACCGGAGTAGCTTGCTTCCAGCTGCGTACCCGACGCGATCAGCGCGCACCAGCTGTCCTCCTGCGTGGCGATCTCGTCGGCACGCTCGTAGAAGACGCGATGGGTGAGCAACGCCGCATCGCGAGCCTTGCCGAACGCCATCGTCATCGGCGAAACCCGATACCGCGAGCAGATGAAGTCGAGAATGCGCAGCGGCTCGCCGAAGGTCCAGCGCCGCTGCGTGAGCGGTCCGCCCATGCGCCAGGCGACCGTATCGTCGACGTCCGCGCC
>Ga0207670_10002239_pt1 | contig 10115 bp, 10 predicted proteins | sample KBSS23HmetaG_FD_184339 | JGI IMG/M metagenome (GOLD analysis project Ga0207670, IMG submission 184339) | Switchgrass rhizosphere microbial communities from Kellogg Biological Station, Michigan, USA - KBS S2-3H metaG (SPAdes) (version 2) | ecosystem: Host-associated > Plants > Roots >... | reverse complement strand
GCGGGCCCCGTGGTGTCCTGATACACGAAGGACGACGAAGCGACCTTCTCGTCGTCGATGCGTCCACGCGTCATGGTCTTGGCGAAACCGAAGCGCAGGTATTGCTGGTCGGCGATCTCGGCGGCCAAGTTCAGGCTGGGCAGCACGTTGTTGTACGTGGTGCCACCGGTCAGCGTGCCCACCAGCGTGTTGCCGTTGGTCTGCAGCGCGTCCGACGACTGATCGGTGTGCACGAACTGCACGCCCATGTTGCCACGCAGCGGCACGCTGCCCAGCATCGTGTCGATGTTGAACTTCACGTAGGCGACCGGCACCTTCTCCTCGACGCTGTAGTTGCGCGCCCAGTCGCCCTGGCCGTTGCCCGAGGTGAGGTAGAACTGGCTGTTCAGCGCGGCCAGCACGTTGTAGTTGAGGATCGGGCCGATGCCGCCGTAGTTGATCGAGGTGGGGCCGTACAGTAAGGCCGGATTCACCGGCGTCGAGAAGCCCTTGACGTAGTCGCTGCCGGTCGAGCCGTTGCCGTTGAGCCAGGCGAACTCGACGTCCGCCGACTTGGTCTTCTTGCGGTCGGAGTAGTTCACGCCCACGTCCACCGTGCTGAAGATCCAGCCCACCGGATGCGAGACCTGCAGGCGGATCGCCTTGATGGTGTCGTCCTGGTGATCGAACTCCTGGCGACCGTCGTAGCCGTAGCCATCCGGGTCGGTGAACTGGATGGCCGACGGATCGGCCAGATTCACGCCGGTGCTGAAATTCGGAAAGCCGTAGTTGAGCGGCGTGGCGAACTGCACGTTGGTGGTGCCCTGGTCCGGGATGCCGGAGAACAGGTAAGCGTCGTGCAGATCCTTCTTCGCGCTCGAATAGGATAGGTCGGCCACGCCCTGCCAGCCGCCGCCGAATTCGAACTGGTTGTTCCAGCCCACCGAGAAGAGCTTGTCGTGCTCCTTGGTGTAATCGTTCTGCAGGATCGGGCGAATGCCATCCATGTTGCCAGTGGTGACCACGGGATAGGGCTGCGACGGCACGATGCCCACATTGCTGTACACCGCGGGGCCGGCATCGTCGTAGGGACCGCTGGCCCATTGCACGCCGTTGGTGATCTTCTTCTCGTTGAAGGTCGAGTAATAGGTGTCCAGCGTGCCGTGGTACCAGTCGTTCGGCGCCCATTCGAGCACGGCCATCAGGCCGTTGCGCAACTGGTTCTCCGATTGCGCGCGCAACTGCATGCCTTCCTGCGAAAGCACGCCATCGGGCAAGCCGGGCGAGTGCGGTCCGCCCCACGCGCCTTCGATGCTGCCGGGACCGTTGTTGAGACTCCACCACCACGCCTGGTACTGCTTCTCCTGGATCGGCGAATCGAGCTGGGCGAAGCCGACGGCCAGACCCAGCGTGTGATCGAGGAACTGGTCGACGTAGGAAAAGCTGGCGCGATGGCCAAGATCGCCCACGCCCGAGCCCGGGTTGTTCTTGCCATTGGTCGTGTACTCGCCGCGCAGGTTGGCGACGATGGTGCGGGTGGACAGATCCAGCGGCTTGAGCGTGTGCAGGTCCACCGTGCCGGAAAGGCCCTGGCCGATCAGGCTCGCATCGGGCGTCTTGTACACCGCCGCGCCGCTGATCAGTTCGGCCGGATACTGGTCGTATTCGACGCCGCGGTTCTCGCCGATGGTGGCCTGCTCGCGGCCGTTGAGCGTGGTGCCGGCAAAGTCGGGCGCCAGGCCGCGGATGGAAATCTGGTTGGCACGACCGTCCACGCGCTGCGTGGCCAGGCCGGGCAGGCGTGCCAGGCTCTCGGCGATGCTCGCGTCGGGCAGCTTGCCGATGTCTTCGGCGGAGATGGCCTCGATGATGTTGTCCGAATTCATCTTGGCCCTGATCGAATTCTCGATGCTGCCCGCGATGCCGGTGACGGTGACCGCATCCAGCGTGGATGCGCGGTCTTCCGATTTGGGCAGCGCATTCTTGTCGGACTTCGCGGGCGTCTGCGCTGGCGTGGCCTGCGTGTTTTGCGGCGTGGGCGTGGCGTCCTGCGTCTGTTGTGCCAAGGCCGGTTGCGCGGTGGCCAGGGCGAACAAGGCAGCGGCGCATGCGATGGCGAGCGGTCGTTTGGCTCCGGTGGAACGTGCGGCGAAAACCTGCAAGTTGCGACAGTTCATGCTCTTCCCCAGTCTTCATTGGAATGACTGTGCTCCCCAGCACAGCACGCGGAAGCGCACCTCACCGGATCGGCAAATTCTTGCGACCGGCGATTGGGCGGTAGGTTTCTGCGTGGGCTGGGAGCATGAGCGAGAGAAATTGCTGCGTCATCATGCGACGCAGCAAGCTCGGTCATATTGCTGAAGCGTGCGCGCTCTTGTTCAGCGTGGTGAGAAAAGCGTCATCACTTGCCTGGCGACGACGTGCAACCGGCAAGGATGGGAGCGGCGTTCGGGCCCGCGGTGGTGTCGTAGAGATCGCCGTGGTTGCCCTTGGTCCACCACACATAGGGACCGGCGACATACCGCACGCCGGAGCCGGCCAGCGTATCCACGAACAAGATGGGTTTGCCCTTCACCGACAGCAGCGCAAAGCTCTGTCCGCCCTGCTTGTTGTAGTACGTGACCTTGAGCGATTGGCCGCCCTGGCATTGGTAGTTGCGCAGCAGGGTGGCATCCACCGGAATTTCCGGCACGCTCAGTGCGCCGGCCAGGGCAGCCGTTGCGCCCAACGATGCCAGCGCTGCGATGGCCGCCTGCGCGGCATGACGATGCAATGTATTCATGGCTTGCCTCACCTCGTGGTAGACGTAAGGGCGCGACCGTTGCGCACGATCTGACGCGAGTCTACACAGGTTGCGATGGCGTGGCGGTGGATCGCCGCCGCCGTGCTGAAGCGCGCTCAGTTCAAGGCGACAGCGCGCATGCCATCGCCGCGAACACGGCCCGGGCACTTGCCGCTCACCCGCTTGAACAGGCGGCGGAAGGCCGCTTCGCTGCTGTAGCCCAATTGCTGCGCAATGCCCGCCACCGATTGCTGGCGGTCGCGCAGCAACTGCTCCGCCACGCTGACGCGCCATTGCGTGACGTACTGGATCGGCGGTTGCTTCATCAGCTGGGTGAAGCGCTCGGCAAACGCCGAGCGCGACATGCACGCCAGTGCCGCCATCGACTGCATGGTCCAGGCACGGCCCGGATGGTCGTGCACCGATTGCAGCACACGGGCAATGCGCGGATCGGCCAGCGACGCGAACAGCCCCTGGCGTTCGCCCGTGCCGCGGGCGTAGTCGCAGATCGCCAGCGTGAACAACGCGTCGGCGAGCTTGTTGAGCAGCACGTGGCGGCCGGCACAGTCGGCGTGCACCACGTCCGCCATGGTCGCGGCCAGCTGGCGGAACGGAGCGCTGGCATGGGCGGCATGAATCACCATGCGCGCGGGCAAGGCCAGCTTGAGCGGATGCTGGCTGGTGCCGGTGAAGCGGAATTCGCCGCAGATCAGGCTGGTCTGTTGAAGGCCGTCCTCCGCCGTGCCGCTCAGTCGGTGCGGTGCACCGTGCGGGAAGATCACCAGGTCGCCGGTCTCCAGCGTCACGGCCTCGCCGAACTCATCGCTTTCCACCCTGCAACGGCCGCTGCCCACCAGGTGAAACAGGCCGCACTCGTAACGCGGCGCATCGGCAAACCACGACCCGCAGCGGTGCAGCTCGGCCACCACCTGGACCTGCAGCATCGACCGGTTGAGCAGCGATTCCAGCGCCGGATCCACCAGCTGCGGGCGCGGCCCGGGCGGTAGCGACGGGTTCGGTTCGATGATCATGGGCTTCCTTCCGGCGGCTGTCTCATGAAGAACTTCGCCGCCGGCGGGATGCCGGTTACATCGCCGCCTCCCCTGGCAGGGTCAGCCGGCCGATCAACCCCTCGTCCAGCCATTGCGCCAGCAGCGCGGCCATGCGGGGCAGGGCCGCCGTGCCATGCCGTTCCGCCAGGCGTTCGCACAGGTGGGCGAAGGTATCGCCGTCCAAGGCACCCCGTAGCGGGGCTAGTTCCCCTGACGCCACCTGTCGATAGTGCACATCCAGCGCCGGCCGCCAGACCAGCAGATGGCGTGCCTGTCGCCAACGCCGCAGCCGCGGGCGCGGCCCGCCGCGGTCGGCGGCGCGCCGGAACGCATCGATGTTGCAGGAGCAGCGGAGCAGACGGGCGTGCGGCAACGGATGAAGCCGCAAGCCCGCCCACGCCTCCGGGGCGACGCCGACAAGATCACCGGCATTCACCGTGTCATGGTCAGCCGCGTCGAATGCCGTGGAAATGGCCCAGTCCAGCTGCGCCATCTCGCCCAGCTCGGGCTGCTCGCACCAGGGCGAGGCGTGTTCGAGAAAGCGGGCGAGACCCTCGCCATGCCAGCGAATGGTGAAGTGCGTGGACGGCTGCGCCGTCACATAGTCGTCCAGCAACGGCAGGAAGCGGCGCCCGGCCAGCAGGGCGAGCCCAGGGAATTCCGTCGCCAGCGCCTCGCGCAGGCGAATGCGATAGCCCTGCTGATAGACGGCGAGGCGGCTCGCCTCGTTGGCCTTGTCGTCGCCGCGCAGCGAACCCTGCGCGGGCAGGCTGCCTGCCAGCATGGCCTCGGCCAGTTGCAGTTGCATGGTGCGCAGATCGCTCATGCGGCTTGCTGCATCAGCGCGTCGGCGAGCGCGCGGGCATGCTCGAGCTCCGCCAGCAGTTCGGCCAGCGGGGGAATGTGGTCGTCGCGCTCGATCATGGTGGACACGCGACCGAAGCGGCGCACGGCTTCTACGTAGAGATGCCACACGGCGTCCACCACAGGGGCATCGTGCGTGTCGATCAACAGTTCGCCGCCGTGTTCATGACCGGCCAGATGGAATTGCTGCACGCGTGCCGCCGGCAGGCCATCGAGATAGTCGAGCGCGGAGAAGCCATGGTTGTGCGCACTGACGTGCACGTTGTTGATGTCGAGCAGGATGAGGCAATCCGCGCGCTCGGCGACGGCGGCGAGGAACTCCCACTCGGTCAGCTGCGACTGCGCGAAGCTGATATAGCTCGACACGTTCTCCAGCAGGATGCGTCGCCCGAGCGTGTCCTGCACGCGGCGCACGCGATCCACCACGTGCCGCAGCGCTTCCTCGGTATACGGCAGCGGCATCAGGTCGTGCAGGTTGACGCCCTGCACGCCGGTCCAGCACAGGTGATCGGAAATCCACGCGGGCTCCACCCGTTTCGCCAGCGCGGCGAGCTGGCCGAGATAGCCCATGTCGAGCGGATCGGTACCGCCGATGGACATCGACACGCCGTGCATCACCAGCGGAAAGCGTTCGCGAAAACGTTCCAGCCAGCGCAGCGGACGCCCGCCGGGCACCAGATAGTTTTCCGAAACGATCTCCAGCCACTCCACCTTGCCCGGTTCATCGATCAGCGATTCGTAGTGATCGACACGCAGGCCGAGACCGAAGCCGAGATAGGGCAACTGGCGGGAAGAAGGCATGGCGTTTCTCGCGGCAGAAAGTGCGGGGCTTCCGGGCTGCGCCGAAAGCCCCGCGATCAAGCTCAGGAGGCCTTGGCGGCTGCCTGGGCGGCGTCGCAGTCCTGCTGGCTCTTCTGCATGGTGAAGCCCTGGCCCTTGCAGGCGTTCTGGCCCTTGCAGGCATTGCTGGCCTGCTTGCAGGCGCCGTGGCCCTTGCAGGACGACGAGTTCACGCACTTCACGCTGGCGGTATCGGCCGTCTTGCCGCTGGCGACCTTCTCGGTGGCGGAAGCGGACATGGTGGTGACGGCGAACAGGCCGGCAACTGCCATCGCCATGGCGGCACCGTTGAGCTTGTGGGTCTTCATGGAAACACTCCTGTCTGGTGGACGGCCGCCCGATGGCGGCATGGATAGACAACGTCGGGCCCGGACACCATGGCCAAGCACTGCCGACCTGAGCATTCTCGATAGACGGCCAGCCGCCGGCTGTCCCCGCGCGTCTGCCATTTGTGCCCGATCGTCCGGCGATGGCGATGCGGCGCAGGACCGGACGGCGGGCAAGAAAGCATGGACGACCAGCCATGGCGGCCGGCGAGGGCGGTTCGCATGATGCCCGCACCTCGTATCCATGGAACACGCCGTCATGCGCCAGCTCATCGCCGACAAGGCCACCCAACTGCTCGAATGGCTGCACCGCATCGAGTGGGTCGGGCCACTCGTGGTGCGCGTGCTGTTCGGCTACTTCTGGCTGGAAACCGGCATCGCCAAGGTGCACAACCTGGATGGCTTCACCCAGCGTTTCGTCGGCTGGGGCATTCCCTTCCCGGCCTTCAGCGCCGGGCTGTCGGCGTGGACGGAGTTGCTCGGCGGCCTGCTGATCATGCTCGGCCTGTTCACCCGCCTGGTGTGCATTCCCATGCTCATCAACATGGCGGTGGCCGTGGTGCTGGTGGTGTCGGCCAACCTCACCGGCCTGGACGACTATGTGGAAGCGGACGAGATCGTCTACAGCCTGATCTTCTTCTGGCTGCTGATCAGCGGCCCGGGCAAGGCGAGCCTCGACACGCTGGTGGCCAAGGCGCTGGGCATCCGCACGGCAGCCGTCGCGACATCGCCGTCGCGGATGGGCGTCCCGGTCATCGTCGACTGATGGCTTCGCACGGAATGCCCATGAACATGAAAACAAACACACCTACCCGGATCATTGGCACGCTGCTGCTGGCGCTGGCGGGAACCGCTGCCGCCGATGAAGTGCCGTTCGACCAGGCGAGCTACGCGCAAGCGGTCGCCGCGGGCAAGCCCGTGGTGGTGTACCTGCATGCCGACTGGTGCCCCACGTGCCGGGCGCAACAACCGATCGTCGATCGCCTGTCGAAAGAACCGGGGCTCAAGCAGGTGACGATCTTCGTGGCGGATTTCGACAAGGAAACCGCGCTGGAGAAATCCCTCAAGGTGACGCAGCAATCCACCTTTGTCGTCTTCAGCAAAGGGCACGAGGTGACGCGCTCCACCGGCCAGACCGCCGAACCGGCCATCCGCGCGGTGCTGCAGCAGGCGCTCTGATGGATTTCAGTCTGGGCACCTATGCGCTGGGTTTCATCGCCGGCATGGCGACGCTGTTGTCGCCTTGCGTGCTGCCGATCCTGCCCATCCTGATCGCGTCGGCGTTGTCCAGGAACCGTTGGGGTGCCGCGGCATTGGCGTTGGGATTGAGTCTTTCATTCGCGCTGACCGGCACCCTGCTCGCCACCCTGGGTGCAGCCATCGGTCTGGACGCGGGCACCTTGCGTGTCGCGGCTGCCGTGCTGATGGTGGTGTTTGGCCTGGTGATGCTGCTGCCTCCCTTGCAACGTTCGTTCTCGCGCGTCGCTGCCCAACTGGGCAATCAGGGGCAGCGGGCACTGGGTTCGGTGCACGGCGAAGGCGGCTTCAGCCAGTTCCTGATCGGTTTGCTGCTGGGACTGGTCTGGAGTCCCTGCGTAGGACCGACCCTGGGTGCGGCGAGCACGCTGGCGGCGCAGGGCACGCATCTGCCGCAGATTGCGCTGCTCATGCTGGTGTTTGGCCTCGGCGCGGGACTGCCCTTGCTGGCGCTGAGCAGCGTATCCGGCGCCGCCATGGTGCGTGTGCGCGGCTCGCTGATGTCGGCGGGCAGCATAGCCAAGACCGTGCTGGGCGCGTGCTTCGTGGTGATCGGCGTGCTGGTGGTCAGCGGCCTTGATCGCCGGTTCGAGGCACTGGTGCTTTCCGTCAGCCCCGATTGGCTGACCCGCCTGACCACGTCGCTCTGACGCGCTAGCGCCACTTCACCGATCCCAGCAGATCGGACAGCCCCACCCACAGCAGCTGCATGCCGATGCAGAAGGTGACCAGGGCAAACAGGCGCATCACGATCTTGGTGCCGCCTGCGCCCAACCACCGTTCGAGCGTGTCGGCAAAGCGCATGCAGATGTAGATGCTGGCGCACAGCACCACCAGCGCGGCGGCGACGCCCAGGAAATGCATCGCCGACAAACCCTCTTGCGGCGAGCTGGTGCCCAGCGCAATCGCCACCGAGATCGAGCCGGGACCGACCATCAGCGGCAGGGTCAGCGGATAGAAGGTCTTGGCGGCGAGCGAGCCGCCGGCCGCGCTGGAATTGACCTCCTGCGCCTTCTCGTTGGCGGAATCGTCATCGTCGGGCTTCTGCAGCAGGTTCCAACCCGCCACCGCGATGATCATGCCGCCGGCGACGCGCAGCACCGGGATGGAAATGCCGAAGAAGGTCAGCACATACGCGCCCATCAGCAGCGACACCAGCAGGATGGCAAAGCTGTTGGTGGTGATGCGCCAGGCCAGTTCGGTGTGTTCGGCGGGCGTCGTGCGCGGCACCATGCTCAACACGATGAAGGCCGAGCCGATCGGGTTGATGATGGGGAACAGGCCCGTGATGAGCAGCAGGGCGGTCTGGGTGAAATCCTTCAGCATGCGCGCAGCTCCCCGTTGCAGGTTTGCGATGGGACCAGGGCATGCAGCATTCCCCTTCATCGCAACAGTGTCGGGCTGTCCGGCCCGCCGGGAAAACGTAGCACGTCGCCCTGGGCGATCGCGCCCTTCACGCCTGCGTGTTTGCCTCGTCCGGTGTCGCGAAGCGGTGAAGAATGCCGCCCAGGCTGCGCAGATCCTGGCTGTTGTGCCGCGCCACCCGGTGCAGCGGCTGCGCCGAGCCGCCGCGCAAGTAGCCCAGCCAGGCGGCGGGCGCTTCGGAGCCGGGCAGGTCGTCCTCGCGCACCACCTGCAGCAGCTGGCGCTCGGCGGTGGCCAGGCGGCAGTTATCCCAGGCGCCACGCCAGCGGCGTCGCACCGGATGCAGCAGGTCGATATGCGCCAGGCCTTCGAGCGGGCATGAACGTTGGTGCAGTCGAAAGCGTGTCTTGAGCAGGGGCGAGTCGTACGACTTGCCGTTGTAGCTGACCAGCACCGAATCCGGACGCAACCACGCTGCGAAACAATCGAGCATGGCCGCCTCGCCCGCCAGCGTGGTGATCAGCAACTGGCGTTCGCGGAAACGTCCTTCGTGCCAGTCGCCCACGCCGATCATGAAGGCGCGCGTACCGGTGCCGCCGGCCAGTCCGGTGGTCTCCGTGTCGAACAGCAGCAGTCGTTCTGGCGCGATCATTTCGTCGACGCGCGCGAACGCGGCGTGGAAGGCAGGCGGTTCGGGCGGCCACGCACTGCTCGTTTCGCCCAGCTGCAAGCCGGGTGCGATGGTCTGCCCGGGCAGCGACGTGGGCTCGACACTTGCCTTGCGTCGAGGCGTGGCTGGAACGCCTTGCGCACGCTGACGGATGCCGAGCAGCTGCGCGATGTTGTCCGGCAGCGCGGGACGCGGCTTCGCCGGTGCGGCCGCCGGTACGGGCGCGGCGGGCACGACGCCGGCCTGGCGACGCAGGCCGCGCAGCTTGTCGGCCAGCGCGCTCACAGCGCCACGATCAGGTCGAGCACGCGGGTGGCGAGCGATTTCAGCGAGCGTTCGTTCTGCTCGTCGGCGGCGAGCACGGGACCCACGCAGGCCGGGCAACCACCGCGGCAGTCGCAGCGATGCACCAGTTCGCGGGCGAGGCGTACCAGGTCCTCGCGCCGCTCGAACAGCGGCGCGCTGAGTCCCACGCCGCCGGGAAACGCATCGTAGAGATACAAGGTGGGTACGAACGGCCCGCTCATCGGCGGTTCGCCTTCGCCAAAGCCCGAGCGCAGTTGCGCACGGCCGTTGGCATCGGGCGTGGCGAACCACGCGCCATCGCCGCTGCCTACGGCTTTCTGCAGATCGCGCGCTTCGGCCATCACGGCCACGGTGGCCACGATGTGCAGGGCATGCGCCGCTGCCAGAAAACCATCCAGCGCTTCCTGGCGATGGTCGAATGCCTGTTCCAGCGCGCGCTGCGGCAATTGCCACCACACGGCGGTGGTGTGCAATTCGAGATCGGGCAGGTTCACCGGCCCGTAGCCGATGTTTTCGTGGGTGTAATAACGGATCTTCTTGTAACCGGCCACGCGCCGTGCCACATGCACTTCGCCGTGGTGTGCGCTGCCGTTGCCGGCCGGCGAACCGTCGAACGCCTCCAACACCTTGAGCTTGGTGTAGTCGATGGCGTCGGTGTAGTAGTCGACGTTGGT
>Ga0207670_10002237_pt1 | contig 10119 bp, 7 predicted proteins | sample KBSS23HmetaG_FD_184339 | JGI IMG/M metagenome (GOLD analysis project Ga0207670, IMG submission 184339) | Switchgrass rhizosphere microbial communities from Kellogg Biological Station, Michigan, USA - KBS S2-3H metaG (SPAdes) (version 2) | ecosystem: Host-associated > Plants > Roots > Rhizosphere... | reverse complement strand
TCTTTTTCCTTCGATGAAAGCCGAAATGTCGTTTTCCGACCTTCAGCTTTCATTGCTCGGCGCGACTTCGTTTGCGATTTTTTATACGTTTCTGGGAATTCCGTTCGGACGAATCGCCGATAAAAAATCGCGCACGAAACTGATCGCCGTCGGTCTGGCGATTTGGAGTTTGTTTTCCGGTTTGACGGGATTCGCCGATAGTTTTTGGACGATTTTCTTTTGTCGTTTGATGGTCGGAGTCGGCGAAGCGACGCTCGGACCGGCGGCGATTTCCTTGCTCATTGATTATTTTCCGCCGACGAAACGCGCGACCGTGACGAGCATTTATTCGATGGGAATCGCCATCGGCGCGGGACTCGCGGCGTTTTTCGGCGGTTATTTAAGTCAATACGGCTGGCGGCAGGCTTTTTTTATCGTCGGTTTTCCGGGAATAATTTTCGCCGTCTTAGTTTTCTTTTTACGCGAACCGCAACGAACAGCGCCGGTTGCGACGGAAGAAAATCATTCGAGCGCGAATTGGAAAGAGCTCGTATCGAAAAAATCTTTTATTCTGCTGTGTCTCGGCTATGGATTTTTCGGTTTGGCGACGAATAATATTTCGATCTGGGGCGCGGTTTATTTCAGCCGTCTTTACGATATTAAAATTCCGGTTTACGGATACTATGCCGGAGTTTTTACGCTCGCAGCCGGAATTCCGGCGATGCTTCTCGGCGGAATAATCGCCGATTGGGCGCGGCGAAAAAATCGCGGCGGGCGAATGTTTTACGGCGCGATGTTGTCGGCGGTTTCGATTCCGTGCTGGCTCGCCGCTTTATTTACGGACAATTTTCAACTGATTCTTCCGGCAGGATTTATTTTACTTTTCGCCGGGCTCGCGTGGCTCGGCGCGGCGGCGGCTGATGCGGTCGAAATCGCCGGAGCAAATCTACGCGGACTTGCTATTGCGATTTATTTTTTTACGGTTAATATCGCGGCTTATTTGATCGGCGCGAATCTGATCGGAAAATTAAGCGATTATCTCGGCGGAACGCAAAATCCGCAGATGCTCCGGTATGCTTTGCTCATTTGTCCGATCAGTTGTTTACTCGGCGCGATTTCACTTTTTGCCGGCGGAAAATTTTTGCAGAAATCGGATGTTTGATCGAAACTCCGGCGATTTAAAATGAAAAAAAAAAGCGGCAATGTTAACATTACCGCTTTTTTTTCATTTATTGCGAATTTCAGATTAATGCTATACGAAGCCGGAACAGGTGAAAGGTTGTCTGTTATCACCTACGACTTTTCACCTCTTAGTTATCCCGAATTGTTTTATATTTCATTTATCTGAAATTATCCGAAATTCGCTCTGGTTCGAAAGAAAATTTTAGCGAATCGGAGATGAAGACTGAACCGTAATCGTCGAGCCTTGTCCGAGTTCCAAATCTTCTTTTCCGGTTAAAACCACCGAACCTGCGCCCGCGCCGCCGCCGATGACCGCGCCGATTGCCGCGCCTTTTGCGCCGCCGGCAATTGCGCCGATGACCGCGCCGATTCCCGCGCCGATTCCGCCGCGTTTGACGGTTTCTTTCGTCTGGCTGTTACTTTTCGCTTCGCCTTCCGTTCCGACTTTGACGGTTTTGCCGTTTTCGTTCGTTACGTTTTGCAGAAAACCTGCGAAGTCATAAGTTTGCCCGTCGCGCAGACGAATGCGGTCGAAATTAAACGTGATCTGCGAACGACCGGAAACTTTTCCCGAGCGATCAATTCCCGTTAAATGACCTTCGATAATCGCGCCGCGAAATTCGTTCGGCGATTGAACGGTCATCGTAAAGCGGTCGTTATTTTGCGATGCTTTCGTGTTTATCGAATTGTCCAAAATTCCCGTGATAATCGTTCCGTTCGGCACGACGTAATTTCCGGTTCGCGGATAATTGATGCGCGGATCGTTCGGATTATTCGTGTTCGGAAGATCGTTCGGATCGTTGCTGGAATAATCGCCGTTATTGTTGTCGGGATAATTTCCGTTATCAATTCCGAGTCCGGCGACTTCGTTCGTTTTGGTATATACGCTTTCGGCGAAAACCGTCTGATTCAAATAATCGGTCGTTACGCGGCGCGTAACTTTCATCGAATTTCCGTTATCAAGCGAAGAAAACGTGATCGTATAATCGGTTTCGCCGCCGCGACTTGCAATAACGAGCTCGTCGCCGCGCAAAGTAGCGCGAAGGCTGACGTTTCTGCCGTTGATATTTTCCGTTCGGTCTTGTCCGTTTGCGGCAAGCGAAACCGGCGCGGCTTTTGAAGAAGCGAGAACGACCTGAGTTCCGCGAACGTCAATCGCGATCTGTTCCGGCGATTCGAGTTTTTCTTCCAAATCGCGGCGTTGAACGTCGCTGTTAATATTGCTGCCGTTGACCGCGTTTTCGGCGATGTCGGTAACGTTTTCACTGCGCGACACGTCGAGCTGATAAGTTCCGGTCAAACCGTTGTCGTTAGAATTTCGATTATTAACCGGCGGATAATTGTTACGATTATTGCCGGACGGATAATTTCTCGGCGGATTATTCGAATTGTCCGGCGTGCGCGATGTGCCGTTTTTCCAGTTAAATGAAACGTTGTAATTTGCGCCGAGACGATCAAGCTGATAGCGAACGTCAGTCCAGAAATTAAATGTTTTCTGGCTGAAGCTCATTCGATTGATAATGTCGTTGGCTCGTCTGGCTTCGTCGAAAATCGCCGAAACGTCCTGATCGGTTTCGCGTTTGCGGTCAAAATTTACCTGAAAATCCTGAATCTTAAATTCAAGCATTCGCATTTGATCTTCCAAATCCTGCCGATCTTCGCGACTCGACGAACTGCGCCGAACTTCGTTGGAAAGATTCGTCTGGAAATCATCGAGTTTCGAGTTAAGACTTCGCAGAACGTTGCGAACCTCGCGCTCGTTGCGATTATTCTGCGCGTTTGCCGCCGTCGTCAAAAATCCTGCGATCATCAGACCGAAAACCAAATAAAACGAAAAAACGTTTTTTAATCTGCTCATTTTCACTCTCCTGAAATAAACGAAAAATTTTATATGGAAACTTCGCCGAAAGATTTGAAGCATTTTATATGCCAATCGTTGTCAAAATGCTTTATTTGTAAAAAATCTGTGCTAGAATCGGCAAGAAGTTTTCACTCCCCGCGTCCCAATAAAGGAAAAGTTTTCAATGACAAACAACGAATATAAAGCGACTGTTCAATACGCCGGAGATGAATTTTTTATCGGCACAACGCCGAGCGGACACGCGCAAGCGATTGACGGCAAAGGCGATAGAAAATCCGCGCCGTCGCCGCTCGAAATGCTTCTTGTTTCCGTTGCGGCTTGCACGGCGGTCGATGTCGTTTCGATTTTGGAGAAAAAACGACAAGACGTAACAGATTATAAAGTCGAAATCACGGGAACGCGACGCGACGAATATCCGCGCGCGTTTACGGCGTTTCACATTCACCATATCGTATATGGACGTAGCGTTTCGGAAAAAGCCGTCGCCGACGCGATTTCGCTCTCGGACGAAAAATATTGTTCGGTCGCCGCGACTGTCAGACCGACGGCGAAAATTACGACCGATTTTGAAATAATCGAAACATAAAACTTTATGAAAAATCTACTGAAAATCGTTTCGCGGAGAAAAATCTTATGAAAAGAAAATTTCTGATTCTCGCGATTTTTGCGTTCGTGTTTTCGTCGGTGGCTTTCGGACAGGACGAAACCGAAAATGCGCGAAAAGAGCGTTGGAGCAAATTTACAAAATCAAACTGGCAAAAGTTTGATTTCAAAAAAAGAAAATTAACCAAAGTTCAATTAAGTAAGTTGGACAAAGATGACTTGAAAGATTACGGCGTTGTAACTGAATTAGAACTTCTCAGAGGCGTTGTTTTCGGCAAAAACGGGCGAATTTTCAAGGAGCATCCGATTCAGGATTATCTTGCCAAACAAACCTGGTATAAGCCGAAGGAAGATTTTTCGAATGACGCTTTAACGAAGATCGAGCGCGACAATCTCGACTTGATTCGCCTCGCCGAAGCCGAAAATCACGCGACCATTCAGCCCGGCGATATGCGTCTGTGGGAAAATAAACTGATTACGGAAGACAATCTCGGCGGCTATACTTCGGCGGAGCTTCGCGTTTTGATCGCCGAGGTCGAAGCGATTCACGGGAAAACTTTTGCGGACGAACAATGGCTGCAAAAATATTTCGACGAGCGTTACTGGTATAAATCGAATGCGAGTTATTCGCCGACGGTTTTGAATGAAACCGAGCGGAAAAATATCGAAACTCTGCTCAACGAGAAAAGCAAAGGTCGCAACACGGCAATCGCCATCGGCGATATGGACAAGTTTCAAACGGTTGCTCTGACCGACGATTTACTAAACGGTTTGACGATGATGGAACTGCGGATGATTCGCAACGAAATCTGGGCGCGTCACGGTCGCAAATTCGAATCGCCGGGAATTCGCCAGTATTTCGAATGGCGCGATTGGTATAAGCCTTTGAAAGATCAATCGAAGGTCAAAATCAGCGACATCGAACAGCAAAACGTTAATTTGATTCTCGCGCGTGAAGCGAAAATTCGCGAAAATCTTTCGACCGAAGTTTTAACGGAAGAAACTCTGAGCGGACTTTTTACGGAAGATTTGCGAATTTTGCGAAACGAAATTTTCGCGCGTCACGGGCGCGTTTTCAAAGATGCCGAATTGCAGAAATATTTTGTTTCGCAATCATGGTATCAGCCGAATGCCGAATTTAAGGACGACCAACTTAACGAAACCGAATTTAAGAATCTTTCCGCGATTAGGTCAGCCGAAGAAGCGGCGATTAGCAAGTTTTCGGAATTTGAAGGCTGATAAAGCCGGAATTTGAGTTTCGCGTGTCGAAACTTCCGACAAACGAAAGGGTGGAAAATCGAAAAGGGAAATTTTCCCGATTTGCTTTTTCACCTTTTTTTCTTTTAACCTTTTTTACTATGAACGCTTTATCGCCCGAAGAAATCGAGCTCAACAAAAAGAAAAAAGTTCTCGACCGTTTGAAAGATCGTCTCGCCGACAACGAAGAGGAAATGACCGAGCTTCGCGCCGAACTCGAACAATTCGAGGCGAATTACAAAATGGAAGTCGCGCGTTTTTACGCCGAACTCGACGAAATCGAAGCGCAGATCGCCGAAGAAGAAGTAAAGCTCGTTCCGGACGACGAAGAAATAAAAAAACGCGCCGAAGAATTAAGACGACGCGCCGAAGAATCAGCTGCCGACGCGGAAGGAAATGCCGACGGCTGCACGCAAAAATGGCGACCGACGGCGGAAGCGAAAAAGGCTTATCACAATCTGGCGCGAATTATTCATCCCGATTTAGCTCTCGATAATGAAGAAAAGGAAAAACGCCACGAATTGATGGCGAAACTAAACGAAGCATATTCGGCGGGCGATCAGAATAAATTAAACAAACTCGTCGAAGATTTTCGCGATTCGCCCGATTTAATCAGCGGCGATTCGACGGGTGACAATCTCGTGCGGGCAATTCGCCAAATCTGGCAGATAAAAAATCGCCTGAAAGAATTGCGCGAAGAAAAACTAAAAGCCGAATTTTCCGAGCTTTTTATTTTGCGTGAAAAAGTCCAAGCCGAGATGCTCGAAGGCAGAAATCTGCTCAAACAAATGGCGGAACGCACAAAATCGCACATCAAAAAATCTCAGCGTCGCTTGGAAAATCTGCGAAATTTAAATCAAGCTCAAGAAGAATATGTGAAAGACCGCTTCGGAATGGACATTTCGGCATTCAGATAAAATCGCCGCAAGTTAAAGAAGAAAAAAGTCGCAATTAAACTGCGACTTTTTTGACTCATTAAAAATTGTCGAAAAATTCTAACCTCTCGATTTTTCGGTTAAAACTTCGTTTTTGCTTATAACGACGGTCTTTAGCGATGAAATCTCAGGATTTTCGCCCAGAGTTTCGTGAATTGCCGAAACGCAGCTATCTTTAACGATCTCGCGAATTTTTTCCAGCGTCATTAATTCTTCCTCAACCTCTGCCGGATCGACAAATTTTTCGCCGACTCCGGTTAAAAGCCAATGAATCGAATACGAAGTTTTTTCCGCAATGCTCAAAAGAATATATGCATCTGGAAGTCTGCCGTCGAGATAGTTTCGCGCGGCTTGATACGAAATTTTAAGCAAGCGAGAGATTTCTGCCGGTTCATTGCTGCCGCAAATTTCGACAAATCTTTCGACAAAATATTTTTTTTCTAAAGTTGTTAATTCTCTGCTTGACATGGTTCTACGATTGTGGCATATTTTACACAAATGTTCAATACATAAATTGATTGAGCGTTTGAGTGATTGAAAAGTTTATACAAGTTTCGTGTTTGGTGACGCCCTGTTATCGGCACGAATAAAGGGGGAGACGGTGTGGGAGACGTTTCCCCCGCTTAAAAAAGTTTATACAAGTTTCGTGTTTGGTGACGCCCTGTTACCGGCACGAATAAAGGGGGAGACGGTGTGGGAGACGTTTCCCCCGCTTAATTTTTAAATCGAATTTCCGGCGGCAAAACCGGACGACCACGCCCACTGAAAATTGTAACCGCCGAGCCAGCCTGTCACGTCAACGATTTCACCGATAAAATAAAGTCCCGGAATTTTCTTCGATTCCATCGTTTGCGACGAAAGTTCATTCGTATCAATTCCGCCGAGCGTAACTTCCGCTTTGTGCCAACCTTCGGTTTCGTCAAATTTTATTTGCCAGTTATTTATTGATCGGGAAATCTTTTCGATTTCCTTTTTGCTTAATTGATTAAGCGGTTTGTTCGAAAAATTTTGAGATGAAAAATTTTCGGCAAAACGGTTCGGCAGAATCTTGCTTAAAAAATTAACGAGATTTTGTTTGCTGTTTTGATTTTCGTTTAGAATTTTTTCTGTGTCAATTTCCGGCAATAAATCAATTTCGATTATTTCAGACTTTTTCCAGTAATTTGAAATTTGCAGAATCGCCGGACCGCTCAAGCCCTTATGAGTAAATAAAATATTTTCACGAAACGAAATTTTTTTGAAACTGACATTTGAATCAATCGAAATTCCGGCAAGTTTTTCAAAACTTTGCTTGCCTGCAAAAACGAGCGGTACGAGCGACGGTCGAGTTTCAACGATTTTCAAACCGAATTGTCTGGCGATTTCATAACCGAAACTGCTCGCGCCGATTTTTGGAAAAGAAAGTCCGCCCGAAGCGATAACGAGTTTTTTCGAGGTGAAATTTCCTTGATCCGTCTCGATCTCGAAATCATTTGATGTTTTTTTTACGGATTTGACGGAACAGTTCAGGCAGATTTCGACATTAGATTTTTCAGCTTCTTTCAAAAGCATTTCGACGATTTGACGCGAACTTTCGCGGCAAAAAAACTGACCGAGCTTTTTTTCGTAAAATTCAATTTTGTATTTTTTGACGAGTTCGATGAAATCTTTTGAAGTATATCGAGCAAGAGCGGATTTGCAGAAGTGCGGATTGTTCGAGATGAAATTTTCCGGTTTGATGTTTTTATTCGTGAAATTACAGCGACCGCCGCCGGAAATTAAGATTTTTCTTGCCGGTTGACTGTTATGTTCGACGACCAAAGTTTTTCGTCCGCGCTTTCCGGCTTCGGCGGCGCAAAAAAGTCCGGCTGCGCCTGCGCCGATAATTATCGCGTCGTATTTTTGCATCAGTTCAAATTTATCAAAAATAAATGTTTCGGCAAGATTCGATTTTGATTAATTCTTACCGGGAAATTTTAACTGACGGCGCGTTGCTGCATTTGTTTGTGAGCGACGGGAAACGAAAGGCGAAAAGTCGTGCCTTCGCCGATATTGCTGTGAGTTTCGATGTTTCCGGCGTGCTCCTGAACGATTCCGTAAGAAACCGCAAGTCCGAGTCCTGTTCCGCTTCCGACGGCTTTGGTCGTAAAAAACGGATCGTAAATTTTATTAAGATTTTCCGGCGAAATGCCTTCGCCCGTGTCGGAAACTTCGATCAAAACCTGGTCTTCATTAGAAGAAGTCGTGAGCGAAATTGAGCCGCCTGAAATCATTGCATCGCGGGCGTTAAGAATCAAATTTGTGAAAACCTGTTGAAGTTTTCCGGCATTTCCGATAATTACGGGCGGAAGGTCAGCGTAATTTTTGATGACTTCGACCTGCGATTTTCGCATCTGCGGTTCGAGAAGTTGAAGCGTGTCGTTGAGCAGCTTGTTAATATTAATTTCGGAAAAATCCGTTGCATTTCCGGTGCGCGAAAAGTTTAGAAGATTACCGACAATGTTTGAAGCTCGTTCGGTTTGCTTCTGCATTTTTTGCAAAAGCGCGTGTTTCGGATCGGTTTCGGGAATCATTCCGAGAAGCATCTGCGTGTAACTGGAAACGCCGGTCAGCGGCGTGTTGACTTCGTGCGCGACTCCGGCGGCAAGAAGTCCGATTGAAGAAAGTTTTTCGCTTTGCTGCAGAGTTTCTTCGAGTTTGACGCGCGATGAGACATTTTCGAGAACGACAATCGCGCCCATTTGATTTGCTGAAACCGAACGAAGCGGCGCGACGGCGACATTCAAAATCAAAGGTTTACCGTCAAGACTCGTCGTGTAAAGTTTGTAAGCGTTTCTGACTTCGGTCAAATGCCAGCGCGATTTGCCGAGAATATTTTCCAGATTAATCGCAAAACTTTCGTCGAAAATTTCTTCGACCAATTTGCCGACCGCATTCTCGCGCGGAATTTCGAGCATTTGTTCGAATGTCGAATTACAACGCGTAATTCGTCCGTTTTCATTAACGGCGAGAAGTCCGACGTTGACCGATTCGACGATTGATTCATTAAATTCCTTGAGAAGTTCTAGCTCGGCGGCGCGTTTTTCCTGCTCCTGATAAAGCAGACTGTTTTCGACAGCAACGGCGACATAACCGGCGACCGTTTGAAGAATTTCCAAATCTTCGCTCGATAAAAGTGAACCGTCCGAGGCGCGACCGAGACCGATAACCGCGACCATTTTTCCGCGCGCGACGCACGGCACGAAATAATGAAGTTCCTGTCTGCGAATGCCTCTGCCGTTGGTCGTTTCGATTTCTAAAAGTTCGAGCTCGTCAGCGCGAACGATTCCTTTCTGCGCTGATTTTTCGCGAATCATCCGGCGAAAATCGTTCGGCGTTCGGTAATCAATTAATCCGACCGATTTGGCGAGTTTATATTGTCCGGTCTCGTTTTCGTCTTCGATAAAAACCGCGACTTTTTCAACATCGAGAACTTGTCTCAATCTTTCCGTCAAAGCGTTCATCAGCGGTTCGAGCGCGGTCGTTGCCGAAAGAGTTTTTCCGAAATCCGATAAGCCGTGACGTAAATCGTAGCGTTCGCCGTAAAAATAACGGTCGGCTCTTTCCTGTAAAAACTTTTTCAAAGGCTCGCTCAGCATCACGATTCCCGCCATTGCAACGATTGCAATCAAAGCGCGAAGCGTGATCTCAGTCGTTGAAAGATTGTTGTCGACCGCGAGAAAAACAAGTCCGAGCGCAACCGCGCCGATCATCATTGCAATCGCCAGCGTCGTCATCGCATAAACGAGAGCGCGGCGAACGACGACATCAACGTCCATTAAACGGTAACGCACGACCGAGTGACCGAAGCTCAAAGGAATGAGCGCGAGCGGCAATATCGTTAAACCTGAAGTCCAGTTGTCCTGCGGAATGTAAACAAATCTTTCGGCAACTTGAAAAGCGAAAACAGGAAAAACCGCGAAAATCGTTCCCCACATCGCCCATTTCAGACGCTGGCGAACGAGCGGATGTTTCTTGTTTTTGAGAAAACGCCAGACCAGAAAACTCGAACCGGCGGCGATTCCCGCAACAAAGTGATAAAAATTAGCACGGTAAAAAAGCGACAGCAAATCAAAACCGTCAATCGCTTTGGCAATACTTTCGACAAAGGCGGCTTTCGGGGCTAAATAGTAAACGAGTGAAAGCGACAAAATAGCGAGCGAAATAATGGTCGCCGGAATATAAAGCGCGAGCGTTTTCCATCTGGCCTCGTCAAAAACTTCGCTTTTAACCGGATAGCGAATACAAAAATGCAGGAAAAGCGGCACGAAAAGCGCGAATGCG
>Ga0207670_10002236_pt1 | contig 10121 bp, 11 predicted proteins | sample KBSS23HmetaG_FD_184339 | JGI IMG/M metagenome (GOLD analysis project Ga0207670, IMG submission 184339) | Switchgrass rhizosphere microbial communities from Kellogg Biological Station, Michigan, USA - KBS S2-3H metaG (SPAdes) (version 2) | ecosystem: Host-associated > Plants > Roots >... | reverse complement strand
CGAAAGTGATGGGCTCATCATTGACGCCAATCTGCGTTTCGGGCAGGACGGCGATCGGATCGCTGCGCTCGCGGCGTCACTCTATCGGAAAGCGCGACTGTCGGCCGGAGCCGCGTGGCTGGGCGCCGTTGCTTTCCTTCAACTCGATGCCGAGCGCGGGCGCATCTGCGTCGCGGGAGGGCGCGGCGATTTGATCATCGTCGTCGTCGCGGAGCCGGCGGCGAACGTCGGGTTGATCCGTGTCGAGCTTCTGAAGGCCGTGGATCAACTCGAATGATCATTGCCTCCGTGGAAGCGTGGGTCGAGGCGCCGCTCGCGCGCTACGTCGAAGAGGCGAGGGCGCGGCTTGCGCTGCTGTTGCATCCGTCCGGACAGGTCGTGGCGCAAGCCGGCTTCACCCGCGCCGTCGACGTGATGACGGCGTGCGCGCTGGCCGCGGCGGTCAACGCGACGGCGTCCGAGCTTGGCCGGCAACTCGACGGGCGGGCGTTTCACGGCCTGTTTCATTCGGGGGCCGAGAAACAATTCTATCTCGCCAGCGTGGCGATCTGCGACTCGACATACATTTGTCTCACGGTGTTCGACGGCGAGAGCTCGCTTGGCCTAGTGCGGATGTACTTCAGCGACCTCTGTCGGGAGCTGACGGCGGCCGCGCCTCAGCCGGTAACGCGAGCGCCGGCGCTCGGTCTGGATTTCGAACGCGATCTCAACAAAAACCTCGCAGCGCTGTTTGGGCGGGCCTAAACGTGTCACTAGTCAACTACGCGACCCGCGAGATCACGTGCAAAATCGTCTACTACGGACCGGGGCGGTCCGGAAAGACGACGAACCTGCACTACATCTACGGGCAGGTGCCCGACGATCGCAAAGGCAAGATGGTGTCGCTTGCCACGCAGACGGACCGCACACTGTTCTTCGATTTTCTTCCGCTCGACCTCGGCAACATCTCCGGATTCACGACGAAGTTTCAACTCTACACCGTGCCCGGTCAGGTCTACTACCAGACGACGCGGAAGCTCGTGTTGCAGGGCGCGGACGGCGTCGTGTTCGTTGCGGACAGCCAGTCGCGGCAGCTTGCGGAGAACGTCGAGAGCTTTCAGGACCTGCACGCGAATCTCGCCGATCAGGGAATCGACGCGCGCACCGTTCCGCTCGTCATTCAGTACAACAAACAGGATCTTCCGCCCGAGTTGATTCTCGATTCGTCCGCGCTGTCCGATACGCTCAATTTTCGCGGCGTGCCCGAGTTTTCGGCCGACGCGCTGCATGGCCCCGGCGTGTTCGAGACGTTGCGGTCGATCTCCGAGCAGGTGCTCAAACGGCTGAGCGCCGGCGCCAGTCGGTAGCCATGCAGCTCGACTCCAAGCTCCGCTTCGACACCTTCGTCGTCGGTTCGGCCAACCGACTCGCCGTGGCCGCGGCGCGGGCTGTCGCGGAGACGCCGGGCACCGTGTACAACCCGCTGTTCGTGTACGGCGGCTCCGGCCTTGGAAAAACGCACCTGATGAGCGCCATCGGCAATCACGTGAGACAGCGCGAAAAATCGCTCGCCGTGGAGCTCGTGACGCTCGACGATTTCGTGCATGCGCTGCACGAGGCGATTGCGGCGGGAGACACCGACGCGTTCATAGCGCGCTATCTCGAGGTCGGCGTCCTGCTCATCGATGATGTGCAGTTTCTCACAGGGCATCGGGAAACGCAGACGGAGCTGCTGCGCATCTTCAACGCGCTAACGGCCGACGGCCGCCAAATCGTGATGAGCAGCGACCGTCCGCCGGTGGAGATTGCCGACGTCGACGAGCGGTTGATCACGCGTCTGTCGGGTGGCCTGATCGTCGACATGGGCGCTCCCGATTATGAAACACGCATGGCGATCCTCAACGCGAAGTGCGAGGAGCGTGGCGTCCGTTTTCGCGGCGGAGTGATCGAAGAGGTCGGACGCATCGAGTTCCGCAATGTTCGCGAGCTGCAAGGAGCACTCAACCGACTCATCGCGTCGCAAACTCTCGGCGGCGAGCAGATTGTCGCCGAAGCGGTGCGAGGGATTCTTGGCGACCTGGCCGACCAGCGCCCTCGCGCGACGCCGCCGAAAGCACTTGCCGGGGAGTTTCAGAATTTTCTCTCCGACATCTCGCTTGCGGTGGCCCAGCACGTCGAACAATGGAAGACGCGTCTCACTGAGGCGATCGGCTACTGGAGCAGTGAAGGGTACCGCACGGCGTCGTTGGAGCGTGTGCTGCAATCGGGAACACCGCCGACGAGCGTCGAGTCGGTGATGCGAGGCTTCGAGGCGACGGTCACCAAACTCCGCGACCTCGAGGCGCAAATCGTTCGCCTGGATGCGGCGCTCGGTGCACACGATGCGTTGCGCGACCCCGACCGCATTGCCGAGGCGGAGCAGCTGCTCGAGCGCGCGTTGCGGACGTCGTCGCCGCCGCCGGGACCGTCGGCGTCGTTCACGCGGGCCGGCTTCGAAGTGAGCAGCAGTAACGACCTCGCCGTGCGCGCCGCCGATGCGATCGTCGCCGTGCCGGGCAGCCGGTACAATCCGCTCTTCCTCCATGGCCCGAGCGGCGTTGGCAAGACGCACTTGATGAACGCGATTGGCAATGGGCTCATCGAGGCGTCCGGCGGACGCGGCGTGGTCGCGTGCGTGCCGGCGCAACTGTTTGTCGACGAGTTGATCGGCGCGCTGCAAGAGGGTGCCGTCGACCGATGGCGCGCGCGATACCGGTCGGCATCCGCGCTGCTGCTCGACGACGTGCAGTTCGTGGCCGGCAAGGAGCGAACGCAGGAAGAGCTATTCCACGTCTTCAACGCGCTGTACGCCGAGGGCAAGCAGCTCGTCATCGCGAGCGATCGCCCGCCGCGCGAGCTGTCCGGCCTCGAGGACCGCCTCCGCTCGCGTTTCGAGGGCGGGCTCGTCGTGAACATGCAGTCGCCCGATCGCGACCTGCGAGAACGCTTATATGCGAGATTCCTCACGGACCTCGGCGTCGAGCCGACGGGGGAGATGCTGAGTTACCTCGGCGATCGCCCGGTGAGCAGCGTCCGCGAAATGATCGGTACGGCGAACCGGCTCGCGGCGTCGGCCGAAGTGAAGGGCGTTCGGGTGACGATGCGATTCGTGCGCGCCGAGCTCGAGCCGGACGATGGCGCGGTGCCGAGCGCGGCGGCCATGGCGTCGACGGCGGATACGTACTTCCTCGATCGGGAGAAGATCGTCTGGCAGTGGCCCGATGCCTCGACCCGCATGATCGAGGAAAATCGATGACGAACGCCGGCGTTGCGGGAGCCGCGTAGATGGCGATTCGCGGCAGCCTCAAGGAAGCCAGCCTTCCAGACGTTCTGCAGCTTCTTGCGATGGGCAAGAAGAGCGGATGTCTGAGCGTCGCCTATCGCACAAGCTTCGGGTACATCTACTTCGATAAAGGACGCATTTCGTACGCGTCGGTCGTCAATCGGCGCGACCGGTTGGGCGATTTGCTCGTCAAGAACGGGCTCATCACGCAGGCACAGCTCGATACCGCGGTGACGCTCCAGGAGCGCCGGCGTGACAAACGGCTCGGCGAGCTGTTGGTTGAACAAAAAGCGCTCACGCAGGAGCAGCTTCACGTCGCCATCAGCGTGCAGATTCAGGAAGCGGTGTATTTCCTGTTCACGTGGAGTCAGGGAACGTTCAACTTCGAGCCGGACGTTGTCCCCGAAGAGGCCGACTTCCTCGTGTCGATCAATCCCGAGTCGCTCCTTCTCGAGGGCGCCCGCCGCGTCGACGAATGGGGTCTGATCGAGAAAAAGATTCCGACGCTGGACATCGTGTTCGAGGTCGATCACGCCAAGGTTGCGAAGAGCGATCTGGAACCGACCGACGCACAGCGGACGATTCTCCCGTTGATCAACGGCAAGTCCGACGTCCAGGCGATTGTCGACGCGTCGGGGCTCGTCGAGTTCGAGGTCGGAAAAGCGTTGTACGGGCTGTTCATCGCCGGATTCGTCAATCGGGTCGGGAGATCGATGGCGGCGACGCCGGCATTGCCGGAAGGGCGGATCGAAGAGCACCGCAACCTCGGCATCGCGTTTTTCAAGACAGGAATGCTCGACGAGGCGCTGCGGGAATTTCGGCGCGTGCTCGAGCTGCGCAGCAACGATCCGATGGCGCGATTCCACCTCGGCCTCGTGTACTCGCGACAGCAAAAGTGGGACGACGCGCTCGCGGCTTTCACCGCCGCCGCGACTACTCCCGGGGCGAAGGCGCCGGTCTTTCACAATCTCGCATACGTCCTCGAGCAGATGCAGCGGTACGACGACGCGCGAAGAGCGCTCGAGGAAGCGGTCCGGCGAGGCGGCGGCACCGACCCGCGCGTCCACACATCGCTCGGCGTCGTGTCTCTGCTTTCGGGCGATCTTCCGAGTGCGGAGGCGTCGCTCGCGACCGCGCGAAAGTGGTTCGGCGAACGGTCGCCAACGCCGGCGTGGTATCACTACACGGCGCTCGCCGCGGGACTCGCCGGTGACGTGGGACGCGCCTCGGCGTTGTTACAGGAGGGCACGACGGCCTATCCGCGTTCGGCTGTGCTGCTCAACAACCTCGCCGCCGTGCTCGAGCGGATCCGTCACTACGACGACGCCCGCGTCGCGGCGGAACATGGTGTGCAAGAAGACGTCGGCCTCGCGCAGCTGCACAAGAATCTCGGGGATCTGCATTACCGCGCGGCCCGCTATGACGAAGCGATGGAGTCGTATCTGCGCGCGACGAAGGCAAGCCCGGAGCTCGGCGGCGACGTCTACTTGAAGCTCGGCAACATTCGTCTGCGGCGAAACGAGCGTGAGGAGGCGGTGCGCTGCTGGGAGCGCGCGCTCGAGCTCGACCCGCAGAACGCGATCGTGCGGACCAATCTCGGCGCCGTGCGTCAGGTGTTTTGATGTCGGAACAGCTGCTCGACGACTTCTCGGAGTTGACGCGAAAGATCTCGGCGGAGCGCGGCTTCGGCTGCGCCAGCTACAAGGAGCGGTGTTTGCGCCGCCGCATTGCTGTTCGCATGCGCGCGCGGGGCGTGCACAGCTACGTCGACTATGCGCGGATTCTCGACACCGATGACGCCGAGTACGACCGGCTGCTCGATGCGCTGACGATCAACGTCACAAAGCTTTTTCGGAACTGGGAAGCGTACGCCGCTCTCGCGTCTGCCGTGGTGCCGGCGCTCTGGCATCGCGAGACGTCCGTGATTCGCGTGTGGAGCGCGGGTTGCTCGTCCGGCGAGGAGCCCTATTCGCTGGCGGTTCTCTTTCATCGGTATGCGGCGACGAGCGGCATGCTCGCACAGATGGAGCGCGTCGAGGTGCTGGGGACCGACATCGACCGGCGGTGTCTGGCCGCGGCGGAGCTTGGCGAGTTCGAGGAGGGCGACTTCGCCGATACGCCCGAGGATCTTCGCCGACGCTATTTCAAGAACACGGCGCCGTTCACGATCGCGCCGGCAATTCGTCGCATGGTGCGCTTCGAATCGCGCGACATGCTGAGCGACGGCCCGCCGCGCGGCAAGTTCGATCTCATCGTTTGCCGCAACGTGTTGATCTACTTCGATCGCGAAACGCAGGAACGGTTGTTTGACACTTTTTATCAGGCGATGTCGCCTGGCGGGTTTCTCATGTTGGGTAAAGTCGAGACTTTGCTCGGGAACGCGCGGAGCCAGTTCGCTCCGGTCGATGCTCGAGAGCGCATTTTTGCCCGGCTATGACCGCGGACGCGTCCGAGATCCGCGTCAAGGTCGCGGACTACGCTGTCGCGAGCACCGGCGTCATCGCCACGATCGGACTGGGGTCGTGCGTAGCGATCGCGCTGTATGACCCCACGGCGCGCGTCGGAGGACTCGCGCACATTCTGTTGCCTGACGAGTCCATGTCGCGCGACCGGTCGAATCCGGCGAAGTTCCCGGCGACGATTCTCCCGATCGTGCTCGAGGAGATGCGCCGGCTCGGCGCGGCGCCCCGGCGTGTCCGCGCCAAGATTGCCGGTGGCGCGAGCATGTTCGCGAATTTGATCTCCACCAATTCCATCAACATCGGCGAAAAGAACGTCGCGTCGGTCCGCGCCGTTCTGGCGGGCGCGAAAGTTCCGATCGTCGGCGAAGACGTGGGGAGCGATCATGGGCGCAGCGTCTATCTCTTTACGGACGACGGACGCGTCGAGGTGCGGTCGCTGCGAAAGGGATTGCGTGTCCTCTAAACGCCCACGCCCGCGAGTGCTCGTCGTCGACGACAGCGCGTTCATGCGCCGCGTGACGACGGAGATCATCGACGCCTCGGGTGAATTCACCGTGATTGGGACGGCGCGGAACGGGTATGACGCGCTGAAACAAATTCACGCGCTCGATCCGGATCTCGTCACGCTCGATGTGGACATGCCGGAGCTCGATGGTCTGAACGCGCTCGGCTACATCATGAGCGAGATGCCGAGGCCCGTCGTGATGCTGAGCGCGGGGACGACGAGCTCGGGGCAGGCGGCGACGCTGCGGGCGCTGGAGCTCGGCGCGGTGGACTTCGTGTGCAAGCCGTCTGGGTCGATCAGTCTCGACTTGCGCATCGTCACGACGGAGCTGCTCGATGCGTTGCGCGCGGCGATGCTGACGAATGTCGCGGCGCAGCGCATGATGCCGCGCCTCGCCGTGGACAAGATTGGCGGTGCCATAAAAACGGAAGGCGCGACGAGCGTTGTAGGGATCGCGTCGTCGACCGGAGGACCGCGCGCGCTGACGGCGGTTCTCCCAGCGCTTCCGCGAACGCTCGCCGCCGCGGTGCTCGTCGTCCAACACATGCCGAGCGGCTTCACGAAGAGCCTCGCGCAACGACTCGATGCGATCAGTCCACTGCCGATCGAGGAGGCGGAGGATGGCGCGCTGGTCGTCGATGGCCGCGTCTACGTTGCGCCCGGCGGCTATCACATGACGGTTCGGTCATCGCCGAGTGGTCCGCGCATCGGGCTCGACACGTCCGCGCCCCTCTGGGGGGTGCGGCCGGCGGCTGACCATCTCTTTCGATCGCTTGCCGACGCCTTCGGCGCGTCGACGCTGGCGGTCGTGCTCACCGGGATGGGACGAGATGGCGCCGAAGGGACGCGAGCCATTCGCGCGGCCGGTGGGCGCGCGCTCGCTCAGGACCGCGAGACGTCGACGATTTTCAGCATGCCGCAGGCGGCAATCGAAATCGGCGGCGCAGAGCGCGTCCTGCCATTGACGGAGATTGGCTCAGGCATCGCCGATCTCGTCGGCGCGGTGCGTCATGTTCCGTGACGGTGTTGCGCGGCTTTTCGTCTTCCGAGTGGGCGGCGAACGCTTCGCTGTGCCGCTGGCGGACGTCGACGAGGTGGTCGACGGACAACCCATCCAGCGAGTTCCTGATTCCAATGCGACGGTGCTCGGCGTCGCGTCGATTCGGGGTGTGCTTCTGACGGTGTACGATCCTCGCCCGTTGTTGTCAGTGGACGGGGCGGTCGACGCGGCGATGTTGCTCTTCGCGAGAGGTGGCAAGCGAGTGGCACTCGCGATCGACGATGTGTACGACCCGATAACCGTTGCCGAACACGATCTGCTTCCCACGCCGTCGGGGATCGAGTCTGAGGGAATTGTGATTGGAGTCGTTCGTCGCGAGTCGACATTGACCGCGGTGCTCGACACGGATGCGTTGTTTCGCGCGGCCATGGAAGGTCTCGAGGGCGAGGGGAAAAGAAAATGAAGACCGACGCCATGAAGCTCGTCACGTTTCGCTTGGGCCAGGACATGTTCGCCGCGGAAATTTCGTTTGTCGAACGCGTGCTGCGGTACGTCGTTCCGGCCGCCGTGCCTGATGCCCCGGCGTGGATCGCGGGCGTCATCGAACATCGCGACAAGGTCATACCTGTCGTGGACCTGCGCCGGCGCATCGAGCTCGATGCAGCGACTATCACGCCCGCGACGCGGATTCTTGTGCTCAACACGAGTAGTGGCTGGGTCGGAGCGATCGTCGATTCGGTCATCGAAGTGGCGGGCGTTTCGGCAACGAACATCACGCAGCCACCACCGCTCTTCCGCGGGCTCGCCGCGCAGTTCCTGCGTGGCATCGCCAAGATCGGGGAGCAACTCGTTGTCGTACTCGACGTCGACCGCGTGCTCTCGAGTGACGACCGCATCGTGCTGGATCGCGCGATGAAGGGAACGGAGACGCTGTTGCGTGGGTGATCGCGTCATCGACGAATTGCAGTCGCGGTGCCGCGCGCTCGACGCGCGGCTCGACGCCGAGGGTGCCGCAGCGGACCTCGACAGTCTCAAGGTCGACATCGGCGCGCTGTTCAAGACGGTCGATCAGCAGATCATCGCGCTGACGTCCGTCCGCGACGACGTGCTCAAGCTCATCGAGAAATGGAAGGGTGTGCGCGCCGCTCCGCCGGCCCCGCGGGCGTTCGTCGCACCGGAGTTCGCCGGCGCCAAGCCCGCGGTCCAGGCCGACCACCTCGGCGCGTCGACGTATATCGAGAAAGGTTGGAGCCGAATTTCCGCGGGTGATCACGCGGGGGCGGAAGAGTTGCTCACGACCGCGCTCACGCTGTCGCCGGGGAACCCCGAGGCTGTCTCGCTCCTCGGGTGGGCGCTCATGCTCCAGGACAAGTTTGATGACGCGTTGTTGAACTTTCAGAAAGTCCTCATCCACGAGCCGCAGAACGCGCTCGCCCGCGTCAACGTGGGTTACATTTGCCTCAAGAAAGGCATCTTCGGCGAAGCCATCGAGCATCTGTCGCGTGCCATTCGGCTGGGCAACGACAAGAAGGCGACGTTGTACGCGCACTTCTATTTGGGACTCGTGTATCTCGAGCGAGACATGTTCGAGGATGCGCAGACATTCTTTCGAAAGGCGCAGGCGCTCGGTCCGAACATGATCGAAGCGTATTTCGAGCTGGGCCGAGCATATTGGTACAACGGGCAGCGCGACGAGGCGGTCGATACGTGGAAAGCGGGAGTTGCGACGAACGCGTTGAACGCGTGGGGAAAGCGCTGCGCCGACGCGATAGCGGTCGCGGAGGCTGGGGGGCAACCCTAGCGAGCTGGCTCTCTCTGCTCGTATCGATCGTGCTGCCGCTTTGTGGGCTGAGCGCGCAGCAGGAGGCGCCCGAGCGGCTCGACCGCGGACGGTTTACAGCCGTGTTCTATCCGTCGGAGCGCGCGCTTGCCACGTCGTTGCTCGATAACGCATCGGCCACCGACTCCTTTCCCGGGTTTCCGCGTCCACGGCAGCGTGTTTTGCTGGCGTTGGCCCCGGATCGTCGCCGCTTCCGCGAGTGGGTCGGCCCCGGAGCGCCGGAGTGGGGAGCGGCAATCGCCTTTCCCGAATCCCAGCGGATCATCATGCAGGGGCGATCGGCTGGATCGGACGCCGGGAATCCGCGCGAAGTTCTGCGCCATGAGCTCGCGCATCTCGCACTGCACGAGTTTCTCGGTGACAGTCCTCCGCGCTGGTTCGACGAAGGATATGCCAGCTATTCGGCGCGCGAGTGGAGTCGTGAGGACGCGCTCGCGGCGAACATTGCGCTCGCGTGGCGTGGCCCTCCGACCTTCGACGAGCTCGACGTGCAGTTCACGGCGGGGTCGACCACGGCACAGAATGCGTACGCGTTGGCCTACCGTGCGCTTGTCGAGCTCGCGGCGATGGACACGACGCGCGGACTGGCGCCGTTCTTCGCCGCGTGGAAAAAAGAGGGGTCAATCGAGCGTGCGGTTCGCGCGACGTACGGCATCACGTTGGACGGATTCGAGCTGCGGTGGCGGCAGCGAACGCGTCGACGGTATGGGGCGCTGGGGATTATCGGAAACTTCACGCTCGCTGGACTGATCCTGTTGCTCGCCGTTTTTCCGCTGTACGTGGCGCGGCGGCAGCGAGACCGAAAACGACTCGCCGCACTGGCGGCGGCCGACGAGGCCGCCGAACGCGCGGCGCGGGCGAGTGCAATCGAGGCATTGTTGCGCGGTGACGACGAGAGTGATTCTCGCGACGAGTCGCCCCCGTCGTCGCGATCTTAATCAGTCCGTAATGTCTGCATCATCGTGACGTAACTTCGCGTCAGCACTTTGCTTGACACCTTTCACAGGAAGGTC
>Ga0207670_10002229_pt1 | contig 10133 bp, 7 predicted proteins | sample KBSS23HmetaG_FD_184339 | JGI IMG/M metagenome (GOLD analysis project Ga0207670, IMG submission 184339) | Switchgrass rhizosphere microbial communities from Kellogg Biological Station, Michigan, USA - KBS S2-3H metaG (SPAdes) (version 2) | ecosystem: Host-associated > Plants > Roots > Rhizosphere... | reverse complement strand
AGGCGACTGCCGCGATCGCGCCCGGCTGGATCACGCTGCAGCGCGCCCAGGCGAACAGCACGCTGACTTTGGGCCCGTAGGCGTCCTTGAGGAACTGGTACTCGCCGCCGGCACTCGGCCGCGAGCCGGTAGACGGTCGCCTTGCGCTCGCCGACCTCGTGGCACGACAGCGCGCGTGCTTCGGCCGCGCGCAGCGTCGCGGGATCGCCGGTGACCGCGGCCATCTGCAGCAGCGCGCGCGCGTGCAGCAGCCGGTAGTACGGATCGTCGTCCTTCTGCCGCACCAGCTCCGTGGCCGCGGCGAGCGCCCGCGCCGGCCAGCCGTCGCCGGACGGCAGCCGCAGCATCGCCTCGATCCAGCTCGCGCGCGCGGCGCGGAAGGTCGGGTTCAGCGTGCACGCGCGTTCGAGCGCCGCAGCGCCGCCGGCCGCGTCACCGCGCTGGAGCAGCGCGGCGCCGAGACCCCAGTGCGCGCGGAACGAGCCGTCGTCGACGGCGATCGCCGCGCGCCACACCGCGGCCTCGTCGCGGTAGTCGAGGCAGCGCCAGGCACTGCGCAGCAGGAACGCGGCGGCGACGGCACCCGCGGCGACCAGTGCGGGCCGCCGCCACCGTGCCGGCGTGCTCGCGACGCGGGCCAGCGCGGCCTCGGCGACGGCCGCGGCCACGCACAACAACCCCGCCAGCACGCCATAGAGCCGGTGCTCGGCCAGCGGCACGTTCAACGGGATCACGATCCACGGCAGCGCTATGGCCCACGCCAGTGCCGTGCCGAACGTGCGCAGCGGCTGCGCGCGGCCACGGCGGACGCCGAGCCACGTCGCCGCGGCCAGCGCCGCCCAGCCGAGCCACGGCCAGAGTGCCCACGGCGTGCGCTGCCACGGCACCGGCGGGTCGATCGACAGGCCGAGCGGCACGATCGCCTGCGCGCACGCGCGCGGCAGCAGCACCCCCATCGTCAGCAACTGCGTCGTCAGGTCGCGCGTGGCACCGACCAGCGGATCGCCAGCGGACCGGTCGAACACGTTCGCGGTCGCCATGCCGAGCAGCAGCCGGCGGACGCCGAGGTAGCAGACCACCAACAGCAGCGCCGGCCCGATGCGCCGGGCGACACCGCGCCATCGGCCGGCGCGCCACGGCGCCGTCGCGGGGTCGCCACGCAACCATTCCTGCACCAGCAGCAGCGCGGGGACGACGACGCCGGTCTCCTTGCTGCCGCACGCGAGCGCACAGCCGAGCAACGTCGCGACGGTGCCGCCGCGGCGGCCAGCCAGCGCGGCGCCGTGGCCGAGCAGCGCCACCAGCGCGCCGACCAGCAGCAGCTGCTCGCTGCGCGCCGACACCAGGTTGACGGTCTCGCTCGCGAGCGGATGCACGGCGAACAGCGCCGCGGCCCACGCCGCCAGCGCCGGCCGCACACCGCCTGCGCGCAGCAGGCGCAGCAGCAGCACCGCTGCAGCAGCGTGCAACAGCACGTTGGTGAGCTTGAACTGCAGCGGCCCGCCGCCGCCGCGCCACCAGTCGAACGCGAACGTCGCCAGCAGCACCGGCCGGTACATCGCGCCGCTGTTGCAGCTGAACAGCGTCGGGTCGACGAAGAACCGCGGCACGTTGGCGAGCGAGTGCACGCCGGGATTGGCGGCGATCGAGTGGATGTCGTCGTAGACGAACACGCCCGCAAGCGCGGGCGCGAACGCGATCAGCGCGGCGAGCGCGACCACGGCGGCCGCCGTCAGCTCGCGCCGCGACGCGGCGACCGCGGTCACGATGGCACCGCCGGCGGCTGCCGCAGCGCCTCGAGCAGCTCGCACAGGCGCCGGCCCGAGCGCTCGACCGCGAAGCAGCGGTCGTAGGCCGCGCGCGCGCGGACGCCGGCCACCGCGAGCTGCGCCGGCCGCGCCGCGAGTTGCGCGAGCCGCGCCGCCAGCATGCCGGCGTCGCCGGCCGGCACCAGGAACACGCCGTCGTCCTCGCCGAGCACCGCGCGCACGGCCGCGGTGTCGGCGGTGACGACCGGCCGGCCCGACGCGAGCGCGTGCACGACCTTGAACGGCACCACGCGGCCGGCCTTGTCGCCGGTGCCGAACACGCCGGCGACGACGTGCGCGGCGTCGAGCTGCGCCTGCAGCGCGCGCCGGTCGACGAACGCGGGACCGAGTTCGAGCCGCGCGCCGAGGCGCTGCCGCGCGTGCTCGCGGTCGCCGGCGGCGCCGCCGATCAGCACGAGGTGCACGCCGGCGGTCGCGGCGGCCGCGTCGATCAACGTGCGCAGGCCGTGCAGCGGCACGCCGGTGCCGAAGAACAGCACGCGCAGCGGCTGTCCCGGCGCCGGCAGCGCCACGGGCGCCGGCACCGGCGGTGCCTGCGGGTCGCCGATCGGCAGCGCCGCGAAGCGGTCGGGCGGCAGCTGCACGAGCCCGGCGACGAAGTCGGCGTTCGCCGCGGTGTCGACCAGCACGAGGTCGGCGGCGCGGCAGGCGCGGCGGTCCAGTTCGCGCAGCGCGCGCGCCGGCCACGACCCTGGTGCGAACAGGCCACGGTCGACGACCGCGGTGTCGTAGGCCGACAGGAACAGGTCGAGCACGACCGGCACGCGCGCGATGCGCGCGATGTCGGCGACGAGGTGGTGGCCGGGGTACGGCACGACCACGACCTCGGGCGCGAACTCGACGAGCGCGGTGCGCAGCGCGGCGCGCAGCGCGCGGCGCCGCCACCAGGCGCGCAGCAGGAAGGCCGGCCACCGCCACGGCGACGCGGCGAGCCGCTGCTTGCCGCGGCCCGGGCCCGCGGCGCGGCATTCGCCGACTTCGATGCCGGCCGCCTGCAGCCCCTGGCGCAGCGCCGCCGTGCGCGGATAGCCGTCGCCCTCGTCCCAGGCGCCGCAGAGCAGCACGCGCCGGATCATCGCGGCTCGTCGCCGGCGCCGAGGCGCTGGAAGCGCAGCGCCGCGATCTGTTCGGAGATCAGGCCGAGCGCGAACAGCATCGCCGCCTGCCCGAGCAGCAGCACGGCCATGTTCGTGAACCGGCCCTCGGTCACGAACGTGTAGGCGTACCAGCCGAGGCCGGCGAGCGCGACCAGCAGCGACAGCGGCAGGAACACGCGCAGCGGCGCGAAGAACGTCGCGACGCGCAGGATGATCAGCACGAAGCGGCTGCCGTCCGCGAGCAGGCGCACGTGGCTCTTGCCGCGCCGCTGCCGCACCTCGATCGGATGGAACGCGACCTGGTGGCCGGCGCGCATCATCGACATCGTGATCGTGGTCGGATAGCTGAACGTGTTCGGCAGCAGGTAGAGCAGGTCGCGCGCGACGTCGGCGCGCAGCAGCCGGAAGCCGCTGGTCAGGTCCGGGATGTGCCGGCCGATGACGTAGCTCGCGAGCGCGCTGTAGACGCGGTTGGCGAAGTTGCGGTGCGGCTGGCCGCCGCGGCCGCCGCGCGAGCCGACGACGAGATCGGCGCGTTCGGCGAGCGCGAGCATCGCGGGGATCGCGTCCGGCGGATGCTGGCCGTCGCCGTCGAGCAGCAGGATCCAGTCGCCGAGCGCCGCGCGGATGCCGCGCTTGACCGCCGCGCCGTTGCCGAGGCCCTGCTCGTGCCGCAGCACGCGCGCGCCGGCGGCCAGCGCGATCGCCGCCGTCGCGTCTTGCGAACCGTCGTCGACCACGACCACCTCGACGAACGGCAGCGCGAGCGGCGCCAGCACAAGGTGCAGCTCCTGCAGCAGCGCGCCCAGGTTCGCAGCCTCGTCGCGCGCCGGCACGACGACCGACAGCCGCTGCACCGACTGGGCCGGTGGCACGGGTGCCGGCGCCGGCGGCACGCGCCGTGGCAGGTCGCCGGAGCCCATCAGCCGCGCGAGCGCATCGCCGGTCAGCGACCGGTCCACCACCGACTTCGACATGCCGTTGCTATCGGCAGCGGGACCCCCGCGGCGCGAGCCGTTCGGCGCGCGCGGCGCGCGACGGCCCAGTCCGTGCATCCCAGTCCGTGCATCCCGGTCCGTGCATCCCGGTCCGTGCATCCCAGTCCGTGAATGGCGGCCCGTACATGCGGAAGGGCTGCCCGTCGGGGCAGCCCTTCGCGCGGTTCCGATCGGCGCGAGCCGATCAGTTCACGACAACCCAGGTTTCGCCGTCCATCGCGAGGGTGTTCGCCGCGACCTGGCCGTCCAGCTCCGCGCCCGCGAGGAACGCGGCGTGGTAGTCCGGCGGGGCGGTGCCGGCCGCGCCGGCCGTGCCACCGTACTGCTGCACGACGTTCTTCGACGCCAGGACGTCACCGCTCTGGTTGATGAAGAACGTGCGCTTGCCACTGCTGCCGAACGCGGACGGCCACGCGTAGCAGGCCCACAGGACCTCGGCGCGCGTCGAGTCCGGCGCGGTGCCGCCGACGCCACCCGTGCCTGCTTCCGGCAGGCCGGCCGCGGCCGCGTCGGGCAGCCACATCTTGAAGTGGTAGCCCGAGCGCGTGACGACGCCGTCACCGGCCGCGTCGGCCGCGACGTTGCCGAACGCCGTGCTCAGTACGGGCGGCGTGATCGTGTTGGTCGCGCCGCGGATGTTGCGCGCGCCCGACAGTTCGCCGAAGTAGCCGTACTCGCCGGCACCGTTGTTGTTGGTGTCGATCACGCCCGACGCCTGGCACTGGGCCTGCGCGGACGAGATGTTCTTCAGCGTCGCGATCGCGGCCGACTCGTTGGCGTTGAGGCGCGCGCTGAGGAGGTTCGGAATCGCGATTGACGCGATGATTGCAATGATCGCAACGACGATCATCAGCTCGATGAGCGTGAAGCCTTGTTCGCGCTTTTGCATGTTCCCTGACTGCCCTTCGTGAATGCGGGAGCTGCGCCCCCTGGAGACTCTCCTGATTCCCTCTGTGTGCCGCGGCGGTCAGCGACCCGGGGTCGCCGAGGCCGGCGCGGTCAGCCGAACGAAGCGGGCGTCCGTCGCGAGCCCCTGCCAGACGGTTGCATCCTCGCGGAGCAACCGACCTACCTCGGCAGGCGCAGCCCGGTGCGCACGTTCGAGCAGCCGTAGGGCGCTATCGACGTCGCCCCCCGCCAACTTGAGGCGGGCACGGTCGTAGTCCGCGATCGGGACGGTCGCCGCCGCGCGTTCCAGCGCAGTGTCGGCTTCGTCGACACGACCGAGTTCGGCGTAGACGCGACCGGCACCGAACCATGCCATCGGCCGGTCGCTGCGCAGCACCGGCGCCAGGCGCTGCATGGCCTCGGTGTCGCGGCCGACGCGGTGCAGCAGCGACGCGCTCTCGATGCGGCACTGGTCCTGGTAGACCGGCTGCAGCGCGCTGCTGTTGGCGTCGAACACCGCGAGCGCTGCCGCCGCGTCGCCGGCGGCCGCCAGCATGCGCGCTTCGTTGAAGATCAGCGTGTCGCGCAGCTCCGGCGTGCAGCCCGGCAGCGTGCGCGCGCGGCGGTAGTGCGCCGCCGCGGCGCGGTGGTCGCCGCGCTGGTTGCAGAGGAACCCCTCGAACTCGGCGACGATCGGCGACTGCGGCGCCAGGTGCCGCGCGGTGACGAGGTGGCCGTCGGCCTGCTGCAGCAGCTGCTCGCGCGCCGCCAGCGGCCGGCCGTCGCGGTCGGTGGCCGGCATCGCCGCGGCCAGCCGCAGCTGCACGTCGATCGAGCTCAGCAGCGTGCCGAGGTCCGGGTCGGCGCGGTAGACGAACCCGCCGTAGACCAGTGCCAGCAGCAGCACCGTGCCGCCGCCGTACAGCAGCGCGCGACGAACGAACGGTTCCATGTGCCCTCCCTTGCCTGCTGGCGCGGCCGGTGCGACCGGCCGCGCGTTCGCCCGCGGCCGCTCAGCCGCCCGACAGCTTCTCCTGCAGCTTGAAGATCGGCAGGAACACGGCGAGCACGATGCCGCCGACGATGACGCCCATGATCGCGATCATGATCGGCTCGATCATCGAGGTCAGGCCCTTGACCTCGGCCTCGACCTGCTGGTCGTAGAACTCGGCGATCTTCTCGAGCAGCGCGTCGAGCGCGCCCGAGCGCTCGCCGATGCCCATCATCTTGACGACCATCGGCGGGAACACCGGCGAGCGGCCGAACGGCTCCGACAGGCTGTCGCCGTTACGCACGCTGTCGCGCGCCTGGTCGACGATGCCCGAGATCACGAGGTTGCCCGACGTGTCGGACACGATCTCCATCGCGCCGAGGATCGGCACGCCCGACTTCACCAGCGTCGAGAACGTGCGCGCGAAGCGCGACAGCGCGACCTTCTTGAACAGCACGCCGAACACCGGCACCTTGAGGACCACCTTGTCCTTGAGCAGCGCGCCCGTCGGGGTCTGCACCGCCAGCTTGATGCCGACGATCGCCGCGGCCAGCAGGCCGAAGATCAGGTACCAGTAGTCCTTCATGAAGAAGGCGATGTCCATGATGAAGACCGTCAGGCCGGGCAGCTGGACGTCGAGCGACTCGAACACCGGCTTGAACGACGGCACGATGCCGATCATCAGGAAGCTCGCGATGCCGAACACCAGCACCAGCGAGATCACCGGGTAGGTCATCGCCGACTTGATCTCCTGCCGCAGGTGCGCCGACGCCTCGAGGTAGTCGGCCAGACGCGTCAGGATGGTGTCGAGCTGACCGGACACCTCGCCGGCACGGATCATGCTGACGTAGATGTGCGAGAACACCCGCTTGTGCGGCTCCAGCGACTTCGAGAGGTCGGAGCCGGAGCGGATGTCGTCGACGACGCGGTCGAGGCAGTAGGCGAAGCCCGCCGACTCGGCCTGGTCGGCGAGGATCTCGAGCGCTTCGAGCATCGGGATGCCGGCCGACAGCATCGTCGCCAGCTGGCGCGTGAAGACCTCGAGCTCGCCCTTGCGACAAGAAGCCCTGGTCGCCTGCTTGCGCTTGCCGCCGGCCTTGGCCTTGCCGCCGCCGCCGCCGCCGCCGAACAAACCGCCGCCGCCCTTGCTGATGTCGATCGGCGTCAGGTTGCGGCGCCGCAGGTCGGCCACCACATCGTTCTGGGAGTCCGCGGTCATCGTGCCGCGGACGGTCTTGCCCGCGGCGTCGCGGGCCTCGAACTTGAACGTGCTTGCCATTGTCGCGTCGTCCTCGTGTGTTCCCCCGATCCGCGCGGCCACCGGCGCGCGCGGACCTCGCCTAGTCGGCCATCGTGACCGACTCGATTTCCTCGAGACTCGTCTTGCCGCGCGACGCGTTGAGCAGTCCGCAGCGGCGCAGTGTCAGCATGCCTTCCTTCAACGCCTGCAACTTGATGTCGGCCAGGTGTGCGCGCTCGACGATCATGCGCTTGACGGTGTCGGTCATGCGCATCGTCTCCAGCAGCGCGAAGCGGCCCTTGTAGCCGCCGTTGCAGCGCGCGCAGCCGACCGGGCCGAACAGCTCCATCGGCTGCGCGAGATCCTTCTCGTTGAAGCCCAGGCGCAGCAGCGCCTTCGGCGGCACCTCGATCTTCTTCTTGCAGTGCACGCACAGCTTGCGACCCAGGCGCTGCGCGCAGATCAGCAGCGTGCTGCTGGCGACCATGAACGGGTCCATGCCCATGTCGACCATGCGCGTGATCGTGGCCGGCGCGTCGTTGGTGTGCAGCGTGCTCAGCACCAGGTGACCGGTGAGCGCCGCCTTGACGGCGATCTCGAGCGTCTCCTGGTCGCGGATCTCGCCGAGCAGCACGACGTCGGGGTCCTGGCGCAGGATCGAGCGCAGCGCACCCGCGAACGTCAGGCCGGCCTTCGGGTTGACCGGCACCTGGTTGATGCCCTCGATCGTGTACTCGACCGGGTCCTCGACGGTGACGAGGTTGATGTCGGGCGCGGCGATGTGGCGCACCGCCGAATAGAGCGTCGTCGACTTGCCCGAGCCGGTCGGTCCGGTGACCAGGATCATGCCGTAGGGCTGCGCGCAGGCCCACAGGTAGTCCTCCATCGAGCGCTCCTCGAAGCCGAGCGACTTGATGTCGAGCGCGAGGTTGCTCGAGTCGAGCACGCGCATGACGACCTTCTCGCCCCACACCACCGGCAGCACCGAGATGCGGAAGTCGATGACCTTGTTGCCGAGCTTCATCTGGCACTTGCCGTCCTGCGGCTTGCGCTTCTCGGCGATGTCCATCTTCGCCATGATCTTGATGCGCGAAGAGACGTTGTTCTGCATGCGCTTGGGCAGCTCCATCACCTCGGCGAGGCTGCCGTCCTTGCGGTAGCGCACGATCACCCTCTTCTCGAACGGCTCGATGTGGATGTCGCTCGCGCCCTGGTTGCAGGCGTCGAGGATGATCTTGTTCACGAGCTTGACGACCGGCGACTCCTCGTCGCTGATCGCCGACATGTCGGTCGACTCCTCCTCGTGACCCGACTCGCGCAGCTCGACGTCGCCGTCGTCGAACGACTGCAGGATGTCGCCGACCGTGTCCTTGTCGCCCTGGTAGGCGCGCTCGAGGATCCGCTCGATCTCCTCGGCCGTGCTGACGACCGGCCGCAGCTGACAACCCGTGATGATGCGGATGTCGTCGAGCTTCAGGATGTCGAACGGGTTCGCGATCGCGACCGTGATGATGTTGCCGATCCGGTCGATCGGGAAGATCACGTAGTCCTTGGCGACGTCGCGCGGCACCGCCTCGATGACCTCCTTGTTGACCGTCAGCTTGCTGAGGTCGATCGGCGCGATGTTGGCCGCCTTCGCGATCAGGGCGATCAGCTCCTGCTCGGTCGAGATGCCCTTCTTGACGAGGATCTCCGTGAACGGCCGCTTCTGCGACGCCGCCTCGGCGAGCAGGGCGTCGCCGGTGGCGGCGTCGAGCTTGCCGACCTTCTCGAGGATCCCGCGCAGCTTCTTGCCGAACTGGTTCATCGCGACAGGGGTCGGCGGTTGTTGCCGTGCGTGACGCGTTCCATCAGGCGCGCGAAGTCGGCCTCGTCGTGGCAGTGCTCCATCGCGTCCTCGTAGGTGATCGTGCCGGCCCGGTACAGCTCGAACAGCGACTGGTTCATCGTGCGCATGCCGAGCGCGCCGCCGGTCTGGATGATCGACATCAGCTGGTGCGCCTTGTTGTCGCGGACCAGCGCGCGGATCGCCGGGTTGCAGATCATGATCTCGGCCGCCAGCGAGCGGCCCTTGCCGGTGGCCTTCGGGATCAGCTGCTGGCAGAGCACGGCCTGCAGCGTGAACGACAGCATCGTGCGGATCTGCTGCTGCTGGTGCGCCGGGAACACGTCGACGATGCGGTTGCAGGTCTGCGTGACGTCCGACGTGTGCAGCGTCGCGAACGTCAGGTGGCCGGTCTCGGCCAGCGTCAGCGCCGCCTCGATGGTCTCGAGGTCGCGCATCTCGCCGACCAGCACGATGTCGGGGTCCTGGCGCAGCACCGACTTCAGCGCCTTCTCGAAGCCATGCGTGTCGCCGCCGACCTCGCGCTGGTTGACCAGGCACTTCTTGTTGCGGTGCAGGAACTCGATCGGGTCCTCGATCGTGACGATGTGGTTCTGCCGCGACTCGTTGATGTGGTTGACCATCGCCGCGAGCGTGGTCGACTTGCCGGAACCGGTCGAACCGGTGCACAGCACGAGGCCGCGCGGCAGATTGCAGATCCACTCGCAGACCTTGCTCGGCAGGCCGATGGTCTGGAAGTCGAACACCTCGTACGGGATGACGCGCATCACCGCCGCGACCGTGCCGCGCTGCATGAACGCGTTGGTACGGAAGCGGCCCATGTTGGCCACGCCGAAGGAGAAGTCGAGTTCGAGGTTCTTCTCGAACTTCGCGACCTGGTCGGGTCCCAGCACGGAATAGACCAGCTTCTTGGCCAGCTCCGGCTGCAGCACCTCGTGCTCGGTGTCGACCAGACGACCGTCGATGCGGATCTTCGGCGGCGAGCCGACCGACAGATGCAGGTCCGATCCGCCACGCTGGACCATCAGGGTCAGCAGCTCTTCCATCGACGTCATGCGCAGTTCCTCCGTACGGCGGCCCGTTCGGGTCGCCGACGTTGCGCTATCGGATGGCGGGCCCGGTCGGATTGAGTGCGACCGCCGTTCCGTGCCGCGGCGCGCCGCCGAGCCGGGTCCGCGGCCACCGTGGCGGTCTCACGACGGGACCGTTGGCCGCGCCCGCCGTGCCGGGCACGATCCCCGCGT
>Ga0207670_10002228_pt1 | contig 10134 bp, 7 predicted proteins | sample KBSS23HmetaG_FD_184339 | JGI IMG/M metagenome (GOLD analysis project Ga0207670, IMG submission 184339) | Switchgrass rhizosphere microbial communities from Kellogg Biological Station, Michigan, USA - KBS S2-3H metaG (SPAdes) (version 2) | ecosystem: Host-associated > Plants > Roots > Rhizosphere... | reverse complement strand
GCCGCTGTAACGCCAAGCACCCTACCGCCGGTGGCGATAAAACGACCATTCGCGTCCAGCGCCGTACCCGCATGAAAGACCTGAACAGAATCTTGCTCTACAGCATCCAGGCTTTCAATAATCGAGCCTTTTTCGTATTTTCCCGGATAGCCTTTGTTGGCCGCCACAACGCAGGCAGATGAACCTTCCATCCATTCAACTTTCAAGTCACCAAGCGTCTGGCGCTGAATCGAGTCGAACACTGATAGCAGGTCAGTTTTCAGCCGCACCAGGATCGCCTGGGTTTCCGGGTCGCCGAAACGCACGTTGTACTCGAGTAACTTTGGTCCATCCGCAGTCAGCATCAACCCAAGAAAGAGCACGCCCTTGAACGGAAAACCCTCTTCACGAGCGCCCGCCAGCGTGGGCTCCACGATCTCACGAACAACTCGCTCCTGAACGCTTTTCATTAGAACCGATGCATCGGTAATGGTTCCCATCCCGCCGGTGTTTGGACCAGTGTCGTTTTCACCAATGCGCTTGTGATCGCGCGCTGCAGGCATCAAGGCGTAGTCGCGACCATCAGCAAAAAGCAGCAGCGACGCTTCGATTCCGGTCAATGCCTCTTCAAGCACCACTCGCTGCGCGGCCTCACGTCCGGCTACGTAATCGACCATCAGATCCTGAATCGCTTTTTCCGCTTCAGCATGGTTTCCAGCAACGACCACGCCTTTCCCTGCCGCCAATCCATCTGCCTTGATCACAACTGGGGACTGCTCAGAACCGAATTCGCCGCTTCTGAGACACTCGATCGCGTGTTCGGGCGACTCGGCTACACGATACGCAGCCGTAGGCACCTTGTGCCTGGCCATGAAGTCTTTCGCAAAGATCTTGCTTCCCTCGAGTCGTGCCGCGGCAGCATCAGGACCAACGATCGGAAGCCCTCTTTCAGTAAATAAATCCACCATTCCGGCAGCAAGAGGTGCTTCTGGACCTACAAACGTGAGGTCAATCTTGTTTGCCTCGACAAACGACGCCAAACCGAACTGATCATCCGCGGAAATATTAATCACTTGGGCGATTTGCCCTATACCGGCATTCCCAGGGGCACAGAAAATCTCCACCGGTGCCACTGCGGTGTTTTGAATAGCCCAAACGATGGCGTGCTCACGCCCGCCTGACCCGACAATCAACACTCTACTCATGATATTTGAGCGCGGATGCTGCCATCCGGCTATGACCCTGTCAAGGTCGTCCTGTTTTAACGCGATTTACCTTGACACAGTTTCGCCATAGTTATATACCAATTGAACAAACCGCAGCTCTCAAGGGCTGGAATCTTTTACCCTCATTGGTGGCAAACCGACGAGCGTATTAATAGCGCGGTACTTATTCGCCCGCCCCGGCATAATGTTTTCGAAGGCAACGGACCAAGGGAGTAGACCATGGCACAGACGGAAGCCGCCCAACTGGAAATGACTCACGAGAGTGAATACCAGGACCGCCTTATCAAATGCGTAGACTGTAACGAGAACTTTATTTGGACTGCCGGTGAGCAGGTTTTCTTCCACGACAAGGGGTTGAAAAACGAACCGAAGCGGTGCAAGCCCTGCAAACAAGCTAAGAACGAACGCCTGGCAGCTATCGCAGCGGCGCAATCATCGGGAGTGCGACAGCGCATCGAAGTCTCAGTACAGTGCGCTCAATGTGGTCAACAAACGACCGTTCCCTTTTATCCTTCGCAGGGACGTCCCGTCTATTGTCGCTCGTGTTTTCTTGCGGGTAGAACTCCAAACGCAGAAACCGCGCAGATGTAACGACATTCTTAACCACAAAGGCACAAAGACACTAATTTTATTCTCATTGTGCCTTTGTGTCTTTGTGGTTAAGAACGTTGTCCCCACCCTCTAACCGCCAACGTGCACGATGGGACGTCGATTAGGATCCTTTTCTGCCTGTCGTAAAACCTCATGAGTGACGGGAGCAGTGTCACCTTCACCGAACGCAATGTACTTCAACAGGTACGAAATCGGATTTCCCTCGCTCCAGCCAAAATACACGTGAGGCAGTTTCCCCATTTCATCTCGCAGGTAGAGTAGAAACGCCGCGATCGCATTCGGTACTGCGGGCGACTGTGTGCGCAGTATTCGATAACCATCGACAGTCTCACCGCGGATACACAAAGTATCTGAAAACTCAGAAGCGTCGCCTGGCGTCACTTCAAAGAATAGAATCGGTTCTCCAGTGGGGATGTGATTGCTGGTACGTTTCTCGTGCTCCTTGAATGAATACTCATCAGCGTCGCCTTTGTCCTTGCGATTGGAGATGATGCGAATGGTTCCCTTTGCGGCGTCCTTGATAAACTGCCGCGCCTGGTCATCCAACTCAATTCGCTCGACGCGCAGTTCCGTGGAGCGCCAGACTCTCGAAAATAGTGAAGCGAGAATAATCGTCAGAATGAAGAACGAAGCGATCTTGATGCCTTCGGGTCTTTCGTGAATGTTCTGAATAGTGGTGTAGACGAACACCAAAGCGATCAGAAAATACGGATACCAGTTCTTTCCTCTTTTTCGCACGGCGAGAGTCACAGCAATCGCAGCGGAAGTCATCAATACCAGCACGCCTGTGGCATAGGCGCCACCCTGCGCGTCAACGTCTGCATTGAAGATCAACGTAACAGCGAAAGCGATCGCGATAATCACGATAACGAGCGGTCGTGCCGCTCTGGCCCACTCTGGCGCCATGCCGTAACGTGGCAAATAGCGCGGCACGATGCTCAACAGACCAGCCATTGCCGACGCGCCGGCGAACCACAGAATCATAATCGTGCTGAGGTCGTAGACTGTGCCGAAGATATTTCCCAGGTACGTGTGCGCGAGGTAAGCGATCGCGCGACCATTAGCTTCACCGCCTTCAGCAAACTTCTCTGCAGGGATCAGGATCGACGTCACGAAACTGCTGCTGATGAGCATAACGCTCATTATCAAAGCAGCGGTACGAAGCAACTTTTTGGCGTTTCGTATGCGCCCTCGCAATAACCGCCGCGTCTTTTTGTCTTCGAGTTGACTGGTGCGAGTGGATTGAATGTTGGCCCAATCATCTTCGCTGATATCGTCGTGCCCTTTTACAAGCGGCATCACCGCCACGCCCGTCTCAAAACCTGAAAGGCCCAACGCCAGTTTCGGAAACAACAATAGCGAGACAAAAATAATCCGCCAGGTTTCACCGCGAACCTCAGGGTGACCAAAGACTGCTTGTTTCCACTCTGGAAAGTGAAAGGGATGAGTAGCGAGTTGGTACCAACCCACACCAATAACGATCACGTTCAGCAATAGATACGCCGCAACCAGCGCCACGGCGATTCCGATAGCTTCTTTGAAACCACGCAGAAAAATGACACCGAGAAACGCGATCAGTGCCAGCGTCACGCCTACCTGGTGTTTTAGCAGCGGCGGAGTAAACGGATTCTCGATGATATGAGCTGTGGCGTCAGCGGCGGAGAGAGTGATGGTGATGACGAAGTCGGTGGCGACGAACCCAAGCAAGACTAAGACAAACAGTTTTCCTTTCCACCGCGAGAGCAGGTGCTCCAGCATCGAGATCGAGCCTTCACCGTGTGGGCTCTCTTCGGCAACCCGATTGTAGATGGGAAGCGCGCCAACGAGTGTGAGCAGGACCAGGATTAAAGTTGCGATGGGAGAAAGCGCCTGTGCCGCGAGGAAAGCGATTCCGGGTTGGTAACCGAGTGTCGAAAAATAATCGACACCGGTCAAACACATTACTTGCCACCAGGGGTGTTGCTTGTGAGGTGTGGCGTGAGCGGTGTCCTTTTGTGCGGAACCTTTAAATAACCAGAGTTTGAAGCGTCTTCCTGCTGATCGTCCAAAAAGCCAATTGAACATTCCTGCCCTTCCCTTGGGCCTACGAGGTTAGCTGACGGGCTCGAGCTGGAAGTATTCGTCGCGGGCGAAAGCGCCAACGATTAGCCCCCTGCTTCGTCATGCGAAGCACTGGTTCCCCCGTGTTGCTGAAAGCAACTTCGGCAGACATTCTAATTATCAACGACTGGAATGTTAGACCTGACTACAGGATTAAACAAGCGAAAAATCATCCACAGATTTCACAGATTATTCTTTGAAATCTGTGGATGGTTTTCAGTTATCCGCCCACATGCACAATCGGTCTCTGGTCAGGATCTTTTTCGGCCTGACGAAGAACCTCGTGCGTGACGGGCGCGGTGTCGCCTTCGCCGAAGGCGATGTACTTCAACAGGTATGAAACCGGATTCCCTTCACTCCAGCCAAAATAAACGTGCGGCAGTTTCCCGGTCTCGTTTCTAAGAAAAAGCAGGAACGCCGCAATCGCGTTGGGAACTGCCGGCGATTCAGTGCGCAGGATCTTGAATCCATCAACACTTTCACCTCTTACCTTCAGCACGCCCGAGAATTCCGACGCGTCTCCCGGCGTCACCTCGAAGAAAAGAATTGGCTCGCCTGTAGGAATGTGGTTGTCGATTCGTTTTTCCTTCTCTTTGGCTTCATACTCCAGCGCGTCGCCGCGATCGCATCGATTCGTAATAATGCGAACAGTTCCCTTTGCTGCGTTGCGGATAAACTCACGCGCCGTATCGTCAAGCTCAATACGCTCCACGCGCAACTCCGTCGAGCGCCAAACGCGTGAGAACAACGAACTGATTACAATCGCAACAATAAATATGGTCGCGATCTTGAGCCCCTCAGGTTCCCTGATGATGTTTACGATGGTCGTGTAAATGAACACGAGCGAGATCAACATAAACGCCCACTGAATTCGCTCGCCATGACGTCGCGCTGAGAGCGTCACGGCAATGGCCGCGGACGTCATCAGCGCAAGAACGCCCGTCGCATACGCGCCTCCCTGCGCATCGACGTCCGCTCTGAACAGAATCGTCACGATAAAACAGATCAGCGTGAACACGACGACGAGCGGACGCGTAGCGCGAGCCCACTCCGGCGCCATCCCATATCGCGGCAGGTAACGCGGAACGATGTTGAGTAACCCTGCCAAAGCAGATGATCCAGCAAACCAGAGGATCGAGATCGTGCTCAGATCGTAGATCGTTCCGAATACGTCTCCTAAATAATAGTGCGCGAGATATGCGAGAGCGCGACCGTTGGCAGCGCCAGCTTCCTGCAAATCGGTTTCCGGACGAAACTCTTCAGCGGGGATCAGCATGGAAGTAACGATGCTGCTCCCCAGGAGCAGGAGGCTCATGATCGCGGCCGCAAAAGTAAGCAACTTGCGCGTGTTATGTATGCGTCCAGCGAGGTCGGAGTGTGTTTGTCCCTTCACCAGCGGCATCACGACGACGCCAGTTTCAAATCCCGATAAGCCAAGCGCCAGCTTGGGAAAGACGAAAAGCGCCGTTCCAATCATCAGAAACGGGCTCGGATAATTCTGAAACAGAAAACGCTTCCAATCCCAGAAAACAGTCGGATGCGTCGCGATTTCGAAGAGGCCGACCGCGACTACTATCACGTTCAAGGCGATATAAACAGCGACCAGCAGCACTGCTATCCCGATCGCTTCCTTGAAGCCGCGCAGAAAGACTGCCCCCAGCGCCGCAATTAATATCAACGTAACTGCAATGCGATGGTGCAGAATATCCATGTGCTCCATCACAAAGGGATTCTCGACGATGTGGGCAGTAGCATCCGCCGCGGAGAGTGTAATAGTGATGATGAAACTGGTGGCGGCGAAACCGAGTAAAGCGAGGACGAAGAGTTTTCCCTTCCAGCGCGAAAGCAGATTCTCGAGCATCGAGATCGAGCCGTCGCCATGAGGACTCTCGGCCGCAACACGCCGGTACATTGGCAATGCGCCAAAGAGCGTAAGGAAGATCAGGACGAGTGTTGCGATTGGTGACAGTGCGCCTGCAGCCAGGAAGGCGATGCCGGGTTGATAACCGAGTGTAGAAAAATAATCCACACCGGTCAGGCACATCACCTGCCACCAGGGGTGCTGTTTGTGTGCGGCCGACGACCCCTGCGTGGAATCGCTTCGTCGTCTGCCCTCGAAGAACCAGAGCCGAAACTTTCGTCGTGTTCTCTGAAACAGCCCCATCGTGCGATTTCAATTGGCAATATTTATGCCTGGACAAAAAAAAGCGGGCGGGGGCCTCCCACAGCCCCCACCCTAAGGCCACGTGTCCTCACCCCACGCGACCACTTCGTCCACCGGGGAGGTGAACGCATCCGGATTATGCAATAAGCCGTCTAAAGTTTCAACCGCTTATTGTTTTTCCCATCCCCCTTCACAACACTTGTTGCAACAGCCGTCGGGAGCAAAACTTATAGACTACATAAGCAACTTCAATTGAGATGAGAAAAAACAACTTTCGCGCGACTGGGAGTCCTGCGCTTCAGCGTTGCCTACCTGCAACACCTGCTGCATCCGTTCCCTGGTCCATCTCACTCTTTGGCTCCCGCTGGGCCAAGTCTGAAAAAGCCACAACCAAAAGCAGCGCCGTGACGCCGAGAGTGCAAAGAATATAAAGGATGGCCGTTTTCTCAAGGTAAATCAGCGTGATTACCACGACAGCAAGAAGTAACGCCCACAGGGCTGTCATTAATTTTCGACGCCGGCGATCACCAGCTAATGTTTTTCGATTCACTCTGCAACTACCTCATTCTTCGATCTGTATACCGTTTGTAGGGGCGGCCCTCCGTGGCCGCCCAGTCTTAATCATTCGTGCGCGCTGGGGCGGCCACAGAGGGCCGCCCCTACAACTTAATAAATGACGCGGCTGGGCAAGTAAGTTCCCGTCGACGAGATCGCGCCCGTCAAGCCGCCCGAAACGGCGCCCAGCAACGTCGAGCCGATGCGACTCGATGAGAACATGCCGGCCTCGACCACTTCGATCACGTCGTACGGCTGGAGCACAAAGTCAGGCTTCTCGTTTTTCCTGATCGCAGCGACGTCGACATGAATGACTTCCTGATTCGCGGAGCCGGGAATCTGGCGATATATCTTAACATCACTCAGCTTCGCTTCTTTTCGGGGTCCTCCCACCATCGCGAGCGCGCGGCTCAGCATCAATTGATCGCGCAGGTAAATGCCGCCTGGCGACAGTACCGCACCGGTTATGTAAACAGGCTCAGCTTCAGTGACCAGCACATAATCACCCGGACGAATAACCGGATTGGCTTCGATTTTTCCGGAACGGAGCTCTGAGATCTTCACGACCTGGAGCGGGATTCTGGTGCCATCAATCGGCGCCGCTTCAGCCTCTTCGCCAGGCTCCGGGCACATCAGCGGCTCGGTGTGAAGAATTTGAATCGTGCCTGAGGCGCGCTCAGTGAATCCGCCCGACACAGCCATCAACTCATTCAACCGCACCTTTCGTTTCATCTCGACGCGGGTTGGCTGGCGAACTGCACCGAAGACTGTAGCCGGTTGCCGGCTATTTCGTTCCGAGATGCGGACGCTCACCTGCGGATTGTTGATGAACTTCGCATAGGCGAGAGAAATGTCCTTTTGAATTTCCTTATCCGTGCGACATTTTGCTTTGATCGGTTTCTCTAAAAAAGGTAGCGAGCTGAGATTGCCATCGCCGTCTACCTGCGCGCTGCTGCTCAAGTCCGGTTGACCAAACACGCGAATGTCAAGCACGTCGCCTGGACCAAGCAAATACTTTTTGATTCCCTGCACGTCCAGACCGGGCGACTCGGAGGAAACTGGCGGCGGCGGTTCCTGCGGCTGTGACTCTTGCGCTCGAACTGAAACAGCAAGCATGCACACAAAACCGATCGCCAAAACCAAACATTGCTTCACTTTCATTCTCACCACCTCAATGCTGTACTAAGTCCATCCACAGATTACACAGATTAATCTGCGTAATCTGTGGACAAACATTCTTTCAATATAGGGGGCCGCTCAAACTATTTCTTAGTCCGCCTGTCAAAACACTGATCGCCTGAACTGCACCCAGCATACCGCGGGCCGACAAGGGATAGGCAGAACGATCGCTGAATGTTCATAAGAATCCTAGTTTTGTTGAGAGGAAATCGGCGATTCACTGTGCTGTTCGATCCTTTTATGCCGTCGCTGTTTGCTCCGACGGCGCAAGGTGCCAGGCACCACAAAACCCGTGAAAAGCAAGTTGCAATGATCGCACAAAAGGTGGTGGATGCCAACCAGACGCATGAGCAGAGGCGTCCTTTTATAGCCTCGCCGAATGCGTGAACTCCCACATTTCGGGCACTTTTGACCAATCATGCTGACTGTTTTGGACCAGAATCTCGCAATCGCGCCTGCAGCTTCGCAATCTCGCCCTCGATTTTCGCTGTCCCTGCGATGCGCACTTCCTCTTTCACGACGTCTTGATTCAGATAAAAAAGAGCATCACGATAACGGTCAATCGCGCGCCGGTAGTGCCGCTTAAAAGCCGAACGTTCAGCCAACTCCATCCAGTGCGCAACTTTCACCGACGCAATGAACTCTCCCAGTGCCACTTTTGATTCGCTGAGCTCCGCTTCGTCTGGATAGATTCTTAATACTGAATCGAGGCATTCGATCGCCCTGGTGGCAGTCTCGATTTTATCGAAATGACGCGCGCGCTGTTGGGCCTCGCGTGTCAACGATTGAGAGTGTGCCCTGGCCCATATCAGCAGGTGGTGCCGGTGCAGGGCGCGCACGCGTTCCTGACCAGCGCGCATCGCGATTCCCTTCTCACTGCCATAACTACCTGATTTGATCGCTTCGTCAGTGCTTGCGAGATAGTCGTGGCAGAGTTGGGCCACGTCGAGGTGCATTTCCGGAGTTGCGCTGGGAGCGTCAGCCGCGGACGACTGTTTCTGGATCGCACGCAACGCGGCTGAGTGAAACGATGAAGAGAATCCTCGCTTTTGGCTGCGACTACTCGCGCGCGAACGGCTCGAGGGTCTTTCGCTAATGCCGTGTTCTAACAGGTATCGCGTCCATGCGCGCCGCATCAGTACTTCACGGGCCGACAACGCCACCAACAGAACGACACTCGCTGCCAGACCCGCGGGGAGCCATGGCGCTTCATCACCACCACTAACAAGAATCCACCAAAGTCCAAAGAACACCCCGACAGCAATAAGGATTGCTGAGATCAGATATCCTACACTCGACGGCATACGCGTCCGCGCATATGAACGCGAATGAGATCGCGAGTTTCTAGGGAAGACTTGATCGGCTGAGTTGTTTCCCACGTCTAAAAATCAACTAAGACTGTGACATAGCGTCCGGGGGGATGACCTCACAAGGCCCTCAGGGTCATAATAGTCAGCTTTTTGGGATTGTGCTGTCAATATACCAACCAAGGAACAAACGATGAACGAGAAACAATTCACGGGTAAAGTGGCTTTTGTGACCGGCGCGACGTCGGGGATTGGACAGGCCTGCGCAATCGCATTTGCGAATGCCGGGGCGAAGGTCGCCGGTGTGGGTCGAAAGACGGAGGCGCTTAACGATCTCGAAAAGAAGATTCGCGAGACGGGCGCCGAAGTTTTAACGATACAGGCCGATCTTTCTGAGGTGCAGGAAGCAGAGCGCGCCGTCAAACGTGTGCTCGAGGTATTCGGCGGTATCGACATTCTGGTGAACGCGGCCGGTCACCTCAGCAGCGGCACGATTGAAAACACCGCGCTGGAAGCCTGGGACGACATGATGGACGTCAACGTGCGCGCCGTGTTCCAGTTAATGCAAAAGACTTTGCCGAGTTTGATTGAGCGACGCGGAAACATCGTCAACGTTTCGAGCGTCACTGGACTGCGCGCGTTCCCGGGTGTGCTGGCTTATTGCGTCTCGAAGGCAGCATTGGACCAGTTAACCAGATGCGCATCGCTCGAGTTGGCATCGAAGGGGGTGCGAGTGAACGCTGTTAATCCCGGCGTCGTGGTCACACAAATTCACAAACGCGGTGGCATGAATGACGACGCCTACGCTGCATTTCTCGAACATTCGAAAACCACACATCCATTAGGACGCACCGGGCGCCCCGAGGAGATCGCGGATCTAATCCTATTTCTCGCGTCAGACCAGGCCTCGTGGATCACCGGTGCTACGTATTCCATCGACGGCGGTCGTGGCCAAACTTGTGCTCGCTGACCTATACTGCCGTTCCCTATGAGTACCCCACCGCCAACCATC
>Ga0207670_10002226_pt1 | contig 10141 bp, 9 predicted proteins | sample KBSS23HmetaG_FD_184339 | JGI IMG/M metagenome (GOLD analysis project Ga0207670, IMG submission 184339) | Switchgrass rhizosphere microbial communities from Kellogg Biological Station, Michigan, USA - KBS S2-3H metaG (SPAdes) (version 2) | ecosystem: Host-associated > Plants > Roots > Rhizosphere... | reverse complement strand
GCGGCGCCGGCGCCCGACAACGGCTGCAGCGTTCCGATCTTGTAGGGCTTGGCCTGGCCGAAGGCCGCCTGCCACGGCGCCGGCACCAGCATGGCGGCGCCGAGCGCGCCCGCCGATGCGCCATAGCCGAGTACGCGCCGGCGCGTCGTCTTGCCGCGATACCAGAAACCGTCATGGTCGCGAGTGTCGTCAGTCATGATGAATCCCTCTCCGGTCCGCTCGAACAAACGCCGGGGTCGTCGCCACGAGCGGATCGGCGAAGGCCTGGTTCGTGGCCGCCGCCTTCATCGGCGGCGGAAAGCATCGAGCTGACAGTGAATGCGGCGGCCGGAGAAGAACCCCTCTGATGTCCCCCCAAAGGACTGCGGCACGCCGTGCCCATCATCAGACGTCATTCATTCAAACCTGCCCCAATCATACACATTGGCCGAGGCCTGCCAACACGCCGGGCGCTTGCAAAAGCCCGATCTGGTGCGGCTTTTGCGCCTTGCCCAGGCAATGGGCAGAAACGGCCGGGCGGTGCTAGGATTGAAGAGATTGCTCGTCGATATCGAGGTTCCGCCCATGCCCGTCGCCGCTCCGCAACGCCAACCCTCGGATGTTCCGCAGACCGGCGAAGATGCCCGCCGCGCCATCCGCAGCGGCCAGTGGACCGGGCCGACCTCGGGGATGGCGCCGGGTTACGTGCAGGGAAACCTCGCCATCCTGCCGAACGCGCTCGCCTCCGACTTCATGCGGTTCTGCCAGCTCAACCCGAAGCCCTGCCCGCTGCTGGCGGCCGGCGCACCCGGCGATCCGTGCCTGCCGACGCTCGGCCGCGATCTCGACATCCGCACCGACCTCTGCCGCTACAAGGTGTTTCGCAACGGCGAACTGATCGACGAGCCGACCGACATCGACGGGCACTGGCGCGACGATCTCGTCATCTTCGCGCTCGGCTGCTCGTTCTCGTTCGAGGATGCGCTGATGCAGGACGGCATCGAGCTGCGCCACATCACCAACGGCTCGACGGTGCCGATGTATCGCACCTCGATCCCGACCGCCGCCGCCGGGCCGTTCCACGGACCGCTGGTGGTTTCGATGCGGCCGCTGAAGCCCGCCGACGCGATCCGCGCCATTCAGATCACCACGCGGTTTCCGGCCGTGCACGGCGCGCCGGTGCACATCGGCAAGCCGGAGCTGATCGGCATCAAGGATATCATGAAGCCGGACTACGGCGATCCGGCGCCGATGAACGACGACGAGATCCCGGTGTTCTGGGCCTGCGGGGTGACGCCGCAGTCGGTGGTCGCGACGGTGAAGCCAGAGTTCTGCATCACGCACTATCCGGGCTGCATGCTGGTCACCGACCGCAAGAACTCCGAATTCGCGATCATGTAGCTCGGCGCTACAGGAAGTGTTTCGGGATTACCAACGTTCGTCATGCCCGGCCTCGTGCCGGGCATGACGGAGAGAGGCGCGCGCCCGCTACAGGAAGTGCTTCGGGATCTCCGTCCACTTCTCGCGGCCGCGGTAGTACAGCGGCTTCTTTTTGTGCTTCGCCAGATAGTCACGATACTTCTGCCGCTCCCGCTTCACGCGCGTCCGCGACCGCGAAATCTTGCGGGAGCGGACCTTGAGCAGCATGTGCTCGACCGCCCAGACGTTGCGGCGTGAAAACCGCCAGTCATACGATCCCATGGTCCGCATGTGCGTCACGGCGTAGCCGGTGACGCAGCCGGTGTAGTCGATGTACGGATCGAAATAGCTCTCGGCGAGCGCCCGCGGCGAACGAAACACCGGCTTCCGCCCGTGCAGGCCGGGATCGCGCGATCGTGCGACCGCGCCCCATTTGCCGCGCTGGCGATAGACGAAGATGACGTGGTCGAGGCCGTCGACCGAATCGAGCCCGAGCAGCAGCGGCGGATAGCCGTGCTGTTCGAGCGCGCAGGCGGCAAACAGGGCGGCCTCCAGGCAATGCGCTGTGCCGTTTCGGACCACCTGCCGGAAGCTTCTGAGCGTGTCGCCGCTGGGCTCGGTGTTGTACGGCAGCCGGTTGAGGAAGCGCTGCACGGCCTGCGGCGTGCGCAGTCGCCGCAGCAGGCGCCGCTCGGCCGGGGTGAAACTGTGGCTGGAAGGCTTCAGGTCGCCGAGAATCACTTCGCTTCACCGAGAATCATGTGAAATCCAAACGTCTGTTCATGTCGCGACGCTCGACCTGGTGCAATATGGGTTGGGGTTTTCGTCGGGGCTGGAAATGGGTTCGGGGCTGGCAAGGATCGTATCCCTATTGGCTGCGCCGCTGGCGCTGTGCGGCAGCCTTGTCGTGGCTGCCGCCGGCGAATGCCCCGGCAATGCCGACGCGCTCGGCACCAGCCGCACCATCGTGGTCGATCCTCGCGATCATATTCGCATCGGCACGATGGACTATGCGGAGACGCTGCCGCTGCGCGACCGTGAGGTGGTGCTGACCTTCGACGATGGTCCGATCCCTCCCTACACCACCCGGATCCTCGACATGCTCGCCGCCGAGTGCGTCCGCGCAACCTATTTCATCGTCGGCGACATGGCGAAGGAATATCCGGCGCTGGTGCGGCGCATCGCCGACGCCGGCCACACCGTCGGCACCCACAGCATGAGCCATCCGCATCGCTTCCGGGCGCTGTCGGTCGAGCGCGGCAACGCCCAGATCGACAATGGCATCGCGGCGACGGCGGCGGCGCTGGGCAATGCCAACAAGGTCGCGCCATTCTTTCGTTTTCCGGGCTTCGGTCATACTCCGGCCGCCCACGAACACGCCGCCGAGCAGGGCCTGATGGTTTGGGGCGCGGACTTTCCGGCCGATGACTGGACGAGGATCAGTGGGCGCGAGGTGGCGCGCCGCGCCTTGCAGCGGCTCGAAGCCAGAGGCAAGGGCATCATGCTGCTGCACGACATCCATCGGCGAACCGTCGAGGCGCTACCGATCATCCTCGCCGAGCTGAAAGCCCGCGGCTTCCGCGTCGTCCATGTCGTGCCGTCGAGTGCCGAGCGTCCCCCGACCGTCACCGCGGCGGCGGACTGGCGTCCGGGCTCGCGGCCCAATCTGCCGCCGCCGGTCATCCTGATCGCCGAGGTGCAGGACCCGGAGGGCGACGGCATTGCGCGAAAGACTGCGATGGAGTTGTGCTCGCTGAACCCGCCGATCCGCGAGGCCACTGGCAGGTCCGCCCATCGACATGCCCGCTCGATGCGCGTCGCGCATACGGAGACCGCGTCGGTCAAAGCCGGACCGATCAAGGGCATGCAGGCCAAGGGCAAGCCATCCAAACTTGCTCACGCCGAGCACGCACCTTCCCGGAAGTCCGACATTCACGCCATCCCGTGATCGCGGCAAGTCGGCCGGCTCGCGCCTGGTGATGGCGGTTAGCCCCTATCAATGTGCTCGTTTGAGCCGGTACGATGCCGCCCGTTGAATGGGGATGAGCATGAGGCGACGAACGTTCATCGCAGGCTTGGCCGGTGCCGCGGCATGGCCGCTTGCCGCACGCGCGCAGCAAACGGGTTTGCCGGTTGTCGGTGTTCTCAGCCCGCAATGGCCGGGCCCAGCGATGGCGAGCCGCATTGCCGGATTTCTTCGGGGCCTGTCCGAATTGCAATACGTCTCAGGCCGGAACGTCGCGATCGAATACCGGTGGGCCGAGGGCCGCTACGATCGTCTGCCGGCGCTGGCGGACGACCTGGTTCGCCAGCACGTGGCTGTGATCGTAGCCGCAACCCAGGATGCGGCGCTCGCGGCCAAGGCGGCGACCGCCACGATCCCGATCGTATTCAACATCGGCGCTGATCCGGTCAAGCTCAGACTTGTCGCCAGCATGAACCGGCCGGGCGGCAATGCCACAGGCTCGAGCATGTTCACCGCTCAGTTGGAGGCGAAGCGTCTCGGCCTGCTCCATGAAATGGCGCCCAAGGCCACGGCCGTCGGGGTGCTGATCAACCCGAGCTTCGCCAGCGCCGAAAGCCAGGTGGAGCAGGTGCAAACCGCCGCCCGCTCGCTCGGATTGCAGCTTCACGTCCGCAACGCGAGCAACGATCGCGAGCTCAACGCCGGCGTTGAAAGCCTGGTCCAGGCCGGGGTCGGAGCGCTGATGGCGGGAGCCGACCCGTTCTTTGCAAGTCAGCGCGACGGACTTGTTGCGCTTGCCGCCCAGCACAAGCTGCCGTCGATGTGGGAATGGCCCGACTTCGTCGAGGCCGGCGGCCTCATGAGCTACGGCACCAGCATCGTCGACAACTACCGCCAGGTCGGCGTCTACACGGGCCGGATTCTGAAAGGTGAAGCGCCGGCGGATCTGCCCGTCGTGCAACCGGTCAAATTCGTACTGGTGATCAATCTGAAGACAGCCAAGACGCTCGGCCTCGAAGTACCGCCGACGCTGCTTGCCCGCGCCGACGACGTGATCGAATGAAGCGGTTCATCACGTCCGACATTTCGAGATGACCTGAAGCGGCCGCCGGCTACCGACCAGGCGCTGATCTGTTATGCTCCAGGCAGCTTGGTCCTCAGGTTCAGCCCGGATGCTGCCGTAAGGGATTGCAGCAAAGAGGTCATTTCGTGACGCCTGAAATTCGCTACGCCAAGAGCGGCGATGTGCATATCGCCTATCAAGTGTTTGGCAACGGTCCGGAAAACCTCGTCGTCATCCCGGGCTTCATCTCACATGTCGAACACGTGTGGGATTCCCCGGACCAGGCCGCCTGGTTCAATCATCTGGGGAGACGCGTGCGGGTTGTCATGTTCGACAAGCGCGGCACTGGCTTGTCCGACCGTCTGGGCCAGTTGCCCAATCTCGACCAACGGATGGACGACGCCCGGGCGGTCATGGACGCCGCGGGTATCGAGCGGGCCGCCATCATGGGTGTGTCCGAAGGTGGTTCGCTCGCGGCATTGTTTGCCGCATCCCATCCCGAACGATGCTCCGCCCTGATCCTTTACGGCGCGTTCGCAAGATTTTCCGACTGGTTTCCCACCAAGCAGAAGTTCGATGGCTTTCTTAATTACGTGGAGACCGCGTGGGGCACGGGCAACAGCATTGCTGCATTCGCGCCGTCGAAAAAGGGCGATGCCGAATTCCAACGCTGGTGGGGACGCTTTGAACGGCTAGGCGGTAGTCCATCGGCCGTTATCAACCTGATGCGGATGAACAGCGGCATCAACATCGACAATATTCTGCCGTCCATTTCGGTTCCAACGCTGGTGCTGCATCGAACCGAGGACCCGGCCGTCAGCGTGCAGGCTGGCCGCTTCCTGGCGACGCATATTCCGGGCGCCAAGCTCGTCGAACTGGATGGCCCCGATCACGTTTATTACGTTGGCGACAACGCCTTGCCGATCGCCGATTTGGTCGCGGATTTCGCGGCGCGGCCCGGCAGCGAGGCGCGGAGCGCCGCAGCACCCCGACGCATGCTGACGACCATTCTGTTCACCGACATCGTCGACTCGACAACGCGCGCAAACGAACTGGGCGATAAGGCCTGGCGCGAACTGCTCCAGGCACATGACGCGACGGTTCGCAGAGAAGTCGCACGCTTTCGCGGCAACGAGGTGAAATCCTTGGGCGACGGATTCCTGATCTTATTCGATGGTCCGGCGCGGGCGATCCACTGTGCCCAGGCAATCACCGAAGCCATGGGCCCGCTTGGCATCAACGTCCGCGCGGGCTTGCATACTGGCGAGGTGGAACGGACCGAAGCGGATGTGCTCGGAATCGCCGTTCATCTCGCGGCCCGCATTATGGACGCGGCGAGCGCAGGCAAGGTTTTCATATCGCGGACCGTGAAGGACCTCGTTGCGGGTTCCGGCATCGCATTCGACGATGCTGGTGAGCATTCCTTGAAGGGGCTCGAAGAAAAGTGGCAATTGTTCGAAGTCAGGGCAACGGCCTGACAATCTAGATTTATGAGCACGCGCGCTAGCTCCAACTCTGGCGCTGGCCGCCGACCTCGCTGACCTGCACCGCCACATCGAGCGCCTCGCCGCCGCCAAAGCGGGTTCCGCGCACCGGCGCGGCTCCGAGATAATCCATATCCGGGGACGAAGGCCTCGGCGCGGCCTGGTCGAGCCGGAGCCACGCGGCAGGAGTGCGACGCTCCGCCCAGGCAATACTGGCAATAAGGACAACAGTGCTGACTTTTTGTTCCATCCACTCCCGGTCATCGTTGGGCGGGGCCTAACTGGCGACAACCGAGAGGAATTGCGCCATGAAATATTTGCTTCGCATTCTCGCGGTCGCCGGTGCCACTCTCATCAGTCCGGCACTCCACGCCGACAACTATCCGAACAAGCCAATCACACTGGTCGCCGCATTCGGGCCCGGCAGTGCCAGCGATACGATCTGCCGCGTCATTGCCCAGCCACTCGGCGTCGCACTCGGCGAAAGCGTCATCGTCGAAACTCGTCCGGGCGCAAACGGAGCGCTGGCCGGTCAGTACGTCGCGCGCTCGGCGCCGGATGGCTACACATTGCTGATGGCCACCAACTCGCCGCTGTCCGCTGTGCCGTTCATGATGAAGAGTCCCCCCTACGACGCAATCAAGGACTTCACACCGATCACGCGGATGGGAAGCTTCACGCTGATGCTGGTGATCAACCCCAGCATTCCGGCCAAGTCGATGAAGGAACTGATCGAATACGCCAAGGCCAATCCCGGCAAGCTATCGTTTGCCAGCGCCAACACGTCCGGCGTCGTCGCCGGCGAGACGCTCAAGCACTGGGCCGAAATCGACCTGCTGCATGTGCCCTATAAGAGCGCGCCGCCGGCCCTTCAGGACCTGATCGCGGGCCGGGTGTCGATGATGTTCACCGACCTCACGACCGGGCTGCCGCACGTCCAATCCGGCGCACTGCGGGCCTTGGCGGTGACGCGGCTCCAGCGCAGCTCGCTGTTCGCCGAGTTGCCCACCATGGACGAGGCCGGAGTCACGGGCTTTGACATGGACTCCTGGGCCGGCATCGTGGCGCCGGCTCGTACGCCGCCGGCGATTGTGACGCGACTCAACACCGAGTTGCGCAAGATCATCGACAGCCCCGACATCAAGAAGATGCTCGGCCGTGTCGGCTTCGAGGCGTTCTCAAGTTCGCCCAAGGAGATGGAGGACACCATCAAGGTTCAGCTCGGCAAGTGGGGCAAGATGGTGAAGGACGCCGGCATCCAACCGGAGTGAGCGAGAAAAGGCGGCAAAGCGCGGCCTGAAATAAAAGAGCCCCGGCTGTTATCCCAGCCGGGGCTCCCTCCGTGAGAATATCGCCGCCCCGTCAGACTGGGGGCAGGCCACATCAGGCTGTGCCGCTCTGGTTAACAAAACCTTAACGAGACGGCTGCATTTCTACAGAGCTTCATCCCCCGGCTACTCAAAGGCGACGATCTCGACCCAGTTCGCGCCCTTGCCGGTCGGGTAGCGCCCGATCGGCTTCGGCGCGCCGGTCTCGGCGTCGATCGCGTAGGAAGAGATGGTGTCCGACTTCTCGCCGGACACCACAATGAAGCGGCCGGTCGGGTCGATATTGAAACCGCGGGGCTGCTTCTCGGTCGGCGTGCTGCCGAGATAGGTGAGCTTCCCGCTCGCGGGATCGACGCGGAAGTGAGCGAGCGTGCTTGAGGTGCGCTCCGCGGCGTAGAGAAAGCGGCCGTTCGGCGTAAGGCGAAGATCTGAAGCCCAGATGTCGTTGTCGGTGTTCCGTGGCGCCTGGCCAGGCACCCCGACCGCGCCGCGCGGCGCGCCGGGGCCAAGCTTGGTGTCCGCCGGCAACGCCGAGACCGAGTCGAGTTCCTTGAGCGTTCCGGCGTTGGCGTCGAGCGCCAGCGCAGTGACCATGCCGGTCAGTTCGTTGAGCAGATAGACGAAGCGGTTGTCGGACGAGACGATGAGATGGCGCGGTCCGGTGCCTTGCTTGAGCTGGAGCACCGGCGGCGTGTTCGCGGTGAGCCGTCCGGTCTTTTCGTCGAACAGGAATTGGAATACCTGATCGGTGCCAAGGTGCGGCACAAAGACAAAGCGGTTGGTGTTGTCGGTGCGGATGGCATGGGCGTTGCGCGCCGTCGGAATGACCTGGAGCGGCTCGCCGACCTTTCCGTCCGGCCCGACCGGATTGACGCCCACCTGGTGGGCGCCATAGGACGCGCCGAGCAGAAAACGGCCGCTGCGATCAAACGCAATGTACGGGTAGCTCTCGGCGAGCGTTCCGGTGCCGACGAGGCCGAGCGCGCCTGAGTTCTTGTCGATCGTATAGCTGTACGCCTGGAACGGCTTGGAGCGGACGGCAGCAACGAGCAACCGCTTGTCCGGGCTGACCGCCATCGGCATCACGAGCTTTTCCGCCTTGAAGCGCTGTCCGGGCTGCAGCGAACCATCCGCCTGCAGCGTGTACATCCCGATATCGCCGTCCTCCGCGTTGGAGACGTAAACGAACGTCGCCGCGACAACCGGCGCGCTCGAGGCAAGCGACAGCAGAACCGCAACGATCGGCGTTTTCATGTGTCATTCCTCCCTGGCTGGTGGAAGCTTACTCCGGCGCGAGAACGACTGGCCAGATGCGGCGGGCCAACCCTGATCGACACTCAGAACATCAAACCCCAGAATTGAAGCTATTCGAAACTATCATTGGCACGCCCGGCATGGTGACCGTAGTCTCTGAGACAGCGAATTTGCGCCAACGCCAGTGAAGTGACAGCGACATGCAGCTCGATTTCGTGACCGTCGATGTCTTCACCGATCGGCGCTTCGGCGGCAATCCCCTCGCCGTCCTGCCCGATGCTCGCGGGCTGACGACGGAGCAGATGCAATCGATTGCCGCCGAATTCAATCTTGCCGAAACGACGTTCGTTCTTCCGCCAAAGAATGCGGCCCATACGGCCGAGGTTCGCATCTTCACACCACGCGCCGAGATGCCTTTTGCGGGCCATCCCAACATCGGCACGGCCTTCGTTCTGGCAACGCTCGACAGCTCTCGCGGCAGGACCGTTGGTGAGCCGCTCCTCTTCGAGGAAAAGGCGGGTCTGGTTAAGCTCGACCTGATCAGGGATGGCACGGCGATCGTTGGCGCCCGCCTTGCCGCACCACAATCGCTCCATCGCGGCGACGACGTCAGCTTGGATACGGTGGCGGCGGCGTGCTCGATCGGTGTCAGCGACATCGAGACGGCCAATCACCCTCCCTGCATTGCCTCCTGTGGCGTGCCTTTCGTGCTTACCGAATTGAAGACGCGATCGGCTCTGGCCGCGGCGCGGGCGCGAGCCGAGATATTCTCCGAACAACTCAGGCCGGACCGGGCGATCGGCATTCTTCTCTATACGATGGAAAAAGCGGGCGACGTCGATATCCAGGCTCGCATGTTCGCGCCCCTCCTCGGCGTTGCGGAAGACCCGGCAACCGGGAGTGCCAATGTGGCGCTTGCCGGACTGCTGGCGAGCTTGCGCTCGGCACCCGATCTGACGCTGCAATTGCGGATCGCCCAGGGTGTCGATATGGGCCGCCCGAGCCTGCTCGAAGCCACCGCCGAGAAGCGGGACGGCCGGATTACTGGGATGTGGATCGGCGGAAAATGTGTACCGATGATGCGCGGCAGTCTGGAGCTGTAGCGGACGCATCCAGCGATGCAAGCCGCGCTGGCAGAGCCGGATCGTATGAGTGCGCGCCTAGCTCTGGCTCTGGCGCTGACCGCCAACCTCGCTGACCCGCACCGCGACGTCGAGCGCCTCGCCGCCGCCGCCAAAGCGGGTGCCGCGGACGGGCGCGGCGCCGAGATAATCCAGACCGACCGCGACGCGGACATGGGCGTCGGTCGCGCAGATGCCGTTCGCGGCATCGAAGGCGATCCAACCGAAGTCCGGCACGAAGGCCTCGGCCCAGGCGTGGCCGGCCTCCTGATCCGTCACGCCATCGTTGCGCTGGAAATGGCCGCCGATGTAGCGGGCCGGAATCGCAATGCTGCGCGCCGCCGCGATGAAGATATGAGTGAGGTCCTGGCACACGCCGCGCCTCAGCGCGAACGACTCGGCCGCCGTCGTGGTCGCATGCGTGGGCGCGCCGTCGAACACGATCTCCTCGTGTATCCGGTCGAGCAGATTGTGGACCACTGACAACGGCGAGTCGCCGCGGCGCAGCGATGCTTGTGCAAACTCCG
>Ga0207670_10002225_pt1 | contig 10143 bp, 8 predicted proteins | sample KBSS23HmetaG_FD_184339 | JGI IMG/M metagenome (GOLD analysis project Ga0207670, IMG submission 184339) | Switchgrass rhizosphere microbial communities from Kellogg Biological Station, Michigan, USA - KBS S2-3H metaG (SPAdes) (version 2) | ecosystem: Host-associated > Plants > Roots > Rhizosphere... | reverse complement strand
GTGCCGCGGACGACGGCGATCTGGGTGCGGGCACCCGAAATACCGAAATCGTCGTCGTTGATCAGCGCGAGCGCGCCGTCGCCGAGCAGCGTCATGCCTTCGGTCTTGCCCACGACCTCGGTGTGATCGGCGGTGTCGAACCGCAGCGCCTTCTTGAGCGGCACGATTCCAACTGCTGCGGCGTCGCTCTGCTCCAGCGTCGGCCGCGTCGCCGCGTCGTCCCAGCGGGAGCCCGCGATGTTGGTCGCGCTGGCAAGTTCAACCTCATAGAGCTTGGTCGTCAGCTCGGTGCGCTCGTCGACGATGAGCCGGTCGAGGCCGACGGCCATCATTTCGCTGATGCGCGGATCGCTCTGCTTGGACGATGGATCGCGGCGGAAGCTTTGCGGATCGTCGAGGGTGTAAACGTATTCGCCCACGACGCGCATGGTGGCGCGGTCGAGCTTGAACAGCCTGGTATTGCGGGCCTTTTGGAAGGCGGCGGTATCCGGATTGGCCAGCGGATTCTGCATGATGAAATAGAGAAAGCGCTCGTCGGGCGACACCGCGACGGCTTCGATGCCGCGGTTCGCCTGGCGCTTGGCGATGATCGCCGGCAGTGAGCCGACGGTCTCGTAAGGCGCCCCGGCGAAGTCGTCTGCCGTGCCGGCGGGAACGTGACGCACGATCATCCGCCCGTCGGCGCCGAAATGCGCAAGCGATGGCGCGTTTTCCTCGCCGATCCAGAACGAGCCGTCGGACAGGACCACCAGTCCCTCGGCATCGATGCCGCGCAAATCCTGTTGCAGCGGCTTGCCGGCGCCGTCGAGCGGCGTTTCGGTCGTGGCAGTGCGTAGCGGATTGGGCATGCCGTTGAGCGGACGGCCATCGCGATCCTTGAGCGTGATGACGTCGGTGACGCGGAAGGTGCCGTCGTCGAGCAGCATCACGCGGTAGATTGAGGGTGTGTACGATGGCGTCGGATAGATGCGGCCGTTCTTGACCTCGCGGCAGGTCAATTCGACCCCCGTGATCTCCTTCATCTCGCTGCATGCGATGTTGGGACCGCGGTCTCCCAGCGTCCATATGACGTTCGGCGGGTCGTTGGGGCGGCGGAATGCGCTCGAGCCGATGCCGACCGTGAGATTCAGCGTTTTGCCGGCCTCGGCTGTGTAGGGGCCGATCCGGAGCAGCGTATCGTCACTGAGATAGGTGCGGACTGTCACGTCGCTGGCCGCCGCAGGGCCTGCGAGCGCCATGGTGGTGAGCAGGAGGGCTGGTCCGATCCGTTGCCGCATGGCTGCCTTTGCTCCCCGTTCGACCCGGGAACCATAATCGTCCGCGCGTGACAGTTCCATGACGAACGGCCGTCTGCCCGGTCGGGGCAGGCGGCGGTGAGGCACTGGCGAGGGTTCTGGATCAGGACTTGGACTTATGACGGCGCCGCGAGCTCCGCGACGAGCCTTGCGGCTGCAGCGCGCTTGCGCACGAGGGGGTCAGCTGTTTCCGTTTGGACTTGAGACAGGCTGTGATGCGGTCGGCGTCGGGGATGAACTCGTTGCACAGCCTCATCACGTCGGGCGTACAGCGTTCCGCCGCGTCCGAGGCTTGCGCCGCCCCAGGCTTGGTGCCGGCGGCCACGATCAACAATGTCAGAACTCCAGCCGTTGCGCACAGCAGCGGCCGTGATTGAAGGCTCGAGAGTCTTTTCACGCTGGTTCCTTGCTCGATTGAATTTCGATGCTGTTCAAAATGCCGCGCGGCCCGATGTTGTTTGGTCGCGCGGATCGACCCTTAATCAATATCGCGCCGCGATCGGCAGTTCTTCGGCTGGGAACAGCGAAATCAGCTTGCAGCCCTTGTCGGTGACCACGACCTCCTCCTCGATGCGGGCAGCCGAATAGCCGTCGGTCGCCGGCGCCCAAGTCTCGATCGCGAACACCATGCCCTCCTTGATCTCAGTCGGGTGATCCATCGACACCACACGCGAGATAATCGGTCGCTCGTGCAGATTGAGGCCGAGGCCGTGCGCGAACTGCAAGCCGAACGCCGACAACTCGTCCGGGAAGCCGAACTCGGCCGCTTTCGGGAACACCTCGCAGATGTGCGCGGTCGATGCGCCCGGCTTGATGCGCGCGATGGCGTTGTCGAGCCACTCGCGTGCGAGCTTGTAGGCGTCGTGCTGCGCGGGCGTCGCGCGGCCGACGTTGAAGGTGCGGTAGTAGCAGGTGCGGTAGCCCATGAACGACTGCAGGATGTCGAAGAAGCACTGATCGCCCGGCCGGATCATGTGGTCGGTGAAGTTGTGCGGGTGCGGGTTGCAGCGCTCGCCGGAGATGGCGTTCACCGCTTCCACGTCGTCGGAGCCGTGGGTGTATAGGAAGTGGTTCACGTCGGCGACGATGTCGTTCTCGCGTACGCCGGGGCGGAGCTTTTCGTTGATCAGGTCATAAGCGCCGTCGACCATCGCGGCGGCACGGTTGAGCAGCGCAATCTCGTCGGCCGACTTCACCTCGCGCGCGCTCAGCATCACCTGCTGGCCGTCCTTGACCTTGATGCCGGCCTTCTCCAGCTCGAACATCATCGGCGGCTCGATGATGTCAACGCCGACCGGCATCTTTGCGACGCCAGCGGCCTTCAGCATCGAGGCCATCTGCTCGGCGTGGTGCTTCATCAGGCCGAACGCCGGGTCGACGGTGCCGCGCAGGCCGACGAGGCCGGCGAGGCAGTTCTCGGGCTTCAGCCACGGCGAATAGAGCTTGTGGTGCACGGCGGCCGAGCCGAAGTCCCAGAGGATCGGGTCCTGGCCGCGGATCAGCAGCGTCCAGCGGGAGAGCTTGTCGCGCGCCCACTCGCCGATCTTGGTCGAGGTGACGTAGCGGATGTTGTTGTCGTCGAACAGCAACAGCGCGCCGAGGTCGGACTTCTCCAGCGCCTGCTGGGCGCGGCCAAGCCGAAAGCGGTGCAGGCGGCGATAGTCGACGCGCTCCTCGAAGTCGACGCCCATGGTGCCGAGCACCGGCAGGTGGCGGCCCCAGTTGTACCGCGGGTTGATGTCCTCAGCCGTGATCTTGACCGGATCGCGCCTGGTGATCTCGTCCATTGAGGGCTCCTTGAATTCTCGGGCTTAAGTGTTGGGGCCGGCGGCCCGTTGGCGTGGCGGGGATTATAAGCGTTTATCCCTTTGCGCGCGAAGTGGGACAGGGGACTAAACGATCGCTAGTGCGCCCGCAACCCCGCGATCAGTGCCTCGACGTCGGCGCGGATTTTCGGCCCATGGGTGCGCATTTCGGCGAATTCGGCCTCGGTGATGAGGTCGTGGAGGCCGCGCTTGAAACTTGGCCATTCCTGCACCCGCGCCCACCATTCGTTGATGTGGGGCCGGCCGGTGGTCCAGGCTTCGAGCAGGCCAAGATAGGACATCCGCCCGGCGAACGGCATCAGGTTGATGTCGGCGAGTGTTGGCTTGGCGCCAAGCAGCCACGGCCCGTGCTCGGCAAGCGTTTGTTCCATCAGCTTGAACGCGCGCTCGTAGGCGGCAACCGCATGCAGCACGAACGGCGAACGTACGCCGTGCTCGTAGGTCGACATGAAGCGGTCGCGGCGGCGCGGGTCGCCGACGTTGGCAAATCGCTTCTCCCGCAGCTCGGGCGGCATGTTGCGCATGCGCTCGCGGAACATCGCCGAGAAGCTCAGTTCGGTGGCGCCGTCGAACAATCCTTCGTCGACGAATTTGCTCCACAGCCGCATTCGCGCCCGCTCGGCGGGATCCTTCGGGATGAGCGGCGGATCGGGGAAGGTGTCGTCGAGATATTCGCAGATCAGCGTCGACTCGATCACCGATGTGCCGTCATGCACCAGGGTCGGCACCACGCCCTTGGGGTTGAGCTTGAGATACTGCGGGTCGTACTGCTCGGTCTTGAACAGATCGACCTTGCGCGCCTCCCAGGTCAGTCCCTTTTCGACCAGAGTGATGCGGACCTTCTGGCAGCACACCGAATTGCCGAAGTCGTAGAGGATGAGCATGTGTGGTGGCCTCGGGGGCGAGCTTTTGCCCGCGGCACGTTATTGAATATGCCTGCGGCCGTCATCCGTGGCGGGTCAGGTTGAACCTTTTTGCTCCCGGATGCGACCGACGATTGGCGGGGATTGACCCGCTTGCGAACCTGTCAGCTGTGGGGGTTGCCATGCGTTCTTTGCTGTTGCTGACTGGGGCCTGTCTGCTGGCTGCATTTGCCGCGCCGGGGGCTAGGGCGCAGACCAGCCCCAATGCCGATATCTGTGCCGCCGCCGATGACAGCGCGTATTCGCCCGAACAGCGCATCGCCGCCTGCACCACCCTGATCGAGACGTCCAAGGATCAACCGAGTGAACTGGCCGCCGCGCTCGTCAATCGCGGATCGATCTATTACTACGTCAATCGGATGCCGCTGGCCTTCGCCGATCTGGACCGCGCCATCGCGCTCGACCCGAAAAACGCCCGCGCCTTCGGCGAACGCTCGAATTCCTTCCGCACCACCGGCCGTCTCGACCGCGCGCTCGCCGACGCCAACGAGGCGGTGCGGCTCGATCCGAGCGACGCCAAGGCATTCGACAACCGCGGCAACGTGTTCAACAACAACCGGCAATACGACCGCGCCATCGAAGACTACAACGAGGCGATCCGGCTCGATCCGAAATTTTCCCAGGCGTGGCGCGACCGCGGCGCCGCTTATTATTTCAAGAAGGATTACGCCAAGGCGATCGAGAACTACGACGAGGCAATCCGGCTCGATCCAACCAGCGCACGCGCCTTCACCAATCGTGGCGCGGCCTACAAGAAGCAGGGCCGCAACGATCGTGCCATCGCTGACGAGAGCGAGGCGATCAGGCTCGATCCCACGATGCCGGAGTATTTCGACAACCGCGGCCTCTCGTATGCCGCCAACGGCGAATACGATCGCGCCATCGCCGATTACAACGAAGCCATCCGCATCAAGCCGCAGGCGAACTTCCTCACCAATCGGGGCGACGCCTACAACGAGAAGGGCGATTTTGACCGGGCCATCGTCGATTACGACCGCGCGCTGGCGCTCAACCCGGGGTTCTACCTGGCCTACAACAATCGTGGCGCGGCCTTCCGGCGCAAGGGCGATCTCGACCGCGCCATCGCCGATTACGAACAGGCTTTGCGGATCAATCCACAGTTCGACTCGGCCGCCGAGAACCTAGCGGCGGTTCGCCAGGAGCGCGACCGGCGCGGCATGCTGGCCGAGCGGATGCTGCCGACCTTCAACTGCAAGACTGCGAGCCGTGCCGTCGAGAAGGCGATCTGTTCGGATCCGGACCTCGCCCGGCTCGATCGCCAGATCGACGATGCCTACAAGGCCGCGCTGGCCCAGCGCGATCGCAAGACCCTTGCCAGCCTTCGCGAGGAGCAGCGCGACTTCATCGGCACGCGAAACAAGTTGTTCGGCCGGCCCGACTACAATCTCCGGCGTACGATGGAGCAGCGCCTTTTCGTGTTGCGCGGGCTGACGGCCGCCCGCAACTAGGTGCGGCGACCACCCGTCGTAGGGGGCGGCCGTGGCCTCCGATCTGGTCGTGCCAGGGCGAATAATTGCGGAATCATGACAGTTTGATGTTGCGTTGCGTCATAAAGAATGTTGCAGTGCGGTTGCCGGGTTGGATCGTCGGAGATGACGACTATGGTGACTGCAAAACGCCTCAGAAGGCAGGCAGCTAGATGCGCCGCCTTGGCCACGCAGACCCACGATGAAGAGGGCCGGCAGCGCTATTTGCGCTTGGAGCAGATGTACCTGGAACTCGCCGAGACTGAAGATCGGGACAGCCCGATGAGGGCAGCCGCGAGCCAAAGCGACATGAAGCCGGCGGCTTAGGCCACCTTCTTTCCCCACAGCCGGGCCGAGGCGATATCGGCGCCCTGGCGGATCGCCTTGAGCTTGAGCCACACCACCGGCTCGATCACCCACTCGCGCTTGGTGAAGGTGCCGAAGCCGCAGTCGGTCGAGGCAATCACGCGTTCGCGGTCGCCGACCGCGGCCACTGCTTCCTCGATCCGCCGCGCCACCACCTCGGGATGCTCGACGAAATTCGAGGTGGTCTCGACCACGCCGGGGATCAGCAGCATGTGCGGCGGCAGCGGATGCTGCTTCAGCGCCGTGTATTCATGGGCGTGGCGCGGGTTGGAGAACTCGATCGTCAGTGCGCCGACGTTGGCCGTGTAGAGCGCCGGCAGGATCGTCGCCAGCGGAATGTCGTGGATGTGCGGACCTTCCCAGTTGCCGTAGCAGACGTGGAGCCGCACCCGGTCGCGCGGGATGCCCTCGATCCCCTTGTTGATCGCGGCGACGTGCCGCTCGCAGCGCTTGACGAACTCGCTGTCGGACAGATCGCGGTACATCATGGTGCGGTCCATCGCGAGGTCGGGGGCGTCGATCTGCAGGATCAGCCCCGCCTTATGCACCGCCTGATACTCCTTGCTCATCTCGCGCGCGATTGCGTCCAAGTACGCGTCGTGCGACTCGTAATGGGCGTTGAGCATCGTCGTTGAGATGATGCCGGGCGACGCCGCGGTCATGAACCGCTCGGAGAACGCGCCCAGATCATCGGCGATCTTGTTGAATCCGACCGTTTCGTCGGTGATCGGTTTCAGGTCGCGATACTTGATGTCGGCCTGCGCCTCCGGCGCGCCCTGCTGACTCTTGGTCGGGTTCGGGAACCGGCGCATCAGGTATGAGAGCAACTCCGGGAATTCCTCGAATTCGATGCCGCGGCGACGCTTCGAGACACCGGCGAAGCCCGACATGCGCTGCGGCACGTAGGTCTGGAATCCGATCCGCCGCTGCTCGCCGTCGTTGCCGATGTCGATGCCAGCATCCATCTGCGCCTTGACGACGTGGCGGACGGCCTTGTCCATCTCGTCGGTGAGGATCTTCGGGTCGTAGCTTTTGTTCTCCTCCTGCGCCATCAGGAGGTCGGACAGCTTTTCGTTGCGCGGCAGGCTGCCGACATGGGTGGTGAGGATGCGGTCGCGGCTGAAGATCATGAAACCATTGCTCCGGCGGGCGGCGGGATTGACGCATTGCGGCTCTGACGGCCGGCTTGCATAATAGTTCATCTCGCCGGGGGAATGCGAATGACTGTTGCCGTCGAAGCAAAGGCGGAGACGCCGGCGCCCACACCGGTGGGCGCGATTCCGCGCAACTACAACTTCGCCGCCGACATCCTCGACCGCAATCTGAAGGCCGGCCGCGCTGACAAGCCGGCGTTCATCGATCCGCGCGGCACCTGGACCTATGGCCAGCTCGCCGACCGTGTTGCGCGCTTTGCCGCAAGTCTGCGCGCACTCGGCATCCAGCGCGAGGAGCGGGTGCTGATCGCGCTGCTCGACACCATCGATTGGCCTACGGCCTTCCTCGGCTGCCTCAAGGCCGGCGTCGTCGCCGTACCGGTCAACACGCTGATGACCGAGGACGACTACCGCTTCATGCTGGCCGACAGCCGTGCCCGCATGCTCGTGGTTTCGGACGCGCTCTACCCGCGATTCCAGAAGCTGATTGGCGCCGCCGCCGATCTCGAGCATGTGGTCGTGTCGGGCGAACCCGTGCGCGGCCCGAAGGTGTTCGAGGACCTGATCGAGTCTGCGATGGCGGAGGCGCACACCGCGCCGACCGTGCGCGACGACATCGCATTCTGGCTCTACACCTCCGGCTCGACCGGCAAGCCCAAGGGGGCCGTGCACGTGCATGCCGACTTGAAGCTCACCGACGATCTCTACGGCGGGCCGTTTCTTGAAATCACTGAGACCGACGTGTGCTATTCGGTGGCGAAGCTGTTCTTCGCCTATGGCCTCGGCAATGCGCTGACGTTCCCGATGTCCGCCGGTGCCTGCACGGTGCTGCTGCCGGATCGTCCGACGCCGGATGGCGTCGCGGCTCTCCTGCGCAAGCATCCGGTCACGGTATTCTACGCGGTGCCGACCTTCTACGCCGCATTCCTGGCAAGCCCCGCCGCGCCGCAGCGCGCCGAAGTGAAATTCCGCTGCTGCGTGTCCGCGGGCGAGGCCCTGCCGGAGGACGTCGGCAAGCGCTGGCTCGACCGCTACGGCGTCGACATCCTCGACGGCATCGGCTCGACCGAGATGCTGCATATCTTCCTCTCCAACCGGGCGGGCGAGGTGAAATACGGCACCACCGGCAAGCCCGTCCCCGGCTACGCCTGCAAGCTGGTCGACGACGACGGAGTGCCGGTGAAGAAGGGCGAGATGGGCGAGCTTCTGGTGTCCGGCCCATCGAGCGCGGTGATGTACTGGAACAACCGCGAACAATCGCGAAACACCTTCCTCGGCGAGTGGACTCGTTCCGGTGACAAGTACGTCGAGGATGACGACGGCTATTTCGTCTACTGCGGCCGCCGCGACGACATGCTGAAAGTATCGGGCATGTACGTTTCGCCCTTCGAGGTCGAAGGCGCGCTCGCCACTCATCCGGATGTGCTGGAGGCGGCCGTGGTCGCCTGGCCCGACGGAGACGGTCTGATCAAGCCCAAAGCCTTCGTGGTGATGAAGGATCAGACCAAAGTCGGAGACGCGTCCGCTCGTGACGCGATGTCGCGGACGTTGCAGGATCACGTCAAAACCAAGCTCGCGCCCTACAAATACCCCCGTTGGATCGAGTTTCGCGCCGACCTGCCGAAGACCGCGACCGGCAAGATCCAACGCTTCAAATTGCGCAGCGAGGGCGCGGCGCGCTAAGCTGCCTTCCAGTGCTCATCTGGAGGTTCCAAGTCATGAAACGTTTATTGCTTGCCGGCTGCGCCGTTGTCGCGCTGGCCGCCGTCGCCGCAGTGCCGTCCGTGGCTCAGCAGAAGACGGTCAAGATCGGCTTCATCAGCTCGTTCAGCGGCCCCGTTGCGGCCATCGGCAACGACATGCGCAATTCCTTCGAGCTCGCGCTCGACCATCTCGGCCGCAAGGTCGGCGGCATGCCGGTCGAGGTGATCTACGAGGACGATCAGATCAAGCCGGAAGTCGGCGTGCAGAAGACCCAGAAGCTGATCGAATCCGACAAGGTCGACTTCATGGTCGGCTACATCTGGTCGAACGTGGCGCTGGCTTCGCTGAAGCCGCTGGTCGATTCCAAGACCATCACCTTCATCACCAACGCCGGCGCGTCGCAGATCTCCGGCGAACTGTGCTCGCCCTATGTGTTCACCACCTCCTGGAACAACGACCAGACGCCGCAGGCGGTCGGTCTCTACATGAACCAGAAGAACGTGAAGACCGCGTTCCTGATCGGCCCGAACTATGCCGCGGGCAAGGACATGCTCGAAGGCGTCGCTTCGACTTTCAAGGGTCAGATCGTCGGCCGCGAGTTGACCGCGTGGCCGAACCAGCTCGACTTCTCGGCCGAGCTGTCGAAGGCTCGTGCCGCGAAGCCCGACGCGATCTTCGCGTTCTATCCCGGCGGCGCCGGCATCCAGTTCGTGACGCAGTACGCGCAGTCCGGCATGAAGGGCCAGATTCCACTCTACACCGCGTTCACCATCGACGATTTGTCGCTGCCGCGGCTCAAGGATCTCGCCGTCGGTATCCCGGGTGCGCAGCAGTGGGTAAACGATCTGCCGAACCCCGAGAACAAGAAGTTCGTCGCCGACTACAAGGAGAAGTACAAGTCGTCGCCTTCGTTCTATGGAGCGCAGACCTACGATGCGGCGATCTTGCTCGACAGCGCGCTGAAGGCAACCAAGGGCGACATGAGCAACAAGGACGCGCTCCGCAAGGCCATCGAGAAAGCGGATTTCAAATCGGTGCGCGGCAACTTCAAGTTCGGGCCGAACCACATTCCGATCCAGAACTTCTACCTGCAAGATGCGGTGAAGCAGGGCGACGACTACGTGCTCAAGACGGTCGCCACCATCGTCGAGAATGACCAGGACAAGCACGTCGGCAAGTGCAACATGCCGAAGTAGCGATCGAAGTAATGCTCAAAGCGGCCCCGCGACACCGTCGTTGGGGCCGCTTTTTCGTCCGGTGCGGGCCTTGGCCTGCCCTTTGCAAGACATGCCGTAGGTCATAGGGTTCTTGAGGTGTGCCGCTTCAGGGCGTGGGATCACCTGTGCCAAGATGCGGTCTACTCGCTGGGGGCCGCCGTTTCAGGGCCC
>Ga0207670_10002224_pt1 | contig 10144 bp, 7 predicted proteins | sample KBSS23HmetaG_FD_184339 | JGI IMG/M metagenome (GOLD analysis project Ga0207670, IMG submission 184339) | Switchgrass rhizosphere microbial communities from Kellogg Biological Station, Michigan, USA - KBS S2-3H metaG (SPAdes) (version 2) | ecosystem: Host-associated > Plants > Roots > Rhizosphere... | reverse complement strand
CCACACCGACCATCGAGCCCGCCTGCGCGGTGATCTCGAAGGCTTCCAATTCGAAGAGCGCGGCGCCGCGCACCAGTCCCACCAGCCTTCCCTCGGCGTCGGTGACCGGGTACTGCGGATAGTGGCGGTTCACCGTGAGCTTCATCGCCTCGGGCACCGGCAGGTCGGGGCGCAGCGCGAAGGGGTTCGCGAGCATCACGTCCGCCAGGTGGGCTTGGCGATCGTTGAAAAGGAGGTCGCGCATGGTCACGAGGCCCGCGAGGTGGCCCTCGGCGTCCACCACGTACACGTAGGTCACGAAGGCCGAGCGCACCAGCGGGCGCAGCGCCTCGGTCGCCTCGCCCACGGTCATCTCGGGGCTGAACACCGCGAGGGGCGCCTCCATGAGCCGCCCGATGGTGCCTTCGGCGTACTGGGTGTTGCGCTTCCACTGCTCCGCCACTTCCGCGGGCGCGGAGGCGGTGAGGAAGCGCCGCGGCCCTTTCTCCATCTCCTTCAGGATGTTCTGGACGAGCGCGGGATTGAGCTGCATCAGCGCTTCCACCGCCTCGGTGGGCACCGTGCGCTCGATCAGGGCCGCGGCCTCGTTGGGCGGCAGCGACCGGATCTGCGCGGCAAGGGCGGTGCTGGGATGGGGAACGGCTTCGCTCGGCTTCTCGGCGACGGTTTGCATCGGCACGGCTCTCCCTGAGTCTCGTGCCCGATTGTCCCTTACAAGCCGAGCCTTTGCCAGATGGTGCTGGTGGGGCCGGCCATGTTCATCGTGTAGAAATGAAGGCCCGGCGCGCCGCCTTGCAGCAGCCTGTCGCACAGGTCGGTCACCACGTCGAGGCCGAAGGCCTTGATGGACGCGGTGTCGTCGCCGTAGGCCTCGAGCTTCAGGCGCATCCAGCGCGGGATCTCGGCGCCGCACGCATCGGAGAAGCGCGCGAGCTGCGAGAAGTTGTTGATGGGCATGATGCCCGGCACGATGGGGACATCGATGCCCAGCGCGCGCGCCTGGTCGACGAAGTTGAAGTACGCGTCGGGGTTGTAGAAGTACTGCGTGATGGCGGCGTTGGCCCCCGCCTCCACCTTCGCCTTGAAAGCCGTCATGTCCTGCTGCGGCTTCCTCGCCTGCGGGTGGTACTCCGGATAGCACGCCACCTCGATGTGGAACCAGTCGCCGGTCTCGTCGCGGATGAACTTCACGAGCTCCGAGGCGTAGCGGAAGTCGCCGGAGGCGGCGAGGCCCGAGGGCATGTCGCCGCGCAGCGCCACGATGTGGCGGATGTCCTTGTCCTTGTATTCGTGGATGACCTGGCGCAGGTCCTCGCGCGAGGAGGCGATGCACGAGATGTGCGGAGCCGCGGCGTGCCCGTCCCTGCGGATCTCCAGCACCGTGCCCAGCGTGCCCTCGCGCGTCGAGCCGCCGGCGCCGAAGGTGACGGAGAAGAACTGGGGCTTCAGCTGCCCCAGCTGCTTCCACGTCGTGCGCAGCTTCTGCGCGCCCTCCGGCGTCTTCGGCGGGTAAAACTCGAAACTGAAGACTTTCTCAGTAACGGTAGTGCTCCGGCTTGTACGGGCCGTCCTGCTTCACGCCGATGTACTTCGCCTGCTCTTCGGTGAGCACCGTGAGCATCGCGCCCAGCTTCTTCAGCTGCAGCCGCGCGACCTTCTCGTCGAGGTGCTTGGGCAGCACGTACACGCCGACCTTGTAGTCGCTGTTGCGAGTGAAGAGCTCGATCTGCGCGATCACCTGGTTGGCGAAGGACGAGCTCATCACGTACGACGGATGTCCCGTGCCGCAGCCCAGGTTCACCAGGCGCCCTTCGGCGAGCAGGATGATGCGCTTGCCGTCGGGGAAGATGATGTGGTCGACCTGCGGCTTGATGTTCTCCCACTGGAACTGCTTGAGCGCCGCGACCTCGATCTCGTTGTCGAAGTGGCCGATGTTGCACACGATGGCGTTGTTCTTCATGCGCTTCATGTGCTCGGCCGTGATCACCTGGAAGTTGCCGGTGGCGGTCACGAAGATGTCCGCCTTGTCGGCGGCGTAATCCATCGTCACCACGCGATAACCTTCCATCGCCGCCTGCAGCGCGCAAATGGGATCGATCTCGGTGATCCACACCTGGGCGGAGAGGGCGCGCAGCGCCTGCGCGCTGCCCTTGCCCACGTCGCCGTAGCCCGCGACCAGCGCCACCTTGCCCGCCACCATCACGTCGGTCGCGCGCTTGATGCCGTCCACGAGCGACTCGCGGCAGCCGTAGAGATTGTCGAACTTGCTCTTGGTGACCGAGTCGTTCACGTTGATGGCCGGGAACTTGAGCATCCCGTCCTTCGCCATCTGGTAGAGGCGCTTCACGCCCGTGGTGGTCTCTTCCGTCACGCCCTTCACCTGCGCGAGGCGGGTCGAGTACCACTTCGGATCCACGGAGAGCTTCGACTTGATGGAGGCGAAGAGGATCGTCTCCTCCTCGCTGGTGGGCTTCGAGATGACCGACAGATCCTTCTCGGCGCGCGCGCCGATGTGCAGCAGGAGCGTGGCATCCCCGCCGTCGTCCAGGATCATGTTGGTGTACTTGGGCTTGCCGTCCTTGTCGTTGCCCCACTCGAAGATGCGGTGGGTGTATTCCCAGTAATCCTCGAGCGTCTCGCCCTTCACGGCGAACACGGGCACGCCGGTGGCGGCGATGGCCGCGGCGGCATGGTCCTGCGTGGAGAAGATGTTGCAGGAGGCCCAGCGGATCTCGGCGCCCAGCTCCTCGAGCGTCTCGATCAGCACGGCGGTCTGGATCGTCATGTGCAGCGAGCCGGTGATGCGCGCGCCCTTCAGCGGCTTGGCGGCGCTGTACTCCTCGCGGATCGCCATGAGGCCGGGCATCTCGGTCTCTGCGATGAGGATTTCCTTGCGGCCCCACGCCGCGAGGCTGAGGTCGGCGACCTTGTAGTCGGTGAAGTTCTCGGGTTTGGTGCGGGCGTTCATGCGCGTCCTTTCGTCAAAGGCGGCTTGTGCGGGAAGGGGGCTTGTGGGGCCTCGTCTCCCGCGAGCAAGTCGCGGATCAACGAGCGCCGTTTTGAAAGGTCCGAGCCTGGCCGCGGGGGTCCCCAGCTTGCTGGGGCAACTGTGGGACATCCTGCGGTTGCAACGCTCCTCGAACGTTCACATTCTACCAAAAGCCCCTATCGGGGCGTGAGCTGCGCGGGATCGTAGAAGAATTCTTCCTCGGCGATGCGCTCGCCCTCCCAGCGCTGCCAGGCGAGCTCCTCCATCGCGGTGGATGTCCCGTCCTTCCACTGGAAGCGGAAGCGCCAGCGCACGACGACGTGGTCGCCGTTCACCAGCACGGGCCGCACGCATTCGGATCGCACGGACTTCGCGCGGTCCATCACCTTCTGCTCGCCCTGGATGAGCGTCTCGCGGCCCTGGCGCGGCGGCTTCTGGTTTTCCCGCATGGATGCATCGGGCGCGTAGAACTCCTCGATGGCCCTCACGTGCTCGTTGTCTTCGACGCGCGCGATGAAGCGCTCCAGCGTGGCGGGCGAGGGCATGTCGTTGCATCCGCGAATAGAATGGCGCCATGAAAAATCATCTGCTGCTGGGTTGCAAGGGCTGCGGCAACGCGATCGTGGAGGCGGCGTTCGGCATCGCCGGCATTCCGGTCGATTACGAGGAGGTCGATTACTCCGACGACAGCCCCACGCGCCCCCGTCTATTGCAGTTCAACCCGCTGGGCCAGGTGCCCACCCTGGTGCTGCCCGACGGCAGCGTCATGACGGAATCGCTCGCGATGCTGCACTACCTCGACGACCTGGCCCCCAGGGCCGGCCTCATCCCGCCCAAGGGCGATGCGCTGCGGCCCGTGTTCTACCGCTGGGCGGTGTTCATGATCGCGGCCGTGTATCCGACTTACACGTACGGCGACGATCCGAAGAAGTGGGTGGCCGATGAACCGGCGTCGAAGCTGCTGCGCGAGAGCACGGACAAGCACCGCCAGGCGCTGTGGAAGCAGATCGAGGCCGAGGTGAAGGGCCCGTGGTTCCTCGGCGAGAAGTTCAGCGCGCTGGACCTCTACCTCGCCGCGATGACGCGCTGGCGTCCCGGCGTGCTGTGGTTCGCGAAGAACACGCCGAAGGCCGTGGACATCGCAAAAAGGGCCACGGCGTTGCCCGCAGTGGCCCCGGTGATGGCGAGGAACTTCGGCTAGCTAGAAGGTCTTGCGAAGCGTCACGCCGATGGTGCGAGGCTGGTTGGTCGAGAATCCGAGCCGCGCGCGGCCACCCCGCTCGCGGTCGAAGGAGAGCAGCGCCTTCTCGTCGGTCACGTTGTTGGCGTAGAGAACCGCGGAGAATCCGCGGTCGAACTCCATCCCCCAGCTCAAGTTGACCAGGTTGTATTTGGGGAGCTCCAGATCGAGTGTCGTGGCCGCGGTCGCCGGAGCGCCCAGGAAAGGCAGTCCATGCACGAAAGTGCGCGGGTTGCTCTCCTGGTCCGAGGGCTGCGTGAAGCGGCTGCCCACGTGTTGATACGACGCCGTGATGTAGGACGGGCGTGCACCCAGTCGGAAGTTGTACGTGAGGCTCGCGGTGAATTGCAGCTCCGGCACGGAGGGCAGGCGATTGCCCTCGCGGATGCCACCCAGCACCGCGCCGGTGCCGTCCCTCACGGTCGAATCGAATTCCGCGTTCACCGCGGAGCCGGCAAGACCGAACTCCCAGCTGTCGTTGGGCCTCCACGTCATCTCGACCTCGACGCCGGAAGAGTGCGCCTTGGGCACGTTGAACACGACCCGCGACGAGCACGAGCCCGCGTCCAGCGTCACCTGCAGGTCCTTCATCTGGGTATGGAACAAGGCGGCGTTGAAACGCAGTCCCGCCTGCGCCACCTTCACCCCGACCTCGTAGTTCCACAGCGATTCGTCCTTGAAGCGCTGGTAGCCCCCGAAGATGGCTTCGTCCTGGTCCGAACACAGCGGGATGTTGAGCGGGTCGTTGACGCCGCCGAGGCGGAAACCCTTGGATGCCTGGGCATTCCACGTGACGTTCGGCGACATCCTGTACGCCAGCAGGAAGCGAGGGTTGTAGCCGTCCGATTTCGTCTGGTCGAACTGGTTGTCGCCATTGGCGAACAAGCCGCCGGACTTGAACGTGCGCTCTTCCTTGTAGTTGTAGTAGCGCAGGCCCGCCGTCCCCGTGAGCTGGCTGGTCAGGTCGTAGCTCACTTCGCCGAACAGCGCCGTCTGCTTCAGGTTGTAGGGAAGGTCCGCGTTGTAGGGTGAATTCGGCCCGAAGCCGTTGGCCACCGCCGCCGATGTTCCGCTTCCGAGCGTCGCGTCGGTGAAGGCGTCGTAGCCCGGAGTCGGAAGGCGCTGGGCATACTTGCGGTCGGTGTCGGCATAGAACGCGCCGACCAGCCATTGCAGCGGACCCGCGCTGTTGGAGCTCAAGCGCAATTCCTGCGTGAAGCCCTTGAAGTCGGTCGTGTCGTTGAGCCGCGAGGGCAGCAGCACGCCGGCGGTGGGGTAGCCGAGGTCGACCGACACCGAGCCGGTCAGCGCGCTGGCGTCGCGGCTCACCAGGATGCTGCGATCGACATAGCTGGTGACCGAGGTCAGGTCGAAGCCGCGGAAGCCGAACCGGGCAACCACGTCGGCGATCGTCGTCTCGTCCTCGAACTTCTCGCGCTGCAGCAGGTATTGCTGGCGCTCCGCGAAATTGACCGGCGGGACGGTCGTCGTGAACGGGTTGGCGTAGAGGTTGTACTCCTCCTGCCGGTTGAAGCCGTCGGCGGTCACTTTCTGGTAGACCAGCCGCGGGGTGATCGTCACGTCCCGGTTGGGCTGGATGGTGAACGACAAGCGGCCGCCCACGCGTTCGCCCTCATTCACGTCCTTGCCGCCGCCCGGACCCAGGGCATCGATCCAGCCGGGGAAGCGAGTGTAGTAGGCGACCATTCGCATGGCGGCGATATCGCCCATGGGCACGTTCAGCGCCGCCTTCAGCGCGCCGCCGGTGCCGCCATCCTTGACCGTGTTCAAGTTGGCTTCGACGGAGCCTTCACGCACGCCCAGCCTCGCCGCATTCGTGATGTAGCGGATCGTGCCGCCGATGTTGCCGGAGCCGAAGAGAGTGCCTTGCGGGCCGCGCAGCGTCTCGACGCGGTTGAGGTCGAACAGGTCGAGGTCGGGCGTGAACAGCGACATCGAGATCGCCGTCTCGTCGAGGTAGACGCCTACCTGTTCCTTGACGCCGGGCTGGTCGCGGACGATCTGCCCCGAGGACACGCCGCGGATCGAAACCTGGCTCTGGCCCGGTCCGAGGTTCTGGATGGCCAGGCCGGCAACGTTGCGCGACAGGTCCTCGAGCGTCATCGCGCCGGATCGCTGGATGTCCTCTTCGGTCTGCGCGTTGATCGAGAACGGCACATCCTGCAGGGAAGCCTCCCGTTTCGTCGCGGTGACGACGATGCGTTCGGCCGTGTCGGCGCCGCTCTTGGGGGGCGGCTGCGTCTGCTGGGCACCGGCGATGCCCACGGCGCCTATTGCGAAACCGGAAGGGAAAACCAGGAGCACTGCTCTTGTCAGTGGGCGCAGTTTCATTGGCGGGATCCTCCGTGATAGTTGTTGTTTGATTGCACGCGAGGCAATCGTACTACCGGCGGGATTTCACCGCTTCCGCTCTCGATGATCCTCGGCCCCAAGAAAAAGGGGCCACGGCGCTTCGCGCGTAGCCCCTCTGGACTCCTGCCTACCCTGATAACTGCACTCAGGGGCAGGCTGCGGAGGAATGACTAGTCTGCTGCGGCGAAGGCGCGCGGCTTGGCTTCGCCCTTGAGGCCCGCGGCGTCCCGCAGCGCGCCCGCCTTGTCCGTCGCTTCCCACGTGAACTCCGGCTCCTCGCGGCCGAAGTGGCCGTACGCGGCGGTCTTGGCGTAGATCGGGCGCAGCAGGTCGAGCATGGCGATGATGCCGCGCGGGCGCAGGTCGAAGTGCTGCTGCACGATCTGCGCGATCTTGTCGTCGGCGATCGCGCCCGTGCCGTTGGTGTAGACCGTCACGTTGATGGGCTTGGCCACGCCGATGGCGTAGCTCACCTGGATCTCGCACTGGCGCGCGAGGCCCGCGGCCACGATGTTCTTCGCGACGTAGCGCGCGGCATACGCGGCCGAGCGATCCACCTTCGAGGGATCCTTGCCCGAGAAGGCGCCGCCGCCGTGCGGGCACGCGCCGCCGTACGTGTCGACGATGATCTTGCGTCCCGTGAGGCCGCAGTCGCCCTGCGGGCCGCCCACCACGAAACGGCCGGTGGGGTTCACGAGGTATTTGGTGTTCTTCAGGAATTCCTTCGGCAGCACCGGCTTGATGATCATCTCGATCACCGCGTCGATGGCCTGCTTCGACATGTGCTTGCCGTCGCTCATCTCGGGCGCGTGCTGCGTGGAGAGCACCACCGTGTCGATCTCGGCGGGCTTGCCGTCCACGTACTTGAACGTGACCTGGCTCTTGGCGTCGGGACGAAGCCACGGCAGGCGCCCGTCCTTGCGCAGCATCGCCTGGCGCTCGACGAGGCGATGCGCGTAGTAGATCGGCGCGGGCATGAGCACCGGCGTTTCGTCGCACGCGTAGCCGAACATGAGGCCCTGGTCGCCGGCGCCCTGGTTCAGCGGATCGTCCTGCGCATGGTCCACGCCCTGCGCGATGTCGGGGCTCTGCTTGCCGTAGGCCACGAGGACCGAGCAGCCCTTGTGGTCGATGCCGTAGTCCGTGTTGTCGTAGCCGATGCGCTTCACCGTCTCGCGCGCGACCTGGATGTACTCGACGTTGGCGTGCGTCGTGATCTCGCCGGCGAGCACCACGAGGCCCGTCGTGCACAGCGTCTCCGCCGCGACTCGGCTCTTCGGGTCCTGGGCTAGAATGGCGTCGAGGACCGCATCGGAAATCTGGTCCGACACCTTGTCCGGATGGCCTTCTGAAACCGATTCGGACGTGAACAGGAACTCGTTTTTCATCTCGGATTACCCCACGGTGGCACAGCGGGCTATTTTAGCAAACGCAACGCTCCCGCCGTCCTTCAATTGAAACGCCTTTTACGCCCGCTCGCCTGGCTCTCGCTGCGCGCGAACCATGCGGTGGGTGCCTTCCTCGGGCGTCTCGTCTTCCTGCTCTCGCCGCGTTATAGAAGGCGGCTCCTGGAAAACCTCGGGCAGAGCGGCCTGGCGGGCTCCGCGGAGGATGTGCGCCGCATGGCCCGCGAGAACGCGTCCGAGATCGGCAAGGGTGCGACCGAGCTCATCTGGGCTTTGTTCCGGCCCACCGGCGAAGTGGCCTCGAAGGTCGTGAGACTCACCGGGTGGGAAGGCGTGGAGCGGCTGCGCACCGGCAACCGCGCCATCGTCTTCGTGATCCCGCACCTGGGCGGCTACGACGTGGCCGGGCGCTACCTCTGGACGAAGCTGCCGATCCTCGCGATGTACCGCCCGCACAAGCTCTTCTGGTTCGACGAGCTGATGCGGGAAGGACGCAATCGCGGCGCGGCGCCCGACGGGACCAACACCGCCCCCGCGACCATGGCGGGCGTGCGCATGTTGTTGAAGCACCTGCGCAGCGGCGGCTGCAGCATCGTGCTGCCCGACCAGGTGCCGGGCACGGGCGACGGCGAGTGGGTCGATTTCTTCGGCCGTCCCGCGTACACGATGACGCTGGTGGGCCGGCTGCAGGAAGCCTCGAAGGCCGCGCTCGTGTTCTGCTTCGCCGAGCGGCTGCCCAACGGCGAGGGCTTCGTTCTGCACTGCCGGCCGGTGGAAGGAGCACTGCCCGCGCAGCGTCGCGAGAGCGCGCGTCAGGTGAACGAGCGCGTCGAGGAATTGGTGCGCATGTGCCCCTCGCAGTACCTGTGGGGCTACAACCGCTACAAGCAGCCCGCCGGCGCGCCGCCCCCGCCGACCGGCGCGTCCTGACGTGCGCATCCTGTTGCTCGGCGCGGCCGGCTTCATCGGTCGCGAGCTTTTCGCCGCGCTCTCGGCGCGCGGCCATCGCGTGGTTCCCGCCGTTCGCGATTCCAGCGCGGCGCCTGCCTTCTCTGTCGAACGCCCGGTCGCGGTCGACCTGAACCGCGACACCAGGCCCGAGGCGTGGCTGCCGCGCCTGGCGGGCATCGATGCGGTGGTGAATTGCGCCGGCATCCTGCAGGGCACGCGCACGCAGTCCATCGCGGCCATTCATCGGGACGCGCCGATCGCGCTCTTCAAGGCGTGCGAGGCGGCCGGCGTGCGCCGCGTCGTGCAGGTCTCGGCGATCAGCGCGGAGCGCGCGGCCGGCACGGAGTACGCCGCCACCAAACTCGCCGCCGATGATTTCCTGCGCGGCACGTCGCTGGAATGGGCCGTGGTGCGGCCTTCCCTCGTGTACATGCGCGGCGCCTACGGCGGGACCGCCCTCTTCCGCGCCATGGCGGCGACGCCATTCGCCATCACCGTGCCCGGCGATGGATCGCAGCAATTCCAGCCGGTGCACGTCGACGACGTGACTCGCGTCGTGCTGCTGGCGCTCGAAAGCGACCGGCTCGTCCGCCAGACCGTGGATCCGGTCGGATCGCAGCCGATCGCCTTGCGCGCGATCCTCGAGGATTACCGACGCTGGCTCGGCCTCGCGCCGGCGCGCGTGATCCACGCGCCGATGACGCTGGTGCGATTCGCCTGCGCCGTGGGCGATCGCATCGGCGGGCCGCTCAACACCACGGCGTTGCGGCAGCTGGAGCACGGCAACACCGGCGACGTGGAAGCCTTCACGCGCGCGACCGGCATTGTCCCGCGCGAATGGAAGGCCGCGCTCGCCGCCGAACCCGCGCACGTTCAGGATCGCTGGCACGCGCGGATCTACTTCGTGCGGCCCATCCTGCGCTTCACCCTCGCTTTCCTCTGGTTGATCTCCGCCGTCGCGGGCGTGCTCGAGCTTCGCGGGTGGGCGGTGTTGCTGGCATCGCAGACGCCGCTCGCCTTCGGCACGGCGCTTTGCATTCTCGGGCTCGCCTGCCTGGTCGACGTGGCGGTGGCGCTCCTCATCCTCAGGCGATGGAAGCCGCCGGCGCTCGCGGCCGCGCAGGTCGCGCTGATCGCGGCGTATTCGGCGGTCGCGACGCTGCTCTGGCCCTCGCTCTGGCTCGA